>JAEEGG010009260.1_pt1 | contig 22113 bp, 13 predicted proteins | sample 9134161 | NCBI WGS metagenome assembly JAEEGG01 (sample SAMN16246543, study PRJNA631951) | gut metagenome | biome: gut microbiome; feature: rumen; material: CR-attached | host: Bos | place: Iran: Karaj | collected 2018-10
CCATTTGTGACATGTCAGGATTGGGTTGTTCTCCTAAGCAATAACCGTAAGCCCAGAGCTCATTAATGTTTTTGTCAAGCGATTTAATGGTACCGGTAATTTTTGCATAATGTGCCTGAACTATTTCCGGCTGATTGGTCTTGATGGTAACTTTTTCACCGTTTTTGTTGCAACTTGTAAATCCGAAAACGAGCAAAATGCCCATTAAGACTAAAAACTTTGGTTTTTTCATGATGTTTATGATTTGTAGGTCGTCGTTTAATACTCAAATGTTCCAAACTCACTCTTAATCGTCAGTCTCTTTTGCTCCGAAGCCTCCACATGCCCAATAATCTGGCTGTCGATATTGAACTCCTTGGCAATGGAAATCATCTCGTCAGCAGCCTTTTCGTTGGTGTAGATCTCCAAGCGATGGCCCATGTTGAAGACCTTGTACATCTCGTGCCAATCGGTGCCTGAGGCGGCTTGGATCATCTTGAACAAAGGCGGCAATGCCAGCATATTGTCCTTCACGATGTGCAACTTGTCAACGAAGTGCAACACCTTAGTCTGGGCGCCGCCGCTGCAATGGATGATGCCGTGGATTTGTTTGCGGAACTCTTTCAGGATCGGAATCATCAACGGGGCGTAGGTGCGGGTAGGCGAGAGGATGAGTTTGCCTACATCCACGCCTGGAACTTCGGTCGGGTCGGTCAGTTTGTGTGGACCGGAATAAACCAAGTCATTCGGGATGCTGTGGTCGTAGCTCTCATCGTATTTCTCGGCCAAATAATGGTTGAGCATATCGTGGCGGGCCGAGGTAAGGCCGTTGCTGCCCATGCCGCCGTTGTAGTTGTCCTCGTAGGTGGCTTGTCCGTAGGAAGCAAAGGCCACAATGACATCATTCGGTTGAATGTTGTTCTCAATTACCTCGTCGCGTCTGATGCGTGTGGTCACAGTACTATCGACGATGACGGTGCGAACGAGGTCGCCCACATCGGCGGTCTCTCCACCGGTGAGCCAGATGCCGATGCCCAAGTCGCGGAGTTTCTGCAAAAAATGCTCTGTGCCATTAATCAAAGCAGAAATCACTTCTCCAGGAATCAGGTTCTTGTTGCGTCCGATGGTGGAGGAGAGCAGCATGTTGTCCGTCGCACCCACGCAGATGAGGTCGTCGGTGTTCATCACCACGGCGTCTTGCGCCACGCCTTCCCACACGCTCATGTCGCCCGTCTCTTTCCAGTAGAGGTAGGCGAGTGACGACTTGGTTCCCGCGCCATCGGCGTGCATGATGTTGCAATACAGAGGGTCGCCGCCAAGGATGTCGGGGATGATTTTGCAGAATGCGTTGGGATAGAGCCCCTTGTCGAGGTTCTTGATGGCGTTGTGGATGTCTTCCTTTTCGGCCGAAACGCCGCGTTGAGCATAACGATTGTCCATGTTTTTTTGACTTCGGGACTTCGGGACTACGGGACTACGGGTTTTGAAGTCTCGCGGTCCCGTAGTCTCGCAGTCTCGCAGTCAATATTATTTGAACTTTAACTTCTTTTCTTTGGTGTCAAACTCGAAGTTGCCGAGTTGCTTCATGTTCTTTTGTCCGATGACCCATTGCTCGACCATCTTGCTGACGACCTTGCACTCCACATTGTAGAGCGAGCGACCTGCGATTCGCACTTCCTTAATAACGAAGATGGCACCGTTTTGGATGCCCCCTGTGGTGAGGATCTTGTCGACATCACCTTGGAAGTCGTCGGCGGTGATGCGGCCGTCTTTCAGCATTTGCAAGGCGCGGCTCTCTGACACGCAGAAGTCGGCGTTTTGACTGTAAGTGAAAGGCTCCTTGTAACCGTCCACAATGCCGAAGAAGTTGAAATAGCCTTTTTTGTCGACCGTAAACATTTCGGTTTGGTCTTCTTCTGGATTGATGGCGATATTGACGGTGCTGCCTTCGCTGATGTGGTCACGCGGCACGAAGTCCTTGCTTAAGATGCGGAACTCGGTGCGGCGGTTCATCTGGTGTGCGGCTTCTTTCACGTCGTTATTCGGCAGTTTGTTGATGAAGTCTTCGGTAAGTCTTGTGCCGGCTTTGAAGGTGTAACCCTTCACTGTCATGTCTTTCTGGATGGTGCGTGGCACGCGCTCGCCATAGCCTTTGGCGGTCAGGCGGAGCGGGTCGATGCCGCGGATGATGAGGTAGTCTACCACGCTTTGTGCGCGCTTCTGCGACAGGATGTCGTTATGCTCATCAGTGTCGCGGGCATCGGTGTGCGAAGCCAACTCGATGGTGATGGTCGGGTTGACTTGCAGGGTCTCAATCAGGCCTTGCAGCGAGTCTTCAAACTGGGGTTTGAGGTCCCATTTGCCCAAATCGTAAAGAATGTCGGGCAGCATGATGGGTTCCTGCGGGATGGGCTCGATGTCGAAGTCTTGCTCAATGTCCTTGCTGAATTCCAAGCCAATGGTGGTCTGTTGCGCGGTCAGGGTGAAGTAGTTGTCCTTATCAATGGTGATGTCGTAAGTAGTGTTCTTGTTGATTTGGCTGTCACTAAAGTTGAAATAGCCCTTGTCGTTGGTGCGGGTCATGATGTTGGAACCGTCACTGCCAATCATACGAACGGCGGCATTGCTCACCAACTGCTTGGTCTTGGCGTCTTTGACAGTACCTGAGAAGGTGAACAGGATAGGGGGCTCCTCAAAATAGTAGATGTTGTCCAATCCGCGACTGTTGCCTCGATTGGAAGAGATGAAACCGCGTTCCTCAGTGGGGTGGAAGACGATAGCGAAATCGTCCCCCGTCGAGTTGATGGGGTATTTCAGGTTGCGGGGTTCGCCCCATTGGCCGCTGGTATCCATGGAGGAAACGAAGATGTCGAGACCGCCCATGCCGCCATGACCGTCAGAAGCGAAATAGAGAACGGTGTCGTAACGAAGGAACGGGAACATCTCATTGCCTGGCGTGTTGATGCGTTCGCCAAGGTTGAAGGGGTGCTTGAATGGCTCGGTGGCGTTGTCACGCATGGCCACCCAAATGTCATTGCCGCCAAAACCGCCTTTGCGTTCAGTAGCAAAATAGATGATGAGTTCATCGCTGGTAAGGGTGGGGTGACCGACAATGTCCAAGGTGTCGACACCAGCAATCTCAACAGGGCGTGCTTCCGAGAAGGCGCCGCCGCTCTTGCCTGCCACCATAATCTGGCAACCGTTTTTGCGGTGTGCGCCATTTTGGCAACGGGTGAAGTAGAGTTTGGTGAATTTCGAGTTCATGAAGGGCGTGCCTTCGCTGGCTACGGTGTTGATCATTTCGTTTTCGTCGGCAAGTACCGGTGTGCTCCAGTCGCCCTTGCGGTCTTGTTTCGAAGTGAAGAAGTCGGCAAACTCCTGCCCGGTAATGCCGTCTTTCTCCTTGCCAGTGGCAGCGTCGCGGGTGGAGGTGAAGATGATTTCGTTGTAGTTGTTGTTGAGCCAAGTGGCGCCGAAATCTGAATCTCTGGAGGAGTTCACCTTTTTCAGTTCTGTGAGTTGGTATTTCGATGGGTTCTCCTTCCATTCTTCGATTTGCTGGGTGGTCTCAATGCCGAGAGGCCCTCTTGCGTCGTCAGGCACTTTTTGGGCGTAGGTCTCGTACATCTCGATGGCGTCCTTGTATTTTTCATTCATCTTGTAAGTCTCAGCGAGATAAAGATAGACTTCAGGATGGGTGTTGGGGTATTCGGTTTTTAGCAGGCGCTTGTAATAAGGTTCGGCGCGTTTGGTTAGGCCGATGAGACGATAGCATTCCGCCATTTGGAAACTGATGCGGTTGCGTTCTTCCTTGTTGCGGCGCACTCTGCGATAGGCTTTCTTGTAGCGGTCGGCAGCTTCAGTGTATTGCTTGCGCCCGAAGGCCAGGTCAGCGTTTTTGGCCGGGTTTCTTCGTTGCGCATAAATGTCGGAACTCATGAAGATGAATAATGCCGACATCAGAATTAGGATGTATTTTTTCATAGAAACAAATTCTTTTTTTGCAAACGCGGGAATGGCGTTTTTATTATCGGACAAAGGTACAACAATTCCGTGAAATGGGACAGTGTTTGACAATAAAAAATCCCACTGTTTCCAGCGGGATTTTTGAGGTTGAGTCATCAAGAGGAATCATTCTGTCTTGACGATTCTGTGCGTCATCGTCTGTCCGTAACCCGTTGCTTGCAGCACGTACACGCCGCTCGGAAGTGCAGAAAGGTCAACTTGTTTGGCGTTTTCGCCATTAGTGCTGATCTTCATAACTTGTTGGCCAATAGAATTGTAGATGCGCAGTTCTTCTGCTTCTGGGCAGTTGATGTTGATCAATCCCTTGGTAGGATTCGGATAAACGCTGAACGCGGTCTCATCGTTCTCTTCCACGCCAGTCCCGATGGCCACATTGATGCTGAGCAGGTAGGTGCCTGTCTTGCCTTCAAAGTAGGGCATGACGCAGAAATAGAGCGTGCCACCACCGAAGGAGATGCTAGAGTCAAGGACGTTGTCGTAGTATTCTGACCAGTTGTTGCCGTCTGTGGAGTAAGCAAACTTTGCGTCGACAGTGTAGTAAATGCCGTCACCGCTGTTGTAGGAGTCATTTAGGCGCGGAGTGATGGTATAAGTCCTGCCTGGGTCGAGTTGGATCTTATAGTAGTCGATGTCGGTATTGTTATGGAGGTTGGAACCAGTTGTGGCCACAGATGCCGTATTGCCTGAAATGATGCAGGGCAGGAGGTAGGCTGTATTGGCAGAGTTGTTGGCTTCATAGGGGTCAACGGTGACTGGAGCCGCCACTACCTCAACGCGAACAGGATTCTGGAATTCCGAAGCTCCAGCATAATACCAAGAAGACTCGCCTTGTCTTTGGAAGGCCAATTCCATGTAGTACGAGCCAGGTTCCACGGTGATTTCGCCCGTGAAGTCGAGACCTCCGTTGTAATGGTAGTCAGGTCCTAAGCCTTGGTTGCAGTTTAGGACGGCAATGTTTTGCGCCCAAGAACCGTCTGCATTCGACAGGTTGACGCGGAATTTCCCATAAAATGATGAGGTGCCTGAGTTCCAAACATCTACGTTGACAGTAGCACTCGTGCCATAATACAAGTAGTCGCCTGTGAGAATGGTGAAATCAGAAAGCGTTTCTATGTCCGTGGAGTATACGATGTCGAAATAGGCATCGTTGTAGTTGTTGTTGTCGATGAAGTTCCAGAGGTCGCCATCGAGGCTGTATACCATGGCGAGGGCATACGAGCCTGGAAGGTAGGGTGGACCTGCCTCACATTCCAAGTCGCCGTGCACATAATAGCCAGATTGCAAGGGGTTGGAGGTCTTGTCCCAATAGTCCATTACGTCTAGGAAGATGTATTCGTCCTCCTTGTTTTTCCAAAACACGGCGGCACCAATGTAACCGGAGAAACTGCCTTCGCCCAAATTGGAGATTTCGGCATGGACCGACAAGTCGTCGTAGAACCAATACTGGGTATTGGACATCGAGAGGTTGCTGTGGTAGGCGAGGTTAAAGTCGGTCGAGGTGCCACCACCACCACCTCCGCCGCCACCGCCACCGCCGCTTTCGTTGGGTTCGATGCCGATGATAGCCTGCTGGTTGCGGGAATAGGTGTGCGTGCCAGGATTCAAGCTGTTGATGTAGAAATAGTCATTGTAATAGCCTCCCCAGCCCCAGTTGAAGTGGAAATAGTCCCTATAGTCATAACCATCGCAAACGAAGGCATGGCCGCCCGAGTTGCTGAAACCTCCGTAGACCATAGGACGTGAGTTGTCCAGTTCGTTTTTGAGTAGTTCAATCCATTGGTTGTCGGTATAGTCGTTTTTCTCAACGCCATTCAGGCTGCTCTTGTAGTTGAAATAGGTTTTCAAGGCGGTCTCGGCACAGGGATGGCCGCCTCCGTAGTCGATGATGTAGGCGGCACTGCCATAGTCGGGTGCACCGCTGATGCCGTACATCATGTCGACGGCAACGCCGCAGTGGTACATCAACGTAGCAACGGCACTGTTGGCGCTATTGACGACATTGGGCATGGCGTTCCATTGGTAGTTGACTGCGCTGAAATCCACATAAAGCGTTCCGTATTCAGGATGCGAACTCGGAACGTAGGAGTGTGAACCGTAGCCGTGTTCAGGATAGTTCCAGAACTTCATCACTTGGGCCATGGCAGTGGCTACGCAACCTGTAAGTGTCCGTGAGTGGTCGTTGTTGTCGTAAGGGCATAGGTCGTTGTAGTAAGGGCTTTGGTCCCATTTTGTTTGCACCAGAGGTGATACGGCCTTCTCCGTTTTGACAGGCAACGGATTGTCTTGTCGCAAGCAATCCCATTCGTAGCGAATTCCTTCGGTAGCGGTTGCTTTCATTGCCACGGCAGTCCTGATTTCTTCGGCATAGCCGTCAAGCCAGGCTTTGAAATTGGGAGGGAGAGGTGTCGCATCGAAGTTGTTCTCATAAGAATAGCCCAAGATGGGAAACACACAATCGTCGGCCGCCATGATGACATAGCCTTTGCCTTCAGTGTTGTTGAAGATGAACAATTCGGAATAGCCAAGTTGTGGGGCGACGTTGACGAAGCGTGCTTCATCCGTCTTGTTCCTATAGACTTTGCCGTCTCGCACACCCATGGTGCTGTTCTTCTTCCAAAAGCTTTGGGCGAATTGTTTAGCAGTCGCCTCATCAATGGGAGTCCCCATCAGGGTCAGTCCCAGCGCCATCATCAGGGAAAGGGTAAATAATCGTTTCATAGTGTTATAATTTATTGATTACTAGCAAATAGAATAAAAGCAAGACTCTTTGTTTGCCATCTATATCGATGGCAAAGATAAGCAATTGGAATAAAAAACAAAAAAAATCCCGCCGTTTCCAGCGGGATTTTTTGCAAGCAGTTTAGAAGGTTAATTATGATGTTGCTATCATTTACTTCTTGGATCCGCTTTCTTCAGCAATCTCCTTGTCCTTTTTGTGGCCTTTCATCAAGACATAGGCGAAAGGCGTGGACAGGAATACTGACGAGAAGGTACCAGCGAGTACACCGACCAACAAGGCGAAGATGAAACCGCGGATGGTGTCGCCGCCGAAGATGAAGATGGCGAGCAACACGACCAAGGTCGAACCCGAGGTGTTGAACGAACGGGTCAACGTGCTGTTGACGGCATTGGTCATGTTTTCTTTCCACGAGGCCTTCGGATGCAGGTTGACGTTTTCACGCACACGGTCGAAGATAACCACGGTGGCGTTGATGGAGTAACCGATGACGGTCAGCACTGCAGCAATGAAGCTTTGGTCGACTTCCATGGTGAAGGGTAGGATGTTGTAGAACAACGAGTACATACCCAACACGATGAGGGTGTCTTGCGTCAAGGCCATAATGGAGGCCACACCATACTGCCACTTCTTGAATCGGATGGCGATATAGACAAACATCAGTGCCAAGGCAACCACGATGGCCCAGATGGACTTGCGCGTGACGTCGCTAGCGATGGTGGCGCCCACTTTCTGGGTGCTCAGGATGCCCACGGTCTCGTCTTCCGATGAGAATTGGTTCATGCTCAAGTTGCTGTTTTGGTATAGGCCTTTCAAGTTTTCATAGAGGATGACTTGGATGACCGAGTCGACGGCGGTGTTGTCGTTGTTGATCAAGAACTTGGTTGTGATTTTCACTTGACCGTTAGTACCGTAGGTCTTCACCTCAGGTGTGGACCAAGGTTCCACTTCTTGGTCTTCTCTCATGGCAAGAGCGCTGTGGATAGCGTTGGCGTCGATAGTGACCTTTGATTCAGCAAGGGCTTCGCGAACGTCTTCAACCTTGATGCTCGGATCGTCGAATTGGACCACATAGTTACGGCCACCCTTGAAGTCGATGCCGAGGTTCAGGCCGCGCAGACCCAGCGAACCCAAACTGATCACCAAGAAGACGATGCAGATGATGAACGAGGTCTTGCGGATGTCGATGAATCTGTAGTGCTTGTCCTGCAAGAAGTTGCGGGTCATATTGGTCGAGAAGCTGATTTCCTTGTCCTTGGACAGCATGCGTTCGAAAATCAAACGGGTGATGAAGATAGACGTGGCCAAGGAGGTAAGGATACCTATGCAGAGGGTGACAGCGAAACTGTGGACAGGACCTGTACCCAAGATGATCAGGATGATACCGGTGATTAAGGTGGTGACGTTACCGTCGATAATGGCGGAATAAGCGTTCTTGTAACCATCTTGCACAGCGAGTTTAATGCCCTTGCCCGCCTTGACTTCTTCCTTGATACGCTCGAAGATAATCACGTTCGAGTCAACGGCCATACCCAAGGTCAACACAATACCTGCGATACCAGGCAGCGTCAGCACTGAACCGAGGCATGCCAGCACACCGAACAGGAAGAACACGTTGACCAACAAGGCGACGTCGGCAACGAAACCGCCTTTCTTGTAGAAGAACACCATGTAAATCAGCACGAGGATGAAGGCGAAGACCATTGACCACATACCTTTTTGAACGGCTTCCTTACCGAGCGAAGGACCAACCACCTGTTCCTCAAGGATTCTTGCAGGAGCAGGCAACTTACCAGCCTTCAGGATGTTGGCCAAGTCTTGAGCTTCTTCGATGGTCATGCCACCGCCGCTGATGGATGAACGGCCGTTGGGAATTTCGCCGTTGACAACGGGATAGCTGTAGACAAGGTCGTCAAGCACGATGGCGATTTGCTTGCCGATGTTCTCGCTAGTGAGGCGCTTCCAAGTCTTGGCGCCTTCGGGGTTCATTTGGATGGTGACCTCCACTTGGTTGTTTTGGCCATAGTCCTGGCGAGCGTCGGTGATGACTTCACCGCCGAGAGCGCACTTGTTGTCGCGCGACATCTTCAGGGCAACGAGGTCGAGGAACTCGCCACCTTCGCCGTTTTCACCAGAATAGGTCTGGGCATCCTTTGTCCAAGCCAGCTTGAGTTGGCGAGGGAAGATGTTCATGTTGCGAGCTTCAGCCAGCATGTGGTTGATGTCGGCGGTGTCTTTCACCATGGCGATACCAACGCGGGCGCTATTGCTGTTGAACATCTGAAGTTTGGCGAGCAGGGGATGATTCTTGGACAACTCCTCCATGCTTTGGTCAGCGGCTTGCTCTTCTTCGGTTTTGTTTTCTGTGATCTCGTCCAGCAGGTCGCCAGTGGAAGTGCTGTCGGCAGGTTTAACGGTATCCGTGGCCTCAGCAACCGGGGCGCTTTCTTCTGCGATGGTTTCAGCGCCTTCTTCAACGACGGCTTTTTCAGTCACTTCAGTGCTGTTGAAAGCATCCTTGGCCTTGCGAACTTCAGCCAGCTTGTTGTCGGCTTCGGCAAAATATTGTTGCACCTCGGAGAAGTTATAGGTCTCCCAGAACTCAAGTTGTGCGGTTCCCTGGAGGAGTTTGCGCACACGTTCCGGATCCTTGATGCCAGGCAACTCAACGAGGATGCGGCCAGAGTTCTCCATCTTTTGGATGTTGGGTTGTGCCACACCGAAGCGGTCAATACGAGTGCCCAGAATCTGATAGGAACGGTCGATGGCAGCATCGCTTTCTTCCTTCAAGACCTTCAGCACGTCGGCGTTCGAAGAGTTGACGTTGATGCCTTTGTCCTTAAACTCATAAAGGAAAATGGAGACTAGGCTCGCGTTGGGGTCGATTTTCTCGAAAGATTCGCCAAACAGGGTGACGAAGTCGCCCTTGCTCTCTTCTTGCTTTCTGGTGGCCTCTTCCATGGCCTGCAGGAAGACGGGGTCTTGCGAGTCGCCCGACAAGGCCTTGACGATGTCTTTCACCGAGACTTCAAGGGTGACGTTCATACCGCCCTTCAAGTCCAAACCTAAGTTGATTTCTTTCTCTTTCGCATCACGGTAAGTGAACTTCTTGAATCCCAAGTTGTACACTGTGGTGTTGCTGACCGAGTCTAAAAAATAAGTTTCCTTCTGGTCTCTGAGAAGGTTGAACTGTGACTCGTCTCCATTCGACAGTTTGGTAGCCTCTGCTTCGGCAAACTTCTCAGCCTTCCTTTCCACACGCTTCGTCACCAAAGTGAACGAGAGCTGGTAGAGAAAGATGAGCGCGAAGATGATGGCTATCGTCCTGATTGCTCCTTTGTTTTGCATTGTAAAACTGTTTTAATTATTTGACTTTTAATTTATTAAATTTCAATAATAGTCTTTTTACTCCATTACGAGCCTGCAAAAATACGAAATATTTCTATTTATATTTCAACCACTTGAAAATTTCCTTGTAAGAAAGTTTTTTTCCATACATCAAAATGCCCGTGCGGTAAATCTTGGCTGCTATCCATGTCATCAACACGAAAGTGCCTGCAAGGAGCACAACGGAGAGCACGACTTGCCAAATGGGCACACCGAATGGAATCCTGACCATCATCGAGATGGGGGAGGTGAAGGGGATCATAGAGAGCCAAATGGATAGGCTGCTGTCTGGGTTGTTGACGATGTAGAATGAGGAGATGATGGCGACGATGAGCGGAACGGTAATGGGCAGCGTGAACTGCTGTGAATCAGTGTTGTTGTCGACAAGCGACCCTACCGCTGCATATAACGTGGCATAAAGAAGGTAACCTAAGATGAAGAAAACCATAAAACTGCAAATGATAGTGCCGAAATCAATGGAATGCACGATTTGCATGATGCCCTGTACGCTTTCGTTGCTCATGGCGTCGTTGGCGGTGATTTCTTGTGTCATCAAGGTGCCTGACGACAGGATCTCGGGATTGTTGAGTCCCATGAAGGCAGAGAAACCAAGATAGAGTGCACCCGTGAGCAGGATCCATAGCACAAATTGTGTTAGCGCTACCAGTGACACGCCGATGATTTTGCCCATCATCAACTGGAAAGGCTTCACCGAACTGACGATGACTTCGATGATGCGGTTGGTTTTCTCCTCCGACACGCCTTGCATCACTTGCCCACCAAAGAAAATGATGAACATATACACCAGCATTGACAATCCGATGCCGAGAGCGAACTGCACTTTTGTGAAGGTCTCTTTCTCGTTGCCTTTGTCGTCCATGCGCATGATGGAAAGATTCACCTTGGTCTTCACCGCGCTGACGATTTCTGGGTCGACGCCTTGGGCCATCAGTTTCTGGTCTTCGATCTCCTTTTGCATGACATTGCTGATGTAGGTCTCCACTTCCATCGGCACTTGCCGTATGCTGTAAACGATGGCGTTTGACGGGATGTTCAATTGGGTGGGCGGCACATAGAGCGCCATGTCGAAGATGCCTGTTTTCACCAACTCTTTCACTGAGTCAATAGGTTGGCTAGGCATGATTACAAAAGAGTGTTCCTTGGTGTCTTGGAAGCGGCTCTCGAACCAATGGCTCTCGTCGACGACCGCCACGCGCATGTGCTCGTTGCCGCTGTGCAGGGCAAGCATGATGGGGATGATGTATATGGCCGCCATCAGGATGGGCCCTAGGAAGGTCAGGATGAGGAAACTGCGCTTGCGCACGCGCGTCACATATTCTCGCTTGATGATGAGTCCGATCTTGTTCATGAGACTTGGTTTTGGGATTGCACTTCACGTATGAAGATGTCGTTCATCGAGGGCAGCACTTCTTTGTAGGCGACGAGTTGCCCGATTTTCAGCAATTGGTTGATGAGTTCGCTTGGCGAGGCGCTGAAAAGGGTGAGTTTGGTCTCGTCGGGGAGATCAGTGGTTTCCACTTTTATATTATTATAGGTGTCGGCCACCGCCATGACCTTGCCAAAATCATCGCAGCGCACCACGATTTCCCTTTGATGGGTGTCATGTTGCCGCTTGATGTCGCCTACACGTCCTTGCAGGATGCTCTTGCCATGGTTGATCAGCGTGATGCTGTCGCACAATTCCTCAACCGAGGCCATGTTGTGAGTGGAGAGCAGGATGGTAGCGCCTTTGCTGCGCAAATCCAGGATGGCTTCCTTCAGAAGGTTGGCATTGATGGGGTCGAAACCGCTGAAGGGCTCGTCAAAAATGAGAATTTCAGGTTCATGGATGACGGTGGTGATAAACTGAACCTTCTGCTGCATGCCTTTTGACAGTTCCTCTACTTTTTTGTCCCACCAACCGCCAATTTCAAACTTGTCGAACCATTCCTTGAGTCTTTTCTGGGCTTCGTTCTTCTTAATGCCTTTCAGTTCGGCCAAATAAATGGCTTGTTCGCCTACTTTCATTTTCTTGTAGAGGCCGCGTTCTTCGGGAAGATAGCCGATGTGTGCGATGTGTTTCTGGCAGAGGCTTTCGCCGTTGATGAGCACTTCGCCGCTGTCGGGGGCAGTGATTTGGTTGAGAATGCGTATGAGTGTGGTCTTGCCAGCGCCATTAGGACCCAAAAGACCGTATATGCACTGTCCTGGAATGTCAATGCACATACGGTCTAAGGCGATGTGGTCGGCGTATTTCTTGGTGACCTCGTTGATGGATATTTTTGTCATTTCTTGTTGGTATAAACATGAGACTATAATGGACGGTCTTTTTTCCTTTTAGCGTCATGGCGGAGGAACATCCGCCATCTCCTGAACATGAAGGAGTACCCTTTTTGTTCAGGAGATTGCGGGTCAAGCCCGCAATGACGGCAGGAAAACAAGTCCATAGTCTCACGTCAATTAAAGTAGTCCTTTATCTTACTGAAAAAACTCTTCTCCTCGGCTGTGGGGTTGGGTTTGAAGTTGTCCGACTGGGCGAGTTGTTGCAGCAGTTCTTCCTCTTTTTTGTTGACTTTCTTTGGTATCCACACGTTGACGTTGACGAGCATGTCGCCACTTCCGTAACCGTTGAGGATGGGCAAACCTTTGCCCCTCAGTCTCAATACTTTGCCACTTTGTGTGCCAGGGGCAATCTTCACCCGTACTTTGCCGTCAACGGTAGGCACTTCTGCTTGGGTGCCCATAATGGCTTCTGGGATGGTGATGAACAAGTTGTAAATCAGGTTGTTCTCGTCGCGCTCGAAGTCGGGGTGCTGTTCTTCTTCGATGAGGACGAGCAGGTCGCCATTCACACCGTTGTGAGGACCGGCGTTGCCTTTGCCGCGCACGGTGAGTTGCATGCCTTCTCCAACGCCGGCAGGGATGTCGATATCAATGATTTCATCGCCTTTCATGACGCCCTCGCCGCCGCAGTGTTGGCATTTCTTCTTGATGATGGTGCCACGACCGCTGCAGGTTGGACATACTGAGGCGGTCTGCATCTGCCCGAAGAAGCTGTTGACGGTCTGCACAACTTGACCGCGACCGTGGCAGGTGGGACAGGTCTCAGTGGAGCCGTCTTCCGAACCGCTGCCGTGGCAATGCGTGCAAGCGACATACTTGCTCACCTTGATTTTCTTTTTCACGCCGTGTGCAATCTCTTGCAGGTTGAGTTTCACCTTCACACGGATGTTGGATCCGCGTTGCTTGACGGTGCCGCCTCGGCTGCCACCGCCTCCAAAACCGCTGAATCCACTGAATCCGCCACCGAAGTCGAAACCTCTGCCGAACACGCTGTTGAGGATGTCGTTCAGGTCGAAGTCGCCAAAACCGCCAAAGCCGGCGCCACCACTGGTCGAACCGCCATCCATGCCGGCAAAGCCATAGCGGTCATAACGCGCCTTCTTGCTTTCGTCGCTTAAGACGGAATAGGCCTCCGAGGCTTCCTTGAAGTTTTCCTCGGCGGTCTTCTTCTCGGCGTCGGTGCCGTTTACCCATTTGTCTGGGTGCCACTTTAAGGCGGCCTTGCGGTAGGCGCTCTTTATCTCGTCGGGCGTGGAGTTCTTGTTGACCCCCAACACCTCGTAGTAATCTCTTTTTTCTGCCATTATCTATTTTCCTTTCTAATCTGCTTTTCCATTGACCAATGAAAACCATCCTGTTGTCTTAATCGTCATGGCGGAGAGACATCCGCCATCTCCTGCGCTTGAAGACAATCCTTTTATCGCAGGAGATTGCGGATCGAGTCCGCAATGACGTTTTAAGCGGGGCTTTGTCCTTCTCAGTTAGTTACCAACCACGACTCGGGCGAAGCGAATCACCTTGCCGTTCAGTTTGTAGCCCTTTTGGATGACATCCAGGACTTTGCCTTTCTTGTCTTCTTCGGGAGCGGGAATCATCGTCAGCGCTTCGTGTTCGTCGGTGTTGAACTCGACGCCCATTGCCTCAATCTCTTCCAACCCTTTCTTTTTCAACATGTCTTTCAGTTTGTTGAAAATCAGGGTGACACCTTGTATGTCAGTCTCGTTGCCATTTTTCTCCATGTTTTGCAGGGCGCGCTCAAAGTCGTCTAACACAGGCAGGATGTCTTTGATGACGCTCTCCGATGCTGTGGCGGTAAGGTCAATCTTTTCTTTCGCTGTGCGCTTGCGGTAGTTGTCGAACTCAGAGAACAGGCGCAAGTATTTGTCATTCAGTTCGGCATATTTTGCCTTTTCTTCTTCCAATGCTTTCTCTTGGGCGTGACGGATTTTGAAACGTTTCGGCTTTTTTTCTGAAACATTGTCATTCTTGGCCTCTTCCACTACGGTGTTTTCTTCTTGTTTCGGTTGCTCTTCGTCATGCTCTTGAGTGCTCTCCATGTCGGGGTTGGCGGTGCCATTCATAGCATCGTCTTGATTGTTAACGTTTTCGTTTTTGTTCATGATATGTGTGTGTTGTTATTTTTCTTATTTGAGTTTTGGCATATCAAATCCTTTGCCAAAGCTTGGCCTTTGACAAAATGGCAGAATGTAATAAGGAGGGTTTATAGACGTTCAATGAGCGGTCCGCCTATACTGAGGGCGTTGACGCGCTTGTCGATGTATTGGTAGCCGCGCTCAATTTGGTCACTGTTGTCGATGATGCTGTCGCCTTGGGCTGAGAGGGCGGCGATGAGCAGGGCGACGCCGGCACGGATGTCGGGTGAGGCCATCCTGATGCCTCTGAGGGCGTGGGAGCGGTCAAGACCGATGACGTTGGCGCGGTGTGGGTCGCAGAGGATGATCTGCGCGCCCATGTCGATGAGCTTGTCGACGAAGAACAGGCGGCTCTCAAACATCTTTTGGTGGATAAGCACGGTGCCTTTGGCTTGGGTGGCCACCACTAAAACGATACTGATTAAGTCAGGCGTGAAGCCAGGCCATGGGGCGTCGGCCACGGTGAGTATGCTGCCGTCCATGAAAGTCTGTACTTCGTAGTGCTCCTGTGCGGGGATGAAGATGTCGTCGCCATGGTATTCCATTTGGATGCCGAGTTTGCGGAACACATCGGGGATGATGCCCAATTGTGCAATGCCTGCATTCTTGATGGTGATCTCGCTGCCTGTCATGGCAGCCATGCCGATGAAACTGCCCACTTCAATCATGTCGGCCAAAAGGGTATGGTCGGTGCCATGCAAACGACTTACGCCTTGGATGGTCAAGAGGTTGGAACCTACGCCTTTGATATTGGCGCCCATGTTGTTGAGCATGGTGCAAAGCTGCACCAAATAGGGTTCGCAAGCGGCATTGAAGATGGTGGTGGTGCCTTGTGCCATCACGGCCGCCATAACGATATTGGCAGTGCCAGTGACAGAAGCCTCGTCAAGGAGCATGTAACAGCCTTTCAGTCCGCCTTGTTGAACACTAACCTGGTAGTTGTTGAAATCAAAGATGGCACCGAGTTTCTGCAAACCGATGACGTGGGTGTCGAGTCGTCTGCGACCTATTTTGTCGCCTCCTGGTTTGGGCATGTAGGCCTTGCCAAAGCGGGCAAGCATGGGACCAGTCATCATCACGCTACCGCGCAACTTGGATGCAGTGCTTTGGTAGTCCATCCCGTTGAAATAGCCGAAATCGATGTTTTTGGCTTGGAGAATGATGTCGTGCCGAGTAGGTCGCTCAATGTCAACGCCCATGCCTTCCAAAAGCGCAATCAGGTTGTTGATGTCAAGTATGTCAGGAAGGTTGTGAATGGCGACTTTTTCTTCGGTGAGAAGACAGGCACAGAGGATTTGCATGGCCTCGTTTTTTGCGCCTTGTGGGATGATTTCGCCCTGCAGCTTGCCGCCGCCTTTTATCTTCAGTGATGCCATTTTAATGCTGAATTAGGAATGCTGAATTAGGAATGCCAATAATTCCGCATTCCTCATTCCTCATTTATTATTAAATTTTTCCCATTTCTTGCATGCGTTTCTTGTACGCTGGATTGTTGGGGTTGTTCATGTTGGCCTTCAGGTTCGGCACTTTCTTTTTCTTCTTTTTGCCTTGCTGCTGTGGTTTGGTCTGTTGTTGCGCTTTGCCTGAGGGCATTTCGCTGCTGGCGCTGAGTCTCGATTCGTCGGTGATGACCAGGCGTCCACCGCTGATGCTTTTTAAGTCGTCGATGATCACTTGGTCGCTGACCACGCTCTTGTTCCACTCCAGATAGTCGCGTTTCATCTGGGCGGCTAACGAGTAGGCAAGTGCCTCGCGGATTTCATCGTTTTCTTCCTGCGATGCGGCCTCAATCATCTTGATGAGGTATTGGCCGTAATGGCCAAATTTTATAGTGTTGTTTTGATATCCAATATGTTGAGGCTTTTTTTGCTGTTCAATGGGTGTGGGAGGAGCATAGGGACTGTCTAAGTCAAGGGTGTAACCCGATATCATGTAGAGATGGTCCCAGAGTTTGTGCTCGTAGTCGCTTGACTGTTTGATGCTTGGGTTCATTTGCACCATCACGCTGATGATGTAACGGGCCGCTTCGGTGCGTTGCTCACGGTCCTCAATTTCAGGCAGTTTTTTGATCATTTCTTGGATGCAGCGTCCATATTCTGAAATGACAATCTGCTCTTTTTCTGTATTGTAAGTTAATCCTGGTTTGTTCATCGTGATTCAATTTTGGTGCAAAGGTATTGATTTTTCCTTTAATAGCAAGAATAAAAATGGATGCAGGTTTGCTCTGATATCAAGAGATTCCCTGCGGGAAAGGAGTATCAAATAAATGTAACACGCGGCGGTTTGTGGCGTTTCCGATTCGTAAGCGTAATATGCCGCCGCATGTACAACACTGTTACTACTCCATTCCCATCGGGATTCTTATTCCTTTATGATTCCCAACCGCGCAAACTTCAGCATAAGCATCTTGACGCCTGCTGTGTCGAAGCGAACGCTGGCCTTCTTGTTGGCGCCTGCGCCCTCGATGCTGAGGATGGTGCCGGCGCCGAACTTGGAATGCATCACGCGCATGCCTTCCTGCAAGAGGTCGGGATTGGATGGCTCTAGGTTTTGAGGCACGGTGGGTTGGTTAGCGGTTGGTTTTGAGATAGACGTGCTAGATATGTTGCGGAAACCATGCTGCTCGGGCTCGTTGATGCGTCTGCCAAATGGTCGTCCACCCAACGACGATGTGCCTCTGAACGAGGCTTTTTGCGTTTGCTCAATGAGACTGGCGTCGATCTCGTCGACGAAGCGCGAGCGTTCGCTGAGGGTGAGGTTGCCGTAGCGGTAGCGCTGTTCGGCATAACTCAGCGTGAGTTTGGTCATGGCACGGGTGATGGCCACATAGAACAGGCGCCGCTCCTCTTCCAATTCTTCTCTCGTGCTGAGGCTGAGGATGCCTGGGAAGAGGTTCTCTTCCATGCCGACGACATATACATAGGGGAATTCCAAGCCTTTGGCGGAGTGTATGGTCATCAGGCTGACGTAGTCTTCGTCGGGGTCGTCTTTTTTCATTTCGCTGTCGGTGAGCAAGGCCACGTCTTCCATGAACTGCACCAGGTCGACGCGGGCGGTCTCGCCAGTAGTCTCATCCACCTGACGGTCGCTGAATTCCATGATTGCATTGAGCAGTTCCTCCACGTTCTCTACTCTTGAGACGCCTTCGGGGGTGTCATCCTCCTTCAGCACCTTGATGAGCCCGATGGTGTTGGTGATGTGCTTGGCCAGTTCGAAGGCATTCATCTTTTCTTGCAAACTCTGGAAACTCTTGATCATCACCATGAAGTCGCGGAACTTGTTTACCGTGCCCATGTTGAAGTCCTGGGGAAACACGTTGTTTTCCATGCACTTCCAGATGCTTGTGCGTCGTTCGTTGGCGGTGACCATCATGCGCTCGATGCTGGTCTTGCCAATGCCTCGGGCGGGGTAGTTGATGATACGAAGCAGTGCCTGTTCGTCCTCGGGGTTGATGACGACGCGGAAGTAAGCGAGCAGGTCCTTGATCTCCTTGCGGTCGTAGAACGAGAGGCCGCCATATATCTTATAAGGTATGTTCTGCTTGCGCAGCGCTTCTTCCATCGAACGGCTTTGTGCGTTGGTGCGGTAAAGGATGGCGAAACTCTTGTTGGGCAGGTGGCGGGTCATCTTGTACTGGAAGATGCTGTTGGCCACCATGGTGCCTTCTTCCGTGTCGCTGTTGGCGTGGATTAGGCCGATGAGTTCGCCTTTTTCCTTGTCGCTCCACACCTTTTTCTTGATTTGGTCCTTGTTGTGGGCGATGACGGCATTTGAGGCGTTGACGATGTTTTGTGTGGAGCGGTAGTTTTGCTCCAGTCGTATGAGTTTATAGTCGGGGTAGTCGTTCTTGAAGTTGAGTATGTTTTGAATGTTGGCGCCGCGGAAGGCGTAGATGCTTTGGGCATCGTCGCCGACTACGCAAATGTTCTCGAACAGCGCTGCGATGCGTTTCACGATGAGGTATTGGGCGTAGTTGGTGTCTTGGTACTCATCGACGAGGATGAACTTAAAGTGGTTCTGGTACTTGTAAAGCACATCGGGGTTGTCGCGCAAGAGCACATTCGTGAAATAGAGGATGTCATCGAAATCCATGGCGTTGGCACGGTGCAACCGGTCGTTGTAAAGCTTGAATAGTTGAGCGATGAGCGGTTTGTTGGCCTTGCGGTCTGCTTCCTGGATGTCGAGGTTGTTGAGGTAGTCTTCGGGTGAGAATAGGCTCGACTTGGCTGAGGAGATGCGCGCCAACACTTGCTTCGGGGGATATACTTTTGTGTCGAGACTTAGGTCTTTGAGAATCTGTGTGATAAGGGTCTTGGAATCGTCGGTGTCGTAGATGGAGAAGTTGGACGTGAAGCCAATCTTCTCCGCTTCGATGCGCAGGATGCGGGCGAAGATGGAGTGGAAGGTACCCATCCACACGTTGCGTGCGTCGCTGGCGTTGACGAGTTGCATGATGCGTTCCTTCATCTCGCGGGCGGCCTTGTTGGTGAATGTGAGGGCCATGATGCTGAAGGGGTCGACTCCCTCTTGGATCATGTAAGCGACACGGTAGGTGAGGGCGCGGGTCTTGCCCGAACCTGCGCCAGCAATCACCATCACGGGGCCTTCTATAGTGGTAACAGCCTCACGTTGAGGTTCGTTGAGGTCTTTCAATAAGTCAATCATGGGTTGCTCGTTTGAAATGCAAAAATAATAAAAATCTGGATAGGAGAGAAGGGGTTTATAAAGATTGTTGATAGAGAGTCGGCGATGAGACCGTAGTGTTTCTTTGTGGGTAAAAAAATCCCTAACTGACTGAGAATCAATTAGGGATTTGTGGAGGTGGTGACCCGGCTGGGGCTCGAACCCAGGACCCCAACATTAAAAGTGTTGTGCTCTACCTGCTGAGCTACCGAGTCATCCTTGCTTTTTGCGACTGCAAAAGTACTACTTTTTTTCGTTATCCGTGACTTTTATGCCATTTTTTTTTCATTCATCCAACAATCCTTTGCCTTGTCGAACGATAACTATCTCATTGTCAGTGCAATCTACGACTGTGCTTTCCTCGTTGTCGCCTGCCCCACCATCAATGACGATGTCCACGAGGTCTTTGTATCGGTCGTGGATTTCCTCAGGATCGGTGAGGTAGGGGTTGATTTCGTCTTCTTCGTCAGACAATGAAGTGGTCATAATGGGCGAACCAAACTCCCTCACGATGTTAGTGATGATAGGTTGGTCTGGAATGCGGATGCCGATGGTCTTCTTCTTGCTTTGGAAGATGCGCGGGATGTTGTTGTTGGCCTCCAAGATGAAGGTGAATGCCCCGGGCAGGTTGCGCTTCATCATCTTGAATACGTCGTTGTTGATGGGTCTGGTAAACTCGCTCAACATGCTGAGGTCGTGGAAGATGAACGAGAAATTGGCCTTCTCCTTCTTGATGCCTTTAATCTGGCAAATGCGTTCGAAGGTGCGTGGGTTGTTGATGCAACCGCCCAAACCGTATAGCGTGTCGGTGGGGAAGATGATGGTGCCGCCATCGGCCAAACACTCCAAGATCATCTTGATGTAGCGTGGGTTCGGATTCGTCGGGTAGAGTTTGAGTATCATAGGTTTGCGAAAAATTGCGGCAAAAATAGTTATAATTGTTGAATCGTTGGTTGTTTAATTGTTGAAATGTTGGATGTTGAATTGAAAGGACAAGACAATAAGAGTATGGAGATTGCGGATCGAGTCCGCAATGACTGTAAGGGAAAGGAATCCGTCTCAACCGGGAGTTTGCGTACCAAAATAATATCGGAGACAAATCCGTAATAATCTGTAAAATCAGTAGTTATAAAAAATCCCCAAATTATGCAATCTTTTTTTGATGCAATAAGTTTTTTTTCTACTTTTGCAGTCCATCTACGGGTTAGTTCCCGCAGATGTTTTTTGTTTTTATAACCTAAACACTACGCTACTATGGGAGGCTTCTTCGGCACTGTATTGAAACGACCCTGCGCTCAGGATCTGTTCTATGGCATTGACTATCATTCGCATCTCGGCACCAAGCGCGCGGGTATGGTAACCCACGACGGCACCGTGTTCCACCGCTCGATCCACGACATCGAGAACACCTATTTCCGCACAAAGTTCAGCGATGAGATGGCCGTAAACAAGTTTGTGGGCAACATCGGCATTGGTGTCATCAGTGACACGGATGCACAACCAATCATCGTGAATTCCCACCTCGGCAAGTTCGCCATTGTTACGGTGGCCAAGATCAACAATATGGACGAGTTGGTCGACCACTGCCTCGAGAACAAGCAGCACTTTGCGGAGTTGAGCATGGGTTCCACCAATCCCACCGAGTTGGTCGCCTTGCTCATCACCCAGGGCGAGGACTTCGTTGACGGTATCAAGAATGTATATAATAAGGTGAAAGGGTCTTGCTCGATGCTTATCCTCACCGAAGACTGCGTCATTGCGGCTCGCGATTTCTATGGCCGCACGCCCATTGTGGTAGGAAAGAGCGATGAAGGTTATGTGCTGGCTTCCGAGAGCCATAGTTACATCAATCTTGATTATTCCACTTGCTATAATGTGGCGCCTGGCGAAATTGTCAAAGTCACTTTGGATGGTGTGGAACAGTTGCTTAAGCCCAATACCAAGAGCCAGATATGCAGTTTTTTGTGGATTTACTATGGCTATCCTGTTTCGGATTACGACGGAGTCAATGTGGAAGAGGCGCGTTACAATGAAGGTCGTGAGATGGGCAAGCAGGACTATGTCGACATCGACTACGTATCTGCCATCCCCGACTCGGGCATAGGCATGGCGTTGGGGTATTCCAACATCCGCAAGGTGCCTTACATGCGCGGTGTGGTGAAGTATACGCCCACATGGTCGCGGAGTTTCATGCCGGTCAACCAGAGCCAACGAGAACACGTGGCGAAGATGAAACTTATCCCCAACCGCAAGATGCTGGAAGGCAAGAAGGTGGCCTTCTGCGACGACAGCATTGTGCGCGGCACCCAGTTGCGCGACAACGTGAAGATGCTCTACGACTACGGTGCCAAGGAGGTACACGTGCGCATCAGTTGCCCTCCCTTGATGTACGGATGCCCCTTCCTCAACTTCTCGGCTTCCAAGACCGTGATGGAACTCATCACGCGCCGCTGTGTGGAGGAAATGGAAGGCGCCGACAACAAGAACATCGAAAAATATTGCGACCCGACGACGCCGGAGTACGCCAATCTCATTGAGATGTTGCGCAAGCACGTCGGCGTGGACTCACTGAAGTTCAATACCTTGGACAGCGTGGTGCGCGCCATCGGTCTGCCCAAATGCGAACTATGCACGCATTGTTTTGACGGCTCGAGTTACGGCCACGAATAAAAATTTTACGGATTTCGCTTGCCAATCCAAGAAAAGTCCGTACTTTTGCATCGGGTAAGTCTTATACGACCAGCTCCCTCTGAAATCCCCCAGGACAGGAATGTAGCAAGGGTAGGAGGTTGTAGCGGTGCGATA
>JAEEGG010009268.1_pt1 | contig 22106 bp, 20 predicted proteins | sample 9134161 | NCBI WGS metagenome assembly JAEEGG01 (sample SAMN16246543, study PRJNA631951) | gut metagenome | biome: gut microbiome; feature: rumen; material: CR-attached | host: Bos | place: Iran: Karaj | collected 2018-10
CTGAGGGTCTGGAACTTCTTCTTGTTAGATGCTACAAATGGCTTGAAAGTGTTGCCTTCAACCTGAGATACGACAGTCACCTTGGCAGGAACAGTCTTTTCGAAAGTGATGCGTACGTCACCAATCTCAGGAGCGTTCATGCTGCGACCGTAGTAGATGACGTTGCCAGCCTGGTGAACATAGTCGAGGTCAACCTTGTTGTCCTGCTTGATAGAGTCTGGGAGCGCAGTCTTCACGCTGTCGGCAGTAGCGGCAGCAGGTTCAGTCTGTGCTACTGACACACCCTTGATTCTTGCGTAAGTGTCAGCAATGTTTCTGTCCATAGAAGCGAGCACGCTCTCGTTGACATTCAGTTCAACAGCCTCTGTAGAGCTGATAGAGTGGATGAGAGACTCGTTGAGCACGTATGCACCAAAGGTCACTTTCTCAGCCCAAAGGTCTTGATCCTCCACTGTTGTCCAAGTGTAGTTCTTGCCCTGATAAGCTGGATCCTTGAAGTCGCCGCTGTTCACTGGACTGCTGACCCACTCCTGAGAGTAAGTGTAAGTGGTTGTAGTCTCCTGCTTGCCACCCAGCTTGTCTTCGCTCTTTGACTCAGAGTGCTCCACCCACTGGAAGTACTCCACCTTGCGGCTGAGGCTGATGGCGTTCTCGCTGATGCCGAAATCTGTGTCGGTCAGAACCTCGTCTGTGGTAGCCATTGCGGTAGCACATACGAGTTCGCCTTCAAATTCAGCACTCTTCTTGTCGGGGTTAGGCATCTCGACGCATGCACCCTGTGCATCTTCCAGCATGTCGGCAGTCTTCACAGCGCGACCTTCATTCCACCAGAGCAGAATGGTTGCACCAATGATGATGACAAAGCCCATCAGGGTAGCCTTGAGTGAATTACCCACACGGGTACCATAACCCGTAGTTGTTTTCTCTGTGTAAGCCATAATCTTTTGCTTTTTAATGATTAGTAAATAGAAATTCTGTAAATTGTTTCAAATAATGCTGCAAAGTTACTTGTTTTTGTTAACAATTCCCAAATCTTTATGACTTTTTTGTCTTTATGTAGGGGAATTTTGTCATAAAGTGCGATGTTTTTAGTAACTTTGCACATCAAATTACGACTAAATTAACACAATATGGCACTCAAAGCATTGAACGCTCGCACGGCTCCGAAGAGCCATGCACCTGAGAGAATCATCCAGTTTGGCGAGGGAAACTTCCTTCGCTGTTTTGTGGACTGGATTGTTTATAACATGAATCAGAAAACGGATTTCAACTCTTCTGTAGTGGTGGTTCAGCCTATCGAGAAGGGAATGGTGGATTGGCTTAATGGGCAGGATTGCCTCTACCACGTCAATCTGCAAGGTCGCCTGAACGGAGAGAAGGTCAACTCGCTCACACGCATCGACTGCATCAGTCGTGCCCTCAATCCATACAGCCAGAATCAGGCATTCATGGCATTGGCAGAGCAGCCAGAGATTCGTTTCGTCATCAGCAACACCACTGAGGCGGGCATCGCTTTCGACCCTGCCTGCAAGCTCGCTGACGCACCCGCTTCTTCCTATCCAGGCAAGCTCACGCAGTTGCTTTATCGTCGTTTCAAGACTTTCAATGGCGCTGCTGATAAGGGATTGATTATCATGCCTTGTGAGCTGATTTTCCTGAACGGGCACCATCTGAAGGAGTGCATCTATCAGTACATCGAATTGTGGAAGGACGACTTCGGCGCTGACTATGCTGCTTTCAAGGAGTGGTTCACGAAATATAATTATGTATGCGCCACGTTGGTGGATCGCATCGTGCCAGGTTTCCCACGTAAGGAAATTGCAGAGATCCAAGAGAAGATTTGCTATGCCGACAATCTTGTTGTGCAGGGTGAAGCATTCCACTTGTGGGTGATTGAGAAGCCTGAGAACATGGACATCGATGACCTCAAGGCTGAGTTCCCTGCTGAGAAGGCTGGTTTGAACGTGCTGATCGCCCCCAGCGAGAAGCCATACCACGAGCGTAAGGTGACATTGTTGAATGGTCCTCATACGGTGCTTTCTCCTGTAGCTTATCTCAGCGGCATCAACATCGTGCGCGATGCCTGCAACCACGAGGTGGTGGGCAAGTACATCCACAAGGTGCAGTTTGACGAGCTCATGCAGACACTCAACCTGCCGATGGATGAAGTGCAGCAGTTTGCTGGTGATGTGCTGGAGCGTTTCAACAATCCATACGTTGACCATCAGGTGACGAGCATCATGCTCAACTCCTTCCCCAAGTACGAGACACGCGACCTTCCTGGTGTGAAAGTCTATCTGCAGCGTAAAAGTGAACTTCCACAGGGTCTTGTCTTTGGACTCGCAGCTATTATCACCTACTACAAGGGTGGCACTCGTGCTGATGGTGCGCCTATCGAACCAAACGATGCTCCTGAAATCATGCAGTTGCTCAAAGACCTCTGGGCAACGGGCGACACGCAGAAGGTGGCAGAGGGAGTCCTCGCTGCAGAGAACATTTGGCACGAAGACCTAAACAAGACCGTTCCTGGTCTCACAGCTCTTGTCAAGAAAGACCTTGACCTCATTCAGGAGAAGGGTATGCTTGAAGCGGTCAAGACCATTTTGTAAGCAACGTTGTTGATATCATACATCGACCCCCATAAAGTGTCAAGCTTTACGGGGGTCGTTTTTATACTATTATAATATATGTGTTACTGCACACTGTAGCATCTGTCGGTGTAGAACTTCTTGAAATCTTCCCATTTGTAGTAAGGATAGTTGTCTGATGGCAGTGGCAGAGATGCCTCTTCGCCATTGAGCAGACATTTGATGAGGATAGGCTGTCCTGGCTTCTTGCTGTGATAGAAGATGATTTGGATGTTCGATGCTTTACCCATTGACCAGTTCTGGTAGCATTTCTTCACCTCGTAAGGATCTTCGGGGTCTAAGTCTGCTCCGTTGATGCCCATAAGTATGGTGAGTGGCCCCAAACATGTGTCGTGTCCGAAACGAAGGTCAGCAAGTCGTTTGGTTTTTCCATTAACGACTGCATCTGCCTTTTTGATGATGTCACGCAAAATAGGGATCATGTCGTAGCGTGGTTCAAACACCCATGTGTATGAACCGAGATTTTCGTTTTCCCAACGAGCAGCAATTTCATCGTCGGTGATGATGTTGCCCATCATACCGTCATGTCCGATGCTGGGCAGCGAAGTGTATAGATTGATGAGGTTGCTACCTATGTTGTTCACGTTGCCGGGAAGGCCTTCTGTGCTGGTGAAGACGCGTGAAACGATTTTCTCACGAAGATTATCCTGAAATTGGAAGTTTTTGCGGTTTTGTTCAAACCGTGGTCTTGATCTGGGATATTTCTTGTAGTTTGGATTCTGGCGGTCGTCGGGCTTCACACCATCCAGCACCTTGCGGGCAGACTCCATACGGATTTCAATCTTAGGATTGCATTGCGTCAGTTCCTGACAGAAAGAAGCCATGCTGAGCACGCAACGTCCTGTGAGGGAGGAGATGGCGAACACGTCACCACCATTCTTGAACACCTCATTGAAATCGCTGTACATCTGACGAGCGATGTACTGGTGTTGTTCCCAACCCAGTTGGCTCAGTTCGCTCACGCTGGTTGCCAATTCCGTCTTGGCATCCATGAACTTCTCTCTGAACGCCTCACCCTCAGCCGTCAGCTGGTTCTTGGCATGTGCCTTGGTGAGCAGCGAGTCGAGGTCGCGATAGAGCATGTCGTTCCAGTAGTAACGAGAGCCGTGACGCCCATAGTGGCTGATATAGAAGGCTTTGTAACCCTTGGGAGCCTTCGTCAACGTGGTCGGCTTCATGGGGTAGGGATAGTCCTGTCCATAGGCTTTTCTCAGGTCAGCCTTCACTTGTTCGAGCGCCGGAACGCCCTGTGCCCATGTTGCGAGGGCAATTGCCCACAGAAGTAGGGCTTGGAGGATTCTTTTCATTGTGATGTGTAGTTTGAATAGGATAGTAAAATAGTAACTGAATTTTGTTCTTGGTTGAATTGTCGCCACAAAGGTAATGAATAATTTTGAGAAAGAGATACACAATGACGAAAAAAACTTCCATTCTTTTGTATTCTATCAAAATAATCGTAACTTTGCCAGCGAATACTATTTATTACCAAAATCAATATGGATATGAAAAGAAACGTGTATCGGGTGTTTGTGACCGTTGTGCTGATGGTCGTGTGTTGCACCCAAATGGCCGCTCAGGGTTTCCGCAGGGAGAGTTTTCCTGAAGGCTCTTATTCCCCAGTGACGAACATCAACAGAGGTGGGTATCCGCGTGTGTTGGCTGACAACAGCGTGATGTTCCGTGTGAATGCTCCGCAGGCTCAGCTGGTGCAGATTGACCTGGGAGGCAGAAAGTATGACATGCAGAAGTCGGAGGGTGGTGCATGGACGGTAACCACCCAACCGCAAGTGCCAGGTTTCCACTACTATTCGTTGGTTGTGGATGGTGTGTCGGTGGCTGACCCTGCCAGTCAGACGTTCTATGGATGCAGCCGTTGGTCGAGTGCCATCGAGGTGAAGGAGACGGGTATGGATGTGTTTGAGGTGCAGGATGTGCCGCATGGTGAAGTGCGCACCGTCTATTATTACTCAAAGGTGGATGAGTCGTGGCGTCCATTGATGGTCTATACGCCAGCTGGCTATAACGAGGGCAAGCAGGAATATCCAGTGGTCTATATCCAACATGGAGGCGGTGAAGATCATCGCGGATGGATGGAGCAGGGCAGGACTGCCCAGATTATGGACAATCTGATTGCGGCAGGCAAGGCTGTGCCGATGATTGTGGTGAGTTCGAACAGCAATGTGCAGTCGCGCAATGGTGGCATGGGTGGCGGTTACAGCTGGCAGGGCATGCAGACGTTCCGTAGTGAGATGATTGAAAATGTGATCCCATTCGTGGAGAAGACTTATCGCGTGAAGAAAGACCGCAAGAGTCGTGCCATGTGTGGCCTCTCGATGGGTGGGGGACAATCATTCTATATTGGTCTGCGCGACCCAGAAGTGTTTGCCAATGTAGGCGTATTCTCTACAGGCATGTTCGGAGGCATCTCGGGTGCATCGAACTTTGACTTAGAAAAAGAGGTGCCAGGCATGTTGACTGACACCAATACGTTCAATAAGCAATTCGATGTATTCTTCTTGAGTTGTGGCGAACAGGATCCACGCATTGAATACACGCGCAACATCGTGAAGAAGATGCGTGAGGGTGGTGTGGAAGTGAAGTTCAACTCATACCCAGGCGATCATGAGTGGCAGGTGTGGCGCAAGTCACTGCACGAGTTCGCTCAATATCTATTTCGATAAGGTTTATTCATCCTCATCGGGGATGTCGTCAATGTTGTCGATATCCTCGATCTGGATGTTGTTCTCATCAAGCTCTTCCTCTTCTTCCTCTTCCTCCACTTCACCATCGAGCTGCTTGAGTTCCTCATCGTTCATATCTTCTTCTTCCTCTTCTTCCACCTCGTCCAGCATCTCGTCATCGTTCTCATCGAAATCGTCTTCGATGTCTTCCTCTTCATGGTGCTTGCGACGACGGCGGCGACCATCATCTTCATCATCAATGCTGTAGTCAATGTGGACTTTTTCCACCTTGGGTTTGGGTTTCATGAAAATGCCTTCAATCCAGCCACCACGATCGAGCTCGAGAACTTCGTAGCCATCATCCTTACGACGGTCGATGATGCCTCCTGGCTTGCGCATGGTGAGTTCAGGCATAACTGTGCAATCGACGAAAAAGGCAGACTCGATGATGTCCTGAATGGCGAGGGGGAGTCCCTTCCAACCAGTACCCATGTTGTGAGCAATGAGGTCGAGCACTTCCCATGTCTCGAGGTGCTGGATGTTCTCGAGCGTGATGTCTGTTACCTTCTTGATGGGGTGCTTGCGGATGGCGATAGCGTTGTTACCGTCAGCATCAGGGGTAGAATAGACCTCATACCCCATATTTTCGAGCTGGTTCACTTTGTCATTGTCATCCCTTTTCAGATATTGGATGTCGAACACGGTCTTGATGATGTTCAGATAATGCTTTTCATTGGCGGAGAAGTCGTCCTTCTTCTTCTTGGCATTGATGATCATCTGACTCAGTTCGACTGGAGTCACAGTCCAAACATTGCTCTTGTCTAAGTCGTCAAGCGAGAATTTCGTCTTTTGCTTCATTGTGTTGATGATAATAATGTGAAATTTGGGTGCAAAGGTAATACTTTTTAATTGAAAATGGAAAATTGGGAATTGAAATTTCATCATTTTACTGTATTCTTGGTGGCTATCTTTAAACTTTTGTGTAACTTTGCTATCCTTTTAAGAAAAGGGAAAAAGATACACAAAAGTTTATATGTCTCAACAAGTAAGTATTTTAAGGTATGGAGCCTGCCTGCGTCGTATGTGGCGTGTGGCGGCTGTTTGTTTGTTGTGCGTTATGCCGATGTGGGTAATGGCGCAGGGTGTGAATGAGGTGTCGGCTACGGATGTGCAGACGAAGGGCATTGTCTCGTATGTGCAGCACGTGATGGGCTTCAACAGGGCTGTGCCGCAGGAGAAGGTGTATATGCACTTTGACAATACAGGCTATTTTGAAGGGGAAACGATTTGGTTCAAGGCGTATGTGACGCGTGCTGACAATGGACGTCCGACAGACTTGAGCAAGGTGTTGTATGTGGAACTGCTGAATCCGAGTGGAGATGTGGTCAAGACACAGAAATATTATATCAATGAGCAGGGGCAAGCACATGGTGATGTGAAGGTCGATTCATTGTTCGGCACAGGTTTCTATGAGGTGCGTGCATATACACGTTATATGACGAACTGGGGTGTGAACGCTGTGTTCTCAAGAGTATTCCCTGTGTTCAAGACGCCAGCTAAGGAGGGTGACTATACGGATTTGACCATTGACACGCGTTTGTATCAGGAGCGCAATCCCAACAATCGTGACCAGCAGGACTCACTCTACATGAAGGCTGTGAAGGAGGGCATCTATTCAGACAATGAGGCGAAGACGGTGAGTGTGCAGTTCTATCCAGAGGGAGGTGATATGGTGCAAGGGAAAAAATGTCATGTGGCGATGCTGGCAGTAACGGATGATGGACGTCCTTATCGTGGAGAAGGTTTTGTGGTGAACAAGCAGGGCGATGTGTTGGCGACAGTGCAGACGGACACGTTGGGTAGGGGAGAATTTACGGTCGTCCCAGATGCATCGGGACTGTCGATGAAGATGATGAACGGAAAGAATAAGGAACAGATTTATGCGTTGCCTGCAGCACGACGTGAAGGATGTGCGCTGACGCTGGATGTGGTGAGTGACGATGTACTGGCAACGCTGCAATGCACGGGTGGCGTGTGTGGCGAACTGATTGGCTATGCATTGATGAACAACGGTAATATTTATTATTGTGATACTTTGGTGGCATCACCTCTGATTGAGTTGGAACTGAATCGTGAGCAGATGAAGGAGGGAGTGAACCAAATGACGGTGTTCAACAGCAATGGACAGGTGTTGGCAGACCGCTTGTTCTTCATCTGTCCGAAGCCATCGGTAACGGACAGTATTTCATTTACGGCTGAATCTGCGTGGTTAAAACCTTGTGGAAAGGTGACGTTGAATGTACAGACCTTGCCCAACGCGATGTTCTCCTTCTCAGCGATGGATGCGATGGCGATGCCAGGTGAAAAGCGCGGCAATTTGAAGACGTGGATGTTGTTGAGCTCAGAGGTGAGGGGATATATCGACCATGTGGATTACTATTTTGAATCAGATGACCAGGAGCACCGCAAAGCATCGGACATGCTGATGCTGACGCAAGGATGGAGACGCTACAACTGGGAAGAGATGGCTGGTCTCACCCCCAGAGAGAAGTTGCAGCCAGTGGAAGACAAGTTTTATGTGTTTGGCAAACTGAACGAATATCGCAAGCATAATCCTGTTAACGATGTGGATTTGGAACTGATTCTCTATAATCAGTACGGACAGAGTCTGACGGGTAACACGAAGACAGACAAAGATGGTAATTATGTGTTTGGATTGCCGTTTATGGATGGTGAGTGGAAGATGTTCTTCTATACCCGTATCAATGACAAGAAGAAGACGTTCCGCGTGGGAGTGGACAGGCAGATTTCACCTACACCACGCTATATCAGTCCTGTGGAGGCCAGTGTGAAGATGCCTAAGGGACCGAACATGTTTGTGCATAGCGAAGACGAGCCTGTGCCAGAAGGTGAGGAATTCATCCCTATCACACAGAAGAACATCGTGTTGCAAAATGTGACGGTGAAGGCGAAACGTCGTTATTTCACGAATGATGACTTCAAGTTCAAGAACGAGAACTATGCTCGCAAGTGGGCATCCTTGTATTATGATATTGACCGTGAACTGGATAATATTCGTGACCGAGGCGAAGAAGAACCCACCATATTTGAACTCTTGGCAAAGAAGAACGCCATGTTCAACAACCCTGAGTGCATCGACTTGCCGATAGTAGGAGGAGATCCAGATACGACTGGATGGGCTGACTGGTATGGTCACATGTCATACGGTCATCAGCCTATTGAGTGGATCGTGGACAATGGTGAAACGATGAATGCTGGTGCTATCACCTCGGAGACAAGTGCAGCGGGTGACACGTTCTTCCCGATGTGGCTGGATGAAATCAAGAGTGTTTACATCGCACCTTACGACCCCGATTACGACAGTCGCGCAGCTGCCCGTGGAGCTTTAGGTGAAACGCCAGGAGAGGTAGGGGATGACAAGAGCAACCACGTGAAGATTTATCTCTATCTGCACCATCGCTTCACGACGGAGAGCAACAAGGGCATCCGACGTACCTATTTCCAAGGGTTCAATGAAATATCCACGTTCCAGATGGAGGATTATAATGTCATTCCACCTATGGCGGATTTCCGACGCACCATATATTGGGCACCTGAAGTGAAGGCTGACGAGGAGGGCAAGGCAAAGATTGAGTTCTTCAACAACTCCACTTGTGAGGAAATGTACATCAGTGCGGAGGGTATGACGCCAGAAGGTAAATTTGTGTTGAAGGATTAGTGTTAAAAAGAACAAAAAACTCGGCGATGCTTGGGCTTGTTACAATTATTTTGCCTAACTTTGTCGAAACTTTCTGAGTTAGCTAAGAAATATTCAAACACTCAACAATATTTTACACATGAAAGAACTCGCATTGAAGTATGGCTGCAATCCTAATCAGAAGCCATCACGCGTCTATATGGAGGAGGGCGAACTCCCTATTGAAGTGCTTAACGGTCGTCCAGGTTACATCAATTTGCTCGATGCCTTCAATAGTTGGCAGTTGGTCAAGGAACTGAAGGCGGCTACTGGTATGCCATCGGCTGCTTCGTTCAAGCATGTTAGCCCAGCTGGTGCAGCTGTAGGTGCTCCATTGAGTGACACGCTGAAGAAGATTTACTTTGTGGATGACGTGAAGATTCCACTTACTCCGATTGCTACAGCTTATGCACGTGCTCGTGGTGCTGACCGCATGTCTTCATTTGGTGATTTCATCGCGCTCTCTGACACTTGTGATGAGGCTACAGCTACTCTTATCAAGCGTGAGGTGAGTGATGGTATCATTGCTCCTGATTATACACCAGAGGCATTGGAGATTCTTCGTGCTAAGCGCAATGGCACTTATTGCGTCATCAAGATGGATCCAAATTATACCCCTGCACCCATCGAACGCAAGCAGGTGTTTGGTATTACATTTGAGCAGGGTCGCAATGAGATTGACCTGACGGGTGACAACCTCTTCGAGAACATACCAACTGACAACAAGGACATTCCTGCTGATGCAAAGCGAGACCTCAAGATTGCACTCATCACACTGAAATACACGCAGTCGAACTCTGTCTGCTATGTGAAAGACGGACAGGCTATTGGCATTGGAGCTGGTCAGCAGAGCCGTATCCATTGTACTCGTTTGGCTGGTAACAAAGCTGACATCTGGTGGTTGCGTCAATGTCCAAAGGTGTTGGCATTGCCATTCAAGAGCGACATTCGTCGTGCTGACCGCGACAACACCATTGATGTGTATATTGGTGACGAATACGAGGATGTACTGCGTGAAGGCACTTGGCAGAACTTCTTCACTGAAAAGCCTGAGCCTCTCACGATGGAAGAGAAGAAAGCATGGTTGGCGCAGAATACGAATGTGTGTCTGGGTTCTGATGCGTTCTTCCCATTTGGTGACAACATCGAACGTGCCCACAAGAGTGGTGTGCAGTACATTGCTCAGGCTGGTGGTTCCGTGCGTGATGACAATGTCATTGAGACCTGCAACAAGTACGGTATCGCTATGGCATTTACAGGCATCCGCCTCTTCCATCATTAATAATTGTCAATGATCAATTTTCAATTCTCAATTATCTAAGTGGCTTCAGATAACGAAATCCAGTATGCCATCATGAATGGCATCAACTTTGGTAAGGCGAAGAGCGAGAAGAAGGAAGACCCCAACAAGGTGAAGACTAAAGCTCGAAAAAAGGCCTATCAGACAGGTTCCCATAAGTCGGGTGCGGCTAAGCATAAGGCAGAGATACGCCAACGTGTGAAGAACCGCGCCTCCCAACGCAAAGGTTAGATGATACGGCGTTGGCTCATTCTTCTATGTGTACTGCTCAGCATCATGGCTTGTGACTCCAATAAGTCGCAAGGTGAGGCTGGGCGGTCTCCGTTTAAGACCAATGCCAACGACGCCCCTCCACATTTTGACTTGCCCGACATCCAGCAGAATGGCGAACTCATTGTGCTCACGCTTTATGGTCCTGAAAGTTACTTCGAATTTCGAGGTGAAGACTTTGGTGTGCAGTTCATGATTGCTCGTGAGTATGCTAAGAGTATTGGCGTAAGTGTTCGTGTGGATGTGTCTCGTAATCAGCATGATCTGATTGAGAAACTTCAGCATGGAGAGGGAGACTTCATTGCCTGTCAGGTGGCTCAGGCAGACTCCCTTGCTGCCTTTCTGGATTACGTGGGTGAGCAGGAGATGTTTACCTTCATGGATAGTCTTTCCCAACAACGTAAAGACGAGTCGTTACGTCCCAAGGCTCATGCTGCGTGGGCTGTTCGTAAGGATTCTCCCCAGTTGTCAGCTTCCCTGTCGCAATGGATGACAGCCCACCAGAAGGACTTCTTTGATTACACCACCATCCGCATCAAGTCGAGCAGTGGGCGCACGTATGTTCCCCGTCGTAAAGTGTCTTCTCCTATCCTTAATGCTTCTCGTGGTCAGATTTCACTCTACGACGACCTCTTTAAGAAGTATGCCATTTCGTGTGGCTGGGATTGGCGTCTGATGGCAGCACAGGCTTATCAGGAGTCTGCTTTCGATCCACAGGCTGTGTCTTATATGGGTGCAATGGGCTTGATGCAGCTGATGCCTGGTACAGCACGTGATGTGGGTGTCTCCCAAGCAGATGTGTTTGTGCCGGAGAGTAATGTGCGTGGTGCTTCCAAGCTTATTACCAAACTGAATACCCACTATTCCAGCATTAGTAACTCTGACGAGCGTATCAACTTCATCTTGGCTGCCTACAATGCCGGACCTGGTCATGTGGACGATGCCCGTGCTTTAGCTCAGAAATACGGAAAGAATCCCAACGTGTGGCTCGGCAATGTTGATGCTTTTGTGCTCAAGATGAGCGATGCGCAGTATTATAATCAGTCAGAGGTTAAGTACGGCTACTTCCGTGGCAGTGAGACCTACGACTACGTCAACAGTATCCGAGCCCGTTGGAGTGAATACAAAAAGAAAATCAAACATTAAGGCATCAATAAATATAAAAACCCAAAAAGAAAAGCACACATTATTTGCATATGTCAATGCTTTGATGTAATTTTGCAAAAATTATTCACTAAACAAGGGAAACTATGAAAAAGATCTTATTCGTGATGGCAGCCGTGATTGCAATGATGGCATGCAACAATAAGCAAGCGGACACTCCGGCAACGGGGGGTGACGAGGTTAATAACGAAGTCGTGGATAACGACACAACCAGTCAGGAAATGAAAGAAGCTAACATGCAGGAAGTGCAGGCGTTTTTGAAGGAGTGCAATGCATTCTTCATCGCCACTGCCGATGGTGACCAGCCTCATGTGCGTCCCTTCGGTGTTTCAGAGATTATTGATGGCCGTCTCTACATTATGACGGGCAAGGTGAAGGACGTTTATAAGCAGATGGCTGCGAACGGCAAGTTTGAGATTTGCGCCCTGAAGCCTTCGGGTAGCGAGTGGATCCGTGTTAGTGGCACGCTGGTGAACGACGAAACGCTCAGTGTGAAGGAAGAGTTCCTGAATCGCAACGAGGGCTTGAAGTCGATGTATAAGGCTGATGATGACAACATGGCTGTGCTCTACATTACGAACGGCACTGCCCGCTTCTGCTCATTTGCTGGACCAGAACGTAAGGTACGCTTTTAAGGACTAAATAATGAAACTATGATAGTATATCCTAATGCAAAGATAAACATCGGCCTAAACGTTGTGGAGAAACGTCCAGACGGCTACCATAATCTGGAGACGGTGTTTTATCCGATTGGTTTGCAGGACATCTTGGAGATCCAGGAAATAGATTCGGATGTGCCTGCGTGTGGCTATCGCCTTAAGGTGACGGGCACAGTATTGGATGGCTCGCCAGAGGACAATCTGGTGGTGAGGGCGCTGAAGTTGTTGAAGAGAGATTTTGATTTGCCTCCTGTGAGCATTGGATTGTATAAGCATATCCCGACAGGTGCAGGCTTGGGTGGTGGTTCGGCTGATGCGGCTTTCACGGTGAAGACGCTGAACGAGCGTTTCAAATTGGGACTGACCATAGAGCAGATGGAGAACTATTGTTCTCAGTTGGGTGCAGATTGTCCTTTCTTCATCCAGAACAAGCCTGTGTTTGCGACGGGTATCGGCAATGTGTTCCATCCTGTTGAATTGAACCTGAAGTATAAGCAGTTGGTGTTGGTGAAGCCTGACATCTTTGTTTCGACGAAGGATGCTTATGCGAAGGTGAAGGTGCAGCATCCCAAGAAGCAGTTGCCTGAACTCCTTGCTCAGCCCATCGAGACGTGGAAGGATACGGTGGTGAATGATTTTGAGGCAAGCGTGTTCTCGAAATATCCTGAGATTGCTGCCATCAAGGATCAGATGTATGATCTTGGTGCCGTATATGCCAGCATGTCGGGCAGTGGTTCGAGTGTGTTTGGCATCTTTGAAGACCCTGTAGAGAACATCGACGAAAAGTTCAGCGGGATGTTCTGCCGTCAACGGGAATTGTAAAACAAAAGGGATGAACTCAAACGGGTTCATCCCTTTTATATTGTGGTTCATCCTTTTTAATCGTAGAAGTTCCAACTCAAGCCGAAACGGATGCTGGCCGGATTCATTGGGTAGTTAGGTAACCAGAAGTAACGGCCGTCGGACTGATTGAAGTGGTGGTACATCACGTAGAAGCGCGTACGTTTCAAATCGAAATTGGCATAAACGGAGAGAAGTGGGTAATTGCCCACTTTTTCTTTTTTCAGCGTGTTCTGATTCATGAACATGCCGATGACGGGTGAATAGTCTGGCACGTTGTATTCTGTGAAATACTTCATGTCGGCACCAAACTCTGTTTTGAGCACCTTGGCAATCTTAAAACGCAGGTAGAGGTTGGTGTAGAGCGATACGACAGGAAGGGGCAAAACATCCGAATGACTGCAAGTCTGGTAAGTGATGTCGTTTTCCCAATGCAGGATGCCCAGCTTGAAGTATTGGCGCAGATTGGCGCTAACCACCTGGATGTTGTCGCTGCACTGCATGGGGGAGACGTTGTTGCTCACCACAGAATTGCCGTCAGAAGTGGGCAATGCGATGCCTGTGTTCTGGAAGTAGCAGAAATTCTTGATATTCTCTACGCCCACCGTGATTTTGGTGTTGGTATGGGGAATGTCGATGATACCCTCGATACGCTCTCTGAACTCGTTGTCCATGTTCTTGTCCCACCATGCGTGCTTGCCGTGATAATGGTCGAAGTAGAAACTTGGAGCAATGTTCTTGACATAAGCGTTGAGTGCCACTTGGGCTGTGTCGCCCAACAATGGGATGTTGACTTCGGCATGACCATTCACATCAAACTGACCGATGTCTTCACCAGCCACCACAAACTCTCCATCGAGATGGTAATGGACGGTCGTTCCTTGCGTACGGATAATCTGTCCTCCGACCAGCACGTTGTGCTCTTTGTAATACTGCTTGCCGATAATGCCCGTTGTGTTGGTGTATAAGCCTCCATAACGGGTCGTATCTGGCAACATGAATCGGTTGTATTCATAACCTACATAAGCATTCAAACCAAACAATGCCCATTTGTTGAAACCCTCGCACAAGGATAGTCCCACCAAATTTTTGATATAGAAATGCTTGGTGTAGTCTTGCGTAGAATCGCCAGGCAGATAGGTGTAGGAATGGTAGTTCTCCGTCTCTTTGTAGGCACGATTGTTGCGCATCATGTTCTGGAGCTTCACCGAATGGAATATCTTGCTGACAGGCACGAACACCTCTTTGGTGGTGACGGAATCCACTTCTTCTTCGCGATAGAAACCTATGTTGTAATGATGGTTGAAGAAAACGAGGTCGTGCTCCTGACGGTTCCAAGTCTGTGAGAGCACCGTCGGAATGTCGTTGGAGGTGAACTCCCTTGCCATGTTTTCAGGATTGGTGATGTAGCCCTCGTCCTCGATACCACCATTCTCGGCCGTCTTCATGAAGTTATGTTGGTAGTAGAAGTGGAAGTTGTATTTATCGGCGATGTAGGAAGCCCATGCCGAAGCGTTCATGTAAGAGGTGGATTGCGTGTCGTAATAGCCACGACCGTAGATGTAGTCAAAGATACCACCAAAATTGAATTTCTTCCCTGCGTTGTTGGTGTAGGTGGCCTTGACGTGGTCTGAACCCGTGTTCTTCGAACCGTTCCAGTTGTAGGTCACATTCATGAAGGGCGACTTCGTGTTGTAAAAACGGAAATGCTCTGTATCGACAAAGAACATGTCGAAGGGGGCAGTAAACATGAAGTCGGGTGTGATGGGACGTTCCATGAAGATACGCGTCTGGCGAGGCGAACCGACATTACCCAACGAGTTGTAATGTCCTTCGATGCCTTCGGGCAGGTCGGTGTTCATGAACATGTGGTGAAGGGTGTCAACATACGTGTCAGTCATGTTGCCATATGTCTCATCCACTGTCCAGGCCCTTATGTCAGTAGGAACAATCTTCTTTTTCTTCTTGGTCTCAGCAGAGTCGGGACGTGCGTCCATCGACATATCAGAGTTTGTTTCCAACTCTGATATGATACGTTGTGCACGGCTTGACGGAACAAGGAGTGTAAAGAATATGAATATGAGTAAATATCTTGAAATCAAATCTTTAACGGTTAAAACATGAATCGTAGATAGAATTCAACCAACTTCAGTGCAATAGCGCCAAAACCGATGCTGAAGAAGAGCACGCGCTGCTCGGGCAGAGCAAAGTAAATCACGATGGCAGCCACAAAGCCAATCATGAAAACCCAATTCAGCACCCTACGGATAGTCTCCACGTTGTGGGTGGAAGACTTGCCTTTGTGCCATTTTTTGCGGCTCTTGTTTTTGCTCTCCGCAACGGCCTCTGCGATGATTTTATCGACGTCTTCCTGATTCATTATTGATTGATGGCTTCAGAGATTTCTTTCTTCAGTTCGTTCACAAGGTCGATGGTCTTGATGCGGAACTTGCCATTGATGCGCTTCAGAGCACCCTTCTTGTTCAGGCAATAGGAGTCTGTAATCCATTCTTCTGCTGTCATACGGATGAACTCGCTTTCGCCCTGATCCACATTGAAGGAGAGCGTGTGCAATTGGAACTCCACTTTACCGTCGCTGACATTCAGATCGAGCAAATAGAAAGCCTGCGTGTAACTCTTGACGAGTGGCTTCACAGAGAAAATCAGTTCCTCAGCGCCTTGACATTCAATATAACCGCTCTGCTTGTTGGCTTCTTTCACCTTCGAGTATTCGATGTTCTTGAAAAAGTTGGCGTCTCTGTAGTCTTCGCCCATCATGCTGTTAGGGGCATATCGGAGACTTGCCCATTGTGCCACCTTGTTGAAAATGTCTTCCTTCTTCTTGCCTGGTGCAGCGATGACATCCTTGAACACGACCTTGCCTGCCTCCTCTGGAATGGCTCCTTTGGCAGTATATACGGACATGTCAGACTTTCCTTTGGGGGCTTTCCGACTGATAAGACCTTCACGTTGAGCTTGCATCATCAAGGGGAGTGCCACTGCGATGAGGGCAATGATAATCTTCTTCATTTGACTATGATTTTAGATGTTATTTTCTGCTTTTTTCCGATTCTTGGGCAGAGGGAAGTTCGCAACTGCCCATAATCGTTTGCAAAGTTAATGCTTTTACATCTTTTGGTCAAATAATTATTTCTAAATATTCTAAAATCGTTTGATAAAACGAGGTAGAAGACATAAAGAAACAAAAAGGAGGCGTCCAGCGGACGTCTCCTCGACATGTTTCACTCTATTTATCTTGTTGTTATACAAGTCTGTTTATTTTCTGTTATTGTTGTTATTGTTGGGTGCTCCGTTCCAACGTGGCATTGTCCATCTGCTAGGGGTGGTGTTTCTTCCTGGTTGGAACTGATTGAGAGCCTCTACTTGGAATCGAGCCAGTGCTACTCTTACAGCGTAAATCTTTTTCCAAGAAAGCACGGTGTGGAATTTCTTATAATAAGTCTGCTCCACTTTTCGACTCTCTATCTCGAGACTCGTCACCCGCATGACCATTTGCTCGTAGTCTTCTTCGCTGATGTTCGTGTTTCTGAATGCCTTCATCATGATTTCCCTCTGCTGTCTCCCCAACTGACGTTGTTTGTTCTGCATCTCGTTGAGAAGTGGGAAAAACTTTGCCGATTCTGCTTCAGTCAGGTGCGCCTCACGTGCCACGAACTCGTTCATGTGTTTCGTGTACGATGCAGGGTCGAATTCAGCTCTTGGGTTCTGAATCCTTCCAAAGCCTTGGTTTTGTGCGTTCACACAGAAGCATACCAGCAAGGTTGTGATGAATAATGCAATTCTCTTCATGAGTGTTGAGTGTTGAATGTTTCTGTCAGATGTTGCGGCTTATTCTCCGAAATCTTCTGATGCCAGATAATAGTAAACATCTACGTTGTCCACCATCGTGTAGTTCATCAAGTCCTCGTTGTAGTTGTCAGGTGTGTACACTGCTGTGACCTCAGCCTTCTGCTGTTCCACAGGTGTGGAAGACGGCATTGGGATGAACTTCAGCGCAACGGTGGCAATGAGGACGAGCGATGCCGCGATGGACATGGTGCTAATCCACAGGTTACGACGACGGTTCTTGTGAATGCTGAAGAGTTGGGCACTTTGTGCCGGAGCCTCTTCCTTCTTTTCAGGAACCTCTTGCTCGACGGAATCTATCTGCTCCATGATACGAGCAGTCAGATTGTCGAAATATTCGTCAGACACCTTGAATGGGTATCTGCCGCCCTCTGGGGCGAATATTCGGTTGTTCTTTGTACTCATAATCATACTAATTTTTTTGTTTAGTTATCTTTGTGACTATTTTTCTTTAGAAAGGTTTAATTGTATGGGTGATTTTTTTATTCTTTTGATTTGATGAAATTGGTGATTTTCTCTACCGCGATGTGGTAAGAGGCTTTCAATGCGCCAACACTCGTGCCGACAAGGTCGGAAATCTCTTCGTATTTCTTGTCTTCAAAGTACTTCATGCAGAACACCTGCCGTTGTTTGGCGGGTAGGGTAGAGACCGCTTGCATCAGCAGCTCCTGCGTATTGTCGCCGTCGAAATATTCGTCAGCCACAAAGTTCGCCTGTTCCACAAAGTCTTCATCGTCAATGGAAGTCATCTGTTTCCGTTGTTTCAAAAACGTGAGTGACTCGTTGTATGCTATCCTGTACAGCCATGTAAAGATGGCCGAATCGCCTTTGAAATTTTCCAATCCCTTCCAAGCTTTGATGAACGTGTTTTGTAGCACGTCATCCGTATCATCATGATTCTGCACCACATAATGGATCTTCCAATAGAGCTGACGCGAATAGACGCTAACAATCTCTTCGAAAGCCCGACGCCTGCTCTGCGGGTCTTGAATCCTCTTCAGTATGTCTTGTTCATCTATCTTTGCCATCTCGGATGCGTTGCTGTGCCGCTTTGACAAGTCTGGTTTTAGGATTGTTTTGGAATGAAAAAAGTGAAAGTCCCTCAATCCATGCGGAAAAGACAAACTTTCACTTTCTATGATGAATGTATTAACCCTTTCTCAGTGAGGGGAGTTTTTTAGTGCAGGTAAATCTTGCGAGTGAACTTGCCAATCTTGACGATGTAAAATCCACGCTGCATTTGACCCAGTTCAAAGGCCTTCGACGCACTGTCGATATTCTGTGTATAGACCTTGTCGCCTGTGATGCTATAGATTTCCAGCACCTGTCCTTCCGCATTTTTCACACGGATAGTCGAACCACTCACAGCAATGCTGATCTGGTTCTGCTCCATCTCTATCTGGCTGTTCTGCATCTCTTCCGTCTCTGCCAACATCGTAGCCGGCATTGAGGACAGGCATACCATCAATAGAAGGACTTTTGATATTTTAAGTACAGACTTTACCATGCACAATACGTTTTATGATGCAAATATAGAGCCTTTTTTTGTTACTACCAAATTTTTTTTCAAAAAAATCACACTTTAACACAATAATTATGAAAAATGGCTGACATAAATGCCAGCCATTCTATTATATATATAAATAATGTGTAAATGCCTTTTTAGAAGAACTTATAACGGTTGTCCTTCACATTCGCCTTCAAATAGAGTGAATTGATGATGGTGCTTGACACGTTGCGGAAGTTGTTCATGCCGATGGATGCCTCCTCGTTCTTCGCGTCGAACTTCTCGGCAGTCTTGGTCTTGTTGATCACCTGAAGCATGTACACACCGTTGTTACCCTTCACAGGACCTGCGAACGCACCCTTGGCGGTCTTGGTGGCCAAAGCGCTTACAAGTGGCTCAGATGCACCCGTAGAAGCGATGAATGCAGGTGCGCTGAATGATACGTGCTTGATGGTGTCAACAACGACATCCTTCAGCTTCTGTGCCTCAGCCATGCTCTTCACGTTCTTGGCAGATTCGTATATCTTGGCAATCTTCTTCTCGTTCTTCACCACTTCGGTCAAGTCGTCCTTCAGCTTCTCCTGTGAGCGGTACCCCTCCTTGTTGATGCCTGCAAGAGCAACCAACAGCAGGTGGTCGTTGCTGCCACATTCATAGAGTGGAGAGATGTCACCCACTTTTGCCTCGTCAAACACCCACTTCAAAGCGTCGCGAGTGGCACGGATGCCTGCGATACCGTGAGCAGCTGTAGTCACATCGTTGAGAGGACGAACTGTGTAGCCGTTCTTGGCAGCGTTAGCCTCGATCTTTTCTAATGTTGTGTTCTCAGCCACGAATGAAGAGAACTTGTTGTATTCTTTGCTGTAAGTATCATCAGAGAACTTCAATTCCTTCACGATAGCTGCTACATTGTACTTAGTTACAGGGTTGGCAGTCTTCATCACCTGCAGGATGATGGTAGAACCGTTCTCCAGCTTCAGCTTCTTGGTCTCACCAGCGTTCATGCCGAAGATGGTGTTGATGTAGAGCGCATTGTCTGCGTCGAGCGATGCACTCTGATACTGTGCGGTAGCAATCCAAGAAGAGTCACCTTCCTGATTGTACTTCTTGGCGATGTCCTTGAACTGAGCACCGCTATTGAGAGCAGTCATGATGCTGTCAGCCTTCTTGGCAATGTCAGCCTCGTCCTTACCAATCACGCCCAACTGACGGAACAATACAGAGTCAGCCTGAGTGGTCTTGCCCAGCAACTTATAAGTATAATAAGTGTTGGTCATCGGGTCGAATGCAGGAGCCTTCACGGAGCCTACTGCTGTAGAATCAAGAACAGAAGAGATCATGCTTGGGAAAGCATCCTTCAGCTTGTACACGTCAGAGTAGGGGAGCAGTGAAGTTGCCTGACGTACGGCATTGCCAGCAGTTGCATTGCTGGTGGCAGCTGTCAGTTTTGAAGCAGCTTCTGCAATCTCAGCCTCTGCAGCCTTCTTGTCTGCATCGCTTGCCACAACAGGCACGTCAATGATCTTCACGTCGCGTGTCTCGATGTACTGCTGATACTGCTCCTTGTCTTCGTTATATTTAGCTGTCAGCTCTTCGTCTGTCACCTTCACGTCATCATCCTTTACCGAAGCGGCAGGAATAGCGGCGAGCAGGATGTCAGCTTCTTCAGCGCGGCTGTCGAAAGCCAACTTGGCCTCCACAGGGTTGGAGAGGAAGCACTGAGAGAGTAATACCTGGTACTTCTGGGTGAGCAACTGGTCACGAATCTGACGCTGTGCAAACAGGTAGTACTTGTAAATCTTCTCGTAAGCCTCTGGAATCTGAGTGCCAGCGTCCTTCAACTTCTTGTATTCGTTGAGGAAAGTGTTCACAGTTGCGTAGTCATAACGACCCGTCTGCTGATTCATGAACACAGGCACCTGAAGCATTTGACTGTAGCCAGTCTTCACGACATCGGAGATTTCAGCGTCGCTCACAGCGAGACCCAATTCCTCGCACTGCTTCTGAATGAGCTGCTGCTGTACGTAAGTCTGCCAAGCCTCATCCTTGATGCGGTTCAGCTCGTCCTCGCTGAAGGAACTCTTCTGCTGAGCAATTTCGTAGTAAGTCTGCATGTCGTCCACCAGTTTCTGGTATTCCTGGATAGAGATGGACTTGCCGTCCACTTCGCCGACCTGCTGGCTTGATTTCTGGAAGAGGCTCTCAAGGCCTCTGAATAAGTCGCCGGCGACGAAGAGGAACAACGCCACCGCAATGATGGTCACAAGGAGCACGCCCTTGCTTCTGATTTTTTGTAATGCTGCCATTTTTTTATTGTTTTTATTGATTATATATCTTGTTTTTAAGTGGTTCTGCTCCTCCGCCAGCCTTCTCATACGCTCGCGAATTCGCAAAATCATGCAAAATTACGAAAAATTTCTCACTCGAACACGCACTTGCTTGAGAAATTTTCAAATTACCCCGCTTTTTTCAAGAAAACACCCTCCTTTTCATCGAATGTCCACAAATCCCAAAACATTTTCACCCTCGCAAAATACTCACGCACATACGTCATGATGGCCAATTCAGAGACGGGACTTGTCGCATTGAAAGCTTGAAGACCTTCCACATCCAACCCCAAATGTTCTGCCTGATACAAAGCACGCTCGTTGTGAAATCGCTGGGAGATGATCGTAAAACTCTTGAATCCATACACTTGGTTCGCGTTAATCACTGAATAGATGGTTCTGAATCCCTTCCCATCCAAAATGATATCTTCTGCAGAAACACCCCTTGCCACCAATGAATCCCTCATGCATTCAGGCTCATTGATGCCATCCAAACTGTTCTCGTCACCGCTGATCAAAATTTTCCCGATCTTCCCCTTCTTATACAATTCTTCAGCCGCATCGATACGATATTTGAAGAACAAGTTCCGTCGATTCCCGATCCGCGTCTGAGGCGTTGTACCCAACAAGAGCCCCACCTCACGATATTGAACACAATCAACGTCATCACAAGTCTTGCCCAATGCATTACTTGTGACAATCTGATTGCATATCCATAAAACAGTAAGAATCACAATGAAAGAGATACAGAGTCCCCAAACAACTATCTTTTTTGTTCTTTTCATTTTGCAAAATTACACCAAAACATTGACTTGTACAAATTTTTCTGTTTTTTTATTTTTTTCTTTCTGCCTTGCATGGCCCCAGCGGGAATCCCCTACGTCCTTATCCTTTCACAATCAACCTGTTGTGAAAGGTTTAAATCCGTATCCCTATATCTGTTATAGGAAATCCCCTACTGTTTGGGGATTTTCAGTTTGAAACGCCTGTCAAAAGTCCGTAACTTTGCATCGTCAACCAACAAAAAGGTTATTGGTTAAAGGTTAAAGGTTATAGAAGCCAAGCCCAAAACTCAAAACTTGACAA
>JAEEGG010009276.1_pt1 | contig 22097 bp, 13 predicted proteins | sample 9134161 | NCBI WGS metagenome assembly JAEEGG01 (sample SAMN16246543, study PRJNA631951) | gut metagenome | biome: gut microbiome; feature: rumen; material: CR-attached | host: Bos | place: Iran: Karaj | collected 2018-10
ATTAACACATAGGAATGTTTATTTCCCTCAATCGGATATAATGGTCCCAGAACATAAAAAAATGTTGAAAGACGTTTTTAAAAAGATTTCAGAAAAGTATCATTTTCAATATAAAAAGTAGCAATACATGGTTGCAAGTACACAACAAAGGTTAGGTAAGACCCTATGGAATATTGCCAATAATTTACGTGGGTCTATGATGGCAGATGATTTCCGCGACTACATGTTGTCGTTCATCTTTTGGAAATATTTGTCAGACAATTATATTGATGCTGCGAAAAAAGAACTTGGGATAGAGTATCCAGAATTATCAAAGGATTGCTTGCGCCAATTAAAGATTGCAACACCTTTGCAAAAGTGGTATAAAGACAATCCTAAAGATATCGATTTGTTCCAAAAGCAAATGCGACGCAAGTTGCACTACGTTATAGAACCACAAGATTTATGGGATAATATTGCTGAAATGGCAAGAACTCATGATGATGAATTGTTGTCCGCTTTAGAGCATGGCTTCAAGCATATAGCGGAGGACTCTTTTGAAACTTCATTTGATGGATTGTTTTCCGAAATTAATTTAAATTCCGAGAAATTAGGAAAGCAACACTCAGATCGTAATGCGCTATTATGTAAGGTTATTAATACGATTGTTGACGGTTTGAAAGATTTCTCCACAGAAAATGACTCATTAGGTGATGCCTACGAATACTTGATAAGTCAGTTTGCTGCCGGATCTGGTCAAAAGGCTGGTGAGTTCTATACACCACAGATGATCTCGAATATTCTTTCACGTATCGTCACATTGGATTGCCAAGACCCATCGTCTGGCAAGAAAAATAGAATTAACAGGGTATTGGACTTTGCGTGTGGTTCAGGTTCTCTTCTATTAAATGTGTGGGAAACAATGGGGAGGACTGGTATTGGTAAAATTTATGGTCAGGAGAAAAATATCACGACCTACAACCTTTGCCGAATGAATATGTTGCTACATGGGGTTAAGGACTCTGCATTTGAGATTCATCACGGTGACTCACTTGCTAATGACTGGGACATCTTGCAAGAAGAGAATCCTGCCAACAAGATAGATTTCGATGCAGTCGTAGCCAATCCGCCATTCTCTCTGCGTTGGGACCCAACAGAGGATACTGCCAATGACTTCCGCTTTAACCGCTATGGAGTATCACCACGTTCTGCTGCAGACTTTGCTTTCCTTTTGCATGGTTTCCATTTCTTGAGCGAAGACGGAACAATGGCAATTATTCTGCCTCACGGTGTGCTATTCCGTGGAGGCAAAGAGTTGGCTATCAGAAAGAAACTGCTCGAAGATGACAATATCGATGCTGTTATTGGCTTGCCTGGTAATCTATTCTACTCAACTGGTATTCCTGTTTGCATCATTGTATTAAAGAAATGCCGCAAGAATGACAAGATTCTCTTTATCAATGCCAGTTCCGATGAGCATTATGAAAAGGGCAAACGCCAGAATTATCTTCGTGATGAGGATGTCAAAAAGATAGTTGAAACTTACCAATTCCGCAAAGAAGAGTCACGCTATTCCCGTCAAGTCTCTTTGCAGGAAATCAAGGAGAACGACTATAATCTGAACATCACTCGCTATGTCAGTCTGGCACAAGAAGAAAAGCCTATCGACCTGCAAGAAGTACATGACAAGTTGGTAGAAATAGAAGCGGAAATCGTCAAGGCTCGTGATAAGCATAATGAATTTCTGAAAGAGTTAGGTTTGCCCCCATTAGTATAATGAATAGAATAATACTCATAGGCAATGGCTTTGACTTGGCTCACGGACTCAAAACCAGATATGAAGACTTCATATACTGGTATTGGAGACAGAGAGCTAATGGGTTTATTGGCAACCTGACCAATATATCAAAAGACATATTATGTACGTTAGTGGATTTAAATAATCAATCATGGGGAGTAAATATCTACTACGACATGACATTAAAACGTGGTAGTGGTAAAGAGATTTATGATTATCTTAAGAATAATAAGGATCGGTTTAAGATGGAGTTTTCTCCGTTTTTTGAAAGAATCCATAGTAGTATAGAAACAAAAGGGTGGGTGGATATAGAGAATGAGTATTATAACTTGTTGAAAAAATATTCAATAGAAGAGTTTTCGAGGAAGGACTTGGATGACTTAAATATGCAACTCCAGTTCTTGCAAGATTGGCTTATTCAATATTTAAATATTATTAACCAGACTGCTGTTAAAACAAAAAAAACAATCTTGGAGAAGATATACTCTCCAATAGATCCGAAAGACGTTTCCATTGAGACGTTTTACAAATTACGTGATTACGTAGATTTGTGTAATAAACGAAATAATAGTATCTGGGAAGATAAAATGCTCAGATATGGAAAAACTTTTGTATCTGAAACAATTGAAGAGTATAAAAAGCAGCATGATAAATTCTGTTTTAAAACGATTCCTGAACCTTATATGCTGCCTGATGAGATTTTGCTTTTAAGTTTTAATTATACAAGAACTGTTCATTTATATCATAATAAGAACTTCACTTTGTCATATATCCATGGAGAATTGGAGAAACCTCAAGATGTTATATTCGGTTATGGTGATGAAATAGATAAGAATTATCAGGATCTTAAGAATCTGAATGAGAATGCCTGTCTCCGTAATATGAAAACAATAAAATATCTTGAGTCTGACAATTATAGGAATGTATTAGGATTTATAGATATAGCTCCATATCAAGTATGTATTATGGGGCATTCTTGTGGCAACTCTGACCGCACTTTGTTAAATACGCTTTTCGAACATAAGAACTGTTTTTCTATCAAACCTTATTATTATATAAAAGAAGATGGGACAGATAATTATCTTGAGTTAATCCAGAACATCAGTAGGAACTTTACTGATATGAAACTAATGCGTGATAGGGTGGTTAATAAAAGGTATTGTGAACCCCTTGTGTCGAAAAAATGATTAACTTTGCAAGTAAGGGATAAGGTCGTGGCATCATGATGACGCATGTAGATGACGATTTTGGCCAGAGTAGCATTCTAAGATTCCTATAATCTGGAATTTGTAGATATTATCGGCAAGTTATAGTGTCGATTTCTGCTGCAAAGATACGTTTTATGCCGATACCGGCATAAAATGCAGGGAAAACAATTTATGTAGACTCCAAATAAACGAACTTGGCTTCGGTGGTGTTATGCGTCGGCGAAGAGTTTGCCATCGTCGAGGGTAATCTGAAGTTTGGTGTACTCCGAGTGAAAATCGTTCTTCAGCCGATCGAGGTAGCGAGCGCACTCCCATTTGCACATGGGGAGGTCGTGGAGCAGGTAGTTGCCACAAGCCTCAGGGCGGGTGGCTGGCACTTCTGTCTGGGTGAGAATCCACTCCAGACACTCGATGGTAAGACGTCGCATATCCTCGACGGAATAAGTGCCTGTCATGATGATGTACATGCCTGTAAGGCAGCCCATGGGTCCTACATATACTACATCCTCCTTTGCCTCGCTGTTGCGAAACCAGGTAGCCATGAGGTGTTCTATACTGTGAATCGCTGCAGGGGCAACGGCTGGCTCCTTGTTGGGCTCGGTGATGCGCAGATCGAAGGTAGTGAATCCTTTGTCTTCGCGTGATACGTAGATACCTGGCTTCAGGTGCGTGTGGTCGATGGTGAAACTCTGTATGACTTCCATAACTTAAAGACTTTCGATGAATGTTTTGGTGGTTTGGAAAGATTTCTCGGCAACGGTTTCCCAGAAGTTGTGGTACTGCGAGGCATCGGTGTCGCGCAGAGGGATGTCGCTGATTACACGGAACGAGATAAAGGGCACCTTATAGATGTGGCATACCTGCGCGATGGCACAGCTCTCCATATCTACAGCCTTAGCCTCGGGGAAGTGACTTACTATTTCGCGCATTTTTTCTTTTGTATCCACAAACCAGTCGCCTGTTACAATCAATCCGGGCTTGGCACCTGCCAGTTGGGCTTTCTCAAGCAGATAGGGATCGGCCTGGTAGCGGGCTGGCAAACCCTGCACCTGACCATATACGGTGGTCTCGTCGATGGCATAACCACAATATACGTCGTGGTAGGTCAGTTCCGAGCTTACTACCACATCCTGCAGGTTGATATCGTCGCCATTACCGCCTGCACAACCAGAGGAGATAATGCAATCGGGCTTGTACTGACGGATCATTTCTACGGCCTGTATGGCGGCGTTAACGGTAGCGATACCGCTCTTTTGAAGAATCACTTTGTCTTCAGGGAATAATGGACGGAGCTGCTTCAGCTCCTTGTCCATTGCTACAATCATTCCTATTTTCATTTGCTATAATTTGCTTTGTCTCTGTCTTACTGCCTCATACATCAGGATTGCTGCGCTAACGCTGACGTTCAGCGAGTCGAGTCGACCTAACATGGGGATTCGAATGTGGGCGTCGGCAGCCTCGCGCCACTGGTCGGTAAGTCCTGTCGACTCTGTGCCCATGACGATGGCTGTGGCATGACGCATGTCGTAGTCGTAATACTCGTAGGAATCCTGCAACTGGGCTGTGAGGATGCGAACACCATGCTCTTTGAGGAAGGTAATGCACTCGCCAGATGTGCAGACTGCTACAGGTACGCAGAACACACCACCGATACTGGCGCGGATGAGGTTGGGGTTATATAGGTCTGTCAGCGGATCGCAAACAATTACTGCATCGACTTTGGCGGCCTCTGCCGTGCGCAGAATGGCTCCAAGATTGCCTGGTTTCTCCACGCTCTCAAGTACGACAATGAGCGGACGGGTTTTTGCTGAGAGTGATGAGCATAACGTGAGCAGGGAGTGCTCTTTACACCTCACGACGGCAATGATGCCCTCGGTGCTGCCGCGATAGGCCATCTTCTCATAAACCTGTGGCGTGACGAAGGTGGGGGCGATGCTGCCGCTGTAGTCGATTGTGTTGAGCACAAACAACTCTACCACCTCATAGCCGCAGGCGATACAATGCTCTATCTCACGTTGTCCCTCGACGACGAAAAGACCTTCTTCGCGACGCAAAGACGACTTCTGCTGAAGAGCCACAACGTGCTTGATACGGGCGTTCTGAACGCTGGTAATGATATTTTCTTCCATATTCGCTGCAAAGATAATAAATTTTAGGCATGGATGACGCGGATTTCACGGAATTTTTATAATTTTGCACACAAAATATAATTTGCAAGTTATGACTTTATTAAAGAAGTGCCTGCCCGATGTGTTGGCAGTGCTGTTGTTTGCCGTACTGGCATTTGCCTATTTCTTCCCTGCCGACATCGAGGGACGTATTCTGTATCGTCACGATGCCTCAGCGGGACGTGGCGCTGGTCAGGAGGGTATCGAATATCTGCAGAAGACAGGTGAGCGTAGCCGTTGGACGAATGCTCTTTTCGGGGGTATGCCTACCTACCAGATGGCTCCGTCGTATGGCTCTACCAATCTGCTGACGAAGGCGGTCAATGCCTATCATCTGTGGCTACCCGAGAATGTGTGGTATGTGTTTGCCTATCTGCTTGGCTTCTATATCCTGCTCAGGGCATTCGACTTCCGTCAGCATCTGGCGGCGTTGGGCAGTATCGTCTGGGCCTTCTCTACTTATTTCCTCATTATCATTGCCGCTGGCCATATCTGGAAAGTGTGGGCGCTGGCTTATCTGCCGCCTATGATTGCGGGCATCGTGCTGGCCTATAGGGGAAAATATCTGTGGGGCCTGCTGCTGACGGCTGTCTTTACGGCTTTCGAGATTAATGCCAACCATGTGCAGATGACCTATTACTATCTGTTCATTATCCTCTTTATGGTGATAGGTTGGCTGGTGGAGGCTATCCGCCAGAAACAGATGGCTCGTTTCGTGAAAGCCACAGCCACATGTGTCTTGGGTGCTGCCATCGGACTATGTATCAACCTATCTAATCTCTATCATACATGGGAGTATAGTAAGGAGTCGATGCGTGGTAAGAGCGAGCTGGTGAAACAGAATAGTGCTAATCAGACGAACAGCGGTCTGGAGCGCGATTACATCACTCAGTGGAGCTATGGCATCGGAGAGACATGGACGCTCTTGGTACCTAACACGAAGGGTGGTGCCTCGATGCCGCTGTCGCAGAGTGAGAAGGCGATGGAGCATGCGGATAATGATTTCCTGCCTATCTATCAGCAGTTGGGACAGTATTGGGGTGAGCAGCCTGGCACAAGTGGTCCTGTATATGTGGGGGCCTTTGTGATGATGCTCTTTATTCTCTGTCTTTTTATCGTGAAGGGGCCGATGAAGTGGGCGCTGCTGGCGGCTACTATTCTCTCGATACTGCTTTCATGGGGTAGGAACTTCATGGGCTTTACCGATTTCTTCCTCGATTATGTGCCGATGTATGCCAAGTTCCGTACGGTGGCATCGATACTTGTTATTGCAGAGTTTACTATTCCCCTGCTGGCTATGTTGGCGATGAAGGAGCTGATGGATAAGCCTGAACTGCTGAAACCGAGAATGAAGTATGTAGGCATCTCCTTCCTGCTGACGGGTGGTATCGCCATGTTGTTCTCGCTGATGCCTTCGATGTTCTTTGACAGCTTCATCTCTTCAGGTGAGATGCGGGCCATCCAGAGTCTGCCAGCTGAGTATATCCAGCCGTTAATGGCTAATCTGACCGAGATGCGTCAGGCTGTGTTTACAGCTGACAGTCTGCGCTCATTCTATATTATCCTGGTGGGTACGGGTGTCCTGCTGAGCTTTATGGCGGGTAAGCTGAAGAAGGAATATGCGGTGGGTATTATCCTCGTGCTGTGTCTTGTTGACCTGTGGACGGTGAACAAGCGTTATTTGAACGACGAAATGTTCGTGCCCGAGTCGGAGCGTGAAGCCCCGCAGGCAAAATCTCAGACCGACGAACTGATTCTGCGCGACCAGAGTCTCGACTATCGTGTGCTGAACCTTGCTTCGAACACGTTTAATGAGAATGAGACCAGCTATTATCATAAAAGCATTGGTGGCTATCATGCAGCCAAACTGCGCCGTTATCAGGAGATGATTGAACAGTATATCTCGCCAGAGATGCAGGCTCTGTATGGTGCAGTGTCGAAAGCTGGTGGTGATATGACACAGGTGAAGGGCGACAGCATCTATCCTGTGCTGAACATGCTTAACACCAAGTACTTCATCTTCCCCTTGGAGGGCGGTCAGACGGTGCCCATCCAGAATCCCTATGTTTATGGCAATGCCTGGCTTGTCGACAAGCTCGACTACGTGAATAATGCCAACGAGGAGATGGAGGCCATTGGTAAGATTGATTTGCGTCATCAGGCTGTGGCTGACGCGAAGTTCAAGGAAATCCTGGGCGAGGCAGCAGAACAAGATACTGCCAGCACTGTGGTCATTACCAGTTACGAGCCCAACCGCTTGAGCTATGAAGTAAACAGCGGTAAGGGCGGTGTGCTCGTGTTCTCAGAAATATACTATCCGGGATGGACGGCGACTATTGACGGTCAGCCTGCCAAACTGGGACGCGTGAACTATATCCTTCGCGCCATGAATATCCAACCTGGTAAGCATCAGGTGGAACTCTCATTCTTCCCCAAGACCGTTGACAGAACCGAAGCTGTGGCTTATACGGCCTATGGCATCCTGATTCTTCTGGTGGTTGGCGCCGTGTTTGTGGAATGGAAGAAGAGACAGGATAAAAAACAGGAAAATTAAGAAGGGTAAAAAGATATAAAAGGTGAGAAAACTGTTGTCTTTGCCACCCAATCTGGTGAGTGCGTTTCATGATGTAACGGGGCTGGACCATGATGAGTACTATGCAACCTGCGACCCCGTAGGGCATCGTCTGGGTAGTGGAGGAGGTACAACCTGGCTATTGCAGGAGTGTTATAAGAACGATGGCGAGGGCACGTTTGACGAATGGCTTGCTAAGGAGAAGCGAATCCTGATACATGCGGGTGGACAGAGCAAACGCTTGCCAAGTTACGCTGTGTCGGGGAAAGTGCTGATGCCTCTGCCTGTGTTCCGATGGGAGCGTGGGCAAAAGCTCTCTCAGAATCTGTTGAGTGTCCAGCTGCCGCTTTATGAGAAGATGATGCAGATGGCTCCCGACAATATCCATACGATGGTTGTCAGTGGCGATGTGCTTATCCGCGCAACTCAGCCCCTACAGCCGATACCACAGGCAGATGTCGTATGCTATGGTTTGTGGCTCGATGCCTCGGTGGCTAAGAATCATGGTGTGTTTGTGAGTAGCCGTCGTACGCCGTCGGTTCTCAAACAGATGCTTCAGAAACCATCGATGCAGACGTTGGGGGAACTCATGAAAGATCATTTCTATCTGACGGATATAGGTGTGTGGCTGCTCAGCGACAGGGCCGTCAAGCTGTTGATGAACCGTAGTGAGGGTAGAGAGTATGACCTTTATGGCGAGTTCGGCTGTGCTCTGGGTACTGATCCAACCAAGCCCGATGGCGGGATATCAGATCTGAGTGTCGCCATTGTGCCACTTGCCGGTGGTGAGTTCTATCATTTCGGCACCTCTCGCGAGATGATCTTGTCAACGCTGAGAATCCAGAATCTGGTGAACGATCAGCGTGAAATCATGCATCTGGATCGTAAGCCTCACCCCAGCATCTTTGTGCAGAACGCTGTCACGAAGATTCCTTTTACTGATGAGAATAGTAATATCTGGATAGAAAATAGTTATATCGGGCCTCGTTGGCACTTGACTCACGACCATGTGATTACGGGTGTGCCTGAGAATGACTGGGACATCAGTCTGGAGCCTGGTGAGTGTATCGATGCTGTACCTGTTGGCGAGGACGACTATGAGGTGCGCCGTTATCGGATTGATGAGCCTCTGAACAGTAATGAACTGGCCGAACGTGCTAATCTGCGTCGCCTGTTTGCCCAGCGAAAGGCGTTCCGTCAGCAGAACTGGGGCGCGTTGGCTGAGAATTGGCATCACAGTGTGTTCTATCAGCTCGACTTGGCTGATGCTGCTCAGGAGTTCAAGGAAGGTGGCATCCCCATGCCATCGGAGTTGCCTGAAGACGCGCCTTTGATGACACGTATCCACAATGCAATGTTTCGTGGCGATAGCGATAAGGCTTTTACCCTTTTGCGTGAAGGCCTGTGCGCGGGTGATGGCCTTCTTCAACAAACTCAGGGACCATCGCTCTGTGTGGCCGACGATCAGATTGTCTGGGGGCGCTCTCCTGTGCGAATTGATATTGCAGGCGGCTGGACCGATACACCTCCTTACTGTTTGATGGAAGGTGGAAACGTGATAAACCTGGCCATCGAACTGAATGGTCAGCCCCCGCTTCAGACATATATCCGTCCATCAAGAGAACCGCACATCGTGCTTCGTAGTATCGACCTTGGTGCTGTAGAGGTGGTTGAGACCAATGAGCAACTCACAGATTTCATACATGTAGGCTCGCCTTTCTCTATCCCTAAGGCTGCCCTCGTATTGGCAGGATTTGGTCATGGGAACGTTTCTTTACGGGAACAGCTTGAGATTTTTGGTAGTGGGATTGAGTTGACGCTGCTTTCTGCTATCCCTGCAGGTAGTGGGCTTGGCACATCGAGCATCCTGGCTTCGACAGTTCTTGGAGCTTTGAACGATTTCTGTGGTTTGGGATGGGATAAGAACGAGATAGGGCGCCGCACACTGATGCTGGAGCAGATGCTTACCACTGGTGGTGGTTGGCAGGATCAGTTTGGTGGCGTGTTTGGTGGCGTGAAACTGTTGCAGACGGGCAGGGGCTTCAATCAGAGTCCTCAGGTGAAATGGCTTCCCAACGACCTGTGGACACAACCAGAGTATCGCCCGTGTCACCTCTTATATTATACAGGCATCACCCGTACGGCTAAGAGTATTCTGGCCGAGATAGTGCGGCGCATGTTCCTGAATCATGGCGGTGAGCTCCGTCTGCTTCGTGAGATGAAGGAACATACGATGGAAATGTATGAGGCTATTCAGCAGAACGATTTCCAGCGTGTGGGCTTGTTAGTGCGTAAGACGTGGCAGCAAAACCAGTTGCTCGATAGCGGCACTAATCCTGATGCCGTAGCTGCCCTGACCGCTCAGATTGATGATCTTTGTCTGGGCTATAGGCTTCCTGGCGCTGGTGGCGGAGGCTATCTCTATATGATTGCAAAAGATCCCGAGGCTGCCGCCCGCATCAAGCAGGTATTAAACAGCCAGCGTATAAATAAGAATGCCCGTTTTGTAGACATGACACTCTCTGCAACAGGCTTGCAAATCAGTCGTAGCTGATGGAGTTTAGAACGATAGTCGATGTCACGGATCCTGGATTCAGGATTGATCCCTGCGAGAAGATACTCTTTGTAGGCTCTTGTTTCGCTGACAGCATCGGACGCAGGTTTCTGGAAGAGAAGTTCTGTGCCACCGTTAATCCTTTTGGGGTGATGTATAATCCCGCGTCAGTGCTTCATACCATCGAACGCTTGTCGACTGAGGAACTGAGTTTAATAAAGACGGTTTTCCTCACCCTTGGCACAAATCACGTTTATATTCTCAAGGAAACGGGGAAGATTGTGGATAATTGTCAGAAGCGGCCTCAGTCGCTGTTCGTCGAGAAAGAACTCTCTGTCGACGAGTGTGCCGACTATCTGCAGAAGGCTGTCAATCTGTTGCGCCAGAGTAATCCTAAGGTCAGGGTGATACTCACCGTCAGTCCCATCCGCTATCGTAAATATGGTTATCATGGTTCCCAGCTTTCCAAGGCAACCTTATTGCTCGCCACTCGCCAGGTTGTGGGGGCGGGGTATTTTCCTGCCTATGAGATTGTAAACGATGAGTTGCGCGATTACCGTTTCTATACCGAGGATATGTTGCATCCATCAGCTCAGGCTGTTGAGTACATCTGGCAGCGATTGTCGGAAATGTACCTGAGCGATGAAGCCAAGGTCTTTCTAAAGGAGTGGGCACCTCTGAAAGCTGCCTTGAGTCATAAACCTTTCGACGCAGAGTCGAAAGAATATAAGGCATTTATGCATAAAACTATGTTAAAAGTAGAGGAGATGCGGAAAAAATATCCTACCTTTGCACTATAGAAGAAGGTAAAAAAGTTAAAAAGTTAAGATGAAATATTCTATTGAGAAAGTAACGACGCTTATTGGCGCCCGTCGTATTGGAGAGGCTGATGCCCAAATAGGCTGGCTGTTGACTGATAGCCGTTCACTTTGCTTCCCCGAAGAAACCTTGTTTTTTGCACTTCGCTCTGCCCGAAATGACGGACACCGCTACATATCTGATCTTTATCGTCGTGGTGTGCGTAATTTCGTAGTCGAGGCAAAGGGGATTCTTGAAACACAAACCGATGGCCTTAATGGCATGAAAGATGCTAATTTCCTTGTTGTACCATCTCCTTTGGCTGCCTTGCAGCGACTTGCAGAACGCCATCGCGACGAGTTCGATCTGCCCATTGTGGGAATTACGGGCTCAAATGGTAAGACCATGGTGAAGGAGTGGCTTTATCAGCTGCTTTTGCCATCACAGAAGATTGTGCGCTCGCCTCGCAGCTATAACTCGCAGATTGGTGTACCTTTGTCTGTATGGCTTTTGAACGAACAGACTGAGGTGGGTATCTTTGAAGCCGGCATCAGTCAGCCTGGCGAGATGTATGCATTGCGTGACATCATTCAGCCCACAATAGGTGTGCTCACCTCGCTCGGCTCCGCCCATCAGGAGAACTTCCGTTCCATGGAAGAGAAATGCATGGAGAAACTTGAACTGATGCACGATACAGAGGCCATGGTCTATTGTTCCGACAATGATATCGTGAGCCGTTGCATCCGCCGTATGAACTACAAGGGTGAGAAAATCGCGTGGTCTATGTGTGATGAGCAGGCCGCTTTTTTTGTCAAGGAAGTGAAGGATTCAAAAATCACTTATATCTGGCAGGAAGAGGAGAATTGCTATACCATCCCCTTTATCGATGAGGCTTCTATCGAGAACTCTATCACCTGCGCTGCCGTAGCATTATATATGGGGCTTACGCCAAGTCAGATTGCCGACCGGATGGCGAAACTCGAACCTGTGGCCATGCGTCTGGAGGTGAAGCAAGGGCAACGTGGTTGCGTTATCATCAACGATTCTTACAACTCCGATATCAACTCGCTCGATATAGCCCTCGACTTCATGAATCGTCGTGAGGCTGCTAAGAAGACACTTATTCTGAGTGACATCTTCCAAACGGGCTCTGCACCAGAAACCCTTTATGCGCAAGTTAGCGAACTGGCTGTGAAGCGTGGTATTGATAAGTTTATTGGCATTGGTCCTGAACTTATGGCTCAGGCCGATAAAATACAGATTGCCGACAAGGCTTTCTTTGCCGATGTGAAGCATTTCCTTTCGAGCGATGCCTTTGCTGGCTTACGTGACGAACTGGTACTGCTTAAAGGTGCTCGCAGTTTTTGTTTCGACCAGATTACGGAACAGTTGGAGCAGAAAGTACACGAGACCATTCTTGAGGTGAACCTCAATGCTGTGGTAGAGAATCTGAACTATTACCGCTCTTTCCTGAAACCTGAGACCAAGATGGTTTGTATGATCAAGGCCGATGCTTATGGAGCGGGTGCTGTGGAGATTGCTAAGACTCTGCAGGATCATCGTGTTGATTATCTGGCTGTTGCCGTGGCTGATGAAGGTGTCGCTCTCCGAAAGGCTGGCATCACGGCAAATATCATGATTATGAATCCTGAGATGACTGCCTTTAAGACCATGTTCGATTACGACCTGGAACCTGAGGTCTATAGCTTCCGACTGATGGATGCGCTTATCAAGGCAGCCCGCAAGGAAGGTATCACAGGATGGCCTGTACACATTAAGTTCGATACGGGTATGCATCGCTTAGGCTTCGATCCTAAGGATGATATCTTTAAGCTCATCGACCGCTTGAAACACCAGAATGCCATCATTCCACGTAGTGTGTTCAGTCACTTTGTAGGCTCTGACAGCGATGGCTTCGATGAGTTCTCTGCTCAGCAGTTCGCTCTGTTTGAAGAGGGAAGCCAAAGACTGCAAGCAGCCTTCGGTCATCGTATTCTTCGTCATATGGACAATTCGGCAGGTATCGAACATTTCCCCGAACGTCAGATGGATATGTGTCGTCTTGGTCTCGGTCTTTACGGCGTTGACCCGCGTGATAATCGTATCCTGAATACTGTTTCAACCCTTAAGACTACCATTCTTCAGTTGCGTCATGTGCCTGCTGGCGAGACTGTGGGTTATAGTCGTAAAGGAAAAATAGAACGCGACTCTGTCATAGCCGCAATTCCCATTGGTTATGCCGATGGCCTGAACCGTCATCTGGGCAATCGTAATTGCTATTGTCTGGTCAAGGGACAAAAGGCTGAATATGTGGGAAACATCTGTATGGATGTGGCCATGATTGATGTCACGGACATTCCTTGTATGGAAGGCGACCAGGTGGAAATCTTTGGTGAACATCTGCCTGTAACTGTGCTCAGCGACACACTTGACACCATCCCCTACGAGGTGCTTACAGGTGTCAGCAACCGCGTGAAACGCGTCTATTTCCAAGATTAAAATCTGGATAATTCCATAAATTGTATTTTATACACATCTATATTCCGTCCACTTTTTTAAGAAATGGTGGGCGGAATATTTTGTTGATTATCAGTGGCTTACAATTTTTAACCCCATAAAGTCGTCCACTTTTGAAGTCAATCCTCCGGATTCCGATTGCTTTTTTTCATAATTTTGCATCCAAATCCTAAATAGGGTAAATTCTAACTCAATATTAACGATAATTTAAAAAACAGTATGAAAAAAAGCAGGTTTATGATGATGCTATTGGCACTGATGGTGTCGGTGGCTATGCATGCCCAAGGTATCTTGGGAACTGTGACTGATGACCTCGGAGAGCCCGTTATTGGAGCTTCCGTTGTCGAGAAAGGTAATCCTCAGAACGGCTCCATCACTGATATGGATGGTCATTTCACTTTGAAGGTGAACGAGGGTACACCTATTATTATTTCATATATTGGCTTTACCACTCTTGAGGTGAACGCCAAGAATAACATGCGCATCACACTGAAGGAAGACGCCCAGACGCTGCAGGATGTTGTAGTGATCGGTTATGGTGTGCAGAAGAAGAGTGTGGTAACAGCCTCTATCGCCAAGGTAAGCGCTGAGGATCTGGAGGGAAAGACACGTCTGCGTGCCGACGATGCCCTGAAAGGACTGGCTGCTGGTGTAAACGTTACATCGTCATCAGGTCAGCCAGGTTCACAGTCGATGATCCGTGTGCGCGGTACAGGTACTATTAATGATACCAATCCGCTGTACATTATCGATGGTATGCCTGCCGATCAGTATGGTCTGGAGAGCGTTAACCCCAACGATATCGAGAGTATCGAGGTGTTGAAGGATGCTGCATCGGGTGCCATCTACGGTGCGCGTGCTGCCAATGGTGTTATCCTGGTAACCACCAAGAAGGGTAAGATTGGAAAGACTCAGATTAACTATAACTTCAGCTATGGTTGGCAGAGTGCCTGGAAACATCGCGATGTAACAAGTGCTACTGACTATGCTATTCTGCAGAACGAGAAATACGTGAATGGTGGACAAGCTCCCCTGTATGCTGATCCATATAACCTGACTGATGCTAATGGTCAGAAGATTACTGGTTTTGGTACCGACTGGCAGGAATTGCTGTTTAACGACAATGCTCCTGTAGTTCAGCACGACGTATCGGTAAGTGGCGCTACCGAGAAGGTAAACTATTATTTGTCAATGGGATATTACACTCAGGATGGTATTGTAGGCGGTAATTACGGCCGTTCAAACTACGATCGTCTGACTCTGCGTTCAAACAACCAGTTCAATATCTTCGATGATTCAAAGGAACGTTCGTTCCTGAATAAACTCGATATCAGTGCCAACCTGTCATATATGCGCACGCATAGTACGGGTATCGACACCAACTCTACATGGGGCTCGCCTCTGGGTTCTGCACTTTACCTGGCTCCCACACTGCCTGTTACACTGAAGGGCGACGTGGCTCAGGAGATGATAGACCGTTATTCGGCCTATGACTTGTATCGTGATGCCCAAGGCAATCCTTACACTATTCCTAACTTTGTAGGTTCATATCAGGAGCAGAACAACCCCATCGCCATGATGCAGGGCAACCCCAGCAAGGGCTGGAGTCACAAGTTCATGCCTAAGTTCTCGATCGACCTGCAGCTGTGGGACAACTTGAAGTACCATTTCACCTGGAGCGCTGAGCAGAGCTTCTGGGGCAGCGATGGTGCTACGATATCAAAGTACTACCTCTCAGGTAACAACAATGCCGACCACACCTCGGCTTCATCAGAGAAAGCCAACAGCACCCAATGGCAGGTTGAAAATACACTGACCTACGACAAGGAGTTTGGCAAACACTCTATTGGTGTAGTGCTGGGTCAGAGCGCTTTGAAGTACAAGGGTAGCTATGTAGGTGCTTCGCACTGGAACCTGATTAACGTAAACAAACCTTATGTTGACTACACAACAGGCGGCAGTATCGAGACGACTACCGATGCCGATGGTAACATCACTGGCGTGAAGAGTCTGGTAAACGGTTGGGCTGGTCCGTATGTTGAGCACCATCTGGCTTCGCTCTTTGCCCGTCTGAGCTACAACTATGACGAGAAGTACATGTTCCAGGGCACTATCCGTCGTGACGGATCAAGCCGCTTCGGTTCTAATAATAAATATGGTGTGTTCCCCTCATTCTCTATCGGTTGGAACATTATGAACGAGGACTTCATGAAGAACACCAGCGACTGGCTGACCAACCTGAAGTTCCGTGCCAGCTGGGGTAAGAACGGTAACGAGAACATCGGTGATTTCCGTTATACCGTGCTGACCACTACCGGTGGTACAAGTAACTACTTCTTCGGACGTCAGGGGGTAATGAACTATGGTTCGAAGGCTAACGGATTGGCTAATGAGAACCTGAAGTGGGAGGAGAGTGAACAGACCGACCTGGGCCTCGACTTCGGATTCTGGAATAACAAGCTGACATTCACTATCGACTACTACATCAAGAAGACCAACGGAATGCTGATGACCATGCCTATCCCTTCTTATGTCGGCGAGACAAAGCCTATTGGTAACGTAGGTGATATGGAGAACAGTGGTATCGAGTTCGAACTTGGCTACAAGTGGAACATCGGTGATGCACACTTCTCTGTAAAGGGTAATGCATCATATCTGAAGAACAAGTTGAAGAACCTGGGTAACGATACTGGTTTCCTGAACTATGGTATCTCACAGTTCAGCGATGGTGGTACACGTGCTGAGAACGGTCAGCCTTTCCCATACTTCTATGGATATAAAACTGCTGGTGTCCTGCAGAATCAGGCCGAGGCCGATGCATACAATGCAAAGAACCATGCAACATCTAACCCTGGTGACTTGATCTTCGTCGACGTTAACGGCGACGGCCACATCACCAGTGACGACCGTACCAAGATCGGTAAGCCAACTCCCGACTGGACCTTCGGTCTTAATTTTAATGCAGACTGGAAGGGTTTCGACTTCAACCTGTTTTTCCAGGGTGTAAGTGGTGCCGACATCTTCGATGCTACATGGCGTCAGGATATCGCATCGGGTAACTATCCAACTTGGGTGTTGCAGCGCTGGACAGGCGAGGGTACATCAAACAAGATCCCTATGCTGAAGTTGGGCGACTCGAAGAACTGGGTTGTTAGTGACATCTATGTACAAGACGGCAGCTATCTGCGTCTGAAAAACATCTCACTGGGTTACACGCTGCCTCGCAACCTCACCAACAGGGTTAATATCGAGCGTTTCCGTGTTTACGTACGTGCTGAGAACCTGTTCACATGGACTAAATACTGGGGATTCGATCCTGAGATTGGTACCAGTAGCACTTCTATGGGTGTAGACTATGGAGTATATCCTCAGGCTCGCATCTTTACTGTAGGTTTCAACCTCTCACTGTAAGTTTGGGAATAATGAATAATTAAAAGACAGATAAAATTATGAATACAAAGATATATAGAATATTGTGCGCTGGAGTGGTTGCAGTATCGCTTTCTGCTTGTAGCGACGATTTCCTGGAGGTACAGAATCCTACTGGAGAGCCTCTGGAAGAATATTATATGACTGATGAGCATTTAAACGAGGCATGTACCTCGGCCTATGCTCCACTGCACTGGCCCGACTGGGACGGAACAGCCTATAACGACCTGACTTGCGATGCCGAGATTATGGGCGATGACTTTTGGGTAGGTGGTTCAAGTATCAGCGACAACCAGCACTGGCATAAGCTCTTCAACTTTGAGGGTGACGGCAATAACACATTGGGTACACTCTGGGGCGACTTCTATAGCGGCATCAAACGCTGTAACGATGTCATCAAATACTGCTCATGGGGCGGTGGTAACGAGAAGAACCGCACTTCATATGAGATGCAGGCCCGACTGCTCCGCGTGTACTATTATAATATCTTGTGGCATTACTATGGTAATGTACCCTTCTATCTGGAGAACCTGAGCGAGCCTTATACTGCTCCGCAGATGACTGCCGACGAAATCTACGCACAGTTGCTGCCAGAACTTGAGGAGATCATCAAATCGAACGTTCTGCCTATGCGTTGGGATGCTGCCAACGAAGGTCGCGTATCTCAGGCGATGGCCTACATGCTTTATGCCGAGATGGTGATGTATCAGAACGATTCTGCCCGCTATCCCACAGCTTTGGGTTATATGAAGCAGATTATCGGTGACTCTCAATACGCACTGAATCCTGATTTTAAGGATTTGTTCGACGAAAGTGGTGAGATGTGCTCAGAGAGCATCTTCGAGATTACCTACGATGACGACAACGCACAGCGCGATTGGGGTACATCTATGCACGCTGGTGGTACCGTATTCCCAACACTCTGCTCACCTAATGGTTGGGCTGGTGGCGATGGATGGGACAGCGGCAACGACGGCTGGGGATTCCTGCCCATGCGACTTGAGGCTTACAACATGTATGCTGATAACGACAAGCGTCGCGATGTAACCTGCTGGGATGTTCGTGGCTATACCTACACTGAGCGTTATCAGGATACGCACATCTGGCATGGTAAGTATCGTCCACAGAGCGCTAACAATCAGGATTGTCCTACCTCAAAGAATCTGAATTACAACAACAATAAACGCATCTATCGTTATGCGGAGACCCTGCTGAACGCTGCAGAACTGTTGCTGCAGACTGGTGGCAGTGCTGCTGAGGCTGCAGGTTATGTAAACGAGGTCCGCGCACGTGCCGGACTGGCCAATCTGGCTAGCGTATCTATCGACGACGTGTTGAATGAGCGCCACTTGGAGTTCTGTGGCGAAGGTAAGCGCTACTTCGACTTGGTACGTGCCGAGGGTATCAGCGGTGCTACCGAGAAGGCTACCGTAAAACTCGTACCCGACAGTTATGGTTATCGCACTAACTCGTGGACACCCAATAAGAAGCATATTCCTCTCTCACAGAGCGAGCTTGATGCTGACCCCACACTTGTGCAGAATAACTATTAAAAGTAAAAAGGTAAAATACTAAAAAGCAAAAGATATGAAAACGAATATATATAATAAGGTTAAAGGACTTGTAAAGGCTTCACCTTTTTACCTTTTACCTTTATTCACCGCCTGTTCGCCCGAGAGTTTCGATGGCGCAGACCCCAATGGTATTCCGTCAGTAAACGGTGTCGACTTTAATATCACCGTCGATCAGGAGACCAACCAGATGATTGCTACTTATACCCCGCAGGCTGGTACTTATCCTGTGTGGATCCTTAATGGTAATAGCTATTCTACACTGCAGGAGGTTGGTTATCAGAATCCTGAAGCAGGCACTTATACCATCGATCTGAAGCTGGGTAACCGTAATGGTTTCAGCCAGGGCGTTGTCAGCAAGACCTTCACATTCAATGATACAAAGGTCGACTATAGTGCCGATTTCCGTAAGATTACTGGTAAGGAGTGGCGCATCGCCAATAAGGAAGTGGCTCACATGGGTTGTGGTCCTGCTGGTACTGATGGTGCTGGCTGGTGGTCGGCACAGCCAGACGATAAAAAGGACTTCGGTGTCTACGATGACCGCATCACTTTTACTGCCGACACCCGAAAGGGGGGTACGTACACCTATAGCGCAGGTGAGGATGGTAAAACCTATGTGAATACAGGTACCACCAAATGGGGCTCAGAGGCTGCTGACTTCGATGCAACCATTGGCGATCAGACATCTACTTGGAGCTTTGAAGTTTACGACTGGGAGGATGCTGATGGCAATATCACCAAGCAAACCTACATTCAGCTTGCTGACAACACCGCATTCCCCTATATCTCCAGCGATGCTCAGTATGAGAATCCAAAGTTCCGTATCGAGAGTCTGACCGCTAAGAAAATGGTGTTGGTCTACGATGCTCCCGACCGATCTATTGCCTGGCGTTTCATTCTGATTAATGGTGAAAACGAATCAGAGAACGATAAGCCTAAAGATGTGATGGATTGGGACTACGCCTCTTCAGCCAACCTTTGGAAGGCTGTTGATGAAGGCACTGTTGCTAGTGAGATGGGGTACTATTTCGCCGACGACAGCTGGAGTCCGATTTCTTATGCAGAGGCAACTCACAAAGGCGATGCTTATGAGCTAACACTCCCTGAAGGTTTGGGCGGCAGCCAGTGGCAAGGGCAGTATCACATCGATACTAAACTCACGGCTTCGGCTTCAAAGACCTATAACTTCTATCTCGTGATGGAGTCTGATCAGAATCTGCCTGGTGTTACTTTCAAACTCACCGATGCAGGCGACAGCAACTTCTTTATCGAGGAGCGTAATGACGTGGAGGGCGGCACACCGTTCATCCTGAAGCGTGAGGGCCTCACTCTGAAGGAAGGTGCCGATGCTTCCGCCATCCGTTTGTTCTTTGATTTCGGAGGTTCTCCTGCAGGTGCACATATTAAGATTAGTAATATCTACTTTGAGGAGGCTGTCAGCATGAACTACGATGATGCCGACAACCTGTGGAAGGGTGTCGACGAGGGTTCGGTTAAAAGTAAGTTCGGCTATTGGTTTGCCGATGACAGTTGGACACAGATCCCCAACGATGAGTGTAAGCATATCGGTGATACCTACGAGATTAAACTTCCCGAGGGTATTGGCAGTAGTCAGTGGCAGGGTCAGTTCCATATCGATACAGAACTTACGGCAAGTGCTGCGAAACAGTACAACTTCAAGATGGTTGTTGAGGCCGACAACGATTGCCCAGGTGTAACCATCAAGCTCACCGACGCAGGTGATACGAACTTCTTCTGTGAGGGACGTCACGACATCAAGGCCGACGAGCCTTTCACCTTCACCCTGAAGAGTGCAACGCTGAAAGAAGGTGCCGATGCGTCAGCCATCCGTCTGTTCTTCGACTTTGGAGGCTCACCTGCAGGAACCAATGTCAAGATCAGTAAAATCATCTTTAAAGAAGCAAAGTAAAGAAGTGATAAAGTGAGAAAATTCATGCTGAGTTATTTAATGATCTCTCTTGCTGCAGTCCTGATGGGCTGCAGCGGGGGAGACGATACCCCCGACCCCGTAGTGCCTGTTATCACCACCTCAGTGGAGACCGTCAATGCTCCAGCCGTTGGAGGTGTCTACGATATTACCGTCACTACGACTGGTCAGGAGTGGGGGGCGTATGCCGAAGGGGATTTTGTGAAGGCTAACGTCCGGTATTCGTCTAATTCGGTGGTCGTTACCATCGATAGTAATCCTAATACCACAGAACGCACAGGTCGTGTTATCATCATGTCGGGCACAGCCCGCAAGACAGTCAGTATCACCCAGGCTGCTGCCGAGAAACCAGCCTATAATGCTCCAGACGGCTACACGCTGGTGTGGCAGGATGAGTTTGAGTCGGGTTCGGAGCTGAATGCAGCAGACTGGACCCACGAGGTGAAGAATTCTGGCTGGGTGAATCACGAGTTACAGAACTACGTGAATCATAAGACACCAGATGGCGCACTTGTTACTCAGGTGAAAAACGGTACCCTGCGTATCACGGCTTTGAAAGAAAATGGAAAGATATATTCTGGTCGTGTGTATGCCAAGGTAAAGCAGGGTTGGCAGTACGGCTACATTGAGGCCAGCATCAAGCTGCCAAAGGGCAAGGGCACATGGCCTGCCTTCTGGATGATGCCTGTAAACTTTACATCGTGGCCTGCCGACGGCGAGATTGATATCATGGAAGAGGTGGGTTATCACCCCGACTATGTATCGTCGAGTCTGCATGCCAATGCACACGTACACTCTAACAACACCCAGGTGACCCACGAGATGAAATGCGACGGTGCCGAGGGCGAATTCCACACCTACGCTATTCTGTGGACAGCCAAGAACATCACTACTTATGTTGACGGAAAAGTACAACTGAGCTACGACAACCGTGGACTGGGTCGCGACGACTGGCCCTACGACGATCCTTTCTACGTGATCTTCAACCTGGCTTGGGGCGGCGACTGGGGTGGCGCTCAGGGCGTTGACGAGAGCGCACTGCCTGTCACCATGGAAGTAGACTATGTACGCGTATTCCAGAAGAAGTGATGATACGAAAGAAATTACTTTCAACTTTATTGTTTGTTGCTGTGGCCAGCTCAATGCTGGCCCAGCAATTTAAACAGCTCACCGACGTACCAACGGTGTATATCGAGACGGAGAACGGTCAGAACATCACCAGTAAGGAGGATTACATCATGTGTACCTTCACGATGGTGGATGGCGACAACACAACCCGACTCGAGAATACGCAGATAAGAGGACGAGGCAACTCTTCGTGGTGGAATTCTGACAAGAAACCCTACCGAGTTAAGTTTGATAAAAAGCAACAACTGTTAGGTGAGGACTTTGCGAAGGCAAAAAGCTGGACCTTGTTGGCCAATCACGGCGACAAGACCATGATTCGCAATGCCCTGACTTATCAACTCGGACGTTTCATCGGCATGAAGTTCTGTCCGGCTGCCAAGTTCGTCGATCTTTATTTGAATGGCAAATACCGCGGAACGTACCA
>JAEEGG010009281.1_pt1 | contig 22086 bp, 22 predicted proteins | sample 9134161 | NCBI WGS metagenome assembly JAEEGG01 (sample SAMN16246543, study PRJNA631951) | gut metagenome | biome: gut microbiome; feature: rumen; material: CR-attached | host: Bos | place: Iran: Karaj | collected 2018-10
CGTAAAGGCTGGCGTTTTGTTTTGAGCGGAAAACGAGACTCGAACTCGCGACCCCGACCTTGGCAAGGTCGTGCTCTACCAACTGAGCTATTTCCGCAAAAAATTTTCAATTCTTTGCGAGGTTGTCACGACAACTCCGCGATTGGGACTGCAAAGATACGGCGAAAATTGGAATCTCCAAATTTTTTTAACGAATTATATGAGTTATTGTCTGACGTTGACGTAGATTCCGCCCCAGTTGTAACAGAGGCCGATATTGATCATCCAGCCGGAGAGCGGATCGTTCTTCGGGCTGCGGGAGACATAGGCTTTCAGGGCAAGATTGTGTTCCGTGCAGTCGTAAAACGAGTTACCGTAATAGTGCTCAAACAATAGCTTACGGAGGAAAACGAAATCGACGGTAACGCCTCCCAGCAAGATGAACTGTGCATACTCGTCGTTTTTGTCCTTTCCGTCGGTATCCGGGTATTTCCAGTCGGCATAATTCACACCAAGTCCGGCGAAAGGTGTGATTCTGAAGGTGTTGTTCTGAAATACGGAATAATCGATACTGACGGCCATGCTCCCTGTAGAAACCGGGTCGCCCGCTTTCCATGTGCGGAGGCCGTTCTTGTAGTCCTGGAGAAGCCTTCCGTTCTGGAAATCCAGAAAACCGTTTATCTTCCAGTTTCCCCAACCCCAGCAACATCCAAGCATAGCGCCCGGAGCGTTCATATAGAGTATCTGGGCGGAGCCTCCCGTCAGAATCCGATGGGTAACGCCAAAATAGAGAGATGCGTAAAAACTGCTTTTCCGACTTGGGTCGGGAATCGTTACGGGAGTCTCGGCCAGCTCCTTGGCAATGGCGTTTTCGTAGTAAACCACCATGGCGGAGTCGAGTCCGTCCTGCGTCTCCTGGATAATCTCAGTCCAGCGCGCCTGATTCTGACCGCTGTAGAAGGAGAAAAGATCGTTGTCCGAACGGGTATTGTCTGGAGAATACCTTTCCATGAGGAATTTTCTATGGTAGAGCTCGTTCAGGTCAAAAATCAACTGGTCGTAGCGGAGCATCATATCTTGGGTCCGGTCGACATTGTGCCAGGAAATGGAGCGGTCGAGGGCTGTATAGGGGATGGGCCTGCGAATTACGGTATTCCAACTGATTCGTGTCTTTTCCAAGGTTTCCAGCCAACGGAAAGAGAGGTGGTTGGTCTGGTATTCTTGCGAGGGCTTGAGGGTGAGTTCGTCCCAGGTAAGCGGGCCGTCGTTCCAGTTGCGCATACTCTCTTGAAAAGTCTGGGCGGAGACGGAAAGCGTTCCGGCTGCCAGCATCAGAAGAAGCACGGAATAAAGACGTTTCATAACAGGGTAGTATTATTTTTGTTTCAAGGCCAGAGATCCGCTACCACTTGAAGGTGAGGCCGACGTGGAGGTCGAAGCGGCCTAAATTGGTGCTCATTCCTGAACCTCCGTCATCGATGTCTTCCGAACTCCCGTTCATATAAGTCCGTTTGAAACGGTGAAGTCCGCCGAGCAGGAAGTTGCTGCCGGCATTGAAGTAGAGATGGCTGTTCAGCTGGTGGTAATAATTGACGAAGAACTGCATCGCGGGGATACTGCCGTTTCCGCGGATGGCGGAAATGTCCTTAAAGCGCTCGTACAGATGGAAATAGCCCAATGCGAGTCCACCTTCCAGCGTCTCTTTGGGATGCTGCTCGAAAATGCGCCGGGTAGCGAAAGAGGCGCCGCAGTAGTAAATCCGGACAGTGGCCTGCTTCGTCTTCAGATACTGGAAATCTCCCAGGAGACCGACTCCCATCGACTCCGTGAAATACCAGGCGGCCGAGAGCGAAGACTGGGGCCCGAAATGGGGCGTATGGGCATCGAGGGGATAATACAAAAAGGTACTCTTCCGGAAGGAAACTCCGCCGGCGAGCGTTACCTGGAAACGGGGATCCGTCCGCACCGTGCTGGTAATCAGTCGGCTTGGGGAGATTTTTACAATCTCGATGACGGGCGGCCCGACCGTCTCCGTCGTTTCATACTCGCGAAGGCCGGTTTCGGCATCCACCAGCGTCATCGCGGGGTGGCTGGCGGAGCCGGAAACTTCCGCCGCGCAGCGGATATAATAAATTCCGCCCGCCTCCGGCGAAAGCGTCAGCGGATAGGCTTTGCCTTTTTTCGCAACCAGTTTGACCTTTGCCCCTGCGGGAACCTGTACTTCCCTCCGCGTGCCCACGACGGCCCGATAAACCGCCTGGTCGCCGAGATAGACGTCGAATTCCATCTTGTCGGCGAAGTAGGTGGTGATTCGGTAGAGGCGCATGGTGGCGCTGTCGCCATCCGCGGCGGCCTGCAGCCGCTCCGGCAGAAGCGTCAGCAGTACCATCAGCACCAAGGGCAAAGAGAGGCGGCGGAGCATCACTATTCCTGTTTGAGTGCGAGGGACTGTTCGCGGACCCAGGCGCCCCACTCGGCATCCTTGCGGCTGTCGTCGAAGGTTTGCCAGGGAATGGGCTTACCAATCACCATCTTGAACTTCTTGCCGCGGCACTTGAAGAGTTCGTCGGCCAGGGTGAACATGGCAAAGTTGAACTTGATGTGGAAGATCTCGCAGAAGCGGTGCAGCCGGTAGAACCGCTTGGAATTCCTGCCGGAAAACCAGACGGGGATGATATCGCGGTGCGTGGCCCGCGACTTCGAGATGAAGGTCTTTCTCCACGGAAGCTCGGTAATGACGCCATTGATTTTGCGGGCGCAGACGCCGGCCGGGAAGATAATCATCTGGCGGGCGCTCTGGAAGGCCTCATCGAGCAGACGGCCCAGTTCCCGGGCCTGGCCGCCCAGTTTGTTGACCGGAACGAAATACTCCTGTTCCTGCTTGAATATCATCATCATGTCATTGGCGGGAAGGGCGATGTTTCCATCGTATCGCCGTCCCAGGAAAGCCAGCGACGAGATGGCGTCCAGCATGCCGAGCGGGTGGTTGAAGGCGAAGGTAAACCGTCCCTGGTCCGGGATATTCTCCGTCCCGATTACCTGGACATCCGCGTGGAGCCACTTGAGAAACTCCTCGGCAAATTCATACCCCAGCGAAGAGGTGGTGGAGAAAAACTCGTTGAAATCATCCTGATGGAACAGTTTCTTGACCAGCCGGACCGCGAATTTGGGCAGCTTCTTTCCGCCCGTGGCGCGGTTGATAATCTCTTCGGCGTTGATGACAGTGGGTTCGTTCTGATTCATGCTACAAATGTAGCAAAAAACTAAATGATGACATCCAACGTGATGATCTCCCAGGATGCAATCTGGAATCCGGGTGTCAGACGGGAAGAATCAATCGTCACCGAAAAGTCCGGCAGCTCTTCCGCGGAAGGGTCATACCCGTTCTCGAACAGCAGTTTACCCAGCGGGATATCCAGAAAATCGAGCATCAGGTCGTCTTCCCGCTGGCGGGGAATCCGGAAGCAGAGGCCCCGTCCGTTTTCCGTCTCCACGGGCGTTCCCGCACAACGGAAGGGGCCGCTGACCGGCGTGAGCGTCCGCAAATCCAGACCACAGACAGTTCCCGTCAGATGAATCTCCAGTCCTTCGAAAGGATTTACCCGGTTTGCCCGGTCGTAGAGATAGACGTTGGAGAACTGTTTGTGAGGATGCAAAACGCAGCTAACCGTTTCACCGCTGGCGTCCACCGATTCGCTGGATGCGAAGAAGGGTTCGGCCTGCTCCCCGACAGGAATCCGGTATTCCTCACCGGTGACGGCCCGGGTTGCGCCCCGGACCAGGTGGGCGGAGAGCAGCACGCTACCCTTCCGGACCGGATACTCCAACGTATCCTGCACACGCTCCGCGTCGAATCTTTCTTCTACAATCTTCCCCGCTTCGGTGTATCCGGTGACGGTCAGCCTCCATCCGGCTTCGGGTTCCATGCTGCCGGGAGCAAAGGCTTCGGTGGTGATTACGCTGAGCAGGCAGGGGCACGGGCGCCGGTCTTCCTTGACGGAGCAGGCAGGCAGCAACAGGCAGAGCGCCAGCGGCAATAACGGTTGTTTCATCTGAGTGTGGAATTAAATGGTTTCGGTTTGTTCACCGCCGTCTTCCCAGGGGGTGATCTCGATATCCACGCGCTGCGTTCCCTTGTGAACCGGGACGTCCGGATCGGAGGAGCCGAGGCCGATCAGCGTCAGCGACACGTCATAGCAGGCATTGCGCACCAGGGTCGGAAGGTTGACCGGATAGTAGTAGGTGGTTCCGTCAATCTGGGCGCGGACCACCAGTCGGGTGCAGCGGGCGGTGAAAGGCGACGAGAACCCTTCCGTGGTCAGCGTGGAGGCGTTCGGATAGGTGTACATGCGCTGCGCGGTGCTGTTGTTGGCGCCCGGCGCGAGGGTGTAACCTGCGCTGCGGAAGGTGAGCGCTGCCGCATCGGCGGGAATGGTCGGCGGTGCGATGAGATTCGCCGCTACCAGCGGGGAGGCGTTTTTGCGGCCGCAGGGGTTGTGCCAGAGGGATCCGGCCGGACCGCCGATACTGTACGATCCCACCGCATTGGAGAGCATCACATAATCCACCGTGATGTTTCCATAGGCGGCCGGCAGATGGTTGACGATGCTCTTCAGCGAGACGCGGGAGACCAGACGGGTGAGGTAAATCAGACATTCGGCCACATCGCCGGCAACCACCGTGGAGAGTTCGCTGCCCGCCATGAAGAAGTCAGCGGAAGGGTCGTTGTAGGTGGCCAGGTCGATCACCAGCTGCTTGAGCGCAGTCTCGGTGCTGATTCCCGAGAGATCCGGTCCGTTGGCCACCGCCCAGATGCGGTAGGCCCCGGCGCGCAGGGCGAACTCCTGCACCTCCGACGTGGTGGTATAGGAGAAGTAATGTTCCAGGTGGCCGGAGGTCTTTTCAAAGGTCAGGACCTGCACGGAGGAGATGGCAATCTCGCTGGCCAGATTGCCGGTGTAGGCCTCTCCGGCACGGGTTTCGGCGCCCTGGACAAGGGGGCGGACAATCAGGGTGCCGGTCTCCGGCTGGTTTTCCGTGGAGGGTTGCAGCTGCTGGGTGCAGGCGCCGGTGAGGAGGGCGGCCAGAAGGGCGGCCCATCCCAAGAGAATGGTTTTCTTCATAAAAGATGGATGATTAAAGTGAATGATGAAGTGAGTTGGGTAAGTTGTATTTTTGGATGAGCGAGGAGATTTCCGGATCCAGGTTGCCCCGGTGCAGGTAGGCCGGGTTCTTTTCGCAGGCCAGGACATAGTGTTGGACGGCGGTCCGTTCGTGGCCCAGCCGGGAATGGATGATGGCCAGCATGTACTCCACTTTGGGCGTGGGTTCGAGTTGTTCCAGAATCTCCTTGGCGGAATGATTCTTTCCCAGCGAGCAGAAAGCGACGGCCGTGTTGTAGTCCCGGTAAGATCCCAGCAGGTCCGCCGCCTGGCGGTAGGCTCCGTCGCGGATGGCCTGCACGCCGGCCATATAGACGCTGTCCACGACCGTGGTGACGAGGGTATCCTGAAGCATGTCCCGCCGGTGCATGTGAAAGTCGAACCGGACGGTGCGCAGTTGCGGATAGAGCTGCGCGCGCAGGTAGGAATAGTAGGGGTCGCGCCGCATCGCGGCCTCGCGCCGGTCTTCGTCGGAAATGGTCATTCGTTTGGCGAAGAGGCGTTTATCGCGTTGCGGAAGGAGCGTATCCTGCTCCACCAGACGCGCCAGCCCCGCCCAGTTTTCCGCCTGGCTGTGCGAGATGAACCGGATGGAATCGCCCCCGGCAGGCAGCAGGGTGCGCAGGTAGGCGTTGACGCTGGCGCCCCGCTCGCGCGAGAGCCGTCCGTTGAGCAGCCGGCTTCCCTCCGGAGAGGCCGAGGCGGTGGTCGTGATGGAATCTACCACATAATTACCCTCCGTAAGCAGCCGGGCGAGGGTGCCTCCGATACTGTCCAGCTCGGCCCCGTTTTGCTCCAGGCTGCGCTCCAGACGGCTGCTGCCGCCCGGAAACACCACCCGGCAGGAGGCGCTCGCCTCCACCCGGCGCGACACGATCCGGGTCAGGTAGCGTTCCTGGCTGTCCACCAGGGTTCCCAGCGTGCTGACATAGAAGGTGACCGAGTCTCCTTCCGGGATACTGTAGAGTTTCCGGTCGCCGTCCCAGATGCCGCCGGAGACGACGATATAGAGTTTGCGCAACCCGGGCCGGGCCTCAATTTCCTGCGTATAGTCGTAGGTGAAATAGTCGGTCGCCCCGCCGAAGAGCGTATCGATCCGCTGGCCCTCCTCCCGGAAAGGCGTTTTCACATAACGGTCGAACATCCGGTCGCGGTTGGCAATCCGCCACCGGTTCCGCCGCCGGCGTAATTTGTCGGTATAGTGCTCCTGAATCACCTCCCGCGAGAGGCCGGACTCGGTCCCGAAACGTTCCTCGAACAGCGAGACTTGCCCGCGGTGGATGAAGGCCGTCGTATCGGTGACGATACGGCCCACAAAACGCTCGTAGAGCCGGTATCCGCGCAGCTGGCCGCGGCGGAAATCCTCGCCCGTCACCACCACCTCGTCCAGGGGAATCCGTTCCCCCGGCAGCAGGGCTTCCGGCCGCAGGCGCATCTGCCAGCGGCTGTCGGTCATCAGGGCGGGCACGGAGATCCGGAAATCGATCAGGATGCGACCGTCCCGCTCCGCCACGTTGCGGAAAGTGGCCGATACGACGGCGGCGTTGAGGGCATCGGTCGCCACCATCTCTCCGGTTTCCTCGTCGCGGATGGCCTTCATGATGAAGATATCCTTTCCCTCGGCATCCTTGACAATCAGCGTATCGCCCGCCTGCGCGGTGGTATCGAGGGTGAAGGGGGCATGCTCCGCCCGGGGCGGCATGCTCAGTTGCGCGGTGGGCGCGGTCTGCCGCACCCGGAGAAGCTTTTTCTGGGTGGAGCAGGCCGGCAGCAGTGCCAGCAGGCAGAGGAGGGGGAGGAGGCGTTTCATCAGAATAGATAGACGATGGAGGCAATCATTTCATCGGGCTTCAGGAAAGCCTTGTTTCCACTGGCGAGGATACGGCCGCAGCGCGGGCAGGCATACTGGGTGTAGGCGGTGGCACCGGCCCATGCCCCCAGCCCGAAATCGAGGTTGAAGTGGCGCGAGAGCATCAGGGCGTAACCCACGGTCAGGCCGCCGCCCCAGGCGTCTCCCTCCTCGGAGAGCTCTTTGCCGAAGAGCCCGCCCCGGTTGTATTCCCGGTATTGTCCCTTGAGGGAGACCCACCAGCCGGCATAGGTGTGCCAGGGCCAGTAGCGCACCCCGAGTGAGAAGTTCCGCTGGCGGTTCTGCAGGTAGCCGCGCTCTTCGGAGCCGAAGCTCCAGGGATTGTAAGTGGCGGCGGCTGAGAGGGAGAGATGGTGGCCCAGCGAGAGTCCTACCTCTCCGTTCAGTCCGCCCAGGTTGAGGTATCCGGCCGCATTGGTCGAAACGCTCAGCTGCTGGCCCCGGGCTGCGACTGCTGAAAGAATCAGCAGGGATAGTGTGAATATTTTTTTCATGGTTATTCCTCCACGACAACGACGGTTTTATAGGTTTCGAAGTCCCAGTTGCGCTTGAGCATGAAGCGGACGCGCTCGGTTCCCGCCTGCGCGGCGCGGAAGGTGCCGTAGGGGAGCTCCGGTTCCGCGTACAGGGTGAGAGTGAAGTTGGTCATGGCCCAGTAGAACTCGTTGGGATCGTGCAGGGTATCGCCGCTGGCGAAAACCACATAGCAGTCAAAAGGAACCTCCGCTCCGGTGGGAACATAGATGGGATCGGGACCGCTGCAGCCGACGCCGACGTGTTCCGAAACCGCCGCCCGGACGGAATCCGTACGGCCCAGGTGGGAGGCCGTGACCCGGACAGCCCCGTAGGTATCGCCATAGAGTCTGACGGTGTCCTGTCCCACGGCGCTGCCGGCAAACCAGGCTGCGGAGCCGCCGCTGACGCTCCATTGGGCTACATCCGTCACGTCTACCGTCCTGCGGTTGTTTTCAAAGAAGATGCTGGCGGTCAGCCGGGCGGTGTCGCCGGGCCACATCACGTTGCGGGTGTTGTGGATGGTCAGCACGGTGTCCCAGTTCATGACGGTGACGTCGCACCAGCTGCGCTTGGCCCCGTCCCAGCTTTCGGCCCAGAGCCTTCCGGTGGCGGAATGGCCCGGGATGGCGCCGCTGCGGATGCGGCACGTGCCGTCGCCGTTGTCCGTCACGCTCAGTCCGGCCTCGGCAAAACCTTCACCGGGAATAATCCGATAACCGAACGGCGAAGGGGCGCGGAAAAGGCTGCGGACAACCTGGGCGTTCTGCAGCAGCGTATCCCGGGCGCGGTCGAAAGCGAGCGACCGGAAATCTTCCACCCCGCCGCGCTCCACCTTCCAGGAGGAGGCGACCACCGCATTGGTGTCGGTCAGCGCCAGGGTGAGCAGATAGGCGGTGTTGCGCCGGATGTCGAAGTTGCCGACATTGTCCTCGCCCAGGTAGAAGCGGTAGGTCAGGTCGTTGACCGTGTAGCCTTCATGCCGGTAGCGGGCGTGGACCTCGAGATAGGTGCAGCAATCCTCCATCCCTTCCAGGTTCTCCGGTGTCTTGGCCCAGGGGTCGTCGTTGTCCTCCAGCAGGTCTCCCTGGCAGTTCTCGGGAACCAGCAGGCGGACGCTTCCGCCGGCTACGAGCAGCGACTGCTCCTCCTCCGTCAGGGCGTCTCCGTCACAGATCTCCTGCGGCCGGGCTTTGGAGGCTTCCGCCCAGGGCTTGACCCGCCCCGCCACGTTGTGCACCTCCACGGAACTCAGTTCCAGAGAACCCTGCATCCGACTCAGATCCAGGCTGAAAGCATAGCGCGCCAGCAGGCGGGAAAGGTGCATGTGCAGGGTGTAGCCATCTCCCACTGCGCCAAAGAGGAGCGGCGCGGCGCCGGCCATCGGCAGCCCTTCGCCGAGCGACTCGCAGTCATCGGTGGCGACCGCCATCTCCAGGGCGTCGGCGAGGCGGCCCGGGGCGCTTTTGCGACCCGCGTTGGCCAGGGCGAGCACCCGGTAGGTGCGCCCTTCGATCAGGTTGTCGAAGCAGAGGTTGTCGAATTCGGTGAAGTAGCCGGAACTGTGGATCAGCCCGGCGCTTTCATCGTAGATAAAGATGTTGAGGTTGTTCAGTCGGTTTTCATCGGCCTCAATCATTCCGCGGGTATGGCCCGATTCGTCGAGGATATCGACTCCGATCATCAGCGGGGCGGTGACCTCTCCTTCTGCGGGGTTGACGGGGTTGTGGCAGGCCGGGGCGGCGAGGAGCGCCGGCAGCAGGGCAAGGGGGATAAGCGTGCGTTTCATAGGCGTTGTTTTGGTCGCAAAACTAGCGGCCCGAATCCGCCCTTGTAGCAGCTTATTTCACCGATCCGAACTATTAACCGAATGTCAAAAAATTCCCGGTTTTCCGCGCGGAGGCCGGTGATTTCACCCTGATAACGGTTCTTCCCAAACCGTTTTTCAAAAAGAAAAAACCGTTCCCGGAGAAGAGAGGGAGACTCCGTGAAAAGTTGGACATATCAAAAAAATATTATACCTTCGCAACTTAAAGTCCTGAAAAAGCGGACCGATTAACTGGAAACGAAAACAATTTAAATAACAAAACTATGGAAGATATCACTGCAAAAGTCAAGGCTATCATCGTTGACAAACTGGGTGTGGACGAAAGCGAAGTCGTCGATACCGCTAGCTTCACCAATGATCTCGGCGCAGATTCGCTGGATACGGTCGAACTGATCATGGAGTTCGAGAAAGAATTCGATATCCAGATTCCTGAAGAAGTGGCAGAAAAAATCTCCACGGTCAAAGACGCAATCGACAACATCGCACAGGCTGTCAATAACAAATAATTTGTCGTGAAAAGAGTTGTAGTCACCGGTCTCGGGACGATCAACCCTCTTGGTAGCGACATTGCGTCTTATTTCAAGCATCTCGACGAGGGTGTCAGCGGAGCCAGTCTGATAGACCGCTTCGATGTCACCCTTTTTAAGACGAAGTTTGCTTGCCAGATAGAAGGGTACAATCCCGAGAATTTCGGCTTCGATCGCAAGGAAGCCCGCAAGAACGACCGTTTTGCGCAGTTCGCCGTCATCGCTGCCGATGAGGCCATCCGAGACGCAAAAATCAACATCGAGGAAGAAGATCCCTACCGGGTCGGCGTGATCGTCGGCTCCGGCATCGGCGGCGTGGATACCATCACCGCCGAGATGATGGAGTACAAGCCGGAATCCATTCCCCGCTTCAGCCCGATCTTTGTTCCGAAACTCATCACCAACATCGCGCCGGGCGTGATTGCCATCCGCCACGGTTTCCGCGGCCCGAACCACTCGGTTTCGTCCGCCTGCGCCACGGCTACCCACGCCATCGGCGTAGCGATGTCCTACATCCAGACCGGCCGGGCCGATATCATTCTCGCCGGCGGTTCCGAGGCACCGATTACCATCCCGGGCGTCGGCGGATTCAACTCCGCCCAGGCCCTCTCCGCCCGTAACGACGACTACAAGACCGCTTCGCGTCCCTTCGATGCGACGCGCGACGGTTTCGTGATGGGCGAGGGCGCCGGTGTCGTGGTGCTCGAGGAGTATGAACACGCCAAAAAGCGCGGCGCCACCATCTATGCGGAGGTGGCCGGCTTCGGTTTTACGGACGACGCCCACCACATCACCGCTCCCGATCCGGAAGGAAAGGGTGCCGCCAAGGCCATGGAACTGGCCCTCAAGGATGCCGGTGTCACTCCGGCCGAGGTCGATTACATCAATGCGCACGGCACCTCCACCCACCTGGGTGACCTCGCCGAGTTGGGCGCAATCAAACAGGTATTTGGCGATGACGCCTACAAGACTGTCATCAGCTCCACCAAGTCGATGACCGGCCACCTGCTGGGTGCCGCCGGCGCCATCGAAACCCTGGCCTGCATCCACGCGATGCGTGACGGCATCATTCCGCCGACGATCAACTTCAAGGAGGAGGATCCCGAGATCGACTACAAGCTGAACCTGTCGCTCGACGGGCCGCAACACCGCACGGTCCGGGTCGCCCTCAACAACAGTTTCGGTTTTGGCGGCCAGAATGCCTGCATAGTTCTGAAACAAATCTGATATCCGATGAAGCGATTCATTCTTTCGGCGGCCCTGATATTCAGCGTTACAACGGGGTTTGCCTGCACCAATTTGATCGTCACCAAAGGGGCGACGACCGACGGCTCCGTGCTCGTGAGCGACGTGGCCGATTCCCACAACCGTTACGGTGTGCTCGATTTCAAGCTCGGCGGCCGGCACAAGCCGGGCACCATGCGCGAAATCTACCAGTGGGGCAGCGACTCCCGCGGCCCGTTCCGCTATTGCGGCGCGATCCCCGAGGCTCCCTACACCTACAACGTGATGAGCAACATGAATGAGTATCGGGTGACCATCGGCGAGACCACCTTCAACGGCCGCTACAAGGAGTTGCAGGACAGCACCGCCATCCTGGACTACGGTTCCATCATGAACATCTGCCTGCAGCGCAGCAAGACCGCCCGCGAGGCGATCCTCAATTTTGCGGCGCTGACCGACGCCTACGGCTACGACTCCACAGGCGAATCCCTCTCCGTGGCCGATGCCAACGAAGCCTGGATCATGGAGGTGATGCCCCGAAAGCCCAAGTATAACGCTGACGGAGTCAACACCAACAAGGGAATCGTCTATGTGGCGGTCCGCATTCCGGACGGCTACATCTGCGCGCATGCCAACTGCGCCCGCATCACCACCTTCCCGCTGAACGATCCGGAGAACTGCCTCTACTCCAAGGATGTCATCTCGATGGCCCGCGAACTGGGCTGGTACGAGGGTCCGGACGAGGAATTCAGTTTCACCGACGTCTACTGCCCCATCACCAGCTACTCGCTGCTGCGTTCCTGCGAACTCCGCGTCTGGAGCTTCTTCAACCGCTACGGCGACCTCGACATGAGCCAGTATATGGACTACGTGACGGGCGAAGATCCCACCCACCGCATGCCGCTCTATGTCAAGGCCAAGGAGAAAATCTCCGTGCAGATGCTCGCCGAGATGATGCGCGACCACTACGAGGGCACCCCGTTCGATATGCGCAAGGGCGTTGCTGCCGGTCCGCAGGAGACGCCCTACCGCTTCCGTGACAACGACTGGACGGTGGACGGCGTCAAGTACCGCAACGAGCGCGCGATCGCCATGCAGCAGGCCGGCTTCTGGTTCATCAGCCAGTGCCGCGGCTGGCTGCCGCGCGAGGTGGGCGGCGTCATCTGGTTCGCCGTGGACGATCCGGGCACCGCGCCCCTGACGCCGGTCTATGCCAGCGCCCGTGCCATCTCCAACCACTATGCCTTCGGCAACGGTTCCCACGTGGAATACTCCCCCACCTCGATGTGGTGGATGTGCAACCGGATTGCGCAGTTCGCCTACCTGAACTACCGCAATGTGGGCAACGAGGTGCAGGAGGTGATCCGCGCGCACGAGGCCGAAATGGTGGAAAAAGTGGCCGCTGCCGACCAGGAAGCGCTCGCCCTGCTCGAGAAGTCCGACAAGAAGGCGGTCAAGTATATGACCCGGTTCTCGGTGGCGCAGCAGGATGCCCTCTTCGAGAAGTGGGAAAAGCTGGACAGGTACCTCCTCGTCAAGTATGTGGACGGCAACATCAAGAAGCAGAACCCCGACGGTTCCTTCGTCGTGTTCCCCCACGCCTACCAGGGCAAGGACCACTTCGTGCCCAAGTCGCCCGACGTACCGGGCCTGAGCGAAGCCTACAAACGGGCGGTGGTCTCCGAGACGGGAGATTTCCTGAAAGACAAGAAAATGACGAAATAAGAAAGGCGGCCTGAGCCGCCTTTTCTTTTACTTGAGCACCGTATAGGTCAGGTGCAGCACCGGATGCCGCGCCGCGGCGGTGCCGTTGATCTCGCACATCCAGTAGTTCTGGGAGTCCACATAATAATAGGTGGAACCGCTGGAGGATGAGGAGCCGTATCCGTAGGGATACCCGTAGCCATAGCCGTATCCGTAGCCGTACGGGTCGTATCCGCCGTAGCCGTAACCGTATCCGCCATAGCCGTAGCCGTACATGGAGGCGTAGTAGTTGGCGTAATTGTAGTAATCGCTGTAGTCGGTGGAGGACGAGCTGGTGGTGTATTCGATGGTCGGGATCATCCAGATGTCGTAGTTCTCATCCACCTCTTCCTTCTTTTCGCGGATGAGCGACTGGAGGTAGAGGGCTACGTCGGAACGGAAGAAGAAGAGCGACCGGTTGGCCTCGCCATGCTCGTAGGCGGTGGTGTACCGCTCGGAGATCGGCGAATAGACCGTGTAGGTCTCGCCGTGAAGCCGGCGGTGCGGATAGAGGTTGGTGGGCCACTTGTCGTAATCGTGGATGTTGCCGGTATATTCGAACGGGAACTCCAGGACGGCCCGCGACACCATCAGTGCGTCGGGATCGATATCGTTGGCTGCCATCCAGTCGTCGATCCGCTGGCGCAGGACCTTGGCGTCGATGTGCGGCTTGAGTCCGGTGAGACCCTCGTAGCGGATGAGGGCGGAAGCGTCGTCCGTCTCCGCGTAAACCTTGTCCTTCTCGATGCTCATCACGGCGTTGTAGGTGCCGAGGTTGAAGTTGACGGTGGTGTCGCGCCGGCGACCGGAGCCGTTGATGGAGCTATATGTCAGGCTCACTTTGGAGGCGCTGGCGTCAAAGGTGTTGAGGCGGCCGCCCTCGGTGCCCTCCTCCACCGGGTCGGTGTGGAGATAGATGCCGTAGAACTTGGTGGCGAAGAGTTCCGTGCTGTCCAGCGTTTCGCGGTCCAGGTCAAACAGCGGCTTGGCGAAATCCTCCGTGAAGTGGATGACCAGCGTGTCGCCGCCGGTATAGAGCATGATTCCTTTGCTGACCAGGCCGGGCTTGCAGTCGGCCAGCGAAACGGAGTTGCTGTAAACGTAGGTCGAATCGAGCTCGATGTTCAGCTGGTGGACATAGATGTTCTGCGGAATGGAGGCCTGGTCCTTGTCGAGCACCTGGCAGCTTTTGGCCGTCAGGCTGATATACATATCCTTGAAGACGGGATCCGTGCCCCAGATGATAGAGTCATTGGCCGGGGAGAGGGTCAGGGCGGTGCCTACGTTGACCGTGCCGTAGTCGGCGGTGGAGAGGGAGCCGACGGCGACCGTGCTGCTGACGGTGGTCTGCAGGCTGTCCGCATATTTTTGACCCACAGGGAGATCGATGTCTACCGTGTGGATGGAGATATCCTGGTTGGCGGGGATATAGGAAGCCCCCAGCGTCGGATCGGTCGTGACGCAGGAGGCTGCGAAAAGTCCGAGGGCCGCAAGGGCCGCCGAAAAGAAGAGTCTATTTATTCTTGCCATTTGCAGAGAATACTTTGTCGTAGAACAGGTTGTACTGTTTGATGTATGCGGTGTCTTCCGCGCTGATCGGGCAGTAGGGCTGCACGGGGAGTTTGCGCTCCGCCACGGCGGCGGCCAGCTCCGGATTCAGCTCGGGCGTTCCGAGGATGATACCGTCGGAATACTGGATAGCCAGTTTTGCAAGATTCATGCCGTTCGGCGCGCTGAAAGCGGCCAGGTCGGTCTTCTTGATGCCGGGCATCAGGATCTTGTCCGCCAGGTCGGCGGAAACGGGTTCGTCCAGGTATTCGTTGTAGAGCGAGAGCACCACCTTGGCCTCCTCGAAGATAGGGTCGTCCTTGTAGGCCTTCTTCAGGTAGAGCGGGAGAATGTGCGACATCCAGCCCTGGCAGTGGATGATGTCCGGTTTCCAGCGGAGTTTCTTGACCGTCTCCATGGCGCCGCGTGCAAAGAAGATGGCCCGCTCGCCGTTGTCCTCGAAGAATTTGCCCGCTGCGTCGCGGTAGGTGAATTTGCGCTGGAAGTAATCCTCGTTGTCGATGAAATAGACCTGCATCCGTGCCGCGGAAATCGAAGCCACCTTGATGATCAGCGAGTAGTCCAGGTTGCCGATCACGAGGTTCATGCCGGAGAGGCGGATCACCTCGTGCAACTGGTTGCGGCGCTCGTTGATGCAGCCATAGCGCGGCATGAAGGAGCGGATTTCCCGCCCGCTTTCCTGCACGCCCTGCGGCAGATAGCGGCCCACATGGGCGATATCCGACTCGGGCAGATACGGGTAAATTTCAGAATTGACGAAGAGGACGCGTTGTATTCCTTCCATAACGGGGCGGTTTAAGGCAAATTCAGCACAAAGATAAGAAATAATTTGATTACCTTTGCCCGAAATCGATCCGGATGGCACGCAAAGAGAGAAATATGGTCCGCAGGCGGCTGGTGCGCTCGTATGTGACGTCGGTCATCAGCATTTCGCTGGTGCTGACGCTGATGGGGGCGGCCACCCTTTTCTGGGCCAGCGCGGGCAGTGTTTCCCGCTACTTCAAGGAGCATGTGACCGTCTCGCTTATCCTGCCGATGGACGCCACCGACGAGGCGGCGCAGGCCCTGGTTGCAGAGCTTTCAGCGCGGGAGGAGATCAAGAGTGCGGAATACATCTCCCGGGAGAAGGGGGCTGAAGAACTCAAGACGATGCTGGGGGCGGATTTCCTCGACGTGTTCGAAGCCAATCCCGTGCCCGCTTCGGTTGACATCCACCTGGACGGCGATCAGGTCTCGCGCGATTCGCTCGCCCGGATGCGTGCCGCCTTCGAGGCCGATCCGCGCATCCGCGAGGTGGTCTATCAGGAGGGCCTGATCGAGGCGCTGAGCGCCAACCTGGGCCGCATCACGCTGGTACTCACGGCCGTGATCGCCCTGCTGCTGGTCATCTCTTTTGCGCTGATCAACAACACGGTGCGGCTCAACATCTATGCCCGCCGCTTCACCATCCATACGATGCACCTGGTGGGGGCGCGCAACGCCTTCATCAGCCGGCCCTTCATCCGCCAGGCGCTGGTGCAGGGGGCGGTCTCGGGCGCGATTGCCGCCGGCATCCTGGGGCTGATCCTGCTCTATGTCAAGCGCTCCAGTGCGCTGCTTTACTCGCTCTTCAACCCCACGGTCATCGGCCTGACGCTGGGCGGCCTCGTGCTGGCGGGCATGCTGATCTGCGCCCTCTCGGCGGCCTTCGTGGTGAACCGCCTGGCATACACTTCCAAAGACGACCTTTATTATTAACAGATAACCATGAGCAAGTTTTCCCTTCCCGCAAAGAACGTCCGGCTGATTCTGGTCGGCCTGATCGTGATGGTGTCGGGGTATATCCTGATGATGGGCGGAGGTTCGTCCGACCCTGACGTTTTCAATGAGGCGATGTTCGATTTCCGCCGGCTGGTGGCCTCGCCGCTGCTGGTGCTGCTGGGCATCGTCATCATCATCGTCTCCATTATGAAGCCGCGCGGCGGTAACGGGGAGGAAGACAAATGAGCTGGTTTGAAGGACTGATCCTGGGGCTGGTCCAGGGGCTGACGGAGTTTCTTCCGGTCAGCAGCAGCGGCCACCTGGCCATCGGCAAGGCCCTTTTCGGCATTGAGACGGCCGACCTGAGTTTCGAGATTGCCGTCCACGCCGCCACCGTGCTGGCCACCATCGTGGTCTTCCGCAAGGAGATCTGGAAACTGCTGCAAGGGCTCTTTAAGTTCAAAATAAACGCCGAGACGCGCTATATTCTGCTGATTCTCATTTCGATGATTCCCGTCTTTGTGGTGGGGATGTTCTTCAAGGATTCCGTCGAGGCCCTCTTCGGCGAGGGGCTCGTCGTGGTGGGCTGCGCCCTGCTGGTCACCGCCCTGCTGCTCTTCCTGAGCGAGGCCCTCAAGCGCCGCAACGCCGAAGGCGGCCCGGTTACCTGGAAATCCGCCCTGTGGATGGGTCTGGCGCAGGCCATCGCCGTGATTCCGGGCCTCTCCCGCAGCGGTTCGACCATCGCCACCGGCCTGCTCTGCGGCGTAAAGAAAGAAGAGGTCGCGCAGTTCTCCTTCCTGATGGTGCTCATTCCCATCCTCGGCGAGGCGTTCCTCGACCTGGTGGGCGGGGACGCCGCAACCAGTACGGTGGGCGCCCTGCCGCTGATTCTCGGCTTCCTGGCCGCTTTTGTATCGGGACTCTTTGCCTGCCGGGTGATGATCGCCCTGGTCAAGAAGGCCAAGCTGAAATGGTTTGCGCTCTACTGCGTGGCGGCTGCGCTCTTCTGCTTGATTTACGGGATCTTGGCATAACCGATGGAGGCTCCGCAGGGACGATATTTCTTTGTCTCCGACGTCCATCTGGGCGCGGCCGGCGATGACGCCCGCCTGCGGGAGGCGCGTTTCCTGGACTTCCTGCGCACGCTGCCCGGCGACACGAAGGGACTCTTCCTGCTGGGCGACATCTTTGATTTCTGGGTGGAGTACCGTTATGTGGTCCCGCGCGGCTACGTGCGCGTGCTGGGCGAACTGGCTCGTCTGGCCGACGCGGGCGTGGAGATTCGCTTCTACTGCGGCAACCACGATTGGTGGCTGACCGATTACCTGCGCGACGAACTGAACATCCGGGTGGTCAAGACGCCCTATGAAATCGTGGAGCTGGGCGGGTTGAAACTCTGCCTCGGCCACGGCGACTGCGTGGGCAAGCGCCTGTTCCGCCAGCGGCTGCTGACCCATTTCTTCCACTCCCGCTTCTGGATTGCCATTCTCAAATCGCTCCATCCCTGGTTCGTCTTCCGCCTGGCGCGCCGCTGGTCGTCGGACAGCCGGCACCGCCATCCCGCCGGTTATCAGTTCCGCGGAAAAGAGGAACCGCTTTGGCAGTTCGCCGAGAAGATCGAGCGTCGCAAGAAGGTGGACGCCTGCATCTTCGGCCACATGCACATGCCGCTCGAGGCATCGCTGCCCCGGGGCGGGAAACTTTATGTGCTGGGGGATTGGGGAGACGGCCCCAACTACCTGAACCTCTCGGGGATGTATATCTCCGGCCTGGGCCTCCCGAAGATGGAGATATAGAGGGCGTCGAACTCTCCGCGCTCCCAAATCTGTACCAGTTCCTCCACATCCTTGTCCTCGCCGAAACGGTCGTAGGGCTGCTTGAGGTTGCCGCCGAAGATGCGCGCAAATCCCTGCCAGGCAGCCGCAGAAGGAGCGTCGAGGTAGTTTTTCAGAATGACATAGGGCGTGAGGCCGGTCTGCCGGTCAATCAGGCGGATGATCATCAGTCCCTGGCTCAGCGTCAGCTTGCGGAAGATCGGGTCGAACTCCTTGAGCAGGTCCCGCTTGAGTTTGTCCAGGTATTTGTTCTGCTGCCGGCGCGTGTAGTGTTCCCGCACGAAGAGGCTGTCGGTATCGTTGATGGTCTTGGCGATGAAGAGGGCGTAAGGGTAGGCCTTGCTGAAGTTGTGCACCCGCTTGTAGTACTTGCGCCACTGCCTCTTGGTCATCGTGGAGCGCGGGGATATGACAGCCGGCGGGATGTCGTCGATAAAGACGGTATCCTTGCCCTGCACCACGTACTGCATGATGTGGCCGCCCGGCTCCTGGGCCATCAGCGGGCAGGCGGACAGCAGCAGGAGCAGCATCGCGAGGATAGGATATTTGCCGTTCTTCATGTTTTGACGGGCAAAATTAATAAGATTTTTTGCTTATATTTGCAGGTCTGCGTAAGGCAGGGTCCAGATTACAACCAACAATAATTATACCGTCATGATTGACTTCTCTACTTTCACCCCCTGGTCGCTCTTCTGTGACGCGGGTGTTATCTTCGGTCTGTTGCTGATCGGTAAGATCTGCCGGGCCAAAATCAAAGCCATTCAGTCCCTGTTCATTCCCCCGTCCCTGATCGCCGGCGTGCTGGCGCTCGCCTTCGGTCCGAACGGTCTGGGCTGGCTGCCGCTCTCGAACAACCTGGGCACCTATTCCGCCATCCTGATTGCCGTGGTCTTTGCGGCCCTTCCGCTCGCTTCCCCGGCCATGAAGATGAAGGAGATCGGCTCCAAGCTGGGCCCGATGTGGGCCTATTCCCAGTTCGGCATGTTCTTCCAGTGGGCAGCCCTCGGCATCCTGGGCATCCTGATTCTCACCCCGCTCTTCAAAGTCCCTGAATTCTTCGGCATCATGTGTCCGGTGGGCTTCTACGGCGGCCACGGAACCGCTGCCGCCATGGCATCCGAATTTGGCGCAGAGTACGAGGAGGTGGCCCGCAGCCTGGGTATGACCACGGCTACGGTGGGTGTCATCCTGGGCGTGATTGTCGGCGTGCTGCTCATCAAGATCGCCACCCGGAAGCACCAGACCAGCTATGTGACCGACTTTGCGGAACTGCCGAACGAGCTTCGTTCCGGCCTCGTTCCGGAAGAGAAGCGCGACGTCCTGGGCAAGGCAACGGTCTCCTCGATCTCGATCGACCACTTCGCCATGCACCTGGGTCTGGTGATCTTCGCAGCCTACTGCGGCTACCTGCTGAGCGACGTTCTGCTCAAGGGTACGCTGAATATCAAGGGTGTTCCGGTATTCCTGACGGCTTACGTTGTGGGTATGATCTTCAAGCTGCTGCTCGACGCCACCAAGGCGAGCCGTTTCGTGGAACAGAAGACCATCAGCAACATCAGCGGCACGGCTACCGACCTGCTCGTGACCTGCGGCGTGGGCGCCATCAACCTCAAGGTGGTGACCGCCAATGCGCTGCCGCTCGTGGTCCTGCTGGCTATCGGCGTTGCCGTCACCCTCTTCATGTGCTTCTACTTTGCACGCCACCTCTACAAGAAAGACTGGTTCGAGAAGGCCATCTTCGCCTGGGGCTGGTGGACCGGTACGATGGCTATCGGCATCGCACTGCTCCGTATCGTGGACCCGAAGAACGAAAGCCACGCCCTCGACAACTACGCCATGGCCTTCATGCCCTGCGCACCCATCGAGATCATCCTCATCTGGTCCGTTCCGGTTGCCTTCAAGGGTGGCTGGCTGCTCTGGCTCTGCGTGGGTTACCTGGTGCTCTCGCTCCTGATTCTCCTGCTGGCCAAGAAGCTGGGCTGGTGGATCCCCAAGGCTGAACTCAAAGCTGCCAAATAGTTCATAGCGATGAAAAATATCGTCACCTCATTCAGTGCCGCCGTCTGTCTGACGACGGCGCTGGTGTTCTTCGGAGGATGCAACTCCGAGAAAGCCCTCGCCCGCCGCGTGGACAGTCTGCACCGCAAGATGATCACCGTGGATACCCATACCGACACGGCCATCCAGTATCTTCGCGGCCATTCGTTCGACTCCCTGCAGGTCAACTTCGACAAGATGGCCGAGGGCGGTCTGGACGCCGTCTTTTTTGCCGTTTACCGCGGTCAGGGCAAGCGGGACGACAGTACGCTGGTAGCCCTTGCCGACTGGACGGAAGACAAGCTGGTGCGCTTCGGCCGCTTCGTGGACAGCGTTCCCGAGGCGGAGCGGGCCTGGCATCCGGCCGACGTCCGCCGCATCAAGAAGGAGGGGAAGGCCTGCGCCATCCTCGCCCTGGAGAACGGCTACATGGTGGGGCGCGACCTGGCGAACGTCGAGCGTTTCTACAACCTGGGCGCACGCTATATCACGCTGTCGCACAATAACAACAACGATATCTGCGATGCCGCCGTCCGCGAAGACAACCCCAAGAAGGGCTTTTCTTCGGAGCCGGAATGGCACGGCCTCTCGCCCTTCGGCCGTCAGGTGGTGGCCGAGATGAACCGCCTGGGGATGATCGTGGACATTTCCCACACCTCCGACGAGACGGTGGAGGATGTGCTCGAGATCAGTGCGGCGCCCATCATCGCCTCGCACTCGAGCGCCCGCGCGCTTTGCCCCCATCCGCGCAACCTGAGCGACGAACTGATCCGCAAGATTGCCGCCAAGGGCGGCGTCATCCAGGCGACCATCTACCACGGTTTTGTGGATAAGGGCGACGGTACGCCGCTGGATGTCAAGCTCTATTGCGACCACGTGGAACACATCCGCGACGTGGCCGGCGTCGAGCATGTGGGCTTCGGCTCCGACTTTGACGGCGGCGGCGGACTGGAAGGCATCAACTCTGCGGCTGAAGTGAAGAACGTCACCAGGGAACTGATGCGCCGCGGCTGGTCCGACCACGACATTGAACTCTTCTGGGGCGGCAACATTCTCCGCGTCTGGGAAGAGGTCGAAGCGGTCGCTGCCAAGCTCGCGTCGAATTAGTCGAAAACATACAAAACTCGGAGTTTTTTGACTCCGGTAATGAGTTGAAAATAGTCACGTTAGGTGGCTATTTTTTTTGTCGAAAATTGTGAAAAATTATTTGCGTTTCAGAATTATTGTGTATCTTTGCATCCCATATCTTATGCGGTGAAATAGCGCAAGATGTTGGGTAGCAATTAATTAGAAGTTATTTTTAAGTTATAGAAAAATGTTACAACCTAAGAAAACCAAATTCAGAAGGCAGCAGAAAGGCCGTATGAAAGGTATCGCTCAGCGTGGAAACCAGCTGGCCTTCGGGTCCTTTGGTATCAAGACGCTGGAGAGCTGCTGGCTCACCGGTCAGCAGATCGAAGCTGCACGTCAGGCAGTCGTCCGTTATATGAAGCGTGAGGGTCAGATCTGGATCCGCATCTTCCCGGACAAGCCCTACACCAAGAAACCGGCCGAGGTCCGTATGGGTAAAGGTAAAGGTAACCCGGAGGGCTTCGTCGCTCCCGTTACGCCGGGCCGTATGCTGATCGAATGCGAAGGTGTTCCCTTGGCTGTCGCTAAGGAAGCGCTCCGTCTCGGTGCACAGAAGCTGCCCGTCATCACCAAGTTTGTGATCCGCAGGGACTATGTTGAATAATCAAACGAGAAGAAGGTTATGAAGACTCAAGAAATCCGTGAGATGGCCGTAGCAGACCTGCGCGAGCGCATCGAAACCGAAAAGCAGAACCTGAACCGGATGAAGATGAACCATGTCATCTCTCCGCTTGAGGATACCTCCAAGATCAAGAAGGCAAAGGCAGACATCGCCCGCATGATGACCGTCCTCGCTGAGAAAGAAAAACAGAACTAACACTACCTACGTCGTATGGAAAGAAATCTTCGTAAAGAAAGAATCGGTATAGTCGTCAGAGACAAGATGGACAAGACAATCGTGGTTGACGTCAAGACCAAGGAGAGT
>JAEEGG010009282.1_pt1 | contig 22085 bp, 2 predicted proteins | sample 9134161 | NCBI WGS metagenome assembly JAEEGG01 (sample SAMN16246543, study PRJNA631951) | gut metagenome | biome: gut microbiome; feature: rumen; material: CR-attached | host: Bos | place: Iran: Karaj | collected 2018-10
CATCGTCATACGTATAAGCGAGGCTAAATGCACTCTTGTCTATGCTATAGCCAGCTTCTGCACTCGTGCAACCATAATAGCTACCCGAGAAGCAACTATACGTATTCACATAGAAATCAAACGCGTCACCAGCAAGAGAAATTCCCTCATCAGGCACTTCATGGGAAATGATCCTTTCTCCAAATTTTTGCAATACAGAAAGCGTTGAATGTTCAGTACCGTTTTTCAGTTTCACCGTAGGCGCTAGAACGCCGCCAACAGCCGAGCAATCTTTCCAAATAGCGTAGAGCGTCTTTGCGCTGCTTTCGCTTGTATTGCTGCTAAAGACATGGTAGTTGTTGATGCTGAGCACTTTGAACAGCGAGTCATTATTTCCATACGAACCTGGGTCTTTGTCAGACCAACCCGCAAAGCATTTGTTTCCGTTATAGTACGGCTTCCAAAGCACAATGGAATCCTTGTCTGTCGGCAACTGGAGTTGTGCAGACGGAGCAGCCCCCACCGGAAGGTAAGTATTTGTAGAATCTTCCAAATCACACAGATAGAAACCACCAGCATGACATTCCAGCGACAAGTCGAACTTCACATAGACTGGGTTGAGCGTTTCAAAATCAACATACAAGTCCGTTACATCAACAAAGGCATCTAATTCTCCGCCATTGGGGAGATTACCAGCAACAGTCTGGTCATCCAAATTGATATAATCAAAAGCAATTTGTTTTAACGTGCTTCCATCTTGCGGTTCAGCCACAACATTGAGCTTCACGCCGACTTGACGGTTGCTTTCGTCAAATATTTTTGGAACATTGAGATACAAATCACCGTTTGCAGCAGTTTGGAACTGGTGCTTGATTTCGATGACGCTCGGAACTTGCAGCGGGTCAGTCAGAGTTTGAACAACATAGACATTGCCTTCACCGGTCTTTTTCAAATTAACGACGTTAGGCTGAATAACAGATGCGGGTACGCAATTTGCAACATCCGGGACAAGCTCGTTATAGTCGCTGGACACCGACGCATCGGTCAAGTACAGCAATTCTTGCGTGATGTCGAGAGCTGCTTCCGATTGAGTTTCTGGTTTCCAGTGAATGCGGCAGCCATCGGAATTATAAAGTATCGGAGCCTTGACCGTTGTTGCCGTTACGTCGTCTTGGCGGTAGAACCAGTCTGTAGCAAAGACAAGCGAATCGTAAGAATTGTTAACGCGGATCGACTCGATAACCTTGTTGCTCACAAACAAATCCGACTCCAGCAAATTGCTCGGAATAACGTATTCGATGTTGTAATGGAGCGTGGTGACCGTCGGCGTGACCGACATCTTGAAATCGCTTGCAGACAGCGAGTTTTCAACGAATGCCTTATAGACATCATCCATATAGACGGTGTCGCTAGCACCAAGACCTGTAAGCGTCCATATCTTGGTGTTGTAGTTCTGCGTCAAGTCGTCCACATTGCTGATAATATGCTTATTCGCAGCAGTTTGTGACGTGGGGTTTGTGGCCGCTTCATAGCGGAAGTCCAGACTCCATCCGCCGAAGCTGTAACCGACGGGTACGCCGACGACATAGCCTGCGGCAAGCGGCAAACGTTTGTCACTAGCGCCATTGACAGTTTGGGCTGCCATGATTTGCTTGAGTTCAGTGCCTTCAGCTTCGTAAGCATAGAGGCTTACGGTCATCGGTTCGTCACTAGAGCCAACGTTTACAAATGGAATCGTATTTTCGGTGTCCGTCGATTTCTTGACGTAGTAGAAATGAATCGTGTCGTTGTACGTCTTGACGTAATCCAAAGTCGGGATGTTCGCAGGCAGCTGGTCGTATCTGGTGAAGTTGTTCAACGCCTCACCTAATGGTGAGTCCGTCGTTTTTTTCGTGTAGATTCGGTAATACGAAGGTGACAACTGATAGAGATGATCGGTGTAATCGCTTGCGAGCAGCAGCGGTGCATACGTTTCCGTACCGTCGAAGGTGTATTTGGAGACAACCGGCATCAAGTAGCCGACGTAGTAACCGTTCTGCGTAGATACACCTTGCGTTTCCTTGACGACTTCGATAGTGCTTGCATCGCAGCCCGTAGCGTCGGAGCCTTCCAAGCAGAAGTGATTGACGATGTTCAGAATCTTGCTGAAATTGACTTTCCAAGCCTGAGCCGCAGCAAACGCGTCATCAAGCGAGACTTCGTTGCTGGTAGCGACATCGATGATTGAGAAGTTTCCGCCGAGTTTATTACTGAGCGTCGTCACATCAGCCTTGAATGCGTCGGTGAGTTCGCCGTTTTCGTCGGTGTAAGTGTTGATACCCATCTTTTTGTTATTAGACAGAGTACCACTTTTATCCACAATTGAATCTTGTATCGGTTGCTGTGTGCTTGTCAGCTGCAATGCGCTGATTTGACTGTCGTCTAAATTCAAGGCAGAGGTTTCTACAACGACCAAGCGGTTCGTCTTTTCTTTGCTTGCGGCAAATGTCGGCAAGCCGCCATTAACATTGGCATCCGAAACCCACATGGCGGTATCGCCCTTCTGTTCCAGATTGTAGTTCAAGAGCGCTGCGAGAAGGCCCGACTGCATTTCTGTAGCAGAGGCAAGGCCATTTGCCACACGAGACCAAGATGACGTCGTCACCGTAGGTTCAAAGAAATCCGTATAGAGGCCAGATTCCACACCGTTAACACTCAACTTGTTGACGTGTTTGCCCAGCGTTCCGCTTGCAGCCGCACCCGACGGAACGTTACGGACGTTGCCGAAGATGTTGCCCTGGTAGCCATCTGCAGCGCTGCCGTAATTGCCCTCGGTCCAAGTATAAGTTGTCGGAGTCGTTTCCGAGCTTAACTTATAGACAAAACCGCCAACACCATCGACAACAGCATCTTCTGTGCTGAAATGGAAGTTGTTGTAAAGAGAATCTTTTTCAGTTAAAGCCGTTGTTGTTACCATGATATAGCCGGCAGATGCAGAACCCACGATTTTACCGACAGAATAAGTATTCTTGATAATAACAACTTCACTTCCTTGATGAGTACCTATTATACCACCAACATTTACACCCGTAATATCACCATCAAACCCGACTCTAGAAACAGTGGACCCATTATTATCCAAGCCGATAACTCCGCCCACATAGCCATCAGTAGATTTAAGATTCGCATTGGTAATAGATGCATTCTGAACTGTCAACACCGCACCAGAAGTGAAATTAAGGCCAACAATGCCGCCAACGCCGGTACTGTAAGACGCATCTGTCGTAATCGAATTATCTATGGTCAATCGATCTATCGTTACATTGGAAATGGTAACACCACTCCACAGAGTATATCCCAAAACACCACCAAATCCAACATAGTTATTATAATTAGACGAAAGCCAAGAGGGGGAATTCATTGAAATACCTGTCAAGGAAACATCATCAATTTCAACCCGTGCAAGCCCCTGATACCCAGCCACAGCACCAACCTGAGCACCAATGAGATCTGCATTTAAAACGGTAATGCCAGAAATTTTAGTAATGTTATAGGAAGATCCCCCAGCAAATACTTGACCCGCTAGAGCACCCACACCAAAACTTTCTAAATGTACATCTTTAAATGTCACATTTTGGAAGTTTCCGTCACCACCTACAGCATCGAAAAAGCCAGCTCCTTCTCCTTCGACAGCATTGATATAGCATAAACCTTCGACAACATGATCATTTCCTTCGAAACCGATATGATCACGACCAATCGGTTTAAAAGACATATAACACTTTTTACTAGCATCATCATAACCGCCCAAATTCAGGCCACTTTTCAAAACGACCTTGCTCTTCTCGTTACCATAGTTATAGTCCTCCAACACCGCAAGCATGTCTTCCCAGCATGCAAAATCAGTTCCTGGAGTAGGAATTGTTGCAGGCTCTTGAGACAAGCGGCATTCGCGACCGCCGTTGCCATCGTCTGCACAAACGAGATGGAAATACTCGTTATTGCCAAGACAAGAGCTATACGTGAACAGAGGCACTTCTGTGGAACTGTTCAAAGGCGTAAAGTCATCCGTTGTATTCAGTGCCTGCGTTCCATTCGTATTTCGCCAAAGAGCATTTCCTGACAAAAGCCCATTAACAAAGTCAATATCCTTTTGTACAAGATGGTTCTCATTGTCCGTATAAAGGACAAGTCCATCTACCTCATTTCCATTACCATCAAAATCGATGTAATCCTTGAAACGAAGTTTAGCTTTGACAGAATCATCCAATGCTTTTATTTGATCCTGACCGGCATAAGTATAGAAAGATTTTAAATCAAAATTCACCGGATAAACAGGCTTGTTACTGCCCGTCGCAATGACCGGCAATCCATCATTTTCGCCATCGACAACAGTCCATTGACTGTTATCAAAATTACCATTGCCACTCCATTCAGACCTATTCAAGACCGCAGCAAAACGGCGAGACTTCATCTGGGCTTCCGGAATAACGCCGTTGACAAACTTTGTTATAGTTCCCGTACCGTCATCGTGATAGATCGGCTCAGGCCCATAGTGCAAATCGCCATCGGCAGTGATCGTATTTGTGCCAGAAGATATTGCATTGCGGAAATTGCTAGCGATTATACTGCCGGATTGTATAGTTCCCATAGGATTTTTCCATTCGTCGTCTCCAAACGAGCCGAACCCCACCACAGCACAGTTGTCGTTCGTTGTTGCGTAATGGTAGTTGCCTTTCACATCAAAATCAAATTGATTCAAATAGTACAGTTCACCAATCAAATATCCTTGAGAGCCAGCCCCCTTAACACATCCCTTCGAATAAGTACCATTAATGGAAAGAGTAGCCCCATAGCCAGGGTCTAAACCACCAACAAGGCCACCGCCAGCACTACCATTTGTACCCTGAATGGACTCAACATCGCCCAAAAAGCTCACAGAAGAAATGGATAGACTTCCGCCAAAAGATAACTGAAGTAAACCGACAATACCGCCAGCAAATTCACCTTTGATGGAACCCTCTACGGATATATCTTCGTAATATTCTTCAGATCCATAAGCCGCTGTAGTTCTGGCCGAACCGAATACACCGCCAGCACGAGCTCCATTTATGGTAACTCCGCTCACTTTTATATTTGAAAAATGTACATCAAAAGGTGGATCTGCGTATGGATACTCAATCATACCAACAACACCTCCAGCATTCATCGTGCTGGTCACCTTGACATCTTTAATAACAATCGGTCCAGAAATACTGCTAATTGAGACATAATCAGTAATAGCCCCTGCATTTCCAGCTTCAAATTCAGAACTATCTACATAAATGTCGCCAATGCTAATAACATTGTCAATTGATATGCCAAACTTAATAACGCCAACTCCAGCACCAGATTTAGTCAATTTAAAGTAAACATGCGAGAAAGCAACTCGTTTCAATTCAGCGGTTACATTGTTTATCTCGACAAAGGCCATAGACTCATCCGTATCAGATGTATAGCAGAGTCCCTTTATCGTATCAATCTTACCAGCTTCGCTTGTGAACACGTCATTGTAGCCCAATTCCAGATATTTGCCCTTGAACGCGTTCGGTTCATCATCCACGCACGTCCCAGTTTGATTCTTCCCGGCAAACTCGATATTCGATTTCAGGACAATCGACCTTCCAGTACCACCACCATCCAGCCAATCTTGAGCGTAACTGTAAGCGTCGTTACCGAATCCGTCATTGTACCATGTTTCAAAGCACGTTTCACCGTTCGGAGCTACAAAAGTTTCCAACTGACGGAATTCCAGCGTCTCGTTATTTATCTTAAAGCAGAAATGCTTTGTCGGCACGACGGCACGCCAAGACACATTCGTTGTCAACGCCGCCGCATTCGCCGCGAACAAACCATCCGTCGAAACGGCATTGCCATTGTCATCAATCACCGTAACAGTCTTGCCCGTATTAGCTTCGCCATTCGTCTTGATTTTCGTAATATCCGTATTGAGGGAGTTCGGCAGCTTGCCGTTTGCGTCCGTATAAGTCACAATCCCTTCAACCGCTTTTTGGGTATTCTCATGATTTGCCCCCGGAACATACACGAACGAATTGTGGATAACAACAGGTGCGTTCATCAATGCGTTCTTCTGGGTGTCAGTCAATTTCAACTTTGACGTTTCCAAAACCACCAGATGATTCGCATTGTCAACGCTTTCGGCAAATATCGGCAAACCGCCATTGACGCTCGCATCCGAGACCCACATTGCGGTATCGCCCATCATTTCCGAGCTGTAGTTCAAAAGGGCTGCAAACAGCGACGACTTCATTTCGGATTCGTTCGCGATACCGTTTGCCACACGCACCATCGGGCTGTGATCTTCTGTGCCGCTATAAACAGAACCCGCAAAGAAATCCACATACGGGCCATACGGAGTATTATGAGCCTGGGCATGGAACACGTACGTTTCACTCACATGGAATCCGAGCGAGCCGCTTGCGGTAAGGCCAGTCGATACATTGCGGACGTTGCCAAAGAAGGTCCCCTGATCTTGGTAGCTGCCTTCGGCCCACGGATCGACATTTGCATAAGCGTAATTGCCGACACCGAGTTCCACAGCATCAGAACCCACGTGGAAGTTATTGTAAAGGGAATCGTACACACCCAAGGCCCCGGCACGTTGTTTCAGTGCACCAAGGATATAGCCCAAAGTTCCGCTTCCTGCAATTTTGCCCTTAGAATAGGTATTCTTGATGACCAAGCTATAGGAGCTATTGTCATCGGCAAAGCCGACCATACCGCCGACATTAACGCCAAAAAGATTGCCTTCGAACCCGGCTTTATAAATCGTCAAATTAGATTTATCGCTTTGCCCAACGAGGCCGCCCGCATTGATGCTGACCGGACTAGTGCTGCACGTATTGGAATAGCAAGCATCGACAAGTCCCTTGACCGTTGCACCCGAAATTTTAACAGTCGAAGCTGTGTTGATTACACCGACAAGGCCACCCGTAGCAATATTCGCAAGCATCAGCGGATCTTCTGCAGAAAGGTTTTCGACGGACACATTGGAAACCGTAAGGCTACCCGCCCCCTCGACAATCGCCGCGACAGAACCCATAAACGCATCGTTTACGGTCGCCGTGATAGGAGCGTCGGCATCCGTTGCAAGCACAAGGTTCTTGATGTTCACACCGCTTATATCGCTAGCATTATCTTTTTTGACGAAATCGACCAAGCCGCCAATGTATGCACCATAGACTTTAGCACCGTCAATAGACACTTTCGAAACGTGCGCGCCATTCAAAGCCACCGCAGCGATAGCGGCGTTCAAGCCTCTCACGTAGGCGTTCTTGAACGTCACCTTTTCGAAATCGCCGCTCACAGATTCAAAGAAGGCCGCATTGTCCGCTGCGATATAGCAGAACCCTTCAATGAGCTTGTCATCGCCATCGAACCCGGCATGGGCTGCACCAATCGGCTTATACGCCATAAGGCATTTGTCGTTCTGGGTGTCGTAGCCGCCAAAGCTGAGGTCCCCGGCCAAGATAATCTTGCTTGTTTTGTTTTCGTTGTTTTCCAGCACATCCCACACATCAGACCAGCAACGGAAATCGCCGGTTCCGGCTGTAGTACGTTTCTCCTGCGACAAGTGGCATTCACGCGGGTCGCCCGGATTGGCAGCATCGCTACAATCCACATGGAAATACCATTCGCCCGTAAGGCAGCGCGCAGCATCGAAGAGTGCCGTACCATCCATGTAGCGATAAACCTCATCATTGCTAAACGACTGGCCCAAAGGTGCCGCACCATTACCATTTCCCCAATAACTGGTATTCGCGACGGTCAAGCTCTGGACAAAATCAATATCGTCTTGGCTCAGCTTGCCTTCGTGGTCCGTATAAAGCGCAATGCCCTCGCAACCCACGCCGCAATATTCCACAATGCGGGTTTTCGCATTGATGGCAGTTTCCCATATTGCCCTTTGTGAGTCGCCCGCCTTGGCTTCGAATTCGCTCCTGTTAAAGCCAATCGTGTAAATCGCTTTTTCGCCAGCCGCCTTCAGTACCGGCAATCCTTTATTTTCACCCGGTCGTATAGTCCAGACATCATCATACCTGTTCAAGACGGCGGCCATGCGCAGGCTCTTCATTTGATTTGCAGGAATGATGCCGTTCAAATACTGGTCAGTCCCGTCGGAGCTAAGGACATAGAACATATCATTGCGCAAATTACCGTCGGCAGCAAGGCTTCCGTCAACAGCGTTGCGGAAATTCCTCTCAATAATGCTGTTCGTACCATTATAATTTACGGGCGGTTCGCGCCAATCCGACTTGGTCCAACGGGTTACTGAGCCGTTGGGGTCTTTTGCTCCGAAAGCTCCAATTCCCGAAACCGTCTGGGTATTGTTTTCGTCATAGTAATAGTTGTCCGTCACGTCAAATACGTAACCATTTTCATCGCCAACACAAAGGCCTACCAAATATCCTTTTTTAACAGTAGCAGCAACGTTGCCTTTCACGTAACTGTGTTTAATGCTGAGGTTCATTCCATTCGAAGGATTATCAACACTACCAACCAAACCGCCGGCATCTTTATTGCCATAGTCTGCGGTTACATTTGCCGCCACGCTCGTTCTTTCGATGGACAAATTAACAGGCTTGGTCAAGGTCGCACCGGTCTGGTCGTTCACAAATTGCCCCACAAGGCCACCGGCATCGCTACCGTTCACAGTTCCGCTTACCGAGATGTCCGTCAACGACATAGAATTAATGCTATCGGCATAAGTGACCTGTCCAAACACGCCACCGGCACCAATAAAATTATCTTGATTGATACCAATTTTAGCGTTATGCACAGATACGTTAGAAACAGATAGCGAGACCGAGGCCTTCAAATAGCCCGCAATACCGGCAGCCCCCGTGCCCCCGCCCGTTGAAGAAGCTTCCACAGTAACGGAATCCACCGTTATATTCTCGATTTTTTCGACACCCTCAACAGAACCCGCAATCGCACCGGCAGCGTTAACCGCCTTAAATACTGAATTTTTCACCGTGATATCGGTAATGCCGTTCAAGCGGCTAAGAGTATCCACATCGATAATGCCGGCTTTTGAAGATACATTGAAATAAACACTGTCAAAAGTGACGTTGGTCAAGCTTGCAGTCATGTCTTTCAATCTGACAAAGCCTATGTTGCTTAAGCCATTGGACGCGAAGCAAAGGCCTTTCACCGTATGGCGTTCGCCGTCCTTGCTCTTGAGAGCGTCATTTTCGCCAAGCGTCAGGAACTCACCCTGGAAAGCGTGTGGAGCCTTATAACATTCACCATTTTCTTGCCCAGCAAAAACGATATCCGAGGTCAAGTAAACCGTAATTTCACCATCTGCCAACCACCCTTGGAGATAGTTAAATGCATCGGTACAACCATTGTGGTTCGCTCCGCAATAGCCGTTATCCACAGTCCAGTTGTCAAAGCACTGTTCGCCAGCGGCTTCGGCAGCGGTGACATCGGCAGCGTCTGTAAGCTGGTGGAAATTCAATTTGCCATTTCCGTCTTCGGCAAAGCAGAAGTGGTACTTGATTGGAGCAGTGTAAGAATATACAGTTTTACCGTTTGAGTAGCTAGCGTTGACAGACAACGCAGGCGTACCCGCCCAAGAGGCGGTGCTGTTATTGCCCAGAAGTTCAGAGACAAAATCAATATCCGTTTGTGAAAGCTTGCTCGTGTTGTCCGTGTAAAGGACGAATCCCTTGTGGCTATCGTCCATGAATTCGTATTCCAAATCATAATTGAGCGGATTGTCGGAACCGTCAACGGCTTTTTGCAGTTTTTCCATCTCAGACGGGTCTGCATTAGCCGCATTAAAGTAGTCAATATCGAAGTTCACCCCGTATATAGGAGAATGGCTAGCGTCCTTAAGCACCGGCATGTCGTCATTTTCGCCCGGCACAAAGGTCCAGAAGCCCTCATCCATGTTCATAATGGCCGCAAAACGCGGAGTTTTCATTTCGGCAGCGTCGATAACGCCGTTGGAATACGATTTATTGCCGTTCTTGATGGAAGCTTCGCCATACAGCAAAGTGCCGTCGGCATCTATGCTACCCGGTATAGCATTGCGGAAATTGCGCTTGATAACACTGCCAGATGCACCTATTTGAGAAGAGTCCTGCCATTTGGACTGTATATTATAAAGATCATAAGTATTAAGTACATTTTCATAAAAGAATCCAATTCCATACTTTACGTCAACATCATCGGTTCCGTAATGGTAGTTATCGGTCACATTAAACTTAATATTGGATGTATAGGAAATATTACCAATCAAATAGCCTAAAGTCCCTCCACAATGACCTTGCGTTTCATGATTGTCTAATTTGCCTTTCGTGTACGTTCCTTTAATTCCAAGATTTATCTTAAAATTGTCATCCGCTTGCACTTTTCCAATAACGCCCCCAGCCCCATATAATAAAGCACGAGACTTAGAACTTTCTTCGTGCAAAATATCTATATCGGCAAGAACTATTGCGGACTGAATTGAAATAGAGTTACCATTAGTGGCATTAGTATAAGCGGCGAAACCGACAAGACCTCCGGCATAATTTCCGCCTGTTACAGAGCCCTCAACAGAAATATTGTCAAATTCAACCCCAATTCCTCCGTTGCTACTATGGATACGCCCAAAGACACCACCACTAAAACCAGCAAAATCAGAATTAGTAGCAGATGTTTTTACAGTCACTCCGCTCAACGTTATATTCGAAACAGACGCTAAAACGGCATCAAAGCCAGCAATAGCAGAGACACCACCAGCAGACTCAGTTCCTTCCACCTCAACATTTTGTACAATTATATCAGCATAACCATTACTGTTATAATTTGTTGCAACCACCGCACCGGCATAAACACCTCGAAACACTGAATTTTCCACAGTAATTCTCCGAACAGAGCCAAGCCCCAAATTATACGAAGCGTCAAAAATTCCAGAGGCACCTGAGTTAGGCCTATCGTAAGCCGACAAAAAATCATCCTTAGTATTTTTCAAGTAAGCGTCAGAAAAAATAATATTCTCCGCAGATGCTTTTGACAGGAAGGCAAATACAGCAAAATCATTCGATATTTGACAAACCCCAGATACAGTGAAAGCTTGCCCATTCGGATAAGGCACGCCCCCCTTGCTCTCAATAGCATCACCTTCCCCCAAACTCAAGTATTTTCCCTTGAACGCGTTAGGGGCATCAATGCAAGTCGTATCGCTACCGTTGATTTGCTTGCCGGCAAAATGAATATCAGAGGTCAAATACAGCGTCCCTTGATTATTACTCAACCAGTTGTTTGCAAAGGTGAGAGCGTCGTTACCACTTCCATATTCATTATACCAGAACTCAAAGCAATGCTCGCCATTGGCTTCGGCTGTAATGAGAGCCGTACCACTAAGCTGGTGGAATTCCAAATTTCCGTTTCCATCGCTAACAAAACAAAAGAACGGAGTAGTCTCAGTGGTTTTAGCTTTATACCTAAAGATAACTCCTGTCGGGTACGCCTGAGATGAACTCAACGCATATGAAACGTGCCACCAACTATTGTCGGCATCTTCTAGGCTTTGCATAAAATCAATATCGCTTTGATCGAGCTTGCCTGTGTTATCCGTATAAAGAACAACGTACTTATCGTCATCTTCCAGTTTTCGTGTTTTTGCGGTAAAAGCCTGTTGCAAAGTTTGCTTGAGACCAGTTGCAGCTATATTATCGAAAGAAGCGTAATCAAATTCAACAACATTAATGGCCCCATAAGAACTCCCATAAGTCACATGCACCGGCAAACCACCATTTTCGCCATCTATAATAGTCCAACTGTATGGATTAGTTGTATTAGCCACACGCCGACTTAATTCAGCAGCCATTCTCCGGCTCATCATTTGAGACTCAGAAATTATACCGCTAGTGTACTTATTTGCCCCAGAACGAATAGGTTGGATGCCATAGAACAAGTCGCCATCGGCCTCAAGGCTACCGTCAATCGCATTGCGGAAATTGTAGTCCCCAGCATTTCTCCATTCATCGTCCGTAAACGTTCCAATTCCGTTCTTAGCTAAAGCATCCGCCGTCCCATAATGGTAGTTATTTCTTAAGTTATAAATCCTATATTTTGCATTATCATCAAAACCACCAATCAAATAGCCAACCTTAGCCTCCGTAGGCCCCGTAATATTTCCGATAGTGTAATTTGCTTCCATCTGAATTTCTTTATCAATCACAGATGACAGATACCCCACAATACCACCGGCATAAGCTGTTCCATAGACTTTAGCTTCGATAGGAAGTTGTTCAAATCTTAACGTATTCGAAGAATTGGATCCGCTATAATTGAGAGCCCCCAATACACCACCGGCATAAACTCCGTTTATAGAAGCTCCTTTCACTATAATATTATTATAGAAATACCTAGAATTTGATTGATTTATTATATCAAGGGACGCTTCAGAGAGACCAGCATAATTCATATAGCCTACGATTGCACCCGCATAAGTTCCCTCCACTTTGACATCGTTTATCACTCCGATAAGTGCCGACCCATAGCTAGTGGAACCACAACTCACATACCCCGCTATCGCACCCGCATAGTACGCCTGGAATTCAGAATGTTCCACAGTCACTTTATAATCATCATAGCCAACTCTCATGAGTATTTCTACATCAGGGGTTAGCAAAAGAACACCCGCTTTGGTATTTCCTGAACCCGTCAGCTTAAAATAAACATCTGAAAAAACAGTTCCTTTAATTTTAGAGTTAGCACCATCAAGCTTGATAAATCCTATTTCTTTGTCCGCTTCATCGGATACATAGCAAAGCCCCGATACATTGCGCGTATAGCCCTTAAATTCATCTTTTTCAGTCAATTTTAGGTACTTGCCCCTGAATGCGTTGGGAGCATCGATACATGCTCCATGTGCATCGTGCCCTGCAAATTCGATATCCGATTCCATGTAAAGAACAGCCGCTTCGTTGTTGTCCAACCAATACTGGACATAGCTGTACGCATCAACAAAAACATCGTTAGCAGGATCGTTAACGCCATTCTCCACATACCAGTTTTCAAAGCAGCGATAATTACTGACCGAAGGATCCGAATACTGGCGTAAATACATATATTGACTACCACTTTTTCTGAAGCAGAAGAACTGCCTCTCCACGCCGGCATTCCATTCCTGCTTGGAATTCAAAACGCCATTTCGCATATTCTCCGATACAGTGGCGCCATCGCTTTCCATAACGCCAACAGTATTGGACAAATTGGTCGCCCCATCCGCAAGGGCTTGGTTTATATCCTTCTTGAAATCTTCGTTCAACTTGCCATTTTCATCTGTGTAAGAGACTATGCCCCACTTATTTGTATATTGATAGTAATTCGCCCCATCTTTATAAAATGAATCCCGCACAGATTCGACAGAGTGGGTCAATTTGTTTTTCTGGGTATCGTCCAATCCCAAATCCGTGATATCCAGAACGACCAAATGGTTCGGCTTGTCGGTGCCTTCGGCAAATGTCGGGAGACCGTCATAGACTCCACTTTTCGATACCCATACTGCATTCTGCACCCTCGTCTTAGACTCCAAATTGTAATTCAAAAGTGCAGCAAAAAGTGCCGACTTCATATCCGTCTCGGTGGCAATGCCGTTCGCAATACGAATCATCGGTTCCGTAACGTTAGAATTGTCCGCAGGCTTTGTCCCCACAAAGTAATCCGTATAAGGCCCCCAAAGATTCAAACCGTCGTTCAATCTGTTGACATGGAATCCAAGGCTTCCGCTTGCGGCATATCCGTTCGTGGCAAGTTTACCCGAGAGATTGCGAACGTTGCCGTAAATGTTTCCTTGGCTGTTATTGCCATAACTGCCTTCGGCCCAGGTGTAGCCCGCAGGATTGCTCACGTAAGTTCCTATACCAGAAACGACTTCATCTTCGTCATTGTAATGGTAGTTGCTATAAATGGAATCATGCACATCCAAAGGATGTACAGGGGCTACTTCGCCAATAATATAGCCGAGATCTACATTTCCTTCAATTTTTCCCAGAGAATAAGTATTCTTGATGATGATTTTGTGATTGTCATCGTCACCGGCATAACCGACAATACCGCCAACAATTCCACCAGAAAGATTGACATTCGACCCTACCGTGTTAACATTCAAATGCGATTCAGACAAATTACCGATGACACTGCCCACGTTACCGTACGAAGAAATAATGTTTCCGTCAACCTTCGAATTCGTAACACTCACGTTGCCCAAATAAGACGAACCGACAAGGCCACCCAACGTTACATATTCTGGCGTTTGGGCTTCGAACGTGTTCGTTATCGATAAACCGGTTGCTCTCACATCAGAAATTGAAACATCGCCAGCAACACCGGTATTTCCTGTAATAAGGCCGACAACGCCGCCAAAAAGACCTTCAATGCTGGTACCGCCAGCAGTTCCAATATCTACCGATTTATATTGAACATTTTGCAAAGTAATTTTTTCAATTATTGAACCGCCAGTCGAATAAGCCGGTGCGATAGCATCATACACCACGCCGCCCATAGATTCGCCAAACAATGTAGCGTTTTGAATAGTCACATCTGAAACTTTAGCGCCATTGTAAAGCTGATACCCCAGCACAGCACCATACTGTGCCTTTATATAGACATTGTCAAATACAACATTTCCATAATAATTATTGTCAAGTTTCTCAAAAAGGGCAAAATAGCTGTTATCTTGATTCGATTTGTAGCACAATCCATTGATGGTGTGATTTTGGCCATTGAAACCGGCATGGTCACCGCTTAGAGGGGTGATTCGCAGTTTGCACTGGCTTTTCGAATCGTCGTAACCTCCCAAATCGAGGTCGCTCTCCAAAACAACTTTGCTCGACTTATTCGTCGAGTTTTCCAGTATTTCTATCAAGCTGGACCAGCAACTGAAATCGACTTCAGGTTCGGGATGCAGCGTTTTTGCGGACAAGTAGCAATTGCGTTCGCCCAAGTTGTTATCTGAGCACGCCAAATGGATATACTTGTCATCGTCAAGGCATTCTGTCGCTCGCGCATATTTGAAAACCTTGTTGCTAGTATAGCTCGTCGTTGAATTGAAATAGTCCGATCCATTTTCCCATCGAGCATTATTTTCCAAAGATTTGACAAAATGTATATCATCCGACGTCAATTCCCGATTTCTTTGCGTATAAAGCACCAAGGCTTTGTGATCGCTATCAATGTATTCCAGTTCACGAGAACCATCGGCTATGGCATCGGCCAATATTTCACGGGAAGCAATATCGGACCTGCCATAGAAAGAAGACACATCAAAACCGACAGCGTAAATCGGATAATCACTGCCTTTCGCAGGCACAGGAAAGCCGTCTGCATCAACAGTAAAATACCCATTCTCCGTATTCAGAATTGCCGCAAAACGAGGAGTCTTCATCTGAGAGCCGAGAAGAATTCCATTGGCATACGCATTGTTTCCATTCGTAGCAAGAATTGGCAAGGTTTTCAAATTGAGATTGGCATCAAGCGTTCCACTGTAAGCATTTAGAAAGTTGCGTTTGTAAGTTTCATCGCTATGGATATTCAATTCTTTAGATTCAATAGCGCCGCTATTGCTATTTGCATAGCTATATGTCAAAATACCTGTAGAGGTCCTCAAATACGAAGCATAATTATACTCACGGTAATAAAAGTTATCCGTCACGCTATCTTTCGTATAAAGAGAATGATCGCTTGACGAATAATCTTGATGATACCCCACCAAGTAACCACACTTGTCATTACAACTAACACCACCTTTCACATAGTTCTGGTTAATATAAAGTTTTTCAAGACCAGTAACCTGATCCGAAGGAATTTTAAGATATCCTACAAGTCCACCTGCTCCCCCAGCTGGTTCATTGGTGTTTAACGATTCTATTTCGCCTAAAATCCTATTTTTTTGAATTTTAATTTTAGATTTCTTTCCATAGATAAATTGCCCAACAAGTCCACCAGCATACACATCGCCACGAACCGCAGGCCAGTAACGACTTGTAGAATCTCCGATAAAAGAAAACTCTTTTGAGCCGTCATTTGAATTATCCCGCAAGTCACCCACAACACCTCCGACAACACCGCCAAAAACTTGTCCGGTCAAAGATATGTTTTCAAAAGAGTACTTTTTAGAACCACTAGCCGATATTTCGAGGAATCCAAATACACCACCAGCTTTAGACAATGCCGATGTTTTTGTTTTTACTGAAGAAGACATATTAGATGTCACAACAGTATGACTTTCATTATAAATAGTCTCACCAATCTTAATTTTTTTGACAGTTAAGTCATTCGCGTCGGTTAATTTCAAATGCCCAATGACTCCACCCGCAATGAATTCAGAGGCACTGGTAGCATTCCCTATTTGATCATTGACTTCTGAATTATCAACCGTTGTTTTCAGAATATTGATTCCCGATAATTTTTTCAGATTCACGGCTTCACCCGCAATTGCCCCCGCTTTACTAGCCGCAAAATACGAATTCAAAACAGTAATGTTGGAAATTTCCTCCATTCCATCGGCAGGAAAGATAAGGCCCGCCTTGGAGGTTATTTCGCCTGAATTATTAGCATCCCCCTTCACCTCAAAATGGACATTTTTAAAAGTAACGTCCTTTACAGTCGCAGTCGGATCAGCCACCTTGATAAATCCAACGGAATCACGATCATTAGTAGAAACAAAACAAATATTAGATATCGTATCCCCTGTAAAGGTGTCGCCAGGACCGAGCGTTATAAAATCCTTATTAAACAGGACCGCGCCCTCTCCAGTGTATTGATCACAGGTTCCGGTAGAAGCATTATAGGTCATTTCAAAATTTACAGTACCACGCACTTCAATCGTGAAATTTTTACCTGCACTATGAGCTTCGCTCTGCTTTAGCGCAATCTTCTGAAGAACAACGGCCCAATTATTGCAAGGCCAAGGACTTGATCCGTTAATGGGTTGAACTAATAAAAATTTTCCACTATTTTCATAATAGTCATAGCAGACAGAAGCAGCAGCATCCGCAGTTGATACGAAAGATAAGACCATGAAGATGGCCGCGACAATAGCACCCAAAACAGGATTTTTATTCATATTCAATCCCTAAAAACTAACTCGTTAGCAAAAATATAACTATCATAACAGATTTCAACAACGGATAATGGGCAAAAAAGTCTGGTAATTTGGGTAAAATCACAGCAAAAAAAAATTACAAAGAAAATGTGAGTAATTTTCGGGGTGCATAAAAAAAATAAAGAGGGAAAAAACGGGAATAGCAGGTTGTAATTTGTTGTCCAACAACAGATTAAGTAACGTCGGACCGCAAGTCCAAGAAGCCGCTGGAGAACGAGACTAACGAGGAATCTACGAAGTTCGAAGAATGCAATCGGAGCAATGTCTGCGGTTAGAACCGTGTAAGCAATTAGTGCCGTATCTGCGAGGGTACCGTGTAAACAATCGATGCCGTGTCTGCGATTGGTTCCGTGTAAACAATCGGTGCCGTGTCTGCGAGGGTACCGTGTAAACAATCGGTACCGTATCTGCGAGGGTACCGTGTAAACAATCGGTACCGTATCTGCAATTAGTGCCGTATCAGCAAATGGAACTGTGTAATGATGCCACACGGATTGTGAAAAAACTAACGTTTTTTCTTTCTGGTAATTTATTGCTATCCATGTGGCAAATAATGAGAATAGAGGTATGCGGCAGGTAAAGAGACTGCGACTGGTGCCGTGTAAGGCGGCCCCGGCCCTTCGACGTAGCTCAGGGACCTTAGGCCGGGGTGACAACGCGAGGGGTACTGTATCTGCGAGTAGTGCCGTGTAAGCGATTTCAATCACCATGAAATGCCGTTAGGCATTTCGAATCCGTGTGGCAAAGCTGCAGTATGCAGTGGTTGGTAAACAGTGGTTAGTGGTTAGGGGAATGAGAGAGGAAATTAAGGAATGGGGTCGCCCGCAAAGCGGGCTTTGGAGTATGAGCAATCGCAATAGGAATCGTATCTGCAAAGGATTCAGCTCTGGATCCCCTCCCTGACGGTCGAGGATGACATGAAGAGTACAGTGTAAGCTAGCCCCGGAACGGTTCGGCAAGTTCACCAACCTTAGTCCGGGGTGACAAATGCGAGGAGTTACTTCAGTGCAAGCATCGCTGAAATTACGTCATCAGGGATGTTTTGAGAACGGAGATATTCAACTCTCTTAGTATCAAGAGCTTCGTTCTTCTCGCGTTCCTGCTGGACACCTTTTTCGATGCCTTTTTCAATGCCATTCGCTTCACCCTTGAGGTAGGTTTCCGCCATGATGGCTTCATATACGTGCTTTTCGTCGAACATGTATTCCTCCATGGATTTCAAGAGTTCAGGTTTAGCATTGCTCACGCGCAAGCGGTCCAGCGCGCTCAAAAAGAGCGGATCTTCGGTTTGGGGCACGCCGAGCGGGCCTTCGCACAAGAGCTGAAGCCAGAAGTCTTCATGGCTGTGCACGCCCTTGTGGAGTTTCGCAAACTTGATAAGATCTACTACAATATATTTATTTTTCGCGAACAGAGGAAGGGGTTCAACCGGTTTTTCGTCACGATGGTTCACGTCGTATTGGCTGTAATACATCCAAGAATCCTTGTAGGTCTCCCTCGGATCGAGAATCGAAAAGCCGCAGAGCCAAATGGATACTGTTTCAGGGACTTCGTAGTAATGGACCTTCTTTTCGTATTCCGTAAAATCGGCAAATTCTTCCGAATTGTTGTATTCGTGCTTGCCGCGAAGCGTCTGGTAAGAGTTGTAAAGCTGCATGCGGTCGCCAAAGAAGGGGTTCTGGCGGTTCTGCAGTTCGATGTCCATAAAGCGGTTGTCCTTCGTCTTAACCCACACATCGAGTTTCATCGGTTCGTCGCCGGGCATGAACACGTCGATGTACTTTTCGAATTCGTAAGTGAGATCGACGATTTCGTGGTCGCGGTCGAGTTCGAGCAAGCTATTGAGCAAGTCGCGGATGGTGTCCTTGTCGTCCATCAATGCACGGAATGTCGCCGGATAAGTAGGAATCAGATATTCCACGCCATTTGCGTCCTTGACAATGTAGGGTTTTGTAGTTTCGGCTTTCTTTTCGTTTCCAGACATAGTTTTTTCCTTTTTTTCGAGGTGTCTCTATTATCTTTAACACGCTTTTGACGCCTACGGCGTCCGCGGCTGCATTCGGTCATAGAAAAATGCAAGCATTTTTCTGCGACACTCATTTTGCACGCTTTTTCACCGATTTTGGACAGGCAATTTATGTAAAATAATTGTAAAGTTTTTTGAAGGGTGATTTTAGGGGGTATGAGGTATGGGGTCGCCCGCTAAAGCGGGCTTTGGAGTATGAGCAATCGCAATAGGAATCGTATCTGCAAAGGATTCAGCTCTGGATCCCCTCCCTGACGGTCGAGGATGACATGAAGAGTACAGTGTAAGCTAGCCCCGGAATGGTTCGGCAAGCTCACCAACCTTAGTCCGGGGTGACAAATGCTAGGAGTACTGTATGGATCCCCTCCCTGACGGTCGAGGATGACATGAAGAGTACAGTGTAAGCTAGCCCCGGAACGGTTCGGCAAGTTCACCAACCTTAGTCCGGGGTGACAAATGCTAGGAGTACTGTATGGATCCCCTCCCTGACGGTCGAGGATGACATGAAGAGTACAGTGTAAGCTAGCCCCGGAATGGTTCGGCAAGCTCACCAACCTTAGTCCGGGGTGACAATGAAATGCTAGGGGTACTGTATGGATCCCCTCCCTGACGGTCGAGGATGACGATTCAAACGCCTATTTCTTATAGTACACGCCTTTGGCTTTGCGGGATTCGTTCACGCGGCGGCCTTTGAGGTCGTAGGTTTGCTTCGGGCGGAAATTCATGCGGATTTCGCCGGTGCGGCTGTCATAACGCCCAATAACAGTCGTATGTTCTTGGCCGTCCTTGCCGCCATTGAGAATAACCACATCCATGTTTCCAACCGATGCCGTTTCGATACCAGCCGTATAAGTGCGATCAGCCATGACCAGGCGGCCTGACGCATCAAACTGTTGTGCCACGGCGGACAAATCATCCGCTGCATACGGACTTGACGCCACACGCCTTGCGACAAGCGAAGCTTTCGAAGACGGTTCAGCATCTTCTTGCGGCTCATCAGAGGTGACTCCCGGAGTTTTAAGCAAATACGCACGTAGCGGATTGATATAAGTTCCTTTACCGAACCGAGAGAACGAGCCAATTTTAAAGCCTTTGCGTGCCGCCCCGGTATAGCCCCAAACATTGCCATCCTTGGTATCATCATAACTCCAAGTCTTCATCTGGAGCATACCCTGGAATACCCATTCTTTTTTGCGGATTCCTGTTTTAACGGACTTGCCTGTCTTGGCATCCCTTGTAGATTTAATCGTAGCACCGCCTTTAAAGCCCATCGTCTCAGATGCCATTTCAACAATGTACGGTGTGTAAGCCGTCAACACACCCGGCAATTTGTTGCAATCATCATAACCTAAGGCTACTTGAGCAGCGCCAATCTCTTCATTGCACCAGACATACTTCATTCCCACAGCATCCTTGCCATTTAAGCTGACAACGCCAGCAAACTCAATGATAGATTTCACACCTTCAAGATTAGATGCATCAAAGTCAAACGGCAACATAACCGTCGAGAACCCGGACAAATCCGTCTTGAATTCTCGGTCAAACAAAATAGAATCCACCTTGATATCCTCTGGAATGTCAATAACATCGGTAAGGCCATACTCACCGTCAATTTCAGCAACCAGCCGACTTCCATCAAGCCCGACAGATACAGCCGCAAAGTCGTTCTCCGGCTTTACAAGCGTTACAGTAAGGTCCAGACCCGCAGCTATGTTTGCGTTATACGAAGTACTAAAATAAATCTCAGGATCTTCATATTCATCAATAACGAGATCGATATTTTCGATATTTTCATCAGTTCCTTCATTAGAATAAACTGCATTAGAAGAAGAATTTACGTATATATTGAAATAAGCAGAGCCGCTAGTCTGCAGCGAGCCCTTCAGCAGGATTTTATAGCCCTCTGGCATCATCAACTTCAACTTCCCATTCACATACAAACTGTAATCGCCATTCTTGCCGCCGTTGTCATATATTTTGAACGTTTTCACGCCTTCTGGAATATAGACGGTCAACTGATCATTAGTACTAAGCATATTGACAGACAAATCCGTCATTTTCGTAAATACAGGCCTTACAGTCACATCAGACGGTTGCATTGTAAACGAAGCTGTATTCACAGGGTGCTGATACCATGCCATCGATTTCAGCACATGCCCATCAGCATCCGTCACTACGACACTGTCTAGAATATAGCCGTCCACCGGTGTCGCCGTCAATGTAAACGAATCACCCACCTTTGCAATTTCCTTGTCGCATGCGGCTGTGCCACCGTCAACACTTGCTACACACGTTATGGTGTGTTCTGTTTTTTCCACAAACGTCACCTCAAATTCAAGGCCCTTTCTGACATCCGTGTAATCCGCTTCCAAGAACAGCGTAAGAATATCACTTGTCAAAGCGTTTCCATCGTTTAAATTGATTTCACCGCTTTTTTTATCCACAAGTTTATCCGCATCAATTCCGCCACCGTATATAGACAAATAGTCATACCCCGACTCCGTTTCAGCACTTCCTGATAACTTAAGAGCAAGGCCTTCTGGAGCAATCAACTGCAAGTATCCATTTGCATTACTGCTGTAGTTTGCCTTTTGTCCTCCATCATCATACACGTTGAACTTATCTACTCCAGCAACAAAGCTTACGGCTTTCATCCCGGTTTTAGGCATATTGACGGACACATTGACGGACCCATCCTCATTAATAGTCGTAAATATCGGCTTTACCATGACGTTTGAACGGGGCATATCAAACCATGCTGAATCGCCATTAAACGAAACACGACTGATAACAGCATTCTTATCAACATCCACAAATTCAACACCCACAAATGTAAAGCCATCCGCAGACTTGGCCTTCAATTTGACGATGTCGCCAACTTTCACTTTACTTGTGATTACATTATCGCGGTCATCTACACACTCGCCTGTTCCA
>JAEEGG010009283.1_pt1 | contig 22084 bp, 19 predicted proteins | sample 9134161 | NCBI WGS metagenome assembly JAEEGG01 (sample SAMN16246543, study PRJNA631951) | gut metagenome | biome: gut microbiome; feature: rumen; material: CR-attached | host: Bos | place: Iran: Karaj | collected 2018-10
GTACGTAATGGCAAGAAAATCTCTCATTGGATATGGTACATATTCCCACAGATGAAAGGACTTGGCAAGAGCGAATTATCTCTAACATACGGAATTACATGGCGTGACGAGGCAGAAGCATATATTGAGCATCCAATACTGAGGGAAAGACTGGTGGAAATATGTGAAGCCGTTCTTAGTAATGAGAAGTCCGTGTACGAAATCTTTGGTAATGATGCTATCAAAGTAAGGTCATGCGTCTTACTATTTGAGTCAGTATCAGACATTCCCGTATTTGAACAACTAAAAAGTAAATATAGATGGTGACATTTTCTGAGAAATAACAGGATTATATACTCTCTACTAAAAAGGTCACTCCATACGAAAATTCGGACTTTAGAGGCACTTCTACTCAAAAATCGACTAAGGCTTGTTTTTATCGACAAGCCTAATTATATTAGTAATAAGAACTTGAAGGATGGCATATCTTAGGTTTCTATTCTTTTCTTTTTCATAGTTATAATTTAAATTCGTTTAATCAATAGTTATTACTCTATAGCCTTCAAGTTCTTACCTGAATCGTCCATAAACATGAATATATGCTTACTATTACTGCGGTAAGCCAAGAAACAGGAGCAGAAATGCTCCTTTTCTTTTATATATAGATGTAGAATTATCTCCAGATGAAAAATCGAACTAGAAGTGAAGAATAAGTGAAAAAACTACTGTCCACTTGGTGAGGTATTGGACTGTCCACTATTTGATATAACATACTAATAACTATAGAGAGAAATTTTACTAATACGCTATTTACCGCATTCCCCTTCGGGTACTGCGGACATACATATTTATTTTGAAAAATGAATTGGATTTATCTACCTACAGGTTTTTCTTGCAGGACAAGAAAAGAAATGAAAGATTACTTAGGAAAGGTTAGCTTCTTCAGAACTGCCTTAAAAAGAAATGAGATTATCTATATTACTGATTCTAATTGCATTGCTGACGATGAATTACAGGAAACTAAACAACGGAATAGCAGCGGTTTTGTCACCTGCTGAGTGTTACACATATTTTTGTTTAACTTTAAAATCAGATTATGAAACATTAGAATCCAATGTAAAGCAAGAAACACTAGCAAAATATGTTGGCGTATCTACTAGCACTATACAAAGACATTTGGCAAAAATGTATGATGAGGGTTTTATATGGATAGATAGGGAAACACATAAGGATAATGAAAACATATTTAAAAAGAACCACTATACATTGCTATATGATATTTCTATTTACGATGATGATGGTTTTGCACATTGGGTAATGGTAGATGAGAAGTTGGTAAGAGAGCCAATATCCAATGAACTGAAAGGCTTTCTGATTATGTTAAAGATTAGATGCCTCAACTATACAAATACTTGTGGTTATTCTGTACGTAGGTTAGCTGATACTTTATCTATAGGAAAGTCTATGGTTGATAGATACCTCCAACAAGCAGAAGAGTTGGGATATATTAAGAGAAATAAGAAGAAAAAGAATATTGAGTTATTAAGGGATGATATATTTATCATAGCAAGAGAAACTGATATACATAAATTGAGAAGTTTTTGTGAAGAAGCAGTCTGTGATGATGATTATGACAGTAAAGGACATTACATTAGTAGCGAAGGAACTACAGAAACTCTATCATACAGGAGATAGAGTAACCAATAAAAATTTGAAGAAACAGATTCAGCTTATATATGACAGATTAGGCTTTAAGTGTAAAGCAAAGGGTACAGATATAAAGAAGTATGGCTATAGTACCCATAAAGTGAAGATTCGTATTGATGATAAGAGATTAGACGGAGTAGAACTAACAATGATTTGAATTATGAAGAAACAATTAATACCAAGGGAAGAGCAGAAGGTGAACTGCATGGATGTAATCAGCCAGAACTGCAAGATTTAGTATTGGGAGATTATGAAGAATAGAAAGTGAAGAGTAGGGGCATAGCCCTTACTCTCCTTTGAGATATTTTTCATATTCTTCAATATCACTTTCTAATTGTTGTTTGGGACGTTCTATATCTTCATTAGCAAACATAATATTAACATCATCATAACTTGCAACGCTATTAATGATTCCAAAGTATTGCTCTTTATATTGGAATATTGAATATAGTTGAGCATCACGGAAATAATAACTTAGTTCAAAAACTATTTTATCTAATGAGTTAATTTTATCTATATTTACTTCATTAGAATAATTGTTTAGAGTGGACAAATCTTTTATAATAGTTATAGCTTTTTGTGTGCAATCCATATGGAACGCATCAATATTATTAGTCAATAAATTATTTATGTGTATCAAAAGATCGTATGCAAACAAATGGTTTAGTACATCATTCATAGTGTTTTGACTAGAATTAGAAACTATAAATAACTTACTTTTATTCTCAACCTTTTGTAATACTTTAATAAATTTTTCCCCTTTATCACATGAAGTTTCATGAAGATATACTTCATCTATCATTTTCGTGTCTGTATGGGCTGTTGCTATTATAACAATTTCTTTGGGCACTCCCATCTTACACATTAGTGTAATGAAGGTGTGTCGTGCTATGTGCGTATGCATCAATTGATAAAGAGGTCTTCGCTCACTTTTAATTGTTTCTCCAATCTGAACTGTATAACTAATTTCAGCAGTAAGACCAGCTTTTTTACATACCTCTTTAATGGTTTTGTTTACAGTACGTTCTACAGTCAATTTTTTCTTTTCGTCTGTTTCTAATATATTGTAATAATGGAATATTTTGTTTCTATATTTTTCTATTATAGTTTTTGCTATAGGGAATAGAAATATCGTTGCTTCCTCTTTTGTTTTCTGAACATTAAAAGTGATTGTTTCACCACCTCCGTCATGTTTATTTGTGATGTAATCCCCTTTAAAAATCTTGGGCATATCACTTATTCTTTGACCTAATAAGCATTGACAAATAAACAAATCTCTTGCTTCTTCTTCCTTATCAGAAAGATTATCTAAGTTATATATATCTAAAACTTGTTGCTCGGTTAATGGAACTTGTTTACTTTTCTTCTGTTCTCTACTACGAAGGTCATCGAGTATTTCTAAAGTAGATATATCAATTCTAACTTTTCTTGATTTTGTTCCACGATTAATTAATGTTTTAAGGTCTTGGATGTATTGTCTAATACAAGTTATAGTTTTTTCCTTTTTTACTAACCATTTCTGATAATTGTTAAGTAAATCTCCATCTAACAGTTCTAGATTATCATCAATTTCATTTTCTTCTAAAAATTTCATAAGTCCATTAATATTACTTATGTACTTACTGTTAGCTTTTGTCGGCTTCAATTCAAGCATTTCTTTTAAAAAACTTGTCATTTTTTCTACTTTTAGATGTTTCATTTTGTTCTTCTTTTTCGAGTTAATGCTATTTATAATTAATTCAAATACATTGCTTTCTATATGTTCGCAAAGGTATAACTTTAAATTTGAAATTGATGTAATAATTTCGGAAATTCTTTTATTTACAATCCTGTTATTATGATTAATTAACTTTGACAAGCGATTTGATACTGTTGCATTCTGTAATTTATTATCCCAATGAGCAGGATAGACTTTTACTGAGGTGTTCACTTTATACTGTACTCCTTCCCACATAAATACAGCATAGATGATTGTTGGTTTGTTCAACTTCGTCTGACGCAAGTTAAACCTTAATCCGAAATCAAAAAATACTTGTTTCTCCATTATCCCTAATTTTAGTTCTTAAATTCGGTTCTTAAATTTGGTTCTTGGAGTTGTTCAGAAAACACGATTTTGGGGTAAAAACTCATCTATTTCGCCTTATCTGATGCTATAAAATCAAGCTAATTTAGAATTTTTATAAATTATCTTTCTCTTGTTTGCTTGAAAATACGTACCTTTGTGCGGTTTTCGGAAAAAGTATGAAAGAAAATATCATAGAGGCTGTCGAACGTATCTTGGATAACTATCTTGAGATGAACAATCATCGCAAGACGCCTGAGAGGTATACGATTCTGAAGGCTATCTATAGCATACACGGTCATTTCACACTAGAAGAACTGAATGAAAAACTAGCCGGTGAGTTTAATTTCCCGGTGAGCAGAGCGACCCTATATAACACACTGAACCTGTTTTTGGAACTGCGTCTGGTCACACGTCACCGCTTTCAAGGTTCAACGAAATATGAGGCCTGCTATGACAACACCAACCATTGCCATCAGATTTGTACCATGTGTGGCAAGGAAATGGATATCAGGTCATCTGATATTAACGAGGCTGTGGATAATATGCGTCTGAAGCGTTTCAGGAAAGACGGGTTCACACTCTACGTCTTTGGCGTATGCAGTTCTTGTCAGGCAAAGATAACGAAACGTAAGAGACAGGAGAAGGAAAAGGAAGAGAAAAAGGCAAAAGAAAAAAAGAAACTGAATAAATAAACATTATGAACAAAGGTAAAGTTGATGTCCTGCTCGGTTTGCAGTGGGGTGATGAAGGAAAAGGTAAGGTGGTTGATGTACTGACCCCGAAGTATGATGTGGTAGCCCGTTTCCAGGGTGGTCCTAATGCAGGTCACACGCTGGAGTTCGAAGGCCAGAAATATGTACTGCGCTCTATTCCATCGGGTATTTTCCAAGGTGGTAAGGTGAATATTATCGGAAATGGTGTTGTCCTGGCACCAGATTTGTTTATGGAAGAGGCCAAGGCTTTGGAGGCCAGCGGACACGATCTGCATTCACGCCTCCATATCTCCAAGAAGGCCCATCTGATCATGCCGACCCACCGCGTCCTCGATGCTGCCTATGAAGCCCAGAAGGGAAAAGACAAGGTTGGCACCACTGGTAAGGGTATTGGTCCGACTTATACGGATAAGATTTCCCGTAATGGTCTCCGCGTGGGTGACATTCTTGATAACTTCGAGGAGAAATATGCTAAGGCAAAGGCCCGACATGATGCCATCTTGAAGTCGCTCAACTTTGAGTATGACATCACGGACGTCGAGAAGAAGTGGCTCGAGGGTGTTGAGTATCTCCGTCAGTTCCCCATCGTAGATTCCGAACATGAGATCAATCGTATTCTGAAGGAGGGTAAGTCCGTTCTCTGCGAAGGGGCTCAGGGTACGATGCTCGACGTCGACTTCGGAAGCTATCCTTTCGTCACGTCTTCCAACACGATTTGCGCCGGTGCATGTACTGGCTTGGGCATTGGTCCCAACAAAATTGGTGATGTCTTCGGCATCATGAAAGCTTATTGCACACGTGTCGGTGCGGGACCGTTCCCAACGGAACTCTTCGATGAAACGGGTAAAACAATCCGCGATCTCGGTCATGAGTATGGTGCTGTGACTGGTCGTGAGCGCCGTTGCGGTTGGATCGACCTAGTAGCTCTGCGTTATTCCATCATGGTGAATGGTGTCACTCAGCTTATTATGATGAAGAGCGACGTACTCGACGGTTTCGATACCATTAAGGCATGTGTGGCTTATAAGCAAAATGGCGTTGAAATCGACTATTTCCCCTATAACATTGAAGAAGGTATCGAACCCGTCTTTCAAGAGCTTCCTGGCTGGAAGACCGATATGACGAAGTTTACCTCCGAGGATCAGTTCCCCAAGGAGTTCAGCGATTATATCAAGTTCTTGGAGGAGCAGCTAGAGACACCTATTAAGATCATTTCTATCGGTCCCGACCGAGAACAAACCATCGTAAGAAAGTAATGGCACAGAAACCCAGTATCCCTAAGGGAACGCGCGACTTCTCCCCATTGGAAATGGCGAAGCGCAACTATATCTTTGATACCATCAAACAGGTGTACCAACTCTATGGCTTCCAGCAGATAGAGACGCCAGCGATGGAAACACTCGGAACGCTCATGGGTAAGTACGGCGAGGAGGGCGACAAACTGCTTTTCAAAGTACTTAACTCAGGCGACTTCCTCAATAAGGTCAGCGACGAGGAGTTGCAGGAGCGCAATGCCCTGCATCTGGCTGCAAAGCTTTGTGAGAAGGGACTCCGTTACGACCTCACAGTGCCCTTTGCCCGCTATGTGGTGATGCATCGTGAAGAACTCCAGTTGCCCTTCAAACGCTATCAGATGCAGCCTGTCTGGCGGGCAGACCGTCCGCAGAAAGGGCGTTATCGTGAATTCTGGCAGTTCGATGGCGACATCGTCGGCTCAGACTCCCTGCTCAACGAAGTGGAGCTGATGCAGATTGTGGATACCGTATTCTCACGCTTTGGCGTGCGGGTACAGATCAAGATCAACAACCGCAAGATTCTGACTGGAATAGCCGAAGTCATCGGTGCAGCTGACAGAATAGTAGACATTACTGTCGCTATTGACAAACTGGATAAGATAGGTCTCGACAATGTGAATGCAGAACTGCGTGAGGACGGTCTTTCCGACGATCAGATAGCCAAGCTTCAGCCTATCATCACACTAGAAGGTGAAAATGATGAAAAGCTCAACACGATAGCTGAGGTTCTCAACAATAGTGAAGTGGGGTTGAAGGGGGTAGAGGAACTGCGATATATCCTTGATACTCTGAAGTCATTGGGCTTGAACAATGAGATCCAGCTCGACCTGACATTGGCCCGTGGTTTGAACTATTACACTGGTGCTATCTTTGAAGTGAAGTCTCTCGATGTGCCCATGGGTTCAATACTTGGTGGGGGACGTTACGACAATCTCACCGGCATCTTCGGCATGCCTGGCATTTCTGGCGTAGGCATCTCCTTCGGCATCGATCGTATCTTCGATGTGCTCAATGCCCTTGATGGCTACCCGAAAGATGCTGTCAACGGAACGCAGCTGCTCTTCATCAATTTCGGTGAGAAGGAAACAGCGTATTGCCTGCCTGCAGTTTCCAAGGCTCGTGAAGCCGGTATCCGCACAGAAATCTTCCCTGAAGTTTCTAAGATGAAGAAGCAGATGTCGTATGCCAATGCCAAGCAGATTCCGTTTGTTGTCCTTGCAGGTGAGAATGAAATATCTGAAGGTAAGCTTACTTTGAAGAATATGTCGAACGGCGATCAGCAACTTCTTTCTATTGAGGAGATTATAAAAGTAGTTTTATCATGAGAAAAACGACTGTCTTGTGCGTTCTGATAGTGATGGTGATACTCTTTTCTTCAGCAACGAAGGATAAGACGACTACCATTTTTGTCATAGGCGACTCTACTGCAGCCAACAAGGATACAACGAATGGCAAGGTGGAACGAGGTTGGGCCATGATGCTACAGAATTGTTTCGATCCTGAATATATCGTCGTTGACAATCATGCCGTGAATGGTCGTTCCTCCAAGAGCTTCATCGATGAGGGACGATGGAATCAGGTGATGGAAAAGATCAAGCCAGGTGACTTTGTGATCATCCAGTTCGGACACAATGACGAGAAACCCAAGGCCGACCGTCATACGGATCCAGGTTCAACCTTCGACTATAATCTGGCAAAATATGTACGTGAAACGCGTGAGAAGGGGGGCATTCCTGTCCTCATGAACTGTGTGGTCCGCCGTAACTTCTTTGTGCAGGTTCCGGAGAACGACGATGATGAAAAACTTCGCACGTCAACATTCAAAGATGGCGTCAGGATGGTCGAGGGTGATTCTCTCATCGATACTCACGGTCTCTACCGGGTTGCTCCCCGCGATGTGGCAAGGCGTATGAACTGCCATTTCATTGATGCCAACCGGATTACCCATGACCTGGAGCAGGGTCTTGGTAAGGAGGGTTCGAAGAAACTTCACATGTGGTTTCTTCCTGGTGAAGAGCCTTCCGAACCTGAAGGCAAGCAGGACAATACCCATTATAATAAATATGGAGCGCAGGTTGTAGCCAACCTTTTGGCTGATGCTTTGTGTGTAGAGATACCCCTGTTAGACAAATATCGCAAATAAAACATAATTACGCAACAAATGAAAAAGAATTCTGCTAAAATATTTGTGGGATTCTTTTTTTTATTGTATATTTGCAGACGTAATATCTATTATTAACTAAACAATAAATACGATTATGAAGAAAAAGTTTATTTGCGCCGTTTGTGGATATATCTATGAAGGCGATGCTGCTCCCGAGAAGTGCCCTATCTGTAAGGCTCCTGCTTCAAAGTTCTCAGAACTGAAAGACGATGCCGAAATGACCTATGCTACAGTCCATAAGATTGGTGACGGTAAGCCAGAGGGTGTGTCACAGGAGATGATCGATGACCTCCGCAATCACTTCAATGGTGAGTGCAGCGAGGTAGGTATGTATCTGGCTATGGCTCGTCAGGCCGACCGTGAGGGCTATCCCGAGATTGCCGAGGCTTTCAAGCGTTATGCTTTCGAGGAGGCAGACCATGCTTCTCGTTTCGCCGAGTTACTGGGCGAGTGCGTATGGGATACCAAGACAAACCTGGAGAAGCGTGCTGCCGCCGAGGCTGGTGCCTGTGAGGATAAGTTCCGCATCGCCAAGAATGCTAAGGTTGCCGGTTTCGACGCTATTCATGACACCGTTCATGAGATGGCAAAGGACGAGGCTCGTCATGGTGCAGGCTTCGCAGGACTGCTGAAGCGTTATTTCGGCAAGTAATACACAATAAAAACATGAATAATCCGTTTTATCTATACGATGAAACGGATTTTTTATTTTCTGACCATTCTCATGGTGTGTGCCGCCTGTCAGGATGATGACTCATTTTCGACCGACTCAGGAATGAGACTGGAATTCTCGGTAGACACACTGAAACTGGATACAGTATTCAGTCGGATACCATCGTCTACCTATACCTTCTGGGTACATAATCGCAACAACGACGGCATCCGGCTACAGAGTGTCCGACTGAAACGGGGAAATCAGACAGGTTATCGGGTGAATGTAGATGGCATCTATCTTGATAATTCCAACGGTTCAAAAACCAATGATGTGGAGGTCCGTCGCAATGACAGCATCTTGGTCTTCGTAGAACTGACGGCAGCAGAAACCAAACAGCAGGATCCGGTACTTCTCGAAGATGATCTGCTGTTCACTTTGGAAAGCGGCGTAGAACAGAAGGTGTGTCTTCGTGCATGGTCATGGGATGCTCAGAAGTACTATTCTCCTGTAGTGACGAAGGATTCAGTCATTGACTCGCGCGTACCTATTATTATATGGGGTGATTTGAAAGTGAACGAAGGGGTGACGCTGACCATCAAGAATACGGACCTCTACTTTCACGATAACTCAGGAATAGAAGTCTACGGACGACTGCTGACTGAGAACTGTACGATGCGTGGTGATCGTTTGGACAAGATGTTCGACTATCTGCCCTATGACCGCGTCAGTGGCCAGTGGAAGGGCATCCGCTTCTATGCTTCCTCGACTGCAAATGAACTAAGGAATACAGTCATTCGCAATCCACAGTATGGTGTCATTTGCGATTCTGCTGCCATCGACTCTATGGCGTATCGTCTGAAAATGAGTTCGTGTGTTGTCCATAATTGTGCCGGAAGTGGGGTCGAGGCCAGCAATGCGAATATTCTGTTGGAGGACTGTCAGTTGACCAATACGCTCGGATCATGCCTGTCAGTCTTTGGTGGAATCGTAAGAATAGAGTATTGTACGCTGGCGCAGTTTTATCCGTTCTCAGCCGATCGTGGCGCTGCCCTGTATCTGACAAACAGGAAAACGCCTTTACTGTCTCTTATTTGTGAGGGATCAATATTGACTGGTTATGAGGAAGACGTTGTCATTGGTGACAGGAGCGATCAGGCCTTCGAGTATTTTTTCAGCAATTGTCTGCTTCGCACACCAAAAAGTGGTATTGATACATTGCGTTGTCAGCAGATCATCTGGGAGACACCCCAGGATTCCATCCAAGGGAAAAAGCACTTCGTCAAGATTGATGAGGAAAATCTGGACTACGATTTCCATCTTGACTCCTTATCAACTGCCAAGGGATTAGGCTGTTACCGTTAGAACTCTGAGAATGTCAGTGGCATCAATTGTCTGATTCCATCGATGACATAGACGTACTTTCGTCCGTAGAGCAGGATCCGTATGTTACCTTTAGCCCTAGTCTCAGACTCAATGATGACCTGACGGCAGGAGCCGCAAGGCCCCACGGGCTCTTCCTGAAGTTCACCATCGGTACCACGGGCGGCAATGGCCAGCATCCTCACAGGGACATTGGGATATTGGGCGCCTGCAGCAAACAGGGCTGTCCGTTCAGCGCAGAGCCCTGAGGGATAGGCGGCATTCTCCTGATTGCATCCGATGATTTCTACGCCATTCTCAAGACGGACGGCTGCACCTACATGGAATTTGGAGTAGGGAGCATAACTCCGGCTTGTTGCCTCGATGGCCAGCTCTGTCAAATGACGTTCTTCAGCTGTCAATTCATCCATCTGACAGACGTGAATAGTAGACTTTAGCTCAAGTTCCTTCATAAATCGCGATATTTTTCGGCAAATATACGAATAATTCAAGAGAAATCAGTAATTTTGCAGAGAAATATCAGATATATGAGAAATTTTTTCGTTTTTTCAGTGCTTTTCCTGTCAATCAATGTGTCTGCGCAGTCACGATGGAATCAAACATATCAACAATATATCGACCAATATAAAGATGTGGCCATCAAGCAGATGAAGGAATATAAGATTCCTGCTTCCATCATCCTTGCACAAGGACTGCTTGAGAGTGCTGCCGGTACCAGCGAACTGACCAGGAAGGGTAATAACCATTTCGGCATCAAGTGCCACGGATGGACGGGAAGGTCCGTCTATCATGACGATGATATGCGGAACGAGTGCTTCAGGGCTTACGATTCGGCCTATGAGTCTTTCGTGGATCATTCCAAGTTCCTGACAGGAAGACAGCGCTATAGTTCCTTGTTCCAGCTCGACATCACAGACTACAAGGGTTGGGCACATGGCCTGAAGGCCGCTGGCTATGCTACCAATCCGAAGTATGCCAGCCAACTGATAAACATCATTCAGTTGTATAAGCTGTATGAGTATGACAAGGCAAAGGATTACGACCATTTCAAGTCTGATCGCACCAAGGACCAGCCAGTCAACGGCGATCTGCATGCCATCTGGTCATTCAACAAGAATTATTATGTGATTGCCCGTCGGGGAGATACCTTCAAGACCATCGGTAAGGAGATAGGTATCGACCACAATAAGATTGCCAGTTTTAATGAGCGCAGCTCGAGTGATCGCCTGGAAGAAGGTGAGTATATCTGGTTGAAGAAGAAACAGAAGAAGGCTCCGAAGGACTACAAGGGCCGACTTCACTATGTCAAGGCTGGTGAGTCGATGTACACGATTGCCCAGAAATACGGCATCCTTGTGAAGAGCCTTTACAAGATGAACCATCTCGGACCTGACTATGATCTCAAGGTAGGAGACAAACTCCGGCTGAGATAAAAATTACACAGTAGGGACGGTTCCTACTGTGTAATCATGGAGCGGAATACGGGAATCGAACCCGCCTCCCAGGCTTGGGAAGCCCGTGCACTACCGATGTGCTAATTCCGCAAATAATAAAATCCTGATGATTATTGAGCCGATACCCGGACTCGAACCGGGGACCTACGCATTACGAATGCGTTGCTCTACCAACTGAGCCATATCGGCAGTCCTTACCTTGTGTTTGTACACCCGCAGGGGCTCGAACCCTGGACACCCTGATTAAGAGTCAGGTGCTCTACCAACTGAGCTACGGGTGCTCCTTTTCAAAAAGAAAGGAGGTTCTCTTGCCTCCTTTTGTACACCCGCAGGGGCTCGAACCCTGGACACCCTGATTAAGAGTCAGGTGCTCTACCAACTGAGCTACGGGTGCATCCTTTCGTTTTGCGGGTGCAAAGGTACTAACTTTTTTTGATTCCACCAAACTTTTTGGCGTTTTTCTTCAAAAAAGTTATTGCCTGGTAGCATGGAAGCCTTCCAGGTTTTCATAACGGCGGGCCATCATGCGCTTATAGATGTTCCTAATCCAGATTGGATGCGTCACGATGAAGGCCAGTCCCACCACACACATGAAGATATAGGTGTAGGTCAGACCTACCAGCAGATAGCCTAAACCGGTAACAAGAACTGGTCCGATGAGAGCGAACATCTCAATGGCAATCTGCATGCCGTTCTCGAAGTTTCCCTTGGCCGTCACCTTTAACTGCAAGGGGATGGTCTGCTTGTTATAGACTGCCAGTTGGAAGATGATGAAATAGAGGAATCCGGCAGTCAGCAACATATAGGCAAAGAGCATCAGGATCGTGAACTTACCGGTAAAGACAGCTGGCAGCATGATCAGGAAGGGAATCACCAAGACGATGCTGTAGAACCAGAACTTGGCTTTCAACAGGGCGATGATATTCTCCCTGTGCATCATCAGCAGGTCGATATAGTTGCCTTCCTGACCCATGATCTTGATCAGTGCAGTGATGCCGTAAAGGGCAAAGCAGTAGATACACCAGAAGTTGAGCATGAGTTCACTGTCATAGATACTTGTATAGGCAACCAGCATCGAGAAGGCAATCACGGCCACCAGACTGAAGATACAGCGCGTCTTCATCGTCTTGTTACGCATGTTCGACTTGATCTCAATCTTTAGGTATTCGCCCACCAGTCCGAACTGCTCGAGGAAGGTGAACTGTGAGACATGCTTCAGCGCACGTTCCTTTTTCTTCGAGATTTCCTCATAGACATACTTGAACTGGAAGTGGCGGTTGATGAAGAAGAGACCGACCAGCAGAAGAATCAGTACGGGAAGGAAATACCATGACATGCCTACGGCTGCATATTTGTCGAATAACCTCTCAACTGTGTTGCTTTTGAAATTGAAGAACAGCGGAGCGAACGGCAGTGCATATAGGGCGAGGGCAGGAATGAGCCAGAGTACCGTCCTGTTGATCAGTGTACGGAAGAACAGGTAAATCTGACTGTTGAAGATGATCATCAGTTCAGAAATCACCAGTTCCAGTATCACCAGCCAGAACCCGGCTCCGGCAATCAGGATGATGATAGAGTAGGGAATGAACATCGCCAGCCAGAGCAGGTTGTAACCGCTGACATGTTCCAATACCAGGAAACACTCGATGGCTGTGTACCGTGAGATAGGCTGCAGGATATAGGGTTTCACCATCATACCCGGAGTCGTCTGCACGATGAATCGCAACAGAAAGTCAATAGCGAGGATGATGGGCATGAACGACAACATACGGCCAGCCTCCCCATCGGCTGTCATGGCGATGAGACATCCATAGAGGATAAGGTACGTAACAAAGAGTCCTGCTCCCATATAGATCAGCACTTTTGCCCACTTGTTCTGCTCGAAAGCCGGACTGCGCTTATAACTCAAATTAGTATTCTTGCGCAGCAGTCTATAAAGTTGAATCCGGTTCATAATTTAGTTTGTTCTCAATTCTTAAATCTTAATTCTATCAATCACCTGAGGTCTATGACCTCTGCATTGGGAAAGTCCTTGGCGTTGAAGCGGAACTCACTGTCGGCAATCGTCTGCTTTTTCAGGTCCTTGACGTCGAAGATGATCCATTTCTTTCCTTGCAGCAGCTTCACCTGTGTGGGTATATAGGATTTCTTGTTGACGGTGATAAACAGTTCCTGGATCTTCTTCTCCTTCGAGGTGGCTGTCAGGTGTACGATGAAATCGCTGCCCGACTTGTTCAGCGTCGATGTATAGCCACTCTTATAGAGGTTGATGAAATTGTAGGGATTGATAGCCTGCAACTGTGCCTCCGTGGGGGTACTGATGTTCACCTCATCGTTGTTCTTCATGTAGGTCCACTGGGTCTTCCCGTCAAACCAGATGATGGCTTGTGGCGTGGAGGCATGGAACTTCTTCCCTTTGACGAGGATTGTACCGCTGGTACTGCCATGACTGCCTGTCATATTGAAGCTGGCCTTTACACCACTCTTCACGGTGATGTTGGCAGCTGCCTTGTCAAGCACGTTCTTCGCTGTTTGAGCTAAGGTGATAGTGCTGAAAAGCACTGCTGTGATCAGAAAACAAATCTTTTTCATATCATTTTCAATTATCAATTTTCAATCTTCAATCATCTCAGACTACTAAGGAGATTTTCTAAACTGACCTCATCCTGAATCATCACCTCACGGGGCTTCGAACCCATCGCAGCTCCTACCACACCGGCTTTCTCCAGCTGATCCATCAGACGGCCTGCACGGTTGTAGCCGATGGCGAACTTACGCTGGATCAGCGATGTCGAACCGCTTTGGTTCATTACGATCAGACGGGCCGCATCTTCAAACAGTGGATCCAAATGCTGCATGTCCACATCCTTGCCACCGCCTTCACCGAGGTCTGCCTCTGGTGTGTCAGGCTCTGGCAGCTCAAAGGGCATGTTGAAACTCTGCTGCTCTGCGATGAAATGGTTGATTCTCTCCACCTCTGGTGTGTCGACGAAGGCACACTGCACACGGATGGGCTCTGCGCCGTTGAGGAAGAGCATGTCGCCTCGTCCTATCAGCTGCTGGGCACCCGTACGGTCAAGTATGGTCTTTGAGTCGATACCGGCACTTACCTTGAAGGCGATACGGGCAGGGAAGTTAGCCTTGATATTACCAGTGATGATCGTTGTCGTAGGACGCTGTGTGGCGATGACCATGTGGATTCCCACAGCACGCGCCAACTGGGCAATACGGGCAATGGGTAGCTCGATTTCCTTGCCGGCCGTCATAATCAGATCACCGAACTCATCGATGATCACGACGATATAAGGCATATAGCCGTGACCGCCTCTTGGCGGAATCTTGCGGTCAATGAACTTCTTGTTGTATTCCTTGATGTTTCTCGCGCCTACCTCCTTCAGCAGGTCATAGCGGGTATCCATCAGCTTACAGAGTGAGTTCAGCGTGCGCACCACCTTCGTCACGTCGGTGATGATCGGATCGGCATCTTCATCTGGCACCTTGGCGAGGAAGTGGTTGATCAGCGGATTATAGATGGAGAACTCCACCTTCTTCGGGTCCACGAGAACGATCTTCATCTCTGCAGGATGCTTCTTATATAATAAAGAGGTGACGATGGCATTCAGTCCGACGGACTTACCTTGTCCTGTGGCACCCGCTACAAGCAGGTGAGGCGCCTTGGCCAGGTCGAACATAAACACCTCGTTGGTAATGGTCTTTCCAACGGCACAGGGCAGTTCCATCGATGATTCCTGGAATTTCTTGGAGTTCAGGATTGATTCCATCGACACAATGCTGGGCTTCGCATTCGGCACCTCGATACCGATGGTACCCTTTCCGGGAATCGGTGCGATGATACGGATACCCAGGGCTGAGAGGCTCAGGGCAATATCATCCTCCAGCGAACGGACCTTTGAGATACGGACACCCGGTGCAAGCGTGATCTCATAGAGCGTGATGGTAGGACCTACCGTGGCCTTGATACTGCTGATCTCAACACCAAACGTACGAAGCACCTCCACGATACGGTTCTTGTTGGCCGTCTGCTCAGTCATGTCTATATAGGGCTTGCCGTCGTTATCGTACTTCTTCAGCAAATCGAGGGTCGGGTAGTGGTAGTTTTCTAGGTCGCGCTTGGGATCGTAGGGCTCCAACTCCTCGTCACCGACATTCACCAGGGTCTTCGAATCGGCAGTCTCACCACCTTTGGCCACTTCAATCGTGATGTCGATATCATCTTCTTTCTCACGTTTAACAGGCTTTTTCGCTGGTTTCATCGGTTTGACATTGTCCTCGTTCTGGTAACCCTCATCAATGATGACGGCATCACCATTGGGCTTGAAGTCAACCACTTGCGAGGCGGGATCGTCAAACACCTTAGGATCCTCCTTCGGCTGCATCTGCTCCTCGTACGACTCCACCGGTTCGTTGGGATCGTTGTTCGTGATCTTGAACTTCACCTTGTCAATAAACTTCGACGGATTCAACAACTTACGGATCACGAAGATGGTCTCCGCACTGAGATATGTCATGAAACCTATGGCCGTCAGACCCAGTACAGCCGTCAGACCAGGTGCTCCCACCAGATTCTCAATATACTGGCATACATACTGCCCGTGGTCTCCACCGGGACAGAAACAGGCATCCTCGAAGAATGGTGACAGGAACTTGGCAAATGTCAGGGAACCCCAAACCATCAGTATCATCAGCGAGAGGAACCATTTCCACAGGTTCACCTTATATGCTTTCACCAGATGAATGCCCAGGAGGATGATGAACAACGGAATCAGGAATGCCGGCAGTCCGAAGCACCGCTTGATGAAATACCAGGAGACATAGGAGCCGTAACTGCCGCAGGTGTTCATAAACGCCTGATTCGTATTGAGTATCTCACCCTCCTTCAAATCCTCAATCAGACTCTGGTCGGCTGCGCCAGTGGTGAAATACGATACAAATGCCAGTATCATATACACTGCTACGATGATGAGGAGAAAGCCGATGAAGAAATTCACCCGCTCGTGGTGGAAGATATCATTCATACCCAGGATCTTTAACAGTCCTGAGGCTTCTTTTTCGCTTTTTGCCTTCTTTTTCTTAACCATATTAATATAGTTTGCATAATTTTGATGCAAAAGTAGTTGAAAAAAGTCAGATTTCATCATAAATCGCAGTTTTTTTTGTATTTTTGCACACAGAAATGAAAAAGTTGATTTATAACAAGATGGATAAAGGCACCATTTCTGATATGAAACGGGTTGTCTTTCCTGGTCAGATTCATGTTGTCACTTCTCAGGAAGAGACTGAGAGATGCGTCGACTATTTACTGACACAAAATGTGCTGGGCTTCGATACCGAGACCCGTCCGGCATTCAAGAAAGGGACGCATTTCACGTGTTCCTTGCTGCAGGTGGCAACCGACGACTGCTGTTATCTTTTCAGGTTGAACCTGACAGGTATGACGCCTGCCATCATTCGGCTGCTGACAGACAAGACGGTCACGAAGGTGGGTCTGGCATGGAAAAACGATACACTCTCGCTTCATGAGTTGCAGGCTTTCGAGCCAGGCAGCTTTATTGAGCTACAGGATATGGTGAACCAGATAGGCATTGAGGACAAGAGCCTGGTGAAGATCTATGCCAATCTTTTCCAGGAGCGCATCAGCAAGGCCGAACGTTTGTCCAACTGGGAACGTGATGTACTGAAGGACAGTCAGAAAATGTATGCAGCCATCGATGCCTGGGCATGTGTGAGAATCTATCGCGAGCTGCTCCGGCTCGAGGAAACGGGTGATTACGAATTGGTGATTGTGCCTGAAGAAGAAAAACTACAGTATGATGAAACAAGTATATCTGAAACGTGGTAAGGAAGAGAGTCTCCACCGCTATCACCCCTGGGTATTCTCAGGAGCTATCCAACAGACTGACAAGGGTATAGAAGAGGGCGATTTGGTGCGTGTGATCTCCAATAATGGTGATTTCATCGCAGTTGGACATTATCAGCAGGGCTCTATCACCGTTCGCGTGCTCTCTTTCCGCGACGTACCCATCGATGCTGATTTCTGGGCTTCACGACTGTCATCCGCCCTACAGATGCGTATGGCCGTTGGCCTCGCCACTGATCCGGAAAACAACACATACCGTCTCGTTCATGGTGAGGGCGACCTCTTGCCAGGACTGATTATCGATATCTACGGCAAGACGGCTGTCATGCAGGCCCATAGCATCGGTATGCACCTGTGCCGCAAGGAGATAGCCCAGGAGTTGGTCAAGGCGATGGGTAACCGTTTGGAGAATGTTTATTATAAGAGTGAGACCACATTGCCCTTCATGGACAACATGGAGAATGGCTTTATCTACGGTGGATCCGACGAAAATATTGCCGTGGAGAACGGTCTGAGGTTCTATGTCGACTGGTTGCGTGGTCAGAAAACGGGCTTTTTCGTTGATCAGCGCGACAACCGTTCACTCCTCGAGCGCTTTGCCCATGGGAAGCGTGTGCTGAACATGTTCTGCTATACGGGTGGTTTTTCTGTCTATGCCATGCGTGGCGGAGCCCAGCTCGTTCACTCTGTTGACAGCAGTGCCAAGGCCATTGAACTGACCAACCGTAATATGCAACTGAATTTCCCTGGCGATGGCCGTCATCAGGCATTTTGTGAGGATGCTTTCAAATATCTCGAACAGGCAGGCGACCAGTACAACCTGATCATTCTTGATCCGCCGGCCTTTGCCAAGCACCGAGGCGCTCTTCATAATGCCTTGAAAGGCTATACGCGTCTGAATAACAAGGCTTTACAGAAGATTCAGCCGGGTGGGCTCCTCTTCACCTTCAGTTGTTCACAGGTGGTGACAAAGGATAACTTCCGTAATGCCGTTTTTACGGCAGCTGCTCAGGCTGGTCGTAAGGTGCGTATCCTTCATCAGCTGCACCAGCCGGCCGACCACCCAATCAATATCTATCATCCTGAAGGAGAATACCTGAAAGGACTGGTACTCTATGTGGAATAAGGTAGCTGATTTCATCGAACGGGAAGGGCTGCTGTCACGCGACGGTTTGCATCTCGTCGCATTGAGCGGGGGAGCCGATAGTGTGGCTTTGCTGCTCGTCATGAAAGAATTAGGCTATCGCATTGAGGCTGCACATTGTAATTTTCATTTACGTGGAGAGGAAAGTAACCGTGATGAGGAATTTGTAAAGATGCTCTGCAAAAGACATGATGTTCCTATCCACTTAATTCATTTTGATACAGAAGAATACGCCAGTTTACATCAAGTAAGCATTGAAATGGCAGCCCGTGATCTTCGCTATCAGTATTTTCATCAACTTTGTCATGATATCGGAGCAGATTCAGTCTGTGTTGCCCACCATCGTGACGATGCCATAGAAACTTTTCTGATGAACCTGATTCGAGGGGCAGGTATTCATGGTTTGACAGGTATCCGTCCCAAAAATGGCCAAATCATTCGTCCGCTGCTCTGTGTCAGCCGCCAGGAGATTGAGGACTATCTGCATTCTAAAGGGCAAGACTTTGTGACAGACTCAACGAATCTCATCGACGATGTGGTGCGTAATAAGATCCGCCTTCGTGTACTGCCGCTTTTAAGGGAAATCAACCCAAACGTGGCAAATAACATCGATAAAACCGCCAATTATCTTCGTCAGGCAGAGAAAATTCTTGACAATGAACTAAGCGTACAGAAAAGTTCTCTAATTCAAAATAATGAAGTATCCGAGTCTCAGTCGGTTGCCATTTCACAGCTTCTTCAGCTGCCTTCACCCGAACTGTTTCTCCATGAATGGCTGACTCAGATGGGGTTCAATTCATCGCAGACAGAACAGATTTTTACCCATCTCATCGGACAGTCGGGTAGGGAGTTCTCATCACCTACACACACCTTGATTATTGACCGTAATCAGCTGGTGGTAGAACCCTTAAAATCTCCGATGAAAACGATGAAAATTCCCGAGACAGGCCATTACCGATACGCTGATGATTTGCGCTTTTCTTTCATTATATCTGATGACGTAACAATCTCTAAATCAGATAATTCAATAACTTTAGATACAGAGAAAGTTCAATTTCCGTTAACCATTCGTAGCTTACAGCCAGGCGATACTTTCTGCCCATTTGGTATGAAAGGTCATAAGCTGGTAAGTGATTTCCTGACCGACCGGAAGATGAATATCCTGGAGAAGCGCCGTCAGTTGGTTGTCACCGATGCAAAGGGTGAGATCATTTGGCTTGTCGGCCTTAGAACAGACAATCGCTACAAGGTGGAAAAGAAGACCCGGTCGGTTTTACGCATAACGGTTCTAAAGACTCTATAATAAATGTTAATCCCTGCTCGGGGTTTTATTTATTTTATTTATCTTTGCGCTTGCAAAACCATTCAAAATTATCTAACAAACATTGACTTCTCATGCATAAGTCACTTAAGGTCATATTGATTTCAGCCTTCTGGCTACTTGCTGTATCTTCGGTTACGGCGATGACTTATTGCATGCCCACGCCAAGCAGGATGGTTAACTCCAGCTTTGGTGCCAGATGGGGTCGTCAGCATAAAGGATTAGATATTAAGGTAAATCTTGGCGATACGATTAGAGCTGCGTTCAGTGGAGAGATCGTCAAGTCGTCTTTCAACAAGGCAGGATATGGCAACTATGTCATCATCCGTCATGAGAAGGGAATGGAGACGCTTTATGCCCATCTTTCCAAGAACTTAGTTTCTGAGGGCGCCGAGGTCGTGGCTGGTCAGCCCATTGGTCTTGGGGGCAATACGGGTCGTACAACGGGTATTCATCTTCATTTTGAGGTTCATATCGACGGCAGACCCATCAATCCGGAGAAGCTTTTCGACTTTGAGAACCAGTGCATGAAGCTGGTGGGCAAGTCTTCAACAAAACGTTTGGTCTTTGAAGAACCAGCACCTGCTCCAAAGCCCAGGATTTCTGAAGAAGTTGAAGAAGTAAAGCCAGAAGTCAAGCCTGAGCCCAAGAATCCTGATCTGAAGCCTGAGCCTAAGCACAGAGAAGTGCAGCCTGAGCCTGTGTTGGAGCAGCCAGACATCAAGCGTGCAATCGAGCCCAATGGCATGGCATATCATAAAGGTACCAGTGTGAGACAGCCGGACTCCCTGGCAATCCAAGTATTTGATACTCCGGCTATCAGCTATTCAACTACTAACCCAGAAACGGGAATCAATCTGACGCTTCCCCTTTCTGTTTCTGAATTAACGCGTTCAAGCAACGTGCCTGACGCTTCTGATGTCACATTTGACTCCTCGTCCGAGTCCGCTCCTGAGGCAGACCCCGTGGTGGTCGAGATCATTCAGCCACCCCCTCAGCCGCCCCAGCAGTTGCAACCGCCTGAGAATTCCGGCTGACTTATGACCAGCCCTGACTTATGACCAGCCGCGAGGACATCTATAGTGCATGTCCTCCCGATTGCCTATCGGGATAATTAACATTAGTCACATGCTTTTATCTTTTTAGCTCAAGTAACATAGCGGGCAGGAATGCCTAAAGCCAGATACATCTCGCAGAGAGAGATGGCCAGCTGGCGGCAGTTGACACCCTTACCTGTGGTCTTTACATAATTATATAGGTCGATGGCATCCATCTCGGCATGGTGTCGAGGATATTTATCAGCGTTGTAAGTGAAGTGATTGCCTCCTTATATTTACCTTCCTTGAGATAGTTCTTATAAGTTGTCTCATTCATAACCATCACCATCTGGAACTCCATCAACCGCTTCTGCTGGGCATCGGTGTTCATAACAAACATAAATGTCATGGCAACCATGGCCAACGCTTTCTTTGCTAAATAATTCGTTTTCATACTTATCATATTTTAATTTTATCAGTTTTTATTCTATCAGTTTGACGCTGCAAATGTACAGATAGTTGCATATTAAACCAAATTTCTGGGATATTCTGCACCTTTCTGTGATAAATGGCAATAAAATAATGCAGCACGCGTCATCGCAACGAATGCTGCATTTTAGTTTCATTCTAACTTGATATTAACAAAACTATAATAAAAACTTATTCTTCAAATTCCTTCAGCTCTTCCAAGCCGCGTTCTATCTCCTGCATCTGCTGGGCGTGACGACGACGCTGCCACAATCCGATAACAAATGCCAGAGCGAAGGTGAGCAAGGTGAGACCTACTACTACCCAAACGCGATTGCTGAATCCATAGTCGACAGCTGTATTGAAACCAAGCTCAGAGATGTAGAAGCCTACAAAGGCCAGAGTTACACCTGTGATAGTCCAGTAAGGATCGTCGTGACACGCCTTCTTGTATTTCAACACCAAGCGGTTGAGTTCGCTTACGTTCTTGCCATCAACATCGAACTTAGACAGCAGCAAGAGTTTCCTTACAACAGGAATCAATCCAATGAGCATCACTGCCTCAACAATCACAAACGATGTGGTAGAGATGGGGGTATGCATCCATACGTATGGGAAAACAAAACCTATGATAACCAGGCTCACTACGAAGTTGTAGATGTTGTGGCCCACGATGCCGTTGAAAGCCGACTTGGTCTTCTGAGATACCATCTCCTTAACCATACGCATATTCACTATTTCTGTTTCTGCCAGACGCTTATCAAGAGCGTTCCAACTGGTCTTCAAATCGTCAAGTTCCATAATCTTACAATTTAACTGTTAGA
>JAEEGG010009289.1_pt1 | contig 22071 bp, 15 predicted proteins | sample 9134161 | NCBI WGS metagenome assembly JAEEGG01 (sample SAMN16246543, study PRJNA631951) | gut metagenome | biome: gut microbiome; feature: rumen; material: CR-attached | host: Bos | place: Iran: Karaj | collected 2018-10
GGGCGCCGTCCTTGTTGCCGAACCAGACGCCGACCGTGAGCGTTTCCGTGCAGGCGAAACACCATGCGTCGCGGAGTCCGTTGCTGGTCCCGGTCTTCCATGCGGCGGTCCCTTCGAATCCGGCGAGCGGGAGCGAGGTCAGCATTTTCATAAGAAGTTGGCTGGTCCCTTCGGAAAAGACGCGTTTGCCGTCCGTTGCGGCTGGTGTCGGGGCGTCCTCGTCGTGCATGAAGCGGACCGGACGGAGCACGCCGCCGGACGCGAGCGCGCGGTAGGCGTTGGTCAGGTCGAGGAGCGTGTGGCCCGCGCTGCCGAGCGCCATGGCGAGGCCGTAGTTGCCCGCCCGGCGTTCCGGGGCGAGGATGCCGAGCCGGATGGCGAGATCGGTCATGCGGCCCTCGCCGAGGGCGGCGGCCAGACGGATCGCCGGGGTGTTCAGGGAATGGGCGAGGGCGTAGGACGCCTTCACCGGACCGCGGAACGAACCGTCGAAGTTGCCGGGCGCGTAATCGCCGAACCGGACCGGAGCGTCCAGCAGACGCGTGTCGGCGACGGCAAGCCCGCCTTCGACGGCTTCGGCGTAGAGGAACGGCTTGAGCGTGGAGCCCGCCGACCGGACCGCGGTCGCGGCGTTGAACTGGCCGTCCTCCGGTGCGGTGAAATCCAGAGTGCCGAGGTACACCAGGGCCTCGCCGGAGGCGTTGTCGAGCACGACCACGGCGGCGTCGCGGACACCGGGCAGGGATTCGCGGCGGCGTCTCAGGATGGACAGGACATCCCGCTGGAACTCCGCGTCGATCGTGCTCGCGACCGCTTCGCCCTGCGCCGGAGACCAGCCCGCGGCGTTCTTCTCCGCACGGGCCCGGCGGACGGCGAAGATCGTTTCGTCCGGGGTTGCCCTGAACTCGAAATCCGCCGGCTGATCGAAGTCGCGGTAGCGGAGCGGTTCGGTGCTGTAGATCTCCTTCGCCTCGTCCGCGGTGATGAGTTCATGATGGACGAGCAGGTCGAGCACGATCTTCTGGCGCTTCTTCGCGGCTTCGCGGTAGAACTTCGGATTGTAGCGGTTCGGCTTCTGCGGGATGCCGCAGAGCAGGGCGGCTTCCGCCCGGTTGAGCTGGGACGCGTGGAGCCCGAAATAATACCGCGCGGCCGCCTCGATGCCGTAGACCTTGCCGCCGCAGGGGATGCGGTTCAGGTACTCGGTCAGGATCTCGTCCTTCGTGTAGAGCCGTTCCAGACGGCGCGCCATCGCGGCCTGTTTGAACTTGCGGACCAGGCTTGGCCTGTGGTCGGGCAGGGCGAATCCCGCCAGCTGCATCGTGATGGTCGACGCGCCGGAGATGATCTTCAGGTTGCGGATGTCCTGCCACAGCGCCCGCAGGATCGCGGAGTAATCGACTCCGCCGTGCTCGTAGAACGCATAATCCTCCGCCGACAGCATGATGTCGACGGCGCACGGGGCGATCTCGTTCAGCGTGACCGGGAACCGCCATTCGTAGTCGTACGTGGTCTCGTAGAATATCGGGACGCCGCTGCGGTCGAGGTACGCGTGCGACGGCGTGATCTGCCGGAGCCGGATCATCGGGTCGTCCACGCAGCAGGGCGCAAGGAACCAGACCGCGAGGACGAGCGCGGCAAAAACGAGGAAAGCCGCCGCAGCGATGCGAACGGCTTTCCTGTTGAAGACTGTGCGGAAACGAACCCTCATTTCACCTCGAAGACATCCTGTCCGGCGGACGGGATGAACGTGCCGTTCATATCGGGATCGTACATGGCCTCCGCGTGGAGGGCGGGGACGGCGAACTTGCCGGGCGTGACGGCGCGGACGGTGTAGATGGCGTACGCGGACTCGTAGAGCGTGCCGAAGGCGAGGAAGCGGTCGTCGCGCTTTTCCGTGCGGTCGAAGAAATGACGTTTTTCGAGGCGGATCTTGTTCGGGATACGGCTGGAAGTCCTCATGCGCGTCGTGAGCTCCTCGTCCTCGATCTCAAGTCCGGCGGGAAGGATGTCGGAGACGACGAGGTCTTCGACCACGTCCGGGGCGTCGACCGTGATGCGGACGAACGCGAGTTCGCCATGCTTGAGCGAGGTGACGGGTTCGCCCTTTTCATTGAAGAATTCGCGGTTCAGCCTGACCGGGCCGGATGCGGACCGGGCGTTCTTCGGCACGCCCTTTACGACCGTCTGAACAAAGAATTCAGCGCTTCCGGTGTTTTTGACGGAGCTTTCGCCGTTGGCGACGTTCTTCTTTATGGCATCGGTGAACTCTTCGAGTCTGTCCTCGAACGTGAATTTGCCGTTCGCTTTGACCGGGGGATAATACTCCGCGAACGCCGCGAGGCCCATCGAGGCCCAGGCATTGGACTGCGTCGTGCCCCAGCAGTTGCCGTCCTTGCGGATGCGTCCGGCAAGGAAGGCCGCGAGCTTTGCGGCGGCATCCTTATTGCCCTTCGGGTCGCACTTCATGAGGATGTCGAGGACCATGCCCGCGCGGGATGCCGCGTCGTACATGCCGACCGCGGGCGAATCCCCGTAAAGCCAGGCGGTGTCGGCGAGCGACTTGCGGAGAGGCTCCGCGCCTTCTCCTGCGTAACCGCCGCGGATCAGGGCGGCGGCGGCCAGGAACTGCGCGAACCCGGGCTTGCTTCCGGCGAGGACGTTGCGGGCCGGGATCACGAAGTCCTTGCTGCCCGCGGACGCGAGCACGTAGGCGGCGTAGGCGCGGAGTTCGGGCTTGTACATGCCGGCGGTGTTCGCGAGGCGCAGCAGATAGGCGGTGACGTCCCGGCGGACCGCGGCGTCAACGGAGATCAGCTTTGCGGCGTCGGCCTCGAAGATGAAGTGCGCGGCGTAGACCGTGCCTTCCGGCCATTCCTTGCGGACGTCCGGCCACATGGAGAACGCGCCGTCGCCTGCCAGCATGCTCAGAATGCGGGCGTAGGCGGCGGGGACCTTCGGCTGCATGGTCTTCGCGACCTCGGCGTCGAGGAGCCCGGCCTTCACCAGCGGCTGAACCGCGATGAACGGGAACGCGCCGGAAACGGTCTGCTCCAGGCAGCCGTAGGGATAATCGTTCAGCCAGCCGAGCGCGTCCTTCACGCCGAGCGCGGGCGAGGACGAAACGGAGAGTGTTGCGCTGTCTACGGACGTGAACTCGCCGTTGAGGTCAAGCGTGAAATCCTTGCCGGGGGCGACGGATACGAATTCCGTGACGGTCTGCGGCGGGTTGGGCTGGCGGACCGTGATATACGTCGTTTCCGTGCGCTTTTCCGCGCCGACGGAGAGCGTGGCGGCGAGCGTGCCTTCGCCGAGCGTGTCCGTGGCTTTCACGCGGAACGAAATATCCTTCGTCTCGCCCGCTTTCAGGCTGTCGATGCGCGGCTTGTCGCCCGCGAGCTGAAGCGTGTCGGGCAGGGCAAGGTCGAATTTGACCGCGCCGTCTTTCGCGTCATGATTGAACGCCCGGACGGAGATAACCGCTTCGTCGCCAGGGGCGAGCACGCGCGGTGCGGAGACCGTGAGGCTGACCGGAGAACGGACGATCATTTCGCGTTCGCCGGAGCCGACCGCGTCGGGCGAACTCGCGACTGCCATGAACCGGAGCGAACCGGAATGGTCCGGGATCTTCACTTTGACCTTGCCCGTTCCGTTCGAGACCGCGACCGCGGGTTCGATGATGCGCACGGCGTCTTTCATCTTCACGAGCGATGCTTTGAGCGCGGCGCCCGCGTCGTCACCGCCGCCGATGGTGCCGTCCGGGCGGATCTTGAGGTTCGGGAAGAGCCGGCTGTATGTCTCGCTCATGCTGATGAACGAGTCGTCGGCCTGAAGGAAGAACTTGTAGATGTCGGGTGTCTTGAATCCTGTGAGCGCGAGGACGCCTTCGTCGACCGCGAAGAGGCAGACCTGGCCGTCAGCGGGCTTGCCGTCGAGCGATGCGAGGGAGATGCTCACTTCCGCCTCGGTCTCGGGACGGACGATGCCGGGGAGCTCGATCCCGACGTTGAGCTTATGTGCGGCGGAGTGGTCGAGCTTGAGGCTGGCGTCGCCGGAAGCGCGCATGTATTCGCCGTTCTGTTTGCCGACCGCGAACACGCCGACGTGGAAGATCCCGTTCAGGCAGTCGGCAGGGATCTTCGCCTCGACAGTGTTTTCACCCGTCTTGACCTGGAACGTGCTGGAGGAATCAAGCTTGGTGCCTCCCATCGCCACGAACGCTTCGCCGTCGAACGGGCTGGTGAACGTGAGTTTGGCGGTCTGGCCGGGCGTGTAAGTCTTCGCGTCGGTCTTGAACACGAGCCCGGAGGGATCGCCGGTGCGTCTGCCGGATTCGCCCGCGGAGTGCCATACATTGAGCTTCGTGCGGATGTCGTTGCCGTACTCCGCCACGATGTCGTAGCAGCCGGACGGCAGGTCGAATGCAACCTGCGAGGTGAACGCGGCGAGGTCGGCGCCCTGCGGGACCGTGAACGTCTTCGACGCGCCTTCCACCTCGGAAACGGTCTCCTTCCAGCGTCTGCGGTAGCCGTCGCCCTCCTGCACCAGCACATAGTCCCAGGAGCGTTTGTAGACCGTGAATCTGATATCACGTCCGTCGTTGAGCGAAGCGGCCTTGCCCTGTTCGGTCGCGAGCAGAGCCAGGTCAAGCAGGCATTCGTTGCCCGCGCCTTCCTTCTCTTTCAGTCCGATGAACCAGTCTGAGGGATACAGCGTGAAGTTGTCGGATCCGGTCACGGCGCGTTCGCCCGGTTCCTGCACGGACGCCTGAAGCACGACGCGCACCGGATCGAACGAGATGCCGCGCGAGCCGAACGACGGCAGCGAGAGGTTCGTCTTGCCGTTTTCGACCGAGATGGTTGTATTGTATTCGTCGAAATTGAAGCGCGAGGCGTCGCCGACGGTCCAGTCTTTCCAGTGGTCGGGACGTTTCCCGTTCGCGAAGCAGTCGAAGTAGACTTTGCCGGACGCGGACGGCACGGGCGTGCCGAAATAATAGTCCGCGGAGAGGACCGCCTGAATCGGCTCCTTCACGGCGGCGGGTCCGGCGGGCAGGGGAGCATGCTCGAGCTTCGTCCTGATGCGGTCCGGCACATACGTGCCGACCTGGATGTGCGATTCGCCCCATATGCGCTTGGCGACGCCGAAGCGGAACGTGTAATAGCCGGACGCGGCGTTTTCCGGGATCCTGACCTCGGACGAGACGAATCCGTTCTTGTCGGGCGTGAGCTGTTTCGAGAATATCTCTTTCCCGTCCGGAGCGACGACCGTGAGGGTGACGGGGGTCGTTTCCGAGTTAAACACGGAGCCCATTTCGTTTTTTCCTTCCTTGCCTGAGGCATCCGCCGTTTCGTGCCCGATTTCCAGTTCGGCGTCCGTCCGGTCGCGGATGAACGCCGCGGCGAGGAAGGATTCACCGGGGCGCACGATGCCGCGTTCCGAGAAGGCGAATGCGCGCGGCGTGAGGTCGTTTTTGCCGAGGTAGAGATCGAGCGGGAACCAGGCGAATTCCTTTCCTTTGCGGATGGTCGCGGAGTAGAGGCTGCCGAACTGCCCCGTCCTGTTCAGAAAATTGCTGTCGTTCTCCCCTGCATGCAGTCTGTCGATGGAGTTCTGCGAGACGTGGAAAACGACTTTGCCGGACGCGTCCGTCTTGCCTTTCGCGAGGAGCTGGTTCTTGTCCGAAGAGAGCTCGATCTCGGCGTCGGCGATAGGATTGCCGTCGGAGATGCGGCGGGCGTAGAGGACGATCCCCCCGGCGGGGTCGGACACCGTGGCCGCGACCAGCGCGAAATCGGTGAGCATGAAGTTGCGGTATTTGGTCTCCCGGTAGGAGTAGTCGCCCCAGTCGGACTGCCTGTCGTACGCGACCTCAAGTACATAATACCCGGGCGTGGCGGAAAAGAGCCGCGTCGTATTGGGATTGGAATCGTTGACCACGAGGATGTCGTTGATGTCGAGCATATGGTTGACCGTTTCGTTCCGGGGATCGGAGAGCGTGACGGTCTTCTCGCCGACCAGGAGCATATTGGACGTGTCGGCCCGGTCGTCCCAGTCGTAGTAGTTGTTCGACATGTTGTTGAGGTTGTTGTCGAACGCGCGGTACAGTTTGACGTCGAGCTTGCGGATGTTTCTGGCGGAATAGGGGAACTCGACCGACTTCTCGGTAATGGGGAACACGCTGCCGTCGGTGAGGAAGGAAAGCTTTTCCGTCAGCTCGGGGATCGTGATATCGAACACCGCGTCGTTTTCAAGCGTGGCCTTGCCGGAACGGTCCGCCAGGCCTTTTTTTACGCGTACGCGATAGGTGACGCCGGGCTTGAATTTGCCGCTTACGGAAATGGTCGAGCCGTGCGCGTAGAGCGAGAGGTTGTCGACCTCGGGCGTGAACACAACCGCATTCTTCGGCACGTTGTATTGAAGCGAGGACGGCGTCGAAAAGGAGATGTCCAGCTCGTCGTTGTCCTTGTCATAGCTTGCGGACCGGAAGGTGACGGAGGTTGTCTGTGCGGCCGGGGCTTTGGCGGAGGCGGATTTCACCGCCGTGACCGCGGAACCCGCGGCTGCCGCGTTTCCTCCGATCCCGGCTTCTGTCTGAGGCTGATTGTCTTCCTGTTTCGGGCTTTCTGGGCGGATTCCCTTCGCACGCTGGTGCTGGACGACATTGTACGTGACGGATGCTGCGAGTGCGAGGGCGATTGCGGTGGTGACATTGACTGCTTTTTTCATGATCTTGTTTTTCCTGAAAAATAAAAAAAATGGAGCGAAAAATGGGGGGCGGGAGAAGAACGCATAAAACATACACGAAAGGTGTAAAAAATCAAGTGCGAAAACCCGAAAAATTCAAAAAATAAACAAAAAATCGTAGGCGCACCCGCGCATAGGGGAACGGAGCCGGAAAAAGGCCGGAAAAAACGCCGGAAAAGGGAATCGCGGCTGTATCGCGATCGTGCCGGACGATGGAACGATGCTGTGGATCCGTGCCGCCAGCACGAAAATGTTTCGCGTTGTTCGGTCGAGGCGGCGGCGCGGGGGCTGCCGCCGGCAAACGCGACCCGTCTGCGGCGCTGTTCAGGCAGGGGAAACGCCGCTTTTTTGCGAGTTCAGCCGGGTGCCCGGCAGGTGACCGCGAACGTCTGCCGTGCCGTCGCGGAGTACGGCACTATTCAGCACTCTTCAAGTGTGCCGTCGCGAAGCACGGCACTATTCAGCACTCTTCGAGTGTGATGTCGGCGTAGGTGAAACGCAGGACTTTCGCGAGGTCGGCAGGCGCGATCTCGATCTGGTAGCCGATCTTGCCCGCGCTGAAGAAAATCACGTCGAGGCCCGCGGCGGATTCGTGGATCACGGTCCTGAACTGCTTCTTCATGCCGATGGGAGAGCAGCCGCCGTGGATGTAGCCGGTAAGCGGGAAGAGTTCCTTCGACTTGATCATCTCGATGGATTTGCCGTTCACGGCCTTCGCCGCCTTCTTCAGGTCGAGCTCGGAATCGACCGGGACCACGAAGACGAAGTGTTCGCCGGACTTCTCGACCGTGACGAGCGTCTTGAAGACGTGCGCCGGGTCCTGGCCGAGCGCGGCGGCGACTTCGAGGCCGGAAACCGCGCCGGATTCGACGTAGCAATGATGTCGGAACGGTACTTTCGCCTGTTCCAGTATGCGCATGACGTTAGTTTTGAACTCGGATGCTTTGCCCATGATGAACCGCCTTACAACTGAATGTGAGCAAATACTATACCGCATGGGAACGGAAAATGCAATCCCGGAACCGCAAAAAGCGCGCGTGCGTCTTGAAAAAGAGGAAACATGAAGTAAATTATAGTGGATGAATCAACGAAAGACAGTCGGCGCGGCCGGGGCCGTGCGGCGAAAAGAACCATTCGAAATGTCGGAACAACAGAACAGAACACCGGAAACGGCGGTTTCGGGCGGGAGCCTGAAGCCTGATGCGTCCGCGCAGCCTCGGCCCGACGGAAATGCGGCGGCCGATCCGGCTGCATCCGGCGGCCTGAAACCGAAATTGATGCTGCTCTGGCACTGGTTCAACGTGTTCGTGGACTACATCGTGGAAGAGGACCCGAACCCGCCGAAGAAGTCAGGTCCACCGCCACTTGAGCGTGCAGATGTCGCCCTCAGGGAATCGGCGCTGAAAAAGTGCCTGAACCGTACCAACGCCTTTCTGGATTTCCTCGAAGAGGGCGTCAAGGAGCCCAGGCGGAGAAAAACGTTCGGGGAAACGCTTCGCGGCATCCGCGAGGACTGCCGGAGCGGCGCCGGACGCGTCAGACTGCTGAAATCCGCCGGCGGGTTCTGCTGGACGGTCTTCTATCTCGGCACGATCCTGGTCTTTCTTTTCGCCGCAGCCCTGCTCGGCACGGCGAAGACCCTGGAATACGTCGCGGCACACCGCGTAAGTTTCTATCCCGCGCCCGAAGTGGTGCATCAGATTGTTTTGCACCGCGAGGCGCTGGAAGACGTTGCCGACAGAATTGCGGCGAAACAGGGCGGCACGATGCCGATTGCCCCGAAAAGTTTCTTCGATGTGGAGCTCCTTGATATGCTCAAGCCGATCGCGGTCGATCTTTACACCGATGAATACGGCGTCTACCTCGTGACCAGCCGCGACCGTTATGCCGGGGAACACGGCATCTTCATCGCATTCGACGCGGAGAAGATGCCCCCGCTGCTGAACTGGGGCCTGATCGAAGGCCGCATCTTCACCTACGCCCTCTTCGACGACAGGCCTTTTTATTCTTTGTGAGGGGAAGGCAAGCCCTCCACTGAAACAGTGCGCTGCTGCGCTCGCGCACAAAATAACTTTTTTCCTGTAGAGAATAAAAAACCGCCGGAGAATCAGCATCTCCGACGGAGCATATTATGTCCGGTCCCGTGTCCGAGCGAAGCCGGACACTACCTCAGAACCGCTTGCGGTTAGCAGATTCGCGGGAGGAGTTCGCCGCCGGGCTGGGGCAGGAGCGACTGTGCGCCGATCTCGGTGGTCATGACGACTTTGCCGGGGTGGTCGGCGACGACTTCGCCGATGATGGCGGCGTTGGCGGAATACGGCCCTTTGCGGAGCGCTTCGAGGATCGCCGCAGCTTCGGACTTTGGGGCGAAGACGACGAGGCGCCCTTCGCAGGCGAGGTAAAGCGGCTCCAGCCCGAGCATGCCGCAGACGCCGCGCACCTCGGGCGCGACCGGGACGTCAGCGGCGTTGAGGCGGATCCCGACCTTGCTCTGGTCGGCGATCTCGTACAGAACGGTGCCGACTCCGCCGCGCGTGGCATCGCGGATCACATGGATGTCGTGCGAGGCGTCGAGCATGCTTTTTACCGTGCCCCACAGCGGGGCGCAGTCGCTCGTGACGTTGGCGTCGATCTCGAATTCGTTGCGGGCGAGCAGGATGGTGCAGCCGTGGCGGCCCACGTCGCCGGTCACGATCACGGCGTCGCCGGGCTTCGCAAACGCGCCGGACGTGCGGACGCCCTCGGTGAGCTGTCCGACGCCGGTCGTGGTGATGAAGACGTGGTCGACCTGGCCTTTGCCCGCGACCTTGGTGTCGCCCGCTACGATGCGGACGCCCGCTTCGTCGGCGGTCTTCTTCATGGCGTCGGCGATCTCTTCGAGCTTGGCGAGCGGGAATCCCTCCTCGATCACGAATGCGCAGGAAAGATAGAGCGGCTTCGCGCCCATGCACGCCAGGTCGTTGACCGTGCCGCAGATGCTGAGCTTGCCGATGTTGCCGCCGGGGAACTCGAACGGCGACACGATGAAGCCGTCCGTGGTGAACGCGATCTTTCCGGCGTCCACCGGCAGGACCGCGGCGTCGTCGCCGGTGAAGTCGGGGTTGGAAAAATGCGCCTTGAACACGCGGTCGATGAGTTCGGCGGTCTGGCGTCCGCCCGCGCCGTGTGCGAGCGTCACGAATTCGTTGTTATCCATTCAGAATATCTCCGTATTGGTAGTAGGCGGAACACGCCCCTTCGTTGGAGACCATGCACGCTCCGACCGGGTGGAGCGGGGTGCAGGCGGTCCCGAAAAGTTTGCAGTCGGTGGATTTGCATTTGCCCTGAAGCACTTCGCCGCAGCGGCAGCCGGGATTGCTCCGGCCGGTCACGGGCGGCAAATTGAACTTCAGCCGTGCGTCGTACGCGGCGAACGCCGGGCGGAGCTTCAGGCCGGACATCGGGATCACGCCGAGGCCGCGCCACTCCGCGTCGCACGGCTCCATGACCGTGTCCATGAGCTTCAGCGCGGCGGGAGAGCCTTCGGCCCGCACCACGCGCGGGTAGCAGTTGCGGAAGAACGGTTCGCCGGATTCGGAGAGCCGGACGATGACCGCGAGCGCGGTCAGGATCTCATCCGCGGTGAATCCCGCGACCACGCCGGACACGCCGAGCTTCACGAGGTCTTCGCAGACGGCCGTGCCCGTGATGGCGTTCACATGGCCGGGGTAGAGGAACGCGTCCGCGCTGCCCTTCAACGCCCGGTATGCGTTCGGCATGGTCTTGTTCGCGCCGAGGATGGAGAAGTTCGCCAGCCCTTCGGCGGCGGCCTTCTTCACCGCCAGACACGCCGCCGGGACCGTCGTCTCGAACCCGACCGCCAGGAACACGACCTGTTTGTCGGGATTCTCCCGCGCGAAGTCGACCGCATCCAGCGGCGAATACACGGTCTTTACGGACGCGCCTTTCGAACGCGCCCCCGCGAGGCTCATTTCGGAGCCGGGTACGCGGATCAGGTCGCCGAACGTGCAGATCGTGGCGCCGTGTTCGAGCGCGAGCATGACCGCCTCGTCGATGTACCCGGCGGGCGTGACGCAGACCGGGCAGCCGGGACCGGAAATGAGCTCGATCTGCGGCGGCAGGATGCGGCGGATGCCCAGACGGAATATCTCGTGCGTGTGGGTGCCGCAGACCTCCATGATGCGGAGTTTGCGCCCGCAGTAGGATTCGATGATCCGCTTAGCCGATTCCATCAAGCGACTCCATGATCTTGCCGGTTTCCCCGGCGTCCGTGTCGGTGATCCTGGCGATGGCGACGCCGGCGTGGACCATGACGTAATCGCCGGGTTCCAGATCGTCGATGAGTTCCGCGGAAACCTTGCGTCTTGCGCCGGAAGCGTCGATGAGGGCGGTGCCGTCCTCGATGCTTACGACTCTGGCTGAAAGACCTACACACATAAGCCGTCTCCTTGTTTCGGTATGGAAGAATGTGGTATGGATGAATATTCAGGGGTGTTTTTGTTCAGATGGCGCATGGCGGCGAGCGCCTGACCCGCGCCGATGCCGCCGTCGTTCGGCGGGATCATGCCGTGCAGCAGCACACGGAATCCGGCGGAGCGCAGATGCTCAGCGACGAGCGTGGTGAGCAGGCGGTTCTGGAACACGCCGCCGGTCAGCGCGCAGACGTTCAGGCCGGTGTCCTCGCGGATGAGCTCGCAGGTCTTCGCGATCATGCCCGCGAGCGCGGTGTGGAACATGTACGCGAGGATGCCGGACTCGACGCCGGCGTGGCGGGCGAGAATGATGTCATGAACGAGCGCATCCGTCGGCAGGACGATTTCGCCGGAGGGATCGCGTTCCGGCGGCGGGCAGGACAGGCGATGGGATTCCGCTTCGTCGGAATATTGTTCCAGCCAGGCTTCGGCGGCGAACTGGAGCGCGGTGGATGCCTCGCCCTCGAACGTCGAGGCTTTGCGGACGCCGAGGATCGCGCTGACGGCGTCGAAGAGGCGTCCCGCGCTGGTGGAGACCACGCAGTTCAGCTTGCGGTCCAGCATGGTCTTCTGGAACTTGTAAATGCCCGGGTCGCAGAGGCCTATTTCGGCGGCGATGCGGCCGACGTCGTCCGGGAACAGCGCATTGACCATCGAAACGGCGATGCGCCAGCCTTCGCGGGCGGAGGCGTCGCCCCCGGCCTGCAGGAACGGGCGGATGTGCCCGGCGCGGGTGAAGCCGTCCGGCGAGGAAACGAGGAATTCGCCGCCCCAGATCGTGCCGTCCGTGCCGTAGCCCGTGCCGTCGAACGACACGCCGATGACCTCGCCCGTGAAATCGTTTTCGACCATGCAGGAAAGCACGTGGGCGTAGTGGTGCTGAATTTTTAAGACGGGGATGCCGAGTTCCTGCGCCACGGCGGACGAGTTGTATTTCGGATGCAGGTCGCAGCAGACGATCTGCGGCTTCATTTCGAGCAGTTCGGACATGCGCGCGACCGATTCCCGCAGGGCGCGGACGGTGCGCAGGTCCTCCATGTCGCCGATGTAGGGCGAGGGGTAGAAGAGGCCGCCGTTCGCGAGGCAGAACGTGTTTTTGAGCTCGCCGCCGATGCCGAGGACCTGTCCGCGGAAATCGCCGGAGACGAAGAACGGCAGGGGCGCATAGCCGCGCGACCGCCGGATCATGTACGGTCGGCCGTCCAGCCAGTCCATCACGGAATCGTCCGCGCGGAGCCGGATCTTCCGGTTGTGGGACAGGATCCCGTCGCAGAATCCGGCGATCTCGGCGAGCGCGTCCTCGTCGCTGCGGCAGATGGGCGCGCCGGACACGTTGCCGCTGGTCATCACGAGGCAGTCCGGCATGGTCAGGCCGTCGTCGAAGCGGAACAGCAGCATCTGAACGGGCGCGTACGGCAGCATCACGCCGAGCGTGGGATTGCCGGGCGCGAGCACGTCGGGCAGGGCGCTTTCCGGGCGTTTTCTGAGAAGGATGATCGGCTTCTGGTGGCCGTCGAGGATCTCCTCCTGGCCGGGCAGGACCGCGCATTCGCGGCGGACGGTCTCCAGCGAATTCATCATCACGGCGAACGGCTTCATCGGGCGGCGTTTGAGCTCGCGCAACCGCGCCACGGCGTTCGCGTCGCGGGCGTTGCAGCACAGATGGAACCCGCCGATGCCCTTGATTGCGACGATCTTTCCCTCGAGGATGGCGCGGCGGGCGGCGGTGATCGCCTTTTCGTTGCGTTCGGGGCGTCCGATGAGGTAGACTTCCGGGCCGCAGTCGTGACAGCACACCGGCTGGGCGTCGTAGCGGCGCGACTCCGGCGAGGTGTATTCTGTCTCGCACTGCGGGCACATCGGGAAATAGTCCATGCTGGTGCGGACGCGGTCATATGGCATGGAGTCGAGAATGGTCAGGCGCGGGCCGCACGCGGTGCAGTTGATGAACGGGTGCAGATAGCGGCGGTTCGCCGGGTCGAACAGTTCCTGTTTGCACAGGTCGCACGTGGCGATGTCCGGCGAGACGAAGATGTCCCCGGTCTCGTGTTCGCTTTCGATGATCTCGAACGTCGGATACGCGGGCTCCGTGCGGACGCGCGAAATGATCTTCAGAATCGTGGAGCGCGGCGGGGCTTCGTGTTCGAGCGCGAAGCGGAACGTTTTCAGCGCTTCCTCGTTTCCCTGAGCGTGGACTTCCACATAGGACCCTTTGTTTGCGACGCTCCCGGTCAGGCCGGCGCGGACGGCGATTCGGCTCACGAACGGCCGGAACCCGACGCCCTGGACGACGCCGTAAATGCGGTAAATGGTCGTGGAAACGCCCGTGTTCATCTTATTGCACCTCGTCAAGCAGCCGCCCGGAAACGGCGAAATGCGGGAAGTCGATGATGTTGAAATCCTGCGTGCGGGGCAGGGCGACGCGCAGACGGCTGTCGCAGACGATCGCGTCGTAATTACCGTTCAAAATCGCCTCGATAAACGCCTCTTCGCTTTCGATGCGGAAATCGCCGTCGCGCATGAATTCCGGTTCCATCATGAACCACGAGGCGACAGTGACCTGCGAGACGGGATCAAGCTTCAGAATGGCGTCGCGGACGGCGTTCGCGGCGAACTGCTGGTGAATGACCAGCGTCTTCTTTCCGGCAAGCGGGGGCAGGGCGGCGAGCACCTGCGGCGGGAGCCACGGACACCGCACTTCGAACGGCGTGCCGAATGTCTTTTGCAGGTATTTTGCCGCGGCAAGTCCGGCAGGCGAGACCACGATGTTTTTCTCCGCAGCGGACGCATTCTTCGCCGCGTCGAGTCCCGTGCCCATGCCGTAGCAGTTCACGGTCTTCCAGCCGTCTTTCATGAGCGCGGCGGACAGCAGGTTTCCGGCATCGAGCGTCGGGAAATCCAGCGGTGACGCGCCGAGGGCGCCGACCGTGCCGGGATCGATGTCAAGCCGTTCCGTTGCAAATGTCTTGAAGAGTTCCAGCCAGGCATCGGACGCGCCGACGTCGTAGTGACGCGTCCCGGTCGTGGCGACCGTGATCGCGGGGCGTCCGGTGCGTTTTTCCGCCATGCGTTTCAGCGCCTTGAAATCGGTCGCGATGATCGCGGGGACCGGGGTGCCGATGATGGCGGAAAACGCGAGGCCGGTGCCGTCCATGGCGGTCTGAAGCTTGGCGACGAGTTTGTCGTCGCGGCCGAGGATGGCGTCCATGTCGCGGAGTCCGGCGCTGAAGATCGCGCTCCGGCTGGTGAACCAGCGCGGCTCGTCGAATCCGCAGATATTGCCCGTGCAGCCGCCCGCGTCGCAGATGGCGATCAGGCCCCCGAACTCGAAGAGCGCGGAAACGGCGCCGGACTGGTCGGGCGCGAACGGCGAAAGGTGTTTCAGGATGCTTTTCATTGCGCCGCCTCCTTTCCGGCCAGGGCGTTTCCGAGCGCGGCGAAGAGCGCGGCGACTCCGGCGTGACCGAACGGCTGCTGTTCCTCGTTCCACGGCACGCCGGGCAGCGCCGGGTGGTAGTACATCGCGTCGCGTCCGATGACCGTGTCGCAGGCGGTGTCCCTGCCGTCGTAGAACATCATGGTCGGGGAGAGGTTGGAATAGATCTTCGTGTCCGGGCTGAGCGCGGCGATCTTCTTCACGTAAACGAAGTTGGAGCCGCCGACCGTGCCGAAAATTTCGGAGACGTTGAAGCCGCTGCGGATGAGCGAGAGCGAAAGCTCGAACGGATCGGCGTTCAGCCATTCGCCGACGGCGAACGTACGTGCTCCGAATCCGGTGCGGAAATCCGTGATCGCTTTTTCGGCGCGTTCGCGGTAGGGAGCATCGTCGAAATCCGCGCCGACGGCCTGCCCGAGCAGACGGTACTGGTTGGAGATCTTGTCGGTCTGGTACAGGCGGGCGAGCTCTACGGACGGGATGCCGAGGCGTTTCTGCAGATCGGCGGCGGCGTGGCGCGCCTCCTGATTGAGCACGAGATTGAAGTTCGCCTCCGCCATCGCCTGATATTCTTCAAACGTGGCGCAGCGGGAGATTTCGCGGATGGCGCGGATCCCGGCGGATTTCAGCAAAGTGTAAAGCTCGGTGTCGCCCCGAAGCGGCGAGAAGAACCCGAGGATATTGACCGAGGTCGGGACTTTTTCGCGGGGCTGGAGCAGAGAGTAGACCGAACGGCGCACCGAGACCATCGGCGGCAGACGTCCTTCGCGGGTCAGCGCATACATGTAGCACGGCACGACCAGGACGCCCGCGTAGTCCGAAGCCTTGCGGCAGACGCGTTCCATGTCCGTGCCGAGCAGGGCGTCCACGCATGTGATGCAGATCATAACCGCGGACGGACGCACGGCGCAGGATTCGCAGACCTCCTTCACCGCATCCGGAATACGCGCCAGATGGCGCCCCGTCACGATGTCCGTGTCGTCCTGCATGAGGTAGAAGAAACGTTCGGCGAGGGACGCTTCACAGCCGAGCGCGGCGGTGTTGCGTCCGCAGCATGCCGGGGCGACCAGCAGCATGACCGAACCGGGCACGGCGAGACCTGCGCGTTTCACGCCGAATCCCTGTGCTCCTGGCGAATTGAACGCGAGCGTGGCGGGGGAGCTGTAGATCAGATGCGCCGAGGAGAGCAGTTCGGGCGGGATGTCGTCCCTGCCGCGCGCCGCAAGTTCGGCCGCCGTGATGGAATACGCCTGATTCATGCGGATGCTTTCTCCTCGTCCAGAAGAAGTTGCGCGAGTGCGAGGAACCGTTTGCTGACGTCGAGTTCCGGGTCGCCCTCGACGACGGTCCTGCCCATGTCCTCGTAGCGGATGATGTCGTTGCTGCGGGGGATGTCCGCCACGATCGGAAGTCTGTTGGCGTCGGCGAACGCGCGGACCTTTTCCTCCTCGCGGTCGACGGCGCGGCGATTCAGCACGATGCCGCGCACGGCGGCGTAGCCGCGATCCTCGAAATTGTGCACGGCGCTGTTGATGTTGTTCGCCGCGTAGAGCGCCATTTTCTCGCCGGAAGTCACGATGAGCACCTGCGAGGCGTAGCCTTCCCGGATAGGCGCGGCGAATCCGCCGCACACCACGTCGCCCAGCACGTCGTACAGCACCACGTCGGGCTTGTACGTTTCAAAAAGGCGGAGGTCGGCGAGCAGACTGAACGTGGTGATGATGCCGCGTCCGGCGCAGCCGAGTCCGGGGGTCGGGCCGCCCGTTTCGATGCACAGCACGCCGCCGAACCCGGTCTTCGCGATTTCCTCGATGCGTTCGGGTTCGCGGTCGTGTTCGCGCAGGAAGTTCATGACGGGGATCACAGGGGCTCCGCCGAGCAGATTGATGGTGGAGTCGGCTTTCGGGTCGCAGCCGATCTGAATGACCTTGCGTCCGAGGCGCGCGAACGCCGCCGCGAGGTTCGAGGTCACGGTCGATTTGCCGATGCCGCCTTTGCCGTATATCGCGAGTTTCAGCATGTCAAAACCTCCAGGGAAGGGGACGGTCGATCAGGTTCAGGGCTTCTTTCCGGTAGCATCTGCCGGAGAACGCCTCGTGCGGAAGCCGGAAGAACGGGACGTCCGGCGGGCAGACGGGCGCGTACATGGGGTCGGCGATCACACCGGACGCTTCCGCGAACGTCGCGGCGGCCGCATCTTCGTCCCAAATGCGCAGGTCGCCGGGGGCGAGCAGCCGGTCCTCGGCTTCCAGCGGGCAGAGCACGCGGCAGGGCGTCCCGAGGTCGGCTTCGATGGCGCGTGCAAGCGAGCCAGAGAAGATGCTTTCGCCGGGAATGGCGAGTCGTTTTCCGTTGCCGGCGGCGTCACGTTCCGCGCAGGGCAGGGCGCATTCGCCGGTCTTCGCGGCGGTCTTCAGGGCGGAGACGAGCACGGCGGGGAACTTCTCCCCGACCGGGACGCCCGCGACCCACGGCGTGCCGAAGCGTTTGCGGAGAAGTTCGGCGGTGGCGATCCCGCAGGAGGAGACCACGAGGTTCACATGCGCGGCGGAGGCGCGGCGGATGTCGTCCAGCGTGCTGCCCATCGCCATGCAGGAGACGAGCTCGAAACCGGATCCTTTCAGCCATCCGATGACGGATTCGACCGTGCCGTTGATCGAGAAATCGAGCGGCGTCGCGCCGATGATGTTGACGGACGGCACGGCGGTGCGCGGGAGCGGATCCGTGCAGAAATGCGACACGACCGCCTCCAGCGCCTCGGAGGCTCCCGCCAGGTAGGAACGGATCCCGCCGGTATGAAGCCCGAACGCCGGGATGCCGGTGCGCGCCTCGATCTCGGCGGCGATGGCGGGGAAATCGGTTCCGGCGAGCAGCGGGACGGGCGCGCCGCAGAGCGCGATGAAGCGCGGCGACAGGTCCTTTGCCGCGGCCGCGACGTCGGCGATCAGCTTTTCGTCGTTGCCGAGGATGGCGTCGGTTTCCGTGAGGGCGGAAATGTAGATCATGCTGTCCTGACGGTACCAGCGGGGCTCGTCGTGCGTGGAGTAGGTGGAATTGCAGCCGGATGCGTCGTGCACGACCACCATGCCTCCGAGTTCGTACAGCATGGAGCACACGCCGGAGGTGTCGGCCGCGTGGATGGAAATGATGCGTGCGGTCTGTTTCATAAGCAGCTCCTGCATCCGAGGCCCTTGTGCTGGATCACGACCTCGGTGTCCTGTTCGTGCGTCGCGGCTTCGATCATGCGTTCCGCGAGGCGGGCGATGCCGTCGAATCCGTACATGCCGCCGCCGGAAACGATGTTCACGAAATGCTTCGTGCCGCTGAAATAGGCGGCCTTCTGCCCGATCGCCAGCACGTCGCCGTGTTCGTGGACGCCCTTGCCCGCGAACCGCATCTTCGGGTGGACCGTGGCGGTCAGAAGCAGGTCGGGGGCGAGCACGCGAAGACGTTCGAACGCGGGACGTTCCTCCTCGATCATGGCGTCGGTATAGACGCGCGTCACGTGGAAACCGTGTTCCGCGAGCAGCGCGGCGAGTCCGATGTGGCGCGGCGTGGCGGTGTAGTCGATTTCGACCGGAGTGTCGCCGATCACAGATTTCGCCCGTTCGAGCGCGCGGACGGCGTTCCGTTTCGCCTCGGACCAGTCGGGCGCGGCGGTTCCGAGCGCATCGGCAAGAGTGTTCAGATTGTGCTCGATCTCGTCGAAATCGTAGGAAAGAGGCAGGTAAAGATGCTTGCGTCCGAGGCGGCTTTCGAGCGCGTCGCCGGATGCCTTCGCGGTCGGCAGGTACGTGATCTCAAGCGCGCTTTTCGCCATGCGCATGTATTCGTCATAAGTCCTGCACAGCGTGATGTCGCGGAGTTCCCAGCCCGCGTTTCTGATGAGCTGGACGAGCTCGCTGGAATCGTCGGTCGGACGGTCGTTGCCGATGAGGTTCACGGTCTTCGGCTCGGCGGGGCAGGGCATGAACGGCGCATAGAGCTGGCGGCGCATGAGCTGGTCCGGCGTGAGGCCGCTTTTCCGCATGGTCGGGTTCATGTAGCAGTCGATGAAGTCGATGTCCGGGAATGCCGCGCGGAGCTCGTCCAGAATCGCGTCGAAGTCGCATCCGGCGAAGAGGTGGACGCAGCTGATGAAGAGCAGAACCGCGCGCGGCTTCTTCGGGAGTTTGCGGACGATCTCCGCCGTGCCGTCCACGATGTTGCGTTCCAGCGAGCCGTCGAAGAAGTCGTTTTTCTCCACGGCGACCCACGACATGCGCCCCATTTCGAGCATTTCGGCGGCGGTCAGGATCACGCCGCGCAGACAGCCGCGGGCACAGGCGAACACCTGATGCGACTCGGGCACCAGCATGCCCGTGTGGACGATGTTCCACGGGCCGCGGGCGGGCGCGTTGTATTCGAGGCCGGAGACGAACGGCAGCGGGAAATCGGCGTCTTTGAGCGCGACTTCCGCCCCGGTCATATCGTCTTCGCCGTTGATGCGTTTCAGCATGGGGCGTCTCCTTTCCGGGCGATGGCGAGCACGGCGTCGGCGAGCGCGCGGTACTGCGCCGCCATCGGGCTCTCCGGGAACGCGTGCACGACGGTCTTCCCGAGTCGTTCGGCCTGCTGAACGGTCTCGCTCCAGTCGAGCGAACCGGCAACGGACGTTTCGAAATCCGCCGCCAGTTTCGCGGCCTTTTCGTCCTCGTCCGGCACGTTTCTGCGGTTCAGGATGAATCCGCCGAGCGAAGCATAGCCGCGTCCTTTGAAATTCTTCACCGCCATCGCGATGTTGGCGGCGGCGTAGATCGACATGGTTTCGCCGGAAGTGAGGATGAACACGCGGTCGGCGTAGCCTTTCCGCATCGGCATGGAGAATCCGCCGCACACCACGTCGCCCAGCACGTCGTACAGCACCACGTCGGGCTTGAACTCGTCGTACGCGCCCTTCTCCTGAAGCTTCTCCAGCGCGGCGATGATGCCGCGTCCGGCGCAGCCGAGTCCGGGCGTCGGGCCGCCCGCCTCCACGCAGATCACGCCGCCGTCGCCGATGCGGACCATTTCGTCGAGCGTGAAATCGTTGCCGCGTTCGCGCACGAGGTCGAGGATGGAACGCATGCGCGCCCCGCCGTGCAGCGAGGCGGTGGAATCGGCTTTCGGGTCGCACCCGATCTGCATGACTTTGAGGCCGTTTGCGGCGAATGCCGAGGCGAGGTTCGAGACGGTCGTGGATTTCCCGATTCCGCCCTTTCCGTAGAAGGCGAGTTTCAGCATGGCGTTTCTCCGTAGTCTCCGCGGCCGACCTTGATGGCGTAGCCGATCTTTTGCAGGCGCGCCTGAAGATCGGACCTCGTGATGTGCGTATCCACGTCCACCGCGTTTTTGTTGTTGTAAAGCATATATTTGGCGCGGACCTGTTCCGGCGACAGGTTCGGCATGATGACGTTCGCCCCGGCGAGCACGCCCTTCTCGCGGCCGACCGGGTCCAGCGTGCCGAGCGCAGTCGTGGCGGGCAGCAGCACATCCGGCTGAAGGATGCGGCACAGGCTGAGCAGGAACAAGGTCAGCTCCACGCTGCCCGCGGGTTCGTCCCTGAACGGCGTGTCGCAGTGCGGGATGAACGGGCCGATGCCGATCATGGCGGGGTGGAACGCTGTGATGAACTCCATGTCCTTCGCGAGCGTTTCGGGCGTCTGGAACGGCGAGCCGACCATAAATCCGCACCCGGTCTGGAATCCGATCTCCTTCAGGTCGCGCAGACACTGCATGCGGCGCGTCCAACTCTGCTGAGGCGTATGCAGCCGGGCGTAATGCTCCGGATCGGCGGTCTCGTGGCGCAGCAGATAACGATCCGCCCCGGCATCGAAAAGAAGCCGGTAGTCCGCCCGGTCGAGCTCGCCCACGGAGAGCGTCACGGCGCAGTCCGGGTACTTCGATTTGAGCACGCGGACGAGCGCCGCGAGGCGTTCCGGCGAATACGTCGCATCTTCGCCGCTCTGGAGCACGAACGTGCGGAATCCGTACAGGTAGCCCGCATCGCAGCATTCGAGGATCTCCGCCTCGGTCAGACGGTAACGCTCGACGTTCCGGTTGGACTTGCGGATGCCGCAGTATAGGCAGTCATTGCGGCAGACATTGGAAAACTCCACGATGCCGCGCACGAAAACGTGTTTGCCGAACCGGGCGACAGCGAGCTCGCGGGCGATCCCGGCGGCGTATTCGCGGTCGGAATCCGTCCAGGTCGCGAGCAGCGCCGTCCAGTCCTCGTGCGGGAGACGTTTCTCCGCATTCAGACGGTCGATCCTCTGTTCGTTCTGTCGTTTCTCTGCGTTCATGCGCGGTCCTTTTGTCGTGTTTCCCGCGGCCGTTTCGTTTCTCCGTGTCCGAGCGTAGCCGGATACTGCTGCAGTGGAGGACTTGTCCTCCTGTCCGAGCGAAGCCGGACACTGTTGCAGTGGAGGACTTGTCCTCCAAAAAGAAACAGCCGCGATCCCCTGAAGGATCCGGCTGTGTGCTTGATCGGATGGAATACGCGGAAAAAAAGATGTTTCCGCGGTCCGTTCTGATTCCGCATGTCCGGTCTTTCGCCTCAAAAGCTTTTTCGGCGTCAGGGGAATATGCTTGATCTTGCTGGATGAATCCGCTCCGGTATGCGCCGGGCGGCGGACTCAGTTGTTTGTTATGACGTTTGAGTAGACGGCTTTTGCAGTCACGCCTTCGATGCGCCCGAGTTTTCCGGCCAGGGCATTGATCTTGTCCGGCGGCGCGTCGATGACGATGCTGATGACGTTGACGTTCCTTTCGCGGTAGGGCAGGCCCATGCGGCCCACGATGTACGGACCGAAATCGTGCAGGAGCGCATTGATCTGCTCGGCGGAGTCGAAACTTTCCGCCAGGATCGCCAATACAGCCACGCGTGTTTCCATTGCGATTCCGTTCCGTTGTTGATGGTTTGATCAAATTCAGCTAATAATATATCCCGCGTGTGCGCGAAATGCAAACCGGAAAGTCAAAAAAGGCGAAGAAAGTCTGACCTGACGAAGGGACGGAATAAAACCTGAACTGCCGTGACATTGGAGTTTGTTAAATAATCTGAAATTCCGAAAAACATGTTTAATGACTCATCAGTTTAGGGAATAATCAACAAATGCGATTTTTTTTACGTGAATTAACTTGATTTTTCCTTTTGTGAGGGTATACTATTGATAGAAATTCACGGTTTTCTGTTCATTTCGCTCAAAACATGTGATTTCCTGTTCTTGAAAACAATCAATCGTTCCTCCTCTCTTATCAACCCTCAAACATAATGGAGTTCTTTATGAATCGTTATGTCCACTCGGCAGTGATCTCCTGCTCGGTTCTCGCAGGGGCTCTCCTCCTCGCAACTTCACTTTCCGCACAGGCTCCGGCCGGCGGAGCTCCCGCAGG
>JAEEGG010009290.1_pt1 | contig 22071 bp, 16 predicted proteins | sample 9134161 | NCBI WGS metagenome assembly JAEEGG01 (sample SAMN16246543, study PRJNA631951) | gut metagenome | biome: gut microbiome; feature: rumen; material: CR-attached | host: Bos | place: Iran: Karaj | collected 2018-10
CAGCGCGTGCGAAGCACGACAAAACATATCTTCTGGAAATCCCCGGATAAGGGTGGGATCACATTTAAATTCTGCCACAGTCATAACTGAAACCGGTGAAAGCACAGAAAGGTTCGGCTGGGGGCATGGTCGTCCCGACCGTGCCAGCCGTCGAGGGCTCAATGCCCGAAGACGGATGAAAAAACATCCGCTACTAAAAACTATAAACTATAAACAACAGTCTGACCGTGCTGCGCCGGTCTGATGTGCGGTCGAGACGACCACAAACCCAGCCGAAGACTGACGGGCTGCGGAGGAGATGGATAACATCGTTCATCGGTCAGGATGACCGCCCCCTAAGTGTATTGGTACAAAAAGAATTGCAGACACACAACTCTTTTTGCATCTTTTATTTGCAACAGGAAGCTAAAGGGCAAGACGCAGACCAAAGCCGCTGCAGCGGAGGTCATCCTTGTCGCCGTCGCGGTACACCACACGGCAGCTCCTCGCCTCGAAGCCCCAGCCTCCGCCCCGGGCCAGATGGTAAGGGCCCGAAGAAGGACCTTTAGGGTTGGAAGCGGGACTTTGTGCATAATAGTTCTCGTCAAACCAGTCATTACACCACTCCACCACGTTGCCCGACATGTCGTAGATGCCAAGCTCGTTCGGCTGCTTTGTCTTCACTTCGTGGGTGGTATCGCCTGAATTTTCAGCATACCACGCCACAGCACCCAACGAATTGCTGCCGCTGTACTTATAACCACAGCTCTTGTTGCCCCCGCGGGCAGCATACTCCCACTCTGCCTCTGTAGGCAGGCGGAACTTGCGGCCAGTCAAACGGTTCAGCTTGCGGATAAATGTCTGGCAGTCGTCCCATGAGACATTTTCCACCGGGCGGTTATTGCCTTTAAACTCAGAGGGATTTTTGCCCATCACCGCCTTCCATAAAGCCTGCGTCACCTCCGTCTGCCCGATGTAATAGTCACTGAGCATCACGCGGTGGGTGGGCAGCTCATCACTGTATGTATCGCTTCCCTGCTCCTCCGTCGCTCCCATGGTGAACGTGCCGCCCTTCACCTGAATCATCTTAAAACTCACTCCGTTGACTGTCACCGTGATGTCACCGGACCGCTTCTGTGAAGAATTCGGAGTACCTTTCCTTCTTACAGTTCGCTGACTGGATACAGCTGATGATTTACGTACACTGGTTCTCCTGACACCACGTTGGCCATAGACTGAAACAACAGCTATAAAAAGAGCCAAAAACAAAACAAATTTCTTCATAAATGGTTTGATTTTATAGGTTTTATTCATTTACTCAAATCAGCTACAAAGTTAATAATAAAATTAATCTGCCATCCGTCCTGTCTGTTAAATATTGTTAATTTATTATTGTTTTATAATTTTCTGTTTTACTGAAAAGGATGGAAAAATAAAGACAAAAAACTTGGAGAAAATCCGAAAACGTCGGAAACGGACGAAAATTCAACATAACTTTGCAGCGAAATCATAATTAAGTGAATAGAGTATCTTCTTTTGAAGACAAGGAGACAAGACGATACTCATTTGGACGGTATATCCCAGACAGCAGCAAAATTAATCAAGTTATCTTTTATTTCTCTAAAACCATGAAAACACAAGTAAGCACATTAATCAGGGACGTGATGATTGCCCTGAACGAAGTAGATCCGAACGAGGCGGACTTTGTCGGTGACAAGGACAACGCCGACCTCGAGACAAGAATCAAAAGTAAGATAGTGGCAACAGTAGATGCCGTACACCAACAAGCGGCGATGCAAGACCTTGCACTCGATGCCACCCTGGACATCTGCTACGACGGTGAAAGCGACGAGCCGTGGTTCCGTTTCAAAAACTCCACCGGTATGCTGACCATCCTGCTGAAATCCCACTCAGAAGGGTATGAAAACCATGCCTTGGGAATCGACATCCTGCGGATGGTGTGTGCGAGAGCCAAAGCATGGCCATTCGACGTGGGTAACGTGGTTTTTCCCGACGACCCGCTCTATGAAATCGTGACGGACAAATACGTGGGCGCACAGAGCGACTTTCCCGCCGTGACCCAACGAAAAAAACAAATCGCTATCGACGGACACCGTGTAATGATGGACACGCTGGAACTGCGCTGTCTGGATCAGCAGAGCGACTGGGCTCACGTGACGGTCATCCCTTGTGCCAAAATCGAAGAGGAAACGGTGGATATCGACTCGAAGATGTACGACAAGGTGGTGACGGCAATTGCAGAGAAGGTGAAAGAAAACGAATAAGATTCAATTACGACATTTAGCATTTACTATTTACCATTTACTATTTACCATTTATGATTTACCATTTATGATTTACCATTTATGATTTACAATTTACCATTTACAATTTACCATTTACGATTTACCATCTATTATTATTTGAAGAATTTGAGCATTGGATTATAAATCCATCACCACTTAGTAATTGATAAATAACATTAATCTTCAAATCATGATTACCACACTATTAAGTACAGCAGGGAAGATGGCGGGCAGCGTGTTCGGCGGCTATCAGGCAAGCAAGGCAATGAGGCGCGTAAGAGCGATGCTAAAAGAACAACAACGGGACAACCAGAACTGGTATGACCGCCGGATGAACCAAGACTTCGGACAGACCGCAGAGGCACAGGACGCGATGCGGCGCACCCGCGAATATGCAGAGGAACTGAGCAGAAAGGCAGATGGAGCAAGAGCCGTGAGCGGCGGAACCGAGGAAAGCGGAATCGCAGCGAAAGCACAGGCAGCCAAGATAGTGGGCGACACCGCAGCAACCATCGCAGCCAGCGGCACACAGGCGAAAGACACCATCGAACAACAATACCTCGCCAACCGCCAGACACTCAAATCCACTGAGACGGAACTGGAAAAAGAAAAAGCCAGAGAAATCGCAAAAGCTTTATTAAGTTTTTAGTTGATAGTTTTTAGTTTTTAGATTGTTACTATAGAGACAATAGAGACCATAGAAAGCTTGATCATTAAATCTTAAACCTAACCCTATGAGTTTTATTGACGACAAAACACAACAATTCTACGACGGGCTGGCAGAAAGAACAGCGAAGGCAGAGGAGCAGGCAGAGAAAGAACGAGCTGACGAACGGCGTAAGAGCCAGATACGACAGCTAGGCAACGTGCTGACCGGGCTGTCGAACCTCTACTGGACCACAAAAGGAGCACCGAGCCAGCACCTCAAGCCAGCACCCATGCAGGCAATAGCCGTCAAGGCAGACAGCGACCGGCTGACCGACCGGCTGATGCGCGCACATGAGTCTATCACAAAACTGCGGATGGCAGAAGCCCGAACACAATCTGACATTGACTACAAAGAGAGGCTGAAAGCAGACAGCCAGCGTCGTACCGATGCCGACATCATCTACAAGCAAAACCGGCAGGAGAACGAAACCCGCAAGACCGACGCCGACATCGAGAAACGTGAGGCAGAGGCGGAAAACCTGAACGCGAAAGGACGGCTTGCCACATCCCAGTCGGAACTGAAAGACGTGGAAGCCGGCATCCGCCGGCAGGAAGCCGCCAACCTGCCCGTCAAGCAGCGGCAGGAAGCAGAAGTGCGTAAAGCCCGTGCACAGCAGGCATGGGCTGCCGCCCTCCGGCAACGTAACCAAAAACCGAAAAAGAAAACACTCAAAAGAAGACATTAGGTATTTTTAGAAGGACTAGATTGACTAGGGTGACTAGATTGACTAGGATGACTAGAACTTCCAGAAACCACCTTAACCCCTTAACCCTTAAACCACCTTAAATCCTTAAACCAGCATGGAACAGACCCAGAGGCAGAGATTTCTGCAACGGTTCGCGGGACGGTTCGACGACCTGAATCCCGACGACGAAGAGAACTACTATGAACGAGCTAACAAGCTGATGGACGATTATGAAGCGTATGAGTCAGCGACAAAAAATCTGCTCGACGCTATCGACGGCAACGAGCAGTTTATGCAGATGATCACCCAGGCATGCACCCAGGAGGATTTCGACCCCGTGGTGTGGATGATTGAGCAGGAAGGCATCGACCTGCAGGAAGTGATGAACAACCCCGACTATGCGGCAGTACTGGCGAAAGCACACAGCCGCCACCTGGAAGAGGAAGCGCGGGCACGTGAAATCGACAACGAGATGCGGCAAAACCTCCCACTGTCGTTAGAAGCCATCAGCCAACGTGCGACAGAGCTTGGCATCGACGAAGCAAAGAAAAACGACATCGTGGCACGGCTCTGGCAGTTGGGCGAGTCGATGGTGAAAGGCGTGCTGCCCGTCGAGTTCTTCGATCTGATGGTGAAAGGCGAAGGCTACGACGAGGAGGTGGAGGCAGCCTACAAACGTGGACGCGACGAAGGACTGAACATCCGTATCGACGAGCACCTGCGCCAAGTGAGAAGCACACCCGTCAGCATCCAGCCCACACAGACCCCCATCCAACCCTCCAAACCCAAGCCACGCGACAAGAATCCCTTTGTGGACAGCGACTGGAACTGACACTTTTTTTCTCTAGGAAAGCCTAGGATTGTCTAGGAAAGCCTAGGATTGTCTAGGAAAAACTAGTTAGCCTAGAAAAAAAACATTCACCCCATAAACTTAACCCCATAAAATCATGAACACAGAAAACATCGACATGAGCACTCACGGCTCAGACACCAACGTGAACGAAGGCACCGCATTGGACGGCGCAGTATTGGCACAGACAGGCCATGGTATTGAACAGCAGAACACAGCAGCCACAGGCAGCGCAGTGGAGGCAGCCGGGATGGACGACTCACAGGTGGAGGACACCATCACCCACTACGAGGCTTGGCGCTACACACTCCACACCGACTACCTCCGCCTGACAAAGAAAGTGAAGGTGCGCACGAAGAAGCCGAAACACCCAGTGCTGGGTGAGGCACAGCTGGAATGCTACACGAAGAGCGCGCTGGTGAACAGCACCGACAAGGCAGAGACTGTGGATCTGCCGCTCTACAAGAACGACATGAGCATCTTCCCCGCTAAGAGCACTATCCGCGTGTTCGGTCAGCCGGGCTACGACACGAACGGCGTGGCCGACGGCAGCCAACTGATGCTCTACGTAGTGAAGAACGACCGCGGCACCCGCGTGACCGTAGAGGCAGTCAACGGTCCAGTCAACAACGGAAAGACCTACGTGCCCGACATCCCTGCCGGCACAAAGCTGCGCTGCATGGCTTCAGCCTTGTCGGAGTCGGATCTGAAAGTGGCGTCGAGCAATTTCATCCCCACCTGGAAGCAGGCGTTCCTCCAGAAGAAAGCCTGTGCCATCACCTACACCGACTTCTACCAGAAGATGAAGAAACTGGCAGAATTCGGCGGGCAGATGGTGACCGACATGACGCTTGCCGATTTCCGCACGAAAACCACGAGTACCCTGCTTTTCGGTGCGCCGCGCGAGACCACCGTATGGAACGACGACCTGGGCGTGTATGAGAACTGCTACTATCAGGAGGGCCTGCTCACACAAGTGCCCAACCGCTATCAGCTGAGCGGCATCCCTACCGTGGCGGACATCATCGCCATCAGCCGCATGGCTTTTACCCGCTACGCGAAAGTGAACACAGTTCAGGCTTACTGCGGCACCCTGTTTATGGAGTGGCTGTCGAACATGGACTTCAGCGAACACCCTGAAATCAAGTTCCTGAGCGTGCGCGACGACCTCGACGTGAAAGTGGGAAAATTCGAGACCAACTTCGGCACCATCGAATTCAAGATTGATGCCAGCCTTGACGAAAACGACATGTCGGGCTACTGCCTCATCATCCCGATGAAAGAAGCCATACGTTACATCTATGAAGAGAAGACCGTGGCACACGACCACAAGAACGACACGAATGCCCGCGACGCGAAGAGCCGCTACTACATCGTGGACGACTGCCTGATGCTCACCGGCCTTACGTCCATACTCGTGGGCAACGACGTGTCGGCATTCGGTTCGGGAGCCGACAACGACATCCTAAACATCATCAGCGTGAAAGACCTCTCGACGGTCAGCACCCCCGACCAGTCTGCCGTGTATTACCTCACTGACGAGTGCATAGTGGGCGACAGCCTGTTCGCCATCGGACCATACGTCTATAGCAATGGCAACTGGAACAGCTGGAGTGGAAACATCGAAGCCTGAGAATGATTTACGATTTAATGATTTACGATTTAATGATTTACGATTAATGATTTACGATTTAATCATTTACGATTTACCATTTAAGAATTTACGATGTAAGATTTAATTTACAATGTAAGATTTTTAACCTCTGTCTCCGCACCGCATCGTGTGGTGCGGAGACACAAAAAAGCAAAGCCATGGAAAAGAAACGCTATGAAGCCATCGGGCTGAACGCCGCCCGGTTCATATTCAGATACAAAGGCGTGAAAGTGACCGCCCGCTTTGAAGGGGGCAACAAAACTCTCGGACGCAATGCCGTGTTGGAAACATCAAACCCCGTGGTGCAGGCAGCCATCGAGAACGACAAGCGGTTCGGGAAAATTATCGTTCTTAGTTGTTAAATTGAAAATTGAAGACGCACTACAACGCATCTATATAAGCAGATGACTTATATCCCTTTTTACCCCTCTTATTACACCTTTTTTTACTCCCTTTTTTACTCCCTTTTTTACTCCCAATTAAATCTATGTACGTTCATTATTCACCCAATCAGATAAGCATCCGATGGACCATCTGTCGGGGTTTTTCTAAGCTTCCGGAAGACTTCACGAGAGCCAAAGTGGTTGGTATGCTCGCCAGCTGTGACAACAAACATCCTGTCAACATTGATGTGGTGAAAGAAGCTTGTGGGCAACATCTGCTGGTCACCGTTCCCGCTGGGCTTCCCGAAGGAGTCTATGATATTCTCGCCCTATGGACCAAGAACCACGACCGATCCATCGCACGTTCCCGCCATAATGGCATCTTCTGCGTCACCAACACCCCAGAAGAGGCTACCGACAAGGGGGCTGCAACAACAGACACCATCCTCAATATCAAATCCTCCACCTCTACCTACGGCTACGACGGACTGTCTGCCTATGAGCTCGCACTGTTGAAAGGATACACGACAGAAGACGAGAACACATGGGTGGAGACCCAGATACAAGTTGCCACCGACACCATAGACGAGGCGAAGACAGCAGGAGTCTCAGCCGTCAATACAGCAACAGACACAGCCGTATCAGTTGTCGATTCCAAGACCACTGAGGGGCTCAACTCCTTAGACGCTGCCATCACCGAAGCCACAAACGCAATATCAACAGCAAAGGCAGAGGCAGTCACCGCCGCGACATCCGACATCGCGGAGGCAGCTGAAGCAGCCCTCGGACAGGCACAGGAAGCCTACGACGAAGCTGAGGAAGACATCAGGACATCCAAGCAGGCGGCCATTGACGAAGTCGCGACAAGCGGAGGATGGACAAACATCATCAAGGAAGGGTCAGACAGCATCGACCTCGCCATCACCGATGACAACGGCAACATGCTCGCGGAGATGGCAGGAGGAGAGCTTCGCGTAAAGCAGTTCGACACACGCCACACCGCAGTCACCGAAGACACCGGTCCCGACCTAGCCGTAGCCGACCAGATGGGCAACATTCTCGCCTTCATACACGAAGGGCGCATAATCACCAGGACATTCGACAGCCGTCAGGCAGAGACAGAATCCGAGCCCATGCCCATGATCCTGCCCGACACCGTCAACTCCTACGTCGGAGACACCCTCCAGCTCTTCAAATACCCCATGACACTCATACCCGCGTACGACGACTGGAGCGTCAGCCTCAGCATTGACACATCCGCCACCAGCATCCGCAAATGGGGAAGGACACTACGGAGACACTTCGAGATGAAGCCGGAGGCCACAGGAGTCTATAACATACACGCAAGGCTCATCGACAAGCACCGGCGGATACACTATGCAGGGCAGTTCCAGGTGAATGTCATCACACCGCACAGTCCGCAGACCATGAAGAACATACTCCTCATCGGAGACAGCGAGACACAGGGAATCGTCAACAACTCCGGCATCACCACCGCGCAGGGAGCAAGCGAGTCGCCCGCCACCAACTCACCGTTTGCCGACGAGGTCAAGCGCCTGCTCACCGCCACAGGCCCGGCACAGCCCGCCATGCCGGCACCACTCGGACTGTCCAACCTGCAGCTCATCGGGACACAGAACACCGCCGGAGGAAGACACGAAGGCTACGGGGGAAGAGACGTGGCATGGTTCCTGTCAACATCATCACCCTTCTACAAGAACGGCGTTATCGACTTCAATGCCTACCTCGCACAGAACACCATCTACCCGGACGCATCCCACAAAGGAGCGGACTACATATACATACTCCTCGGAGCCAACAACACCTCTGCCGTCACCATAGAAAAAGGAAAGATCGTCAGGACACGCACCGGATACACATCCTCGCTCAAGACACTTCTCGACACCATCAAGAGCCAGCTCATCGACGACAGCGCCAGGGCATACCACAACCCCAACCTCAAAGTCATTCTCCTCAGCTATGCCTTCCCCTTCACCGACGGATACGGCTACCACCCCAACGGAAGCGGGGAATACACCGACGGACTGTGGAGCGCGCAGGGATACCTCGACCTGTGGAGACAGAACCAGGCGATAGCGGCCGACAGCGGCTACAGCAGCTTCGTCAGCAGCGTGCTCATCGCACCTCAGGTCGATTCCGAAAACGCATACGCATGGATCAACAAGCCAAAGAACAACTACACCGCCGACACAGAAGTACAGCGAATCGAAGCCATACACCCCAACACCATCGGCTACAGGATGTTCGGGGCAGCAGTCGTCAGAGACATCATCGGAAGAATCTGAGCAATTTAACTTTAGGAAGTAAAAATGGAAGCCGAGTTAATTTAAAGATTTAATTATGTAAGATGTAAGATTTATGCAGGTGGTTCGGAATTTAAAATGGGAGTTAATGAGCCTGCGGCTCGTGGACGATAGTTTTACCAATGATAAACCGATATTAGAATCACTCAAAATTAAACATAACTTAATAATTATCAGCATTTTCAAATACTTGCAAAATTGAATTAATCATTTAAATATTCACCCTAAACCCTCAACTCTCAATTCATTATGGGAAAACGACTCATCATCAAAGGGGCGGACTTCTCACAGAACGGCCTCCCCGTCAGAGACATCACCAGTCAGGCATTAAGGAGCGATCATCACCAGTTCCTCCATTATCCCAACCAGGCAGGAGGCCCGGGGTTCACCAACGCCTTCCAGTTATTGGGAAGCTCATCTCCGACAGGAATCTACGTCATCGACATTGGGGCATACGAAGGAAAAATCATACGCTTCACGAAATCCAGGTCGAAGAAGTCAGAGGAGTTTGAGGACGCACCTGTCTATTACGCATGCTTCGCCTCTGCAATCGCAGTGGCAGTGCCCTACAACGGCGCAACCTGCGATAACGCATGCACCGTTGTCAAATACATCGACGGAAAAGGAACCGGCACCGATGCGATATCCACCTACGTGGAGGTCATTCCCGAAGGAGCGAAATACCTCGTCACCTCAGTCAACCCCAACAACTGCCCTTTCAGCAATGTCAAATTTGAGATTATCGGATAAAACCATGAAAAAACAATACAAAGAATCCATACAGGTATGGACTGCCATCATCATGCTTGTCGTAGGTACCCTGTTGGTGATAGCCGGATTTATTGTTCCTCCGACAGGAGAGGTACATGACTCTGTGCTCTGGTTTTTCGGAGAATGTCTGATTTATGCTGGCAGTATCTTCGGCATCAGCATCTATGTGAGCGGAAAAATCAACAACATCCGACGCGAGCTAAACCTGCCCGATGAGAATAACGATCGTGAAAAAGAAAAAAAGGAACAATAAACGGCTGTTTTTACCAGTTTTTTTGTTTCCTTGCTCTAAAGAAAAAAGATTTCTTTATCACGATTGACTTATAATTCGGAAATTTTATCTAAATTTGCAAAATCACACAATTATAAAACAAAAATCTATGATGAAACGATTCTATTTTTTGCTGATACTGTCAGCATTATTTGTCAGCGGTCATGCCCAGTCATACGACGGCAACATCCTGAAAGGAAAGAAATGGGCGGTTTGCGGTGACAGTTTCTCCTCCGGCGACTTCAAAGGTCTGAACGAGGATGACTATAAAATCAAGGAGGGCAAATATGCCGGCAAGAAAGCGGTGTATGGCTATCTGATTGGCAACCGCAACGACATGGATATCCAGGACCTCACCCGTGGCGGGCGGACGATGGCAACCCCGAAAGAGGGTAATTTCACCAATGCGTTCAGCAACGGTCTTTACAAAACGATAGACGCCGACGTGGATTACATCACCCTCTATTTCGGGATCAACGACTCCCACCATGCCGGCATCGGTAAAGACGGTGAAGTGACCAACGGCTATATCCCACTTGGAACGATTGAAGACACCACCATCGACACGTTCTACGGGGCATGGAACGTGGTGATGGCATATCTGATTGAACATTACCCGTTTGCCCATATCGGCATCATCGTGTCGAACGGCTGTGGCGTGCCAGCTTATCCCGATGCGGAAATCGCCATCGCGAAGAAATACGGAGTGCCATACATCAACCTGAACGGCGACGAGCGCACACCAGCGATGATACGCGCAGTGAACCCCGATATTGACCCTGAAATCATCAAAATCCGCGACAACGCGATGCGGGTGACAGAGAAAAACCGCCACCCTAACGTAAAAGCCCATGCCTACGAAGCCGATTTCATCGAAAGCTGGCTCAGGGGGATTTAGTCTTTAGTTTTTAGTCTTTAGTTTTTAGACAGTTACTATAGAATCAAAAAACGCACAACCGCATAACCGAATAACCACAAATAAGGCAGGATGGATTGTTCCACCCTGCCTTGTTTTGAATTTGAGATGTTTGGATAGTGTCTATAAGATTCCTATTTGGTTAGCGCCTTCCTCCAATACGTCCTGGTGTAGGAGTAGAGCTGGAGCTTGATGTCGGACGACTGATTGTCGGACGGCTCGTTGTGCTTGAAGAGCTGGATGTCGGACGGCTGACTGTCGGGCGTGACACACGGCTGTTATTGTCGTTGGAAGTCGGACGGCTGACAGTCGGGCGGCTGTTATCGTTCGAAGTGGGACGGCTCACACGGGAAGAACGGTCGGTGGACGTTGGACGCGACACGCTGTTGTTGTCGTTAGATGTCGGGCGGCTTACACCAGAGGTGCGTTCTGTCGGACGTGAAACACGGTTGTTGTCATTGTTGTTCGGACGGTTCACGTTGTTATCCGGACGGTTGTTGTTGTTGTTCGGACGAGTCACGTTGTTGTCCGGACGGTTGTTGTTATTATTGTTCGGACGGTTCACGTTGTTGTCCGGACGGTTGATGTTACCATTACGGTTGATGTCGGGACGACCCACTGTTCTGTCACGATTGTCGGGACGTGTCACATTGTTGTTGTCGGGACGACCGTTGTTGTTCGGACGGTTCACATTGTTGTTCGGACGGTTCATGTTGTTATCAGGACGGTTCATGTTGTTATCAGGACGGCCGTTGTTGTTCGGACGGTTCACGTCGGGTCTTCCTGCATTGCCATGATTGTTCGGATGGTTCACATCAGGCCTTCCTGCATTGCCATGGTTGTTTGGTATGGGCTGACCCACACGACCCTGGCGGCTCGGCGTCGGGGTGTTGCCATGTCTCCCCACACGCACGTTAGGCTGTCCAGGCACGGGGCGGTGCGACGGACGCATGTTGTCGTGATGAGTCGGCAGTGCATAAACCCTTGTGCGGTAATAAGTAGGATTGGAGATATATCCGCCCCTGTAGGTGCGGTATATAGCGGGACGTGGTCTGTAGAAGAGCGATGTGTCAATATAGTATGTGTAAACCGGCAGTGACCATGAGCTTCCCACCAAAGTGATCGGGTCGTAAAAATAGTCGATGCAGGTATATACCTCATACTGGTATTCATCAAGCACATAATACATGTTCATGTCTCTCTCCGGCCAGTACATGTCGATATCGAGTTGGTCGTAGATTGACCTGAAGTAGTCGTAGTTGATTTGATAAACTGCCTCAAACTGCTCATCAGTGAGGTCAAGTTCGTAAGCCATCTTGTCGGACAGATATAGTGAGTACCTCTTCGACTTTGACTTCGACAAAGCTGATGCCGACAGGGTCACTGCCATCATCAAAAGGATGAGATAAAACTTTTTCATAATGCTAATCTTTTTATTGGTTAATTACTTTTTTTCACTCACTCACCGACAGAAATGCTGTCTTTTCTTTTTCTGATGCAAAGTTCAGTAAAAAAAACTGGAACGCCCAATGGTTTTCCCTAAATTCAAAGGGTAAAATTACTACTTTTTGGGGAGAAATCCCACAAAAACGGAAAGAAAATCCCTGATTTAGGTATTTTTTACACGAAAAATGCTCATAAATGAATAATTTTATGTAAGTTTGCCGTCAAATTCATTTTTAACCATCAAAACTCAGAACTATGCGAAAAGCTGTATTTTCATTTATCCTGACCGCCGTGATTATGCTGTGCACCGTGGCGTGCTCCACAAAGCAGAGCGCACTCAGCCGGTTGGAACGTTTCTCTTATGAATTGCGTGACAACGGGGAATATTATTCGTTTAAAGACTGGGAGAAGGCTGCCGACAAGTTCACTGACATCCGCAAGCAGATCAACAAGCACGACTACAACTCACAGGAGCGTCAGTATATCGGAGAGCTGGAGGGCAAGTGCGCCGGCTATGTGTATAAGGGTGTGAAAGGCAAAATCACGGGCTACGGCAACGAGCTGAACGGCATATTCCAGGGGCTGTTCGACATTATCAACCATTAAGGGGGTTGATGAGGAAATCGTAAAAAAGCTGACACTTTTTTTAATGAAGACAAGAAGACGAGAAGGCAATAAGACAAGACGTTTGTTCAGCTTACGTTGGCCATTTTTTCTCTCTGTGCTGTTGCTGACTTCCGTAAGGATGCCGGCAGCATACAGCCAAGTTAACCTCAGCAAGCTCAAAGGGGCTAATCGTCCGAAAATCGGGCTGGTGCTTGGAGGAGGCGGGGCGAAAGGTGCCGCTGAAATTGGTGTGCTCAAAGCGTTGGAGGAAGCGGGGCTGGAGTTCGACTACATCGCCGGCACGAGCATTGGCAGCATTATCGGCGGTCTCTACAGCTGCGGATTCCGTGCCGCCGAGCTGGAGAAGATGTTTCTCTCTCAGAAGTGGCTGACGCTGATGACCGACCGCGACGAGGAATACAGCAAGGCATTCTCGAACGACGACGGTGTGATTCATGCCTTCGGCTTTCCCATCTACACCTCAGTGAAGACCAAGAAACAGCGTAAGAAATATGGCAAGGAATCGCCCATCAGCGGCTTCGGTCTGAACCACGGTGACAAGATTGTAGCGTTGTTCGACAGCCTGACCGCCCGCAAGGACTCTATCAGTTTCGACAGCCTGCCCATCCCGTTCCGCTGTGTCGCCACCGACATCATCAAGCAGGATGAAGTGGTGCTGTATGCAGGCGTGCTGTCGATGTGTATGCGTGCGAGCATGGCGATTCCAGGCGTGTTCAAACCAGTGAAGCTGAACGGGAGGCTGCTTGTGGATGGGGGCATGCAGAACAACCTGCCAGTAGATGTGGCGAGAGAGATGGGCGCTGAGTATGTCATCGCCATCGACCTGACGCAGAACAAGCATGAGACTCGATCGTTCTCACTGAAAGAGTCGTGGGGAATCGGCGGCATCCTCGACTGGCTGGTGTCGCGTCCCGACTGGAAGAAATACAATGAGAACGTGGCAGATGCCAACCTCTATATCAATCCCCCACTCGACTACGACGCCCTGGATTTTCAGACAGAGAAAATCCGCAAGATGATTGACATCGGCTATCAGACAGCTAAGCGGATGCTGAAGAAGTGAGCCTTTTGTTGTTCATTTAGTAGATGCATTCAAAAATCAGATTTTATAGAACACCCTTTAAAAGAAAAAAAGAGACGGAATTCCGTCTCTTTTTTTGATTTGATGCAAAAAGGTGATTATGAGCGTGATTTATTCATTTCCTGCCATGATATTGATGATGGAGACCACATCGGAGATATCCACTTTCTTGTCACCGTTCACATCAGCATTTGGAAAGTCTGCTGTTTTAGCCATCGTGTTGATGACCGCCACCACGTCGGAGATATCGACTTTACCATCCTGGTTGACATCACCTTTGAGTCCACCGTTTTGTGCCTTGAACGTGAAATTGACCTTGAAGTTCCTGCCGCCGTTGTTGAGCCAGAACTCCTTACCTGATTCCACATCATTTCCACGGAAGCAGAATTCCAGCACCCAATTTCCGTCTGTGAGGTTTGCGGTGACATCCTCATTCATTTCGTCGGCATACCATACGCCCTCCTCGCTTTCGGCAAATCCGCGTTCCATCACTTTGTTGTCGTCCGACTTGCTCTCTCCCTGCGGATAACACCAAGCGAAGACACACACATCACGTGCCTGTCCGTTGATTACTTTGAGGCTGACAGAATTAAGGATAATCTGAAGGACTGTCCCTTGTATGGACTGCTCGGCATACTCACTTGTCAGTGGCATGAACATGTACTCCGTCTTCTGTTCGCCTGTATTCTCATGAATAAAGGTAGAAGAACCCGTTAGCATGGAGTTATTGGTATCGAACGCAATGGAAGCACTGGCTTTATTGTTGAAAAACACCTTGTAGTTCTCGCCGCCGTTATTATACATAAACGTGTTGCCGCTGGCATCCTGCCCCTCGAAATAAAGTTCCATAATCCAGTCGTCCTCCTCACCCAGCATCGGCAGGATGTCGATATTCAGCTCACAACTCCACATCCCGTCGTCACCGGCAGTCAGCTCAAACTCCTTGCTGTCGTCGTCTTTTCTCTGCTTGTCAGCATGATACACCCATGCGACCACCTTCACCGATGAAGCCGTGCCGCCCGTCACCTTCGTGCTGAAACTGTTGATGACAAATGACTTGAGGGCACTTTTGATGATGTTCTCGCCGTCCTGTCCCCATCCAGTCTCCGGGAACTTGACCGTGACTGTCTCGGGTTCCTCGTCATCCATTCCAAATGTCATCGCCTGAACAGAGGTGTTTTCCGCATCAAACTTCAGCTCACTCTCTGCCTGACCATACTTGATGAGATAAGCCTTGGTGACAGTCAGTCTCACAGCCTCGGCTGTCTGCAGTCCCACCTGCTCCACAGCCGTCATATCATAACCCTCGAACGGAATTGTGATGGAAGTGATTCCAGCCTCCTGATTCAGCTCGATGTCCGGTCCTATCACAGCCACTTTCGTCGCACATGTAGTGGCATCTGCAAATTCGATAATCAGTGCGTCGTAGTTCGACCAGTCAGCACCCCCAAGCCATGCAGCCATACCACCCCACTCCACAGAGGTGTATTCCTTGCTGCCGTCTGCATTGGTGGTGATGGTCTCTGCTTCGTTCCATGTGCCTGTGAATTTAGGCAACAGATCCAACGTCTGGTCCTGTGTGGGGTCGACAGGCTGATCGTTCTCCTTCTCAACCAGATAGATGCGTTTTACATAGACCGTTCCTGCCGCATTCGCCTGCAATGCCACCTGCGATACAGCCGTCATGTCATGCCCCGCGAACGTAGCCTCAAGAGATGTGGAACCGGCATCCGCAAACTGACTGACTTGAGGAGATGCCCCCTGAATGAGAATCTGCGTACCGACAGTTGTTGCCTCTGCAAACTCCACGACCAGTTTTTCGTAGCCAGACCAGTCTTCTGCGCCCCGCCAGGAAGCCAGTCCGCCCCACTGAACCGCCTCGAACACGATGACACCATCCTCGTTTGTGGAGAACGACTCCTCGCCGTTCCAAGTGTAAGAGAAACTAGAGGTGATATCCACCTCACCCGCCTTTGCTCCAAGAGCGAAAAGCGTCAACAAAAATAACGTAAACAGTTTTTTCATAATCATGATAGTTTTTAAAAGAAGACAAGAAGACGAGAAGACAAACGAAACAAGAAGACGAGGCGTTTATGTTGTTTAGATTGCCTTTTCAGCATCTTTACTCCATTACATCAGTGATACTTTTTAGTTTTAATTGGGTTAGTTGTTGGAATTACGTGGCAAAATTAGGAATAAAAAACAAGAAAGACAAATCACTCAGTAAAAAAGAATGTCTTTTCATGCATCTATATTCATAAAATATCCGATGCAAAAAGTAAAGAGTGCGAAATGGATAAAATAGTATTATTGGAGGGCGTATATTTTGCAAATGTTGTTTGCACATTTCAAAAAAAATTACGAAATTTGTAAAATTATTTAGAGAAGACAAGATTATTTACGATTTGAGAATTTACGATTTACGATTTGAGAATTTACGATATATTTCATGAACTTTGTCACGACTCGGCATAGCTCGAACGAGTTCGGCTCTGCGCTCGCTGCTCCAAAGTTTTCCGATTTATTTAGTTATTTTAGTTTTTTATCATTTTTGCAAAGACGAGAAGACAAGATGTTTGTTATGCATACTTATGCCAATCCAACAACTTAATCTCTTCTATTAAACCCTCACCCCACAACACTCAACTATAAACACTCAACTATACATTTTTTTTACTAACTAATTTTTTTCAGCCTATGAAAAAGCTATTCACATTTTTCTGTATGATGCTTCTGGCTGTCGGTTCCTTTGCCCAGGAAGAAGAGGACATCACGTCACGCTTCGCCAACGGCTACACATGGAGTGAGCAGGAGAAAATCACCGCCAACGAAGACGGTAGCATCACTTTTGAGGCAAAATCATGGGGCGGCATGGCCACTTGGCTTGGCGGTGTCGATCTGTCGGACTATGAGAAGATAGTCTTTGAATTTGCCGAGGCCACCACGGTTAACACCCAAATCAAGGTGGACGACTTGAGTGCATGGGGCAACGTGGGAATCACTTCGCTCGAGTGCTCTTTTAAGGATGAGAACGTGAGCAGCGTCAATCAGATTGCCTTGCAGGCATCTGATGAGACCACTCTCCTGATCAGCCGTGTCTATTTCGTGAAAGCGGAAAAGACGGAAGAGCCGGAAGATCCGACGCAGGACAAAACCAAGGAACTGCTCCCCCGCTTCACCGGCACATGGAATGAGGCAGAGAGCATCACCGACAACGCTGACGGCAGCAAAGAGTACACGTCGGCCGCCTGGGGCGGCATGGCAGCATGGCTCGGCGGTGTTGACTGGTCAGAGTGGGATGCGCTCGTCATGGAATTTGCAGACGCCACGACTGTGACTGCCCAAATCAAGATTGACGATTTGGTATGGGACGAAGAAGCCGGCGTGACATCCATCACCGCTGACTTTGGCGAGAACGACATGACGAACGTGATGCAGGTGGCACTCCAGACCAGTGATGCCACAACGCTGACGGTTACCGCAGCATACCTCATCCGTTACGCCAAGCCGGAAGAACCCTCCTACCCGATTACCGCAACCTGGGACTACGCAGACACTGACGTGATGGCCAACACAATGGCTCTTTCCGGCTCATCGGAATCGGGCGAGGTGGACGACGTGGCGAAAGACGGCATCAAGATGACCGTCATCACCAACGGCGCCACTTTCCGCAATAACGGCAACAACATCCAGGTGCGCAAGGGTGCCGAGTTCCAGATTCCTGTGAACACCACCGACGACGTGATCACAGTGAAAGGCTATCCCAACTACTCCTACTATACCATCGGCGGCGGTGACGAAATCACCAACACCAACGACAACCCGGAAACCACCTACAGCCCCACAGCCAAGGAGGTGAAGCAGGGCTATGTGAGCATTGTATCGGCCAACGACAACAACTATTTCTACAGCCTCTCCGTAGTGCTCAACGAGCCAAAGGAAAGCGAGGCGCTTGAGGATGTAGCCACAACCGCCACCTTCCCGTTCCATGAGGGCACAGATGGACAGACAGCTGAATTCGGCGACCAGGCAGATTATTTCCTCGCCAGCAAAGTGGTGACCGGCAGCAACATGGGCATCGCCGGCAAGCGCACCTTCGCCGACATCGACTGGACGAAAATCACGCCGGTGGAGAGCACGACCAAGGAACGCGGTGAAAACGACTATATCGATTTCATCATCCAGCCGAAGTTCGGCTATACCTTCACTCCGACCGACATCACCCTGAAAGTGGCAAAACACGGCACCGACAACGGTACGGTCGACATCGTATGGCTGAACCCTGACGGCAGCGAGCTGACTTTGGAAACAGGCGTGACACCTCAGCGCAGCAACGCCGACCCTGCCTACAGCACACTCACCTACAACGTGGAAGGAGCCACCGTGGCAGAAGGCGCAGTAGGCGTGCGCGTGTATATCTACGGCAAGCTTGCCAACAACAAAGATATGGTTCTCTGCGACATCGTCATCAACGGTCTGCTCAACGGTGAGGAGAAACCAATCCCGATGCTCGACAGCTTCACTGCCAACGGTGTGACCTACACCGCAGACAGGGACTTCGAGGCCGACGGTGAGAACTTCGTAGCCACCATCGAGCTGTCGAAGAGCGATCCGATGATATCAGCCGACAATCCACTTGCCGACATCGTTGCCCTTGAGGGCGAAATCGGTGAGGTTACTTATGAGGGCGATGACAGCCAATGTGTGGCAACCATTCCGGTTGTGTTAGACAATATCACCATCAACTATATCGCCACATTTGTACAGAAGCCCGACTTCACACTCACCTATTATAATACGGACGACACGGAGATGGGCACGCAGAGCGTGGAGAAAGACGCCACCATCGGTGAGTTCGCAGTGGATTACACCACCGCCACCGCCGAGGAAGGCATGAAAGTGCGCGGCTGGTTCTACAAGAAATCCGGCGGTCAGAAATACACCGTTGACGATGTCATCACCGACGACGCATCGCTCTATGCCGTGGCAACGGAAATCGAGGAGTCGAGCACCTACAAGAAATACACGTTCGACCTGACCGACCCTTATTTCTATGCTGAAGACCATGAGGCATTCTCACCTGAAGGCCAGGGCAAATGGCATGACACCACCCACGGATGGGAGTTCAAGAACGGCGACCAGATTGCACTGCTCGTAGGTCCGAAAGCCACTATCACCGTAGGACTTTGCAAATACAGCAAGGAAGGCGCTGTCATCAAGTTCACCGACGCAACAGGCACAGAGATCGGCACTGTAGAAGGTGTGAGCGAAAGCGACGGCGAGCTGACCTCCTTCGTCTATGAGGGCGAGGCAGGCACCATCTACATGACTATTGAAAGCGCCGGTTCGGTGTATCTCCACAGCGCGAAAATCATCAACACGTCGGAGACCAACTTCGAGAGCGAGGGTGACTGGTTCATCGTGAAGAAAGACGATGCCAGCAGCCTGGCAGAGGTGCTCGACTACGTAGCTGGTCTGAACAGCGCAGGCGATGCCAGCCGCAAGTATATCTTCCTGCCTAACGGCACCTACGACTTCGGCTACACCGCACTGACCCCGATAGCCGGCAACAACATCTCGATTATCGGCCAGTCGATGGACGGCGTGATCATCAAGAACGTGAAGGAAGTGGCAGACGAGGGAATCGGCACCACCGCCACCCTGCTCAACTCCAGCAAGAACCTCTACATGCAGGACCTCACGCTGAAAAACGAGCTTGACTACTACTCATCCGGCAGCGCAGGCCGCGCCGTGTGCTTCCAGGACAAGGGCGACCGCACCATCTTCAAGAACGTGACGTTGCTCTCCTATCAGGACACTTACTACAGCCAGAACGTGAAACAAAGCTACTGGGAGACCAGCGACATACATGGAACGGTTGACTTCATCTGCGGAGACGGCGACATCCGGTTCAAGGACTGCACCCTCTCACTCGAGCCACGCACTCAGGGCGGCAGCGGCGGACGCACCATCACAGCTCCGACCACCACTACCAATTTCGGTTATGTGTTCGACGGCTGTAAGGTGGTTGACCTGGCCAACGGCGCAGGCGACTGGAACTTCGGCCGCACATGGCAGAACCAGCCGATATGCGTGTATCTCAACACCGTGCTCGACGCAAACGCAGCCAACACGCTCATTGCAACCCGCTGGGTTGAGAAGGGCATGAACTCGAAAGACCCGAAGCAGTTCGGCGAATATGGCACGACCGACGAGGACGGCAACGACATCACCCCTGCCTCCAACACCATCAACTCGCACGGCGGCACGTTTGAGACCATCCTGTCGGCTGATGAGGCAGATGCCTACAGCTACGACAAGATGTTCACCGACTGGGATCCGGCAGCATCCACCGTTCAGATGGACGCACCACAAGCCACCTATTCCGACGGTGTGCTTTCATGGGAGCCGGTTGAAGGCGCCATTGCCTACGCTGTATTCATCAACGATGAGCTGGTTGACATCGTGACCGAAGGCACAAGCCTCGACATGACTGAAGCCAAAGCAAGAAACTATGTGAAAGGCAGAGGCATCGCCCCGAAGGACGGCGACGTCATCACCGTACGCAGCGCAAACGCGATGGGCGGTTTCGGTGAGGCAGCCGAAGCTGAGACCGTGATTCCGGACTATGAGTTCGTAGCCTCAGAATGGGTGGCAGGCGATCCCGGCCGCATCTCTCCTGACAGAGTGATTGTGGATGAGGCAGCCAACACCATCACCGTAAGCCAGACCGGCACAAACAACATCGCTCTTGTATATAAAGGCAAGAAGTATAAAGTGAGTGCCGACAGCCGCTACTTCGTGATTGAAGGCACCGGCATGAGCACCGACAACGGTAGCGCATATCTGTGGTGGCTGAACAACAAGAATAACGGCGGACAGATTGCCCCGACCACTATCTACGAGAAAGAAGGAGTAACCACATTCGCATGGGATCTCAAGCAGGTGGCGATAGCCGGCACGCTGGGCTCAGAGGAGACCATCTTCGAGAACGCCACCGAATGGAGCACCACATTCGGCATGACACTCGCCGATGGCCAAGTGCCCGCTGTTATCACCAACATCGGCTTCGCAACAGAAATCGATGAGCCTGTGGAAGAGACACCTTACGTGTTCGTGGCATCCGAATGGCAGGCAGGCGACCCGGGCCGCATTTCCGAAAACAACGTGACTGTGGACGAGGAAGCCAACACCATCACCGTTGACAAGGACGGTGCACAGAACGTGAACCTGCAGTTCAAGGGTGAGGAGACCTACACCGTGGCGGCTGCAAACAAGTACTTCGTCATCCGCGCGAAGGGCACCACACCTGACGGCGCACAACTCTGGTGGATGAACAACGAATGGATTGGCACGCTCTCTCCGGAGATTTACACTGACGGAGATGAGACTCTCTACGCATGGCCGCTTGAGACGATGAAGACCAACGGCGGCAGCGGCAGCCCTATCACGCTCGCTTCCGACACAGATGACGCTTACTTCACTTACAGCAGCCAGTGGAGCACCTGCTTCGGACTGACCCTTGCCGACCCTGACACTCCGGCTGTCATCAGCCTGATAGGATTCCTTGAGGAGATTCCAGAAACCGCCACAGGCATCCGCACCCTCAATGCAGACAATGCCGACGCAACTACCATTGGCAGCGCACTGCGCAGCGGCAAGGTGTTCGACCTCTCCGGCCGCAAGGTAGGCAATGTTGTGAAAGGCAATATCTACATTGTGAACGGTAAGAAACTTCTTGTGAAATAAAAATCACATTTACGATTCTCATAAAAGCGAGGAGGTTGCGAACTTTCGCAGCCTCCTCGATTTAATCGTTACAAGACACACTCCAGCGCGCTTCTACAAGCAAACCATTTTGATGAATATAGACACAAACAGCGAAAATTTCAAAAAATAAAACAAAAAAACAAACAAATTAGAAAAAAATTTGTGTGAATGATGAAAAATGGCTAACTTTGCAGCGCAAAACGAAAAAGGGGGCGTAGCCCAGTTGGTTTAGAGCGCTGCAGTCACATTGCAGAGGTCAACAGTTCGAGCCTGTTCGTCCCCACAAGACCGGAGATTTA
>JAEEGG010009292.1_pt1 | contig 22070 bp, 27 predicted proteins | sample 9134161 | NCBI WGS metagenome assembly JAEEGG01 (sample SAMN16246543, study PRJNA631951) | gut metagenome | biome: gut microbiome; feature: rumen; material: CR-attached | host: Bos | place: Iran: Karaj | collected 2018-10
GTCAGGTTGCCCTCACGGTCGCTATGATGTTTATCCAGCTCCACCATCGTGCAGTCGAAAACACTATATTTCGCCATAGTTTTTCAGTTTTAAGAATTGGCCATAATCTTCCACATAGTCCGCCCTGTCATAATGGATGGAGCCAAACTCCAGCGCCAGAGAGTTTGTGGAGAAGTTCTCCATAGTCCTCCAAAGACCCGCTGGAATATACAGCCCGTAATAGGAACGGTTGAGAGCAAATCTCTTCTTCTCTTTTCCATCATCAACAATAACGTCGAATGCTCCAGACAGGGCTACAATAAACTCTTCGTTCTTCCTGAATGCGTGACCTCCACGAGCCTCACCTCCTGGAACATCATATATCCAATATGTCCGCTTAATTTCAAACGGAATATGGTTCAACTGTTCTACAAAAGATAGGTTTCCACGTGGATCAGCGAACTTGGGAAGTTCTATTATCTTTACGTCCTCTATACTCATACGTCTCTCTCTTTATAGCGAAAAGTGTCGGAATCCACTTCTTCCTTCTTTTCCTCAATAACTCTCAGTAGGTATTGCCCATACTGATTCTTTTTCATAGGCTCCGCAAGTTCTCGCATTTTTTCCTCAGATATCCAACCATTGCGGTAGGCGATACCTTCAAGACAGGCAACTTTCAGTCCCTGGCGCTTTTCAATAACTTCCACGAACGTAGAAGCCTCTGCCAATGAGTCATGAGTGCCTGTATCCAGCCAAGCGAAGCCACGGCCAAATACCTGGACTTTCAATTCGCCATCTTTTAAGAGCTCCTGATTCACAGCAGTAATCTCCAATTCACCTCTTGTACTAGGTTTTACATGTTTGGCAACATCCACCACCTTATTAGGATAGAAGTAAAGACCCACCACAGCATAGTTTGACTTGGGGCTGACAGGTTTCTCTTCTATTGAAAGGCAATTACCTTGCTTATCGAATTCAGCTACACCATAACGTTCTGGGTCGCTTACCCAATAACCAAATACAGTTGCTTTCCCGTTCTCATCGGCATCCTTTACCGCATTCTTAAGTAATGTGGTAAAACCACTGCCGTAGAAGATATTATCACCCAATACAAGACAAGCACTGTCGTTACCAATAAAGTTCTCACCAATAATGATGGCCTGAGCGAGCCCATCTGGAGAGGGCTGCTCAGCATACTCAAAGTGTACACCATAATCAGAGCCGTCACCCAGTAGGCGTTTGAAGCCAGGAAGGTCGTAGGGCGTGCTAATAATGAGTATATCCCTAATCCCAGCCAGCATCAATGCACTGATGGGATAATACACCATAGGCTTATCATAGATAGGGAGCAACTGCTTGCTCACACCCTTGGTGATAGGGTAAAGTCTGGTACCGGAACCTCCGGCAAGCACTATTCCTTTCATTGTCAGAGAATATATTAATAATTATATGCCCCTTAAATAAGAAAGGACATCATTCATATCAATTCTATTATTTTTTGCCCAAGAGGACAATGCTCCTCTACCGCGATCGTGATGCAAAACACCTGTTTTAGGGAATCCCCAATAGTTATCGCCATAATTTACTCTTAAATAAGACACAGGATCATTGGGTGCATTAAAACTAATACCTTCAAAAACAATTTTTGATAGCGGATATATGATTCTTTCAGGATGAACGATAGCTTTGTATCTGAATTCTGGCTGATGATACAAGAATCTCAAAGCACCTGTCGTTCCTCCAATTATTGCCTCCCGTTTATTTCCCAACCACTCTATCGACACTTTATCAGTATTGCCTTCAAACACTTTTCTATATTGAGGGACTACTTCCTTAAGATACGCCGTCGTTTCTTCCAATCCCTTATCTGTGTAAAAATCATCCACAGCGAATATATCTAACCAAATTCCTGTTTTTGAATGCTCATATCCAACTCCAATGTTCCCAGAATTATCATATATTTCAATACCATATTGGTTCAATCTACCCTTTAACTCTGAATATACTCTATTGTAGTCTTTTCTTGGCATAGCAATATCCATATCATCATCCCATGGTATGAACCCCTTATGCCTAACAGCACCTAATAATGTACCATAATCCAACCAATAAGTCATTCCAAGTGCCTCACATTCTCTAGTAGTGATACGAAGAAGTTCAGCGTCACATAACTGCATAATTCTTAAATCTGGATCCGATGCTGGCGGTGCACTTGAACAATCGTGATATGCATTAAGGAAATAATGCAGAGAATCTACTTCGTCTTGCAAAGTGTCAAGTTCCTTTCTCCATTCCCTTATTCCAACTATCTTTTGGGCGGCTTTCTGTATAAATGCCATCAAACCTTTGCTATTATTCTTTTCCATTATATGCCTTTGATAATTGCCATATACTTATAGACCTTATCTTTCTTACAATATTATTTATGTATCTGACGGGCTTTCAGCAAATCATCTACATTATCAACCTCAGTCCACTGATATTCCTTGATATCTTTATAATACAATTCAAAGCTCTTATCAAATATCATCTGAACAAGAGCATCCTCAAAAAACAGATTGTACATACCTTCATTAACCATCAGGTTAAGTTGTTCTAGAACAAATCGAGATGAGACCGCATCAAGTTTAGTTACGCTTGCATAATTCCCCACAAACTTCGTAAGGTTCTTACTCATTACACAAACCTTGTCATCCTGAACTTGCACATTATATTTATTGCCATCAGTCTGAGTACTATCTAGCAAAACGTATGGTACATCAGTATGAGCACAAATAACATTGTTCATGAGTTTTTCGCTCATCACAATGTCTCCATTAATAATAGTCACGTTCTCCCGTTGTAGGTATCCTTTTGCGAACCAAAGAGAACCCATTGAACTAGTTTCTGCATAGAAGGGATTGTGAACAAAAGTCACATTATCATCTTCCAATTCTTTTTGAATATGCTTGTACATAAAGCCCACTACCACCACTATCTCTGCTTCCTTGTCATACCTTCTGAGGGAACGAACAAGACGTTGTAAAACGGTGGTTTTACCATCAAGTTTATACAGAGTTTTGGGATAACTTAACGTTAATGGCTGTAGATTCTTTCCTTGACCTGCTACTAATACGATGTATGTCATATCTCATTTGTTTGATTCGTTATACAATGGAAGCGCTTTCTTACTGAACTCTTTCGCGAAATGATACCATAAAGGTTTCAGGTAACCAATCTCTTGCCCCTGTGACTCTTTGTACATGGTCCAATGCATATAGAAGAAACCAGAAATAGCTATATAAGCATAGAAATGGCGTTGTTCTTTCAATGTCGGTTTGCGACCAAAGTATGTAAAGAGTATTCTATCTACTTCTTCCTCTGAGTGGTCACCACCACACACATAAGTACCAATATCAAAACCAGGGTCACCGAATCCAGCATACTCCCAATCAATCAAGTGGATCTCATTGTCATTAATTAAGAAATTCTCATCACGACAGTCACCGTGAGTCAAGCATTTCTTAATTCCATCCATCTTTGCAAGCTCGTAAAGATTGTATATACGCTCTTTTATATCTTTGAATTCAGGAAATTGAGTATAATTATCACCATACTTATCTGCTGGAGTCATATCACGAATTGATTCCCACTTCTCTTTGATATCAAATTCCCATCTGACTTTGGGCTTTACAGCGTGGAGTTTCCTCAACTGGATGATACCCCTTACCATGTCATTCACGTCATGATAGTTAAAGGTACGCGTTTCTACAAAACGGGAAATACGCCAACCATATCGAACGCTCATCGCAACTAAAGAGGTGTCAACGCCGGCATCCTCAATCTGCTTTTGTACAATGGACTCTCTTCCTCTATCTATAAGAATCTCTGATCCAAGTCCTGGATAGCGGAACACATATTTTCCTCCATTGAATTTGAAAGATAGGACAGAGTTGGAAAGTCCCTTCTGTAAAGGCTGTAATTCTGTAATCTGCGATGGCTCGCAATCGAATACTTCACAAATACAATTATTGATAAATGCGAGGTCCTCCGGATGCAACACACCACCTGTCGTTTCAATGATTGGCTGATTCATAATAGCATTCTTTCTAACATAAGTTTAGTCCCATATCCGATAGGTTGCCTTATGGTGGTCTCTTGCAGAAACATCCGGTAAATCCATGTATCTGTCACCATAGAACTCTCTGCAAAACAGGTCTGGGTCTGCAGGCCCGGGGAACTGATGCCCTTCAAAACTAATATCCTTGTAAGGAAATTGGGATTTGGATGTATGAGACCTGTAAATCCTTGCCCCATAGGGATACCAATAAATGTCTGGATTACCAAAGAGCCTGCCAATTGCCCTAAAAAAGGGATGGAGGACTCGATGTTGCAGGACATATACCATACGTGCTACCTTCATGTGTCTGCCGACAAACCATTTTCCATTCTTTTTCGTGATTTTAGCAGAGAATTTATGAAAGGGTTTTAACACTCTGTTTTCGTAAGGGAAGATATCAATTTGCAGGCCACGGTATTTGCGGGCGTTATGAACAGTACTATCCTGAATATATTCACTTTTTGTGTCGCGGAGTACAACCCATGCACCAACATACCCATAATCAGTTTCAAATGTTTGGAGCTTATACTGAGGATGCGGATTTTTTATCAGATAATTACAAAGTCGATGAAGGTCTTTTCTCATAATCACGACATCTACGTCATCATCCCAAGGAATGAATCCTCCATGACGGACAGCCCCCAAAACATTGCCGCCGTCAATGCGATAGGGTATATTTTGTTCCTTACATACTTTATCAAAATAAATCAGCATGCCCAACATCCTCATCTGTGCCTTACGTAGAATGCTTCCTTCTGGGTTATACTTGGCTCTCAACTCTGATTGAGTCTCCCCCGTATTGAAAACGATATCTGTCATCTTTAAACGTTATTTTGTTGTTTATAATTCGTACTAATTGCTTCTTGATAACACTTTTGCAATTTTTTCGCAATAATGCCAGAAGACCAGTGCTTGACAGCGTATGCTCTGTTCTCGTCACCTTTTGAAATGGCGGCCAATGCGCCTTGCAGAGCATATATTGCACTCTCTGTGTTGTTTGGGTTAAAGGTGAAATTGCCTGTCTCGCGCAATATCTGTCCTACGTTGCCCACATCAGGCCCCACCACCACTTTGCCTGCATGAAAGGCCATCGGAAGATTACCTGAGTTTAGAATATCAAGCCGCTGAATCAGCACCACATCGGCAGCGCAGAAGTAGTACTGCATCATGTCATCAGGGATGACTTCGTTGCTGAACTGAATGCCTTTCAGCCTGTAACACAACGTATGATACAGACGTGGAACTAGTTTCTTCGGATTCCATGTATGCAATGTCTGACGATAAAAGCCGGGCATAAGGAAGACAGTTGAAAATTGAGAATTGAAAATTGAAAATTGAGAGTTAAAGTTCTTTCTTAGTGACAGGACGAAGTCGCGCTCTTCATCGTTACGGAACTTGCCGAAACTCAACACAATTTTCTTATCTGCAGGAAGGCGCAAACGCTGTCGTGCCTCTTGCTGAGAAACAGAGAAAGAAAGCACATTGTCATAGATATGATGAGGTATCACAATATGATGAGCATTTGGATATTGTGGTTGCAATAACTCACGGCTGTAATTCCCCATGTGAACCATCACGTCAACTTGCTGATAAAGCAGTTCATAGAGGCGCAGCACATTCTTGTCCCTATTGGTATGTGGTTTCAAGTTGTGGACTTGCACGAATATCTTTATTCCCTGTTCTTTCAGGAACGTCAGTCGCTGTTCCGTACGTGCGAGTTCATCGTCTGTGACCTTATGACCAAACAATCCAAAAATGCCTTCCGGCCATTGGAAGTGTACGATGTCGCAGTCCATGACCTCGTCCGTCCATAGCCGATTAAGGCCATAGACCACCTCACACCCTTGTTTTTGAAGGGCGTCACCGAGCGAAGATACAAAATGATTGATGGTTCGCTCAGAAGGTTCTTTGACAACAAAATAGACTTTCATCACAGCGGAATATTTACTCTTACACCATCTTTCCTAACTATGATGGCAGGATTGCCGATTACAGTACAGTTTGGTGGAACATCTTTCATTACTACAGCATTGGCACCAATCTGAACATTATCTCCAATAACGATTCCGCCACAAACCACAGCACCAGTACCGATAAACACATTGTTGCCAATGGAGGGTCTCCTGCCTCTATTGTTTCCAACAGTGACTAATTGCTTTGTTTTAAAGTTCTTTCCGATAGATGTGGCGGCCAATACTGTTGAATATGGATGATCCAAATAAATTCCTGGGCCAATGGGAACCTTTTTATACGAAGGAAGGTCGAAATGTGTGTATGTTGGGTAAAAGTGTCTGAATATACTTCCAATAATTTTCAAACGATAAAACAATACAGTTCTATAGTATGGTCTTTCAGCTAATAGTTGAAAAAAGTTTCTATTCGGGAAATTGGCAGCATCCTCATACCACATCTGAGCATACTTGTCATTTAAAAAGTCTGCCATTATCTTTAATGCCACATATAGTGGCCAGTTTACAATAGTAGATATGATGTATTTCATAATTTTCCACATATATTATACAAAAATTTAGGTATTATAGAAATAAAATAGACTAAAAACCTCTGTTTTTTATGACCATGTGTATCAAAGAATAATTTATAAGCTTGCTGAAGCTTCTCTTGGGAGACCAAGTTCCTGTATCGTCGAATAACACGAATAAAAGTTTTTCTATTTTGTTTCCATACAATCTCATTATTCCCAAAAAAATCATATGACCATGCTAGCAATTTACAGTTAGCTATTATTTTTCTTTCGGCAATAGAGAAAGAGATATTTGGTGTGATATTCTCCGCACTTCGTCTCCAACAAACTTTGGCATCAGGAATCTTAAACATGCCTTTATTACCACAAAAGATGCACCATGTAGCCACATCGCTTCCCCAGGCAAGGTCGAAGTTCTTGAAACCACCCGACTGTTCATATATCCTGCGAGAAAAGACATTTTCTACCACGTAACTGCGATATTTCCCAGAAGACTTCCCCTTGTAATAGTCGTATGCACTAAGAACTTGCGGATAAGCTGGAAGCTGCTTGGTCACCTTGCCCTCGTCATTGATTTCATTCACATCGAAGTGATAGAGGTCGTATGCACCTTTTGTTTCATCAATCGTTCTCAATAACAGTTCCACGCAGTTAGGTTCCATCACATCATCGTCAGAGAACAACCAGATGTAAGGCTCATCATGACTCATGGCAATGCACCGTTCCCATTGGGCAACTAAGTCTTTCCCACCTATATTGGCGGCAAACCGCTGGAATACCAACTCTATCTTGTCACGATATTGTTCAACAATATCACTTATCGGTTCTGGGCTGCAGTCATCACCTATGTACAAGGTAAAATCCTTGCATGTCTGGGCCGCAATAGACTCAAGCGCAGCTGGCAGGAATTTTGCCTTATAGGCAGGAATGATAATGGCAATGCCTTTATTTCTCATTACATGTCGTTTTTAATATGATGCATATCGTCGTTTTGATAATGTAAAGAGCATATTACTAATATAACGTCTCAGTTTATTAAGCCTATTATGTAGCTTTATGTGTCTATAAGATTCGATGGCCTTGATGACAAAACCGAGTAATAGCATTGTAGGATAGACAGAACCTAATTCTCCTGTACCTATTGAGAAAATCAGATACAAAACAAGGATAGACACTCCTAAGCCGGTTAACATCTTATTTCTTTCTTTGTTTTTTCGGAAATACGAGAAAAGTATAAAAATAAATACAGCCCATAAGGCGAGACCGAAATAACCTCGTTCGAGTATGTAACCCATGATGACGCTTTCCATTCCTTGCAATCCTGTTTCTTGCCGTTGTACCTCATCAACATCAGGATTCCATATTTCGGATTTAAAATATCCCTTTCCTCTTCCAAACAACTCGTTTCCCTCCACATAGTATAGTGTCATCATAAACTGAGTGGTACGCATTGCAATGGAACTGCCTCCTGATTCGCTGTCTTCAACAAAGATATCTGTTAAAGTATTCACTTTTTTCTCGACTGCAGGGATGAAATTATATGATAAAACAAAGAGAATAACTCCAACAATTCCTAATATCATGTTTCTGCCTAATCTGAAACTCCAGAGATAGTAGCATATTACAGAGAACAGTGCTCCTACCCATACTATACGGCATCCGCATGATATTATTCCAAATGCGCAACATATCATGGCTACAACAAAAGATCTGTTCCTCTCCATTTGATTATACCATGCGTGTATATGTAACATCATAATTGCAGCACAGATATACCCATAGTCAAAAGGTGATTTAAACATAGACTGTACCCTGAATCGGGATCTTCCTGAATAAAGGTTCCCGAATTCAATATCGTATACCCAATTAGTCTTACCCTTTGTCAGTTCATTTACTAACTCTGCACTTCTGTCGATGTAGTTCAGGATACCGAAGAAGGTTAATGCGATAAGGCAATAGATAGACATTCTAAGAATTGGCTTTAGGGAACGTTCGTTCTTCACTGCCATAAAAGCATAGACAAGTGCAAAATATTTAAAAAAGAGTTCAGCTTGAATTACTTTCCAGGATTTTGTATATGTAGTGGTGAATGCACAGACTATTGTAGAGATAATAAGGATGGAAAAAGCAAAACGCAGATAAGGTATGCTCCATATCTTCTTTATCTGAAGTGTTAATGATTTCCATTCAGATAAAAGAAAAAATATTGGCAAAAGCAAGTTCGCCTTGTGCAATGGGATGACGGGAACACTGACAAGGGTCAGCGTCATTGTGCCCATTACAAGCAATGCAACTTTTTGCTCTTGCCTAATGAAAAACATCATCAGGCATGATACAAAAGTAATTATTGTAAGTATCGAAACTATTATTGACATTTAATATAACCTTACTGCGCGCCCCTTGAACTCATATTGCAAGTCTCGGGGGCGTTCATTTACTTTTTTTGCAGGAATGCCTGCCACAACGGCGTAGGGTTCAACATCTTTGGTGACAACACAGCCAGCACAACAGACAGCCCCTTCACCTATGTTGACACCAGACAAAACCGTCACGTTGCTACCAAGCCATACTCGATTGCCGATTATGATGGGCTTTGTGTTATCAGATGTGCATCTGAAATAAGGATCACGATGGTCATGCTGGTAAGTATATAATGAAACATTGGATGAAATGTTAACATTCTCACCAAATGTCAGTCCTGCTCTTGCATCAAGCAACGTATTGTCACCGACGATGGTGCCCTTGCCAATCTTTAGTTTATGTATGCCTCGGATTTCGGTTTTGAAATGAAATATTACGTTTTTACCGATTTCCGCTCCAAGTGCTTTATAGACAAACCTGCGCAGATGGTGTGACGGCACGAGGCTGATTTGAAACAACATATAGCGCTGCCAACCTTTTCTAAAGATTTTCTCCCAGTAGTTGTACGGCTTGTCAAAAACGCGATATACTAGTGGCGCATTTTTGCTCTTTTCCCATTTTCTCAGAATCTGACCGTGCATTACCTGAAAAGGGAAAACCAATATGATGAGTATCCACTTCAGGTAAGGAAGGACAACTAATCCGAGTAGTATGATAGTTAATGTATCCATCATTTATATAATCAAGAATTGCATGATTGAGTTTTGCATATTATCGAATCCTTTAATCGGTGATAACCATAGGTACCAAGAATTGGAATCCCTACACCAACACAGAGGTATAGAATCCACCATCCTTGATGTGCATATTCTTCGATAACGGGAATTCAGAAAGTTGTTTGATTGGTAGTCTATATATAGCAATCAGTAGTAACGAGACTATTTTTAACGAAAGAAAATGCCATATAAGCACCTCCATGGTATGGTCACCTGTAAAAACCAGGAAACGTACCGCATAGTTCCTCTTTGCCTTTGAAATCGTTACACTATTATCTCTCATTTCTGTCGCTTCAATATTTTAAGGTAAAACACTCTGTCATCTTTGGTTGACAATAGCAGCCAAACTGAGAGATATATAATAGTGAAGGCAATGCCTTGAACAAAAAAGTTAGCCCAATGGTTTTCTAACTGGGGAAAAAGATGGCAAATGAAATAGCCAACGACTCCCAACAGGAGATATGGTCCGAAGGAGTAATAGCCAACCCGCCATGAATTGATGTTCATCTTCATCGGCCAATAATACAAATAATAGAACACCATCTGGACACTTCCATACAGCGCAAAGCCAATAACTACACCACCTACTTCGTAGTAAGGAATCAGGAACCATGAAGACACCAGACCAACAATAGAGGCAACGATGCTGCTATAGGAGATAGCCCGTATATCGCTATCTGCCAAAATAAGACTTGAGATGGCCTGATTGTGTGTCACCAGATTACAGATGAGCCATAGGTTGAACCATGGGATGAGGTAAAGGTATTTTTCACCCACATAGAGCGACAGCGCATCAGAGCCAACGGTCATCATGCCGAAGGTGCAGAAGCAGAGAATGATGCTGATATATTTCGTGCCGTCGTAGGCCACACGATAATAGGCCTGCTTATCCTTACGTGCCAGAACCTTCGCCGTGGAAGGGAGCAGCACTGGTAGGAATGAACTTGCCAGAATATGTATCAGTCCTATGATGCCGTTTAGAATGCGGTAGTCGGCTACCGACTCCATCGTACCTTGCATGCCGAGGAATACAGGACGCAGGTGATAGAAAGAGAACTGGAACAGGCTGAAAGAGAAGATGTTCATGCTGTAAGGTAGCATCTCCTTGAAAGTTGGCCAGTGCAGTTTGGGTAGGAAATTGACAAAAGGTGTCTCGCAGCGGATTTTTCCGATGGACAGTGGAAGGATGGAGAGCGTAGCCAGACAGGTAAGAATGTAATAGGTCTCAATATTGAAGCCGATTAACACTGTAGCGGTCAGTACGAAGATCTGCAATGCCTTGGGTATCATCTGCCGTCGCTGAATCCAGGCTACATTCTCCGTAGCCTTGATGAGTTGGTCGAAACAGGACGAGAACCAGTTGCAGAACGCTACGATTGCGAGGATATAAAGCAGGTGCTTCAATATGACATCCTGTTCGGGTGTGACATTGAAGATAGAATCGGAAAAGAACGAAACAACGAGAAGAATCAGTCCATTGATTAACCCGATTGTTCCGTAGAATGAAAGGCTGGTCTGGAAGGCTTGCCGTACTTTTTCGTGGCGATGTTCTGCCAACCATGTGGAGAGGAAGCGAACATTGGTCGAGTTGAAGCCCATGTCCATCAGTCGCATATATACGTTGATGCTCATGGCCAGCCCTATCAACCCATATTGGCTTTTTCCGAAATAGCCAATGAGGATGGGAACAGCCACGAAATTATAGACTGCATTGACAATATTAAACAATGTAGACCATACGATGCCGCTGACTATCTTCTGACTACTACCCATTCAGACTCTTTATCCTTTTATAAGTTCCCCGCATATTACGAATGCCTACTCTAAAGTTTGCTGACAAGGCCTGACGCCAGATGGCCAGTCCCTTGAAATGCAGCATGCCTCCTGTTAACAGTTGGACAGGAAACAACCGCCATCCCTCCAGTTTGCGACGCTTGTATTGATAGGCTTGCTGCTGCTTGATGTTTTTGATGTCCAATGCTTTCGTTTCGATATAGCCGTTTTCAAGTGCAGTTTTCATCAAGCCATCGCCAGCAGAGGTTCTCACCATACAGAAACAACGTCCGTCACTTTCCGTAAAATCGGGATATCCATCCTTGGTATTCCAACTATCGCCTACGGCTACATCAGCAAGCATACCAATGCCATCAGGACATATCTTGCAACGGAAACCTACATGATGCCCCAATATCTTTCCCCAACTTTCATTGTATGACAGTTGAAAGGTCGTGCCATCTTCGAAACTGGCCACAAAATTGCCTGGCCAGCCATCACCTCGATATTTAAGTGATTCAGGCTCGTCTTGATGACCTGACATCTGCCATGTCTTAACAGTTGCATTGTAACTGGGCATGCCTGCGCAGAATATGGAAATATAGTATTTTACCCTTTCGGCATATTGCGGATACAAGCGAGTAAAATTCTTCATGGCGGCAATGTCGCAGGGTTTTCCTATGAAAGCAAAACTTTCTGTGCTGCTGTCAAAGATTTCTTTGATGCGATGAAGGACTAAGGCGGGTGCATAGCGGGACTGGGCATTACGAAGCACTTCTTCTTTGCTGCGGGACACTCTCAGTTCGTTATACAGATAACAGTCATCTCTGACACCAACTTGCAGGACAGCATCTACAAGGCCTCGTTCTAAGGCACAGATAGCCAGCGAAGTAACTACACCGCCTGAAGCTGCTTTGTGGCGGATGTCGGCATCGGCAGCCCATCCCTCACAAACGGATATCATGGATCCCCAGACCCCCTTGTGCGACTTAGTCTCGACATGGATGCCTGGACAGAGTTTCTTTACCAACTTGGATTCAGGCGAAGAAAGAGGCTGAATAACCCTCGGCTCATAAAAGCCTTCGCCATTCAGCTGCATCTTGCACTTCTCGTCACCTAATACTGAAGCGCAAAGACCACAGCCCATACAGAGATGATATTTCTTTATCTTATCAATCATTGGCTAAGTTGAGCTGTTAAATCAACGAGCAACTTCTCTTTTTGCTCGGAAACTGTTGAGGCTAACTGATCGGCTATCTCCTGTCTCAAACTATCACGCAAGGCAAAGCAATTTTCAACTTTCGTTAAAATAGTACTTTCGTCATCGGCTTTCAAATCTGCAAGGTGGTCGTATGCAAGTGTATCTACGAACAGTCCGTTGAACTTACGGCTATAGACCATAGGCAAAACTGGCACACCTGCAGAGAAGGCTGCTATCGTTGCATGCATTCGTGCTCCCATGAAAAAGTCGAGACCGGCAATGTAGTCTTTTGCTTCAATGGGAGAATGAAAAAAAGGTGCCAGTGTCATCTGCTCGCTATGATACTCTCTCCACAGGTCATAAAGTACAGCATAGTCGCTTTCTACATTCCGTGTACCAGAAGCAACATGAGAGATGAGATGTAGTCGGACACCCTCGTTGGATAGGAAAAAACTGATGATGTTGCGTATCACGTGCTGGTAATCAGCCTTCAGACCAAACTGGTTGTTGCGTGTGTAACCTCCATTCCAAAGCAAACCAGAGATATTCAAGCCTACATGGACTTCATTTTTGTTGAACTCAATTTTGTTGTAGGGAAGGAAGAATGCCACGTCAATATATTCTTTTACGTGTGCTTTCCTATTTGTCAGTTCATTAACGTAATCCAAGCTCTGGCGGTCTCTGGTCATGACGATTTCAGCCTTGTTAATAGATTTGACTGCCTTCTCACGAATAGTCGGATTCTGGAACGGACCAATGGTTTGAGGGAGAAAGAAATAGGGCTTCCTGAACAAGCGGGCCAGCCTGTGTACTTTGTCAATCTTTGCAAAACGTTTGTTCCCGTAGATGTCAGCAAAACTGTCACCCTGACCGATATCCATAATGCAGTCAGCATCCTTGTATAACTTGTAGAGACGGTAATTCTTCTTGAAGTTGGTCAACAGCAAGTATGCTTTCCTCCAACTAATAGGCCAAGCATTATCAACGCTTTCGTACGCAATATTTCTTCCACCAATCGTCAGCTCATGATGTCCTGAACGCTCGTTACTCTCTGTGAGATATAGCTGATAGTCAATATTTTTTTCTGACATAATAACGTCTATCAGATACATCATACTATAACAAAGCGCAACACACCCTTTGTTACCGGTCTGCAAAGTGACATTCGCCAGGATAAACTTTTTCTTATTAATGCTCATATCTTTGTGTTATCAATAAGCATTCTTGTCTCTTTTGAAGATAGTCTTGACAGTCAACCAAATGATACGTATGTCGAGCCACAGACTCCAATGTTGAATGTACCAAATATCCCCCTCAACACGTCCCTCCATCTGCCACAGTTCACGGGTCTCACCACGGAAACCTGTTACTTGAGACCAACCCGTGATGCCGGGCTTGACAAAGTGACGCACCATGTACTTGTCTATCAGCTTGTCGTATTGCTCTGTATGTGCCAGCATGTGTGGCCGGGGGCCCACGATGCTCATATCACCGAGTAGCACGTTCCAGAACTGTGGCAGTTCGTCAATGTTGGTCTTACGCATGAAATCACCGAACGGGAACTTGCGAGGATCGTCCTCGGTAGCTTGTAGCCGGTCGGCATCATCGTTGACGTGCATGGAGCGGAACTTATAGCAATAGAAATCTTTACCGCCAATTCCCGTGCGTAGCTGACGGAAGAACACCGGTCCTGGACTCTGGCGCTTGATCACCAACACGACGAAGGGCAGCAGCAGGGCTGTGAGTATCAGACACAGGAAGGAGAAGACGATATCGAACAATCGTTTCAGCAATCTGTTCAACGGTTCTTCCAACGGACTGATATAGGTAGTCATCACCCCAATGTCGTCAATAAGGATGGGACGTAGGTTCAGCTTCTCTTCTGCCGTGGGCAAATAGTAGAACTTGGCCATACGGTGGTCGCACAGACGGGCTGTCTGTTCAATCAACTCACGTTCCTTGCGGGACACACACAAATAGACCTCATCGCCCAGCTTCAAGCCCTCTGGATGAGACAATAGTGCTACGAAATCGCTAATACTGCCATCATGACGCTGCCCCTCAATGTCGCCGTAAATGTGGCGAACCTCATAGCCGTAAGTGGAGTTGCCTATAAGTTTCTGGTACAAGGACTGCAACTCCTTGTCCGAACCAATCAGCGTAACGTATCGTGTGTTGTAGCCAGACTGTCGGAGCTTCTTCACCAGCCATCGCTCTATAAAGCGTAGCAAGATGATGGCAACGAGCATGACAAAACCCATGGCAAAGATCTGCCAGCCTAATCGTGACAAAAAACGAATGGCACGTAACAACAAATAGGATAACAAGGTCTGTGTTGATACAAGCATCGTAGTGCGACTCAGTATATCGTTAGCACCGACTATACGCTCATGGATGAGCGTGGGAAAGAAATATTCGGCTACAACGAAGGCAAAGGTACATGTCATCCAGAAAGCCCGTTGTTTTTCTTCGTCCCAACCATGCGATAAGTGTATAGTGCCCTCTACAAAGTAAAGCAAGACGAACAATACCGCGAAATCCCCCGCTATAATAAATAGTTGAATCAGTCGGTTCGTTTGATTGTTATTTCTTATCTGTGTATGTAAAGCTTTCATCCTTTATCGATAAAATCAGCAATAGACTGTGTAAGACTTTCATCGCATGCACTCCCTATACGAAACAAGGGGTGTAAATCGCGAGTTAACAGCAACGATTTCAGTTCCGCTTCGTCGGTGGCTACATATACCCATCCCTGTTCACGCATCTTGTCCGCCGTCGCCAACTGATGCTCATTGCGATGCTCTCCCATGGCTGCAATGCGGGGAAATACAATAATAGGCTTCTCTTGTTGCAAAGCAGACAGGATACTGCCCATACCAGCATGTGACACAATAAGTCGGGCCTCGCTGAAGAGTTTATCAAACTCATCGGGAGGCAGAAAACCCACCGTCTTAATATGTTGGGGATGATAGCTGCTATGGTGAACCTGCGCCACAACATCCTCATTCAGTTGGGGTGCTACTTCGTCAATTATGCGAATCAGACGGTCGAAGGGAAGTTGTGTGCCAGTGATTACGAATATCATTTCAAATTATTATTTGCTATTATTTCCCCAAACGGTTCCAGCAAAGACAATATCTTCTTGAGCCAGGTCGGGCCATTGAGTATAGACACGTGATGCAAAACGGCGAGCTATACGACCACTGGCTGACAGGTGCTCGGCATTAGCAATGCTATCGACCCATATAGTTTTGTAACGCAGCAACCATCCTGCCAACACGCACACCAGTCCCGGAGCTGCACCGGTAGTTAGTACGGCATCAGGATGTTCATGCCTGATGATGCGCAAAAGACGGAAAAACGCGGGTATCATACGCCACGCATCCTTCCTGTTAAAATCGCTCATCAGATAAAAGGTGCTACCATCGGTCATAGTGGCACATTTGGGATGAGTTGATGCATAGACTATCTCAAACCGATTCTCCAAGGGCTTGGTAATGCGCAACAACTGTTTCCAGTGTCCACCTATAGATGCGGCAGCAAATATCTTCTTTATCTGTTTCACTATTCAATCTGTATCAATATGCCTTATAAAAGCCGTGGGTATATATGCCGTAGAAATGAGTCCGATGTTTGACAAAGAAACAACCACACGCTGCTGACCAGCAACACGGGCCACCCTACCCTCAACACCGGCAAAAGTGCCGTCGATGACCCTGACCTTCTCGCCACCTTTGAAGTGACACTGGGATTCATTAACGAACTTCAAGTGCTCACTCATGTTGCAGGTAGCCATCATGAAGTTTTCCATTTCCTTGCAAGAAATGGTCAGTGGAGGATTCATATTTGTCTCGTCCTGTTCAAAATGATTGTAGTAGTAAGTCAGATAGGAAAGAGCAGGGGTGTTCTTGACATATTCTTCAGCCTTTTCCTTGGTGGTATAGACGAAAAGAATGTTCGGAATGAGCGTCTCCAGAACCTTTTTGGCCTTGCCATTTACTATTTTGCGAACGTAACGCTTGGCAATATAGACGAACGTACCGTCTTCCACGATGTAGTCTGATGCCTTGTTTTCTCTGCCGTACGAGGCCCGAAACACATACCAGTGCTTGTCTGGGTCAGGGACATAGCTTACCGACACCCCGGTTTTTAAGTTTTCAGCTTCGGGGAAGGCATCAGGGGCAATTCTGACGCTGGGAGGATTTGTCTCGCCTCCACGAGATGTCACATTAGACAATGTGCTCATATCAGCCCTTCTATGGGGTCATGCGATAGTAAATTGGCTGCAAAGGTATAAAAAAATATTCATTTTTAAATAAGTAAGCACCAAAAATCCATGAAATTTAACTAAAAAACATCAGAAATAAAAAACAATTCAACAAATGGGCTATCATCAGAGTAATAATAGCAATAAAAAACATACCGGCACCATGAAAGAAAACCGTTCACTTTCTGAGTCTATGAGGCAAGGCTTGATGGTTTAGGTATAAATAGGTGGTATTCAGCATGATATAGTCACGCGACATGTACCAGATGCCTTTATACTGTCCACTCTTTCCCCATGAGTTCTTTACCATGTAGTACGGCTTACCCTCTTCATCAATTGCTTTGCCATAGATAACCATCACGTGGTCGTAGGTCATCCGCCAGTCGTCCCACTGCTCTTGACGCATCTTTTGTGTTGGCACAATGCTATCAGGCAACATGGCCAGACCTGTGCGAGTGAAATTACCTGTAACATCACCACCCCAAGCCACTGTATAGCCTGCATCCAGTGCTTTGTCAAGCACATCCATCAACTGTTCAATGGGTATGTTATAGCTGGGCTTTAATCGCCATTTGTAGGGTGCTTCAATGACGAACCACTGCTTAAACGGATGATGCGTATAGCTGGTCAGACTGACGTAGTCGTCAAGGTCCAACCCAAGACTTGCGGCAAACGACTTCGGTGTGTACGTTTTTCCCTCATAGACAAACGTTTCTGGACAGCGGCCTATATATTTCTCAATAACAGCCTGTACACTATCTTGCCAATGCGGTAATGGTTCTTTGGCTCCTTTACGAACGATACTGTTGACAGTTCTCTCTAACTCAGGAAAGAAAACCTTGAAGTTAGCCAGCGAGTCGCCCACAAGCGAACCAGGTCGAGGCATAGCATCCTCAGGACAGATGCCGTGCTGTCGTATTACATCTAGTACATCGTCGCACGACCCACCCTCTGAAATCTGGCTATAGCCATGCATTCGGACATAGTGCGTAGCACAATCCATATAGTCCTTATTGACAACAAACATCTCGCAGAGGTCGTATGTCTTTCCCGTCTTACGAAGTATCTCACTCTCAAAATATCCCAACGTGGCATAAGCCCAACACGTACCGCTGCGATGCTGGTTCTTAACGCTGGTGATGGGATTCTCCTTGACGATAGTAAAAGTCTTTTTCGCATCCGAAGCTAACGTCTTCTTCTGCAAATGTTCCTGTGCTGAAACTGTGGTAGCAAGCAGGATGGCTGTAATCAATGATAATATTCTCATAATTCACTTTCTTTGTATTCCATCTGTAACTATTGTTAATGTTTGGTGCAAAAGTACGAAAAATCGATTAGAAATCAGTACCTTTGCCCGTTGTTTTAATAAAATTTGTTTTGCGAAATGAACATCGAACAAGTACGAGAATACACCTTGTCACTCGTTGGCGTGACGGAAGACCAACCTTTTGGTGATGATATCTTGACCTTTAGATTGGAGGGAAAGATTTTCCTCTGCCTTTGGCTAGGTGGTGGAAAACATGATGTGAAGGATTCTTCAGAACCCAGACTGGCTCTGAAGCTGTCACCAGAAAGAAATGAAGAACTTCGCAGTCAGTATGTGGCAATAACACCTGCCTGGCATTGGAACAAGAAGCATTGGAGCGACGTATATTACGAGCAAGTAGTAGATGTACTGGTACAGGAATGGATAAAGGAGTCCTATCAACTTGTGGCATCAAAACTCCCAAAAGCAATACGGCAGAAATATATTGGAGATTCTGCGTCTATGCAAGAAATATAATGAAGAAAATATTGTTCCTGCACGGATTCTATGCCAGCGGCCAGTGTGTGCCAGCAATAGCATTGAAAGAGGCTTTCATAGGTGAAGCAGAGGTGATTACGCCCGACCTTCCGATGCATCCCCAAGAGGCTATTGCGTTTATCCGTGAGTTGATAGATTGCAAGATTCCTAACGTGTTGGTGGGCAATAGTTGTGGCTCGTTCTATGCGCAGATGTTGGCACCCGTTCTGGGACTGCCTGCATTGTTGGGCAATCCACATTTCAAGATGACAGAATTCCTGAAGCCAAGGATTGGTGCCCATCAGTATAAGTCGCCACGCATGGATGGAAAACAGAACTTCATCATCGACGAACAACTGATAACCGAATTTGCAGAGATGGAGGCGCATCAGTTTGACAACTGCACTCCTGAAAGTAAAAGCCGCATTTGGGGAATCTTTGGTGACAATGACACGTTGGCCCACTTTGAGCCACTATTCCTGGAGCACTACGACACAGCCTTCCACTTCCCAGGTGCTCATACACCAACAGCCGAGGAAGTGCAGAAATACTATGTGCCGCTGATTAAAGAATTGTTAGGAATATAAGCACGAATTATGTACCTTTTGCTCCATCAAAGCTCCGACCTGAAAATGCAAGCCGGAGCTGTTTTTATTATTGGATATTAATGTCCTTTTGCTGAGAGCCGTGCCCGCCAAAGCCACCTGGAGGCATACCCATCTCGCCGTTGCCGCCCATCAGGAACTCTCGAACCCTGCGCTGGGAGTAGAATTGAGGTTTCATTTTCATATAGCCGTTGGACGATGGAATCTCTTTCATGTTATAAATCCTAAACTATCCTAATATTCTTTGCAAAGATAGCAATAATTCTTCATTATTTTGTACCTTTGCAAAGAACGTAGATTTAATATGTTTTGTGAAATGAAAAGAGTAATAGTTATATCCACGAGCCTTCGTCATGGCTCAAACAGCGACAAGCTCGCTGATCAGTTCGTGGAAGGAGCCAAGGCTGCCGGAAACGAAGTCGAGAAGATTACACTTGCAGGCAAGAACATCCAGTTCTGTAAAGGCTGTCTTGGTTGCCATAAATTGGGCCGTTGTGTCATCAACGATGACGTGAACGACATCATGGCAAAGGTCATCAAGGCCGATGTGGTTTGCTGGGCTACCCCCATCTATTATTACGAGATGAGTGGTCAGATGAAGACCCTCATAGACCGCATGAACGCTATGTACGGAAGGGATTATGCGTTCCGTGATGTCTATCTGCTGACTACTGCAGCCGATGATGATGAGCAGACTCCCAAGCGTGCCGAGAATGGGCTTGGCGGATGGATGGCCTGTTATCCAGAAAGCCGTCTGGCAGGAACCGTCTTCTGCGGTGGCGTGAATGATGCCCGTGAAATTGAGGGAAATGCGAAATTGCAGGAAGCATTTGAATTAGGAAAGAACATATAAACGAAGAGACATGAAGAAGATTCTAATGATGTTGGCTGCACTCTTGACGATGAGCCTGAGTGCATGCTCACAAGGAAACAAAGCAAAGGAGAGTAAAGAAATGAAAGTATTAGTAGCCTATTTCTCGGCATCGGGTGTGACGAAAGGTGTAGCCCAGCAGTTAGCAGAAGTGACAGGAGGAACGCTGCACGAAATCAAGCCTGCTGTAGCCTATACAGATGCAGACCTTGACTGGCGCGACAAGCAGAGCCGCAGCAGCGTGGAGATGCAGGACAAGTCATCGCGTCCTGCCATCACGGACAACCTCACGAACATGCAGGACTATGATGTCATCTACGTCGGTTTCCCCATCTGGTGGTACACCTGTCCCACGATTATCAACACCTTCATGGAGGCCTACGACTTCCAGGGCAAGACCGTCATCCCCTTTGCCACTTCTGGCGGCAGCACCATCGAGAAAGCCTGCGAAGACTTGAAAGCCACCTACCCTGACATCAACTGGAAAGAGGGCAAACTGCTGAACAGGGTTTCGAAGAAAGACCTGGAGGCTTGGGTTGAAGAATTGCAATAAGCTCCAAAAGCATTTCTTTGAAAGATTCTGTAGTTTTTCGCAGCCTTTGTGCGTCTAACGTTCAGAAAACAACCGAAAAGCATGACAACAATGAAAAAGAAAACAATGATTGCGCTGATGCTCCTCATGGCATCAGTCTCGATGCAGGCACAACTGCTCTACAAGATCAGTGGCAAGGGACTCTCAGTGCCCTCTTACATCGTAGGAACCTATCACCTGGCACCCGCATCGTTTGTAGACTCCATTCCTGGCATCCGTCAGGCTATGGACCACTGCCAGCAGGTGTATGGCGAACTGCCCATGGACAAGATGGCGAATCCTGACAGCCTGGCCATGATGCAGCGAGCCATGATGCTGCCCGACGGCATGACGCTCGACAAGCTGCTCACTGCCGACGAAATGGCACGCCTGAACGTTTACATGAAGAGTGTGATGGGCATGGACATGACCAATCCGCTGGTGGCCCAGCAGATGAACTCGATGACTCCAATGGCCTTGAGCACGGCACTGACATTGATGTCGTTCGCTAAAAAGAGTAGTTCCCTTGACATGATGAACCTGCTCGACTCATACTTCCAGAAAGAGGCGCTTGCCAAGGGGAAAAGTGTGGGAGGCTTAGAGACAATGTCCCACCAGATAAAAGTGCTCTACGAAGGAAAGTCGCTCGACCGACAGAAAGAGATACTCATGTGCCAGGTGGACAATGCCGACTTCATGGAAGAGATGGAAGACGGCATCTTCAATGCCTACTTCGCCCAGGACCTCGATGCCATCAGCAAGGCGATGGACATGAAGCTGAACAGCCATTGTGACGCAACGCCCGAGGAAGAGGCCGCCATCCTCTCCAATCGTAATGCCAATTGGTTGACGAAGATGCCCGACATCATGGCCCAGAAGCCAACGCTCTTCGCCGTTGGCGCTGGCCATCTGCTAGGCGACAAAGGCGTACTAAACCTCTTGCGCCAAGCAGGTTACAAGGTCGAGCCGGTCAAGTAGAACTAATGCTGTCAATGTTTAACTGAGTTTAAAGGAGTGGCAGTATAGTTTAAGCGAGTTTAAACTCCGTGCCAGTATGACTTCAACAATTGTCATTCTGGCACGGATTCTTTCTATAGGCATGTACTTTGCTTATCTGCAAGTGAAAACCGCGAGTAAGCGAGAACCATCAAGCTCGCTTGAATGGCTGAGCGTGAGCGATTTATCCAAAGACTGAAGCGAAAGCCGAGGCAACCAAGAACATACGTTAAACTAAAAGTATAATTAGGAGGTATTGATTATGTTGAACGGATTAATGAAAAGCAATGGTTGGTTCCCAACAAT
>JAEEGG010009297.1_pt1 | contig 22060 bp, 18 predicted proteins | sample 9134161 | NCBI WGS metagenome assembly JAEEGG01 (sample SAMN16246543, study PRJNA631951) | gut metagenome | biome: gut microbiome; feature: rumen; material: CR-attached | host: Bos | place: Iran: Karaj | collected 2018-10
GGCGTGAAGGCGAACTGATCTTCCGGCTGGTATACAACCAGGCCCGATGTAAGAAACCCTTTGAACGGCTGTGGATCTCCAGCATGGAGGACGCAGCCATCCGGGAAGGCTTTGAGAAGCTGAAGCCAGGAACACAATACGATGCCTTGTACGAGGCAGCCCTTTGCCGGGAGCGTGCCGACTGGATCGTCGGAATGAACGCCACCCGGCTTTTTTCATGCCTGTATGGCCAGACGCTGGCTGTTGGCCGCGTGATGACGCCCACGCTGGCCATGGTGGTCATGAGGGATGCTCAGATTGCAGCCTTCAAGCCGGAACCTTTCTGGACTGTCCTGTTGAAAGCCGGAGACCTTACTGTGTCCAGCCGACGTTTTTCGACAAAAAACGACGCCGAGATAGTCCTTCAGGAGTGCCAGGCTGCAGGTGAAGTCGTGATCAAAGCTGTTGAGACGAAAGAAAAGCTGGAAAAGCCGCCTCTTTTGTATGACCTGACGAGCCTGCAGAGAGACGCGAACCGTATTCTCGGCTTTACTGCTCAGCAGACATTGGATCACACCCAAAGCCTTTATGAAAAGAAGTTGGTCACTTATCCCCGTACCGACAGCCGGTATCTTACCGATGATATGCGGGAGATGCTGCCGGATCTGATCGCCGCAGTCGCCAGAAAATTCAAATACAGCGGCAGTGCGCTTCGCAGCGAACCGGTCCGTCCTGCAAGCATTTTCAACAGTAGCAAGGTCAGCGATCATCATGCCATTATCCCGACAAAGACGATGGCGGAAAGTGATTTCAGCGAGCTTTCTCTGGGAGAAATGGCAGTTCTGCAGCTAATATACGCAAGGCTTCTCTGTGCGGCGGCTGAAGATTACCGATATGCGGAATCAACCGTAAAGGTAAGCTGTGAAGCCGAAGAATTCACCCGAAAAGGCAGGACCGATCTGCAGCTTGGTTGGAAAGCCATCTGGCAGCATTTTTATCCGGACAAGAAGAAGGATGAGGATTCCATCAGCCAGATTCCGGGCCAGGGAAACCGGCTTCATATCGATGCAGCGACGCTCAAAGAGGGCAAGACTTCTCCGAGCAAGCATTTTACTGAAGACACCCTCCTCTCAGCCATGGAGACTGCCGGTGCCGATGAGACGCCGGAGGAAGCGGAACGCAAGGGCCTCGGTACTCCGGCCACCCGTGCCGCCACCATCGAAAAGCTGGTGCAGCGCGGCTTTATCGAGCGTAAGGGCGATAAGAAGACCAGGCACCTGATCGCCACGGACAAAGGCAATGCCCTGATCACTGTCATGCCGGAGCAGATCCAGTCGCCTTCCATGACCGCCGAATGGGAGCAGAAGCTCCTGGGCATCGAGCGCGGCGAATATGATGCTGCGGATTTCATGGACGGGATCTCCGGAATGATCGCCGGGCTTGTGACAACCTATGAAAAAGCGAAAGGAGCAGATGCGCTTATGAGCAGAAACAAAGTGATTGGCACCTGTCCCCACTGCGGGGCCGAGGTGCTGGAAAAACAGAAGGGCTGGTTCTGCAGCAACAGCGAATGCAGGTTCATTCTCTGGAAGGATAATGCCTATTTCACGAAGATCGGGAAACGCCTGACATCCCAGATCGTGGAGAAGCTGCTGAAGGATGGCCGCGCCAGGCTGAAGGACTGCAAGAGCCAGAAGACCGGCAAAACCTATAACGCGGATGTCCTGCTTTCCACGGAGGCGGACGGCAGACCGCAGTTCTCCATGGAATTCGATAAACGCAAAGGAGGCGGTAAGTGATGGACGAGAAAGAACACAGTATCCGTTTCATTAACAGCAGCTATGATACGCTCTTCCGAATCCCGGACGGCGGCACAGTGGAAGTTCAGTTCCCTGATCGGAAGTTCTCCGCAAAATGCGAGTATATCGACGATTATCACACGCTCGTCGGTGACTCTGTGTTCCACATCTGCGAATTTGCCGAAATGGTGGAGCACCAGCACGGTTCTGTCCGCCCTGAACCGGAGACTGAATTGGATCAGGCAGCCTGGCAGCTCGGCCACAGAGAGTACCTTGCCCTGCAAATGACGGACTCCGGGTACGATTATACGATTTACAGCCAGCAGTTCAAACTGATGGATGGAGGTCAGCTCGATGCACCTGATTTCAGCATGAACCAGGCGAGGGATCAGATCATGGAAATGCATGGGTATGGACGCAGGAACCGACGCGCTGTTCCTTATGAGCATGTCATGGAACAGGCGGAGCTTGCAGGCGGCTCTGTCCTGAAACAGCTGGACGATCTGAAGAGCCATTCCTCACAGGAGAAGAAACCCGGAAAGGAGGTTCGTCATGCCGGAAAAGAAAGATAAAACCTATCCCTCCCAGTTTGACAAGGTCAAAGAGATCACGGATAAGCTGGAAGCCGGTATCCAGGCACTCTTTGAGAGCGAGGCCTTCAAGAACTATCTGAAGACGCTCTCCAAATTCCACGATTATTCCCTGAACAATACGATCCTGATCGCCATGCAGAAGCCGGATGCCACCTTGGTTGCCGGATACACTGCCTGGCAGAAGAACTTCGGCAGGCAGGTACAGAAGGGCGAGACCGGGATCCGGATCCTTGCTCCGACGCCTTATAAGAAACAGATGGAAGTGGACCGGCTTGATCCTGTCACGCAACAGCCGGTCCTGAATCCGGACGGCAGCACGGCAAAGGATTTAAAGGAGATCATGGTCCCAGCCTTCAAGGTCGTGAACGTCTTTGATGTCAGCCAGACGGACGGAAAGCCCCTACCCACCATCGGCGTAGATGAGCTCTCCGGTAATGTCACAAATTACGAGATGTTCTTCGAAGCCCTGAAACGGGCCTGCCCGGTTCCTGTCGGCTTTGAGGATATCCCTTCCGGGGCCAAGGGCTACTACCACACGGTTGATCAACGGATCGCCCTGCAGGAAGGTATGAGCCAGGTCCAGACGGTCAAGACAATGATTCACGAGATGGCCCACCAGAAGCTGCATGCCATTGATCCGAAGGACCTGCCTCCGGAGGAACCGAGGCTCACCCGAAACGCCAAGGAGGTCGAGGCGGAGGCTGTCGCTTACACCGTCGCCCAGCATTACGGCATCGAGACAAGCGATTACAGCTTTGCCTATATCGCCGGATGGTCTCACGGAAAGGAAACACCGGAGCTGAAGGCTTCCCTTGACAGGATCCGCAAGGCTGCCGATGAGATGATCACGAGCATCGATGACCACATCATGTATCTTCAGCAGGAAAAAGGAATTGACGTGAAACCGGAGATTTCGCCGAATCCTGCTCCCGGTCTTCAGGAGAACGGCAGATACCGTTATTATTCCACCCAGCGTCCGGTCGATATCGGCACTTTCCCGAAACCGGCCGGTAATGCTCCTGAGGAGATCCACAACTATGATAACCGTCAGCCTGTTGAGGGTGGCACGATGCAGGCTTGGGGCTGGCTGGAATACGCTAAGCCTTTGACCGAAAAGGAAGCCGGTGATTACGAATTGAAACCAGCCCCGTCTGCGGAGAAAGCTAAGATCGCCCCGGAACAGTCAGAGTCCTCTTCCGAGAAGAAACATTCCGTCCTGCAGGATCTGCAGGCGCAGACTGAAAAACCCAAACAGAAATCCACACAAAAAAGCACACAGAAATCGCACAAAAAGAAGGAGGAAACGAGATGATCTTTACCGTAGAAGAGACTGCCCTGGTCAGTTTATTTGATCATTCCAGCCGGAATGCTGCCCTTTTGAAAATGGCAGCACATCTGAAGCTGATCGAGGATGCTGAACTGAAGGAGCTCACCCGACGCACTGTCAGGAAGCTGAACAAGCTGACAGACGCAGAATTCGCCAGCACCGATTTTACTGTCTACGACAATGACGCTGAGAATGAGGAGGCAGATCATGAGTAAATGGGATGAAGCTCACACCGAGCCGATGCATGATCATCCGGCTGAGAAAGACCAGCTGGTGGCTGCCATGGAGGCTGCCGGATATGTGCTGGATACTGCGGAAAGCACTGAAGACAACCTCCGTTTCTTTGGTGCCTACGGCAATGTCCTGACGATGGGCGGCTGGCATGAATGTGAGGAGTGGCTGAACGGCGTCGTATTTGATGATCCGCAGGTCTCTGACCGCGTGGAGATCATCCTGCATCCGGAGAGATTCCCGGAACGAGATCCGCAGAGAGCAGCACTTCGTGCCGTGGAGGATGCGGTGGAGCAGAACGACAACAACTTTGACGGAATCATCAACAACATGCCTCAGCCGGATCCTGCAGAAGCACTCAGAGCCCAGGCCAGACAATCCGAGCAGACAGCTGCAAGGGATTCTGTTCTGGAGCAGCTGAAAGCCCAGCGCGAACGTGCGGAACAGATCGAGAAGGCAAAACACCGTCCTCACATTCTTCGTCATCCGGAAGAAAGGGAGCATGTATGATTTCCAGAAGTCAGGACCTGCATGCATACTTTACTCTTGATGAGGTCAAAAGGATCCATGAGCGGATGGCTGAAGCAGGCGTCAGAAGCCGCAGTGCTTATTTTCGGAAAATGGCTCTGGACGGCTATATCGTTAAGCTGGATATGGAAGAGATCACTGAGATGGTTTCTCTTCTCAGGCATAGCAGCAACAGCCTGAACCAGATCGCTAAAAAAGTCAATGCCACCGGGTCTCCTTATGGAGCCGACATTGCTTCAATGCAAGCAAGACAAGATGAGATCTGGGAGCTGGCCAAGGAGATCTTAGCAAGACTTTCGACTATTCAGTAGGAGCAAACGAACCGGAACTGCATCGGATTGATCCGGTGTGGTTCCGGGCTTTTTTATTTTTCAGGAGGAAACCAAATGGCAGCAACGAGATTAATACCTCTGCATGCAAACAAGGGTCGTACTGTGGCTCAAAGCCTCAGCGACAGAACGGATTATGCCAAGAATCCAGAGAAAACAGAAAAGGGAGAACTGGTCACAGCTTATCACTGCGACCCATTTACAGTAGACGAGGAATTTATGCTTCAGAAAAGACTCTACCACCAGATCACTGGCGGAAGCAGAAATGACAAAGTGATTGCCTACCAGATTCGCCAGTCTTTTAAGCCCGGAGAGGTAACGCCGGAAGAAGCGAATCGCCTGGGACATGAACTGGCGATGCGGTTTACCAAGGGCAGGTATTCTTTCATCGTGGCTACTCACACAGACCGGGCACATATTCATAATCACATCGTTTTCAATGCCACCAGTATAGACGGAACAAAAAAGTTCAGGAACTTCTGGCTTTCCAGTATCGCTCTTCAACGGGTCAGTGATTTGGTGTGTCTGGAAAATGGACTTTCCGTTATTGCTCCGGTTCCGTATTCTGAACGCGAAAAAAGAACGGAGTATCCAAAACGCGAAAGCATCCGGACAGTCATATGCTCAGATATTGATGCGGCGCTTCAAAGGAAGCCGAAAGACTTTTCCGAATTTCTGTCCTTCATGGAAAGCACCGGATATGAGGTGAAGCAAGGGGCAAGAATAGCGGTAAAAGGCAAAAACCAGCAACGCTTCGTTCGCTTGTCTTCACTCGGTGACGGATATACGGAAGCTGATATCCGCGCAGTTATCTCCGGCGAGATGCAGCATGAAATCAAAACTCCGGTATTCCATCGACGCCAGAGATCCGTAAATCTCATCATAGACATCCAGGCCAAAATGAAAGAAAAAGGTCCAGGTTATACCCGGTGGGCTACGGTTTATAACCTGAAGCAGATGTCCAAGACACTGCTGTTTCTGCGTGATAATAAGATCAGCAGTCTGGATCAGCTGCAGGCATTGACTGATGAGAAAACAGCGAAGCGGGATGAGCTGCTGGCTTCCATTAAAACGTCGGAAGCCCGGCTGACAGAAATCGCTTCTCTCAAAAAGCATATCATCAATTATTCCAAAACTCGCTCCACGTATGAAGAGTACCGTAAAGCCGGTTACAGTAAAAAGTTCTTTGAGGCTCATCGGGAAGAACTCACTTTGCATAAAGCGGCCAAGCAGGCTTTTGATGAATTGGAAGTCCGCAAGATTCCGAAGGTCAAGGAATTGTCTGCTGAGTACGCAAGGATACTCACGGAAAAGAAGCAGGCATATGCAGAGTACCGGATGATAAAGGAAGAAGCGCAGGAATTGGTGATTGCAAAAATGAATATTGACTCTCTGTACGAAGCTGAAAAAGCGGAGGAACAGCGCATCCGCCAAAGAGAAAAAACGCATTGATCATAAAGGTGGGACACAAAAAGAAGGCCAGTACGACAACTGGTCTTCTCCTACATTTCTTATTCAGTTATCTGTGGCGATTTTGGAGAGATCTCTCCAGGACTCTGAGCTGTTTCCCAGATAATGACGAGATGAAGTTCTCGATGGATTCATCCTTTGGCTCGGGATCAGGTTCACGCGGTTCGATGATCAGCTTACCTTCTTCACATGAGACCTGGATCGGTGTGTGCTTGTCGAAGCCGTACTGCTTCAACCATTGGCCCTTCAGGATGATAGTGGGAGTTGGAACATAGTTCTTTCCGCTGGTGTTGTAGACCTTCAGTTTTCTTCTTTCTGCCATGGCAGTCCTCCTTTCTTTTTAGTGCATCGATTATATCCCAAAACGCCAGTATTTACCAGAAACAGAATGTGTGAGTTTTGAAAAATCAGCTGGAGCGACTGCTCATCATTAAGCGTTTCGCAGAAACGCGCAGCCACACGAAGTGTGATCAAAGGGTTTGGGAATCCCAACATGCAAGCGCATATTCGGAGGAATCTTACGAATATGCATTGCTTGCCAAGTAGTGAAGAGGGTAAAACGGAGCCTCTTGATGCCTATAACCGTCAACATGGCATACTGGCGCATATTGAATCTTGAAAATGCGCGCGATTTTGTGTATAATTCAAACTGTTGAATTGTATCCTGAAGGACCTACAGGAATTCGACGATATAATCAGGTTACTAAAGCAACACCAACTATGTTTCATAAGAACAGGGGGTTGTCAATGGCAGTCAGTTATAACAAGCTCTGGAACCTTGTAAGGCAGAACAAGATGAAGAAAGGCGACCTAGCCAGAGCGGCAGAGATCAGCAATTATTGGATGTCCAAGCTGAACCACGATGAGCCGGTACAGATGGAGGTAATGCTCCGACTGTGCAAGGTGTTTCATTGCGATATTGGCGATTTGATGGAAGTCATTGAGGAGGAGCTTTGATTTGATGATGTTATACCTGCTCTCACCCACTTTCAAATCGTCAATTATGTGGTTCTATTAAGTTAAAAGTACTTTCTCGGAGGGATAGTAATGAAAACAATTTCGTTGCCGCCGCATGCACCCACATTGATGGAATCAACGCGAGCAATAGGTTATTCTATCGAATCTGCAATCGCAGATATTATTGATAATAGCGTTGCGGCGCAAGCGGATAGAGTTGATATCGATTTTTTTCCGATAGGAGAATCCTACATTTCTATCCTTGATAACGGTGTTGGAATGACCAAAGAAGAACTCATCGTTGCGATGCAGTATGGTAGCAGAAGCCCGTTGGATACAAGAAGTGAGAATGATCTTGGGCGCTATGGGCTTGGCATGAAAACAGCGTCATTATCTCAGTGTAGAATCCTGACCGTACTGACAAAAAAAGATAACGTATTATCGGGTGCTCAATGGAATCTGAATCATATCAGAGAAACTCAGGAGTGGTCACTTCTCTTACTTGGAGAAGATGAGGCAAAAAACTTGCCGAGTTTTTCCAAACTCAACAATTATGAACACGGGACGCTTGTCGTATGGCAGGATCTTGATAAGTTCGGTATTGGAGAAAGTGATATAGCAGAGGCCTTTTCAAGAAAGATGGGACTCATTCGCGATCATCTTTCACTTGTGTTTCATAGATACTTAAGTGGGGAACCTGGACTGAAGAAACTCGATATAAAAATGAATGAGGAAAGTGTTGTACCACAAGACCCGTTTCTGATGAAAAAAAGCACACAGCTGATGGACGATGAAATAATCGTCATTAGAGGACAAAAAGTTGTAGTAAGCCCATACATTCTTCCGCACACATCACGACTTACGCAAAAAGAACTAAAAGCGCTGGGAGGAAAAGACGGACTGAGAAAAAACCAAGGGTTCTATGTATACAGAAACAAGCGCTTGCTAGTTTGGGGGAATTGGTTCAGGTTAATGAGACAAGGAGATTTGTCTAAGCTCGCACGTGTGAGAGTCGATATCCCCAACTCTCTTGATGACCTCTGGACCTTGGATGTAAAGAAATCCACAGCTACACCTCCAGAAGAAGTGAAGAAAAATCTCGCCGTAATAGTTGGGAAAATATCTGAAGGAAGCAAGCGTACTTGGACATATAGGGGGAAGAAAGAAACCAACGATCAAATAGTTCATGTTTGGAACCGTATGGTTTCGAGAGATGGGGGGGTTTATTACGAGGTTAATCCAAATCATCCTATGATTGAGACTCTTGTCCAAGAACATCCTGAAATCAAGCTTCAGCTTGACAGTATTTTTAAGCAGATTAGTTATTCATTGCCACTGAACTCGCTGTATATAGATTTAACAAACGATGAGAAAATCAAAAACGACAGCGACGATTCCATCAACGATGTTGTGGCACTTATGAAAACTATTGTAAGTTCGTCTCCTGTGACTGTAAGGCAGCAGCTGATCGAATCACTGTTAATGACTGAGCCCTTCTGTAATTATACAGAAGAAATTGAGGCGGCACAGAAAAAGGGGGATTTCAATGACTGACAACATGAAGTATCTCGTTGGCATTGTGACATCAACGATACATACTGAATTTGGCGATGAACTTCCAACGTTGGATCAGATAAACGAAAAAGCCGAGTTGATGAGGGCGGCTCTACAAACTGTTTATCCTGTATCAGACGATGAGTTCGCACAGGTGAAAAGAAGACTTGCTTCTGAAATCCTCCATAAGATTGGAACCGCCGTCACTTTGCGCGGCCATGATGCAGAACATCAATCTTGGTATTTTGCACAGGAGAATGACGGCTTTTATTGGAATCGGTACAAAACCTATCTAAAGTCCATAAAACATTGGGGGATAGAAGTTGTAAATCGGCTCCATCAAACGACTGATGAAGTCATGGATGACCTTGGAAATCCCAAAGACAAAGGGAGGCCATTTCAGCGCAGAGGTTTGCTGCTTGGAGATGTTCAGTCCGGGAAAACAGCCACGTATACTGCTATTTGCAATAAATCAGCTGACGCAGGATATCGTGTAATCATTGTGCTTGCCGGTATGATGGAAAACCTTCGTGTACAGACGCAGGAACGCTTGGATGCAGAATTTGTTGGTGTTGAAAGCAAATATACTCTGGATAAAAAAGCAGATCAAGAAATTCGCAATATCCCAGTCGGCGTTGGCAAGATCCCGCCTATTGATCTGAACAGGCGAATTGCCTGCTTCACTTCTGTAGCCACCGACTTCAACAAGGCGACCCTTAAAGCACTTGGGCTTAGCCTGAGGAACCTCAATGGGACTGCTTTGTTTGTGGTAAAAAAGAACAAAAGCGTCCTGAACAATTTGTATAAATGGCTTGTAGAGAACAATGCTGATCCTGAGAATGGTTTAATTGATTTGCCCTTGTTGCTTATCGATGATGAAGCAGACAATGCATCTGTTAATACAAATTCAGAAGAAAAAGATCCTACAGCCATCAATAAGGCAATTCGGAATATTTTGAATTGCTTCCGACAGGCATCGTACCTTGGGATCACTGCCACTCCTTTTGCAAATATTTTTATTGATCCAGACAACGATGAAGCTACTAGAGACCTTTTCCCGAAAGATTTTCTCACCGTATTGCCTACGCCTGAATTATACATTGGCGCAGACAGGATATTTGGGAACGGCGATGCTGATGATTGGGACAATCCTAACGGTGTAAGAACCATGGGCGAATTCTTTAATGCGCTTGTGTCAATTCAAAACGAGGAGCAGGAATCCTTCTTCGTGTTTAAACACAAGAAAGAACTCGCTGATGAGCTTTACGATTTGCCTGAAAGCATGCGGGAGGCAATTCGCTATTTCATTCTTGCCTGTAGTGTTTCTGATTATAGAAAAGACAATACAGAACATCGATCTATGCTGGTGAATGTTAGTCGGTACACAAAGGTGCAGAATAGAACTGCAGATTTGATTGAGGCCTATGTGAACCGAATCAAGGCGGATCTTGAAAACTATTCGAAGTTGCCGCTTGAGAAGTCAATGGCAATAGCGAACATAGCTGCTTTGCATGAGACTTGGAAAAAATATGATGTTGAAAGTGCTGCAAAGTGCAGTTGGGAATATTTGTTGTCGGAGTTTCTCTTTAAGTCAGCAAGACGAGTGGAGGTGCGTTCGGTCAACCAACAGCACGGAGCTTCTTCCCTGAACTATTACGAATACAAAGACGTCGGAATGCGGGTAATTGCAGTAGGCGGGAACAGTCTCTCCAGAGGATTAACGCTTGAGGGCCTATGCGTCAGCTATTTTTATCGGAATACTATGATGTACGACACGCTGCTTCAGATGGGCAGGTGGTTCGGCTATAGACCAAACTATGAGGACCTCTTTAAGATCTGGATGGCAGAAGATGCTATTGATTGGTATGGGTATATTACGGACGCAATTAACGAGCTGAAGGACGAGCTTTTGAAGATGAAGCGACAGAATCAGACTCCGGAAGAATTCGGTCTGAAGGTTCGTCAAGCCCCTGGTTCACTTCTGATAACTGCACGCAACAAGATGAGAACTGCTACGTCGGTGTCTCGCCCTGTAACGGTCTCTGGCCGAATGATTGAGACTCCCAGATTAAAGAGCGATGCACAGACAATCGCGGAGAACGAAGCGTTGTGCCGTTCTTTCATCGAATCATTGTCTGCCAGCATTCAGTATGAATACGACGGTTATACAAAGGCTTTTATCTGGCGTGATGTCCCTAAAAAAGATGTCGTTGAACTTGTCAGGAACTATTCTACGCACCCATGGAACTTGAATTTCCAGCCTGTAGCGCTGGCTGATTATATATCCACAGATGATGGCCCGCTTGACAAATGGGATGTTGCGATTCCACAGGATGACAGTGGCGATACGATCGTTAAACTGAAATTGATAGACGGATCGGAGGTTCATATTACGCCCAAAGGACGTCCTCTAGAAAAAGACCATACCAGTAAAAACATGTTGAAGGTGTATGGAAGGCATGTCCGAATTGGAGCCGGCGGCTGCACAAAAATAGGATTGACCGAAGAAAAAATAGGTGAACTGCGAAAACAGTTCGGAAACAGCAAGGACAGTACATTCCTTCACACAAAGAGGAATCCGCTTCTTTTACTGCATATTTTATCCAACACGAATCCGCAGAAAGCACCTGATGATCCAGCAATTGTATTTGCGCTTGGACTTGGCTTCCCGTATGACGGAAAAGAACGGACAGCTAATTACATGGTGAATATTAAGGAGCTGAGCAATTGGGTCGATATTGAAGATGAGGATGATGACGATGAAGACAATAGATGAACTGTATGAGAAATGGAATAACATTTCTCCGTTTTCCGAGGGGTATCTGCTTGCTTCTGGGGAGCATCCTCTTGCGTTCCATATTGGCTATACAGGAGATTCTCAAAAAACATTTATTGTGCTCAACACTGGGAGAATCGACAAAATATCTTCATCCAAAGCAGTTCAGGTAAATAATGTTCAGATGAGAGACGGCACGTATGCATTGAGTTTTCTTCTGAAGTATCCAACACTGGATGAACTGTTTGTCAAATTATGCTGGGACCTTATGGAAGCATCAAGAGAAGCTGTACAGCCGTTAATGTCGCTCATTGATCAGTACAAGAAATGGCAGCGACTTTTGCAGCAGATACGGGAAGGGCTTCTTACTGCATCTGTGCAAAAAGGACTGATTGGCGAAATGCTTTTCCTGGAATCTCGTATCGCGTGTGATGGAGAATCCACCGCTATAACAGGTTGGGTTGGCCCAGAAGGCAGCGATCAAGATTTCAACTATGAGCACTTTTGGGCAGAAGTAAAAACAACGACAATTGCCGGGACTGCGGTTACGATTTCATCCTTACAGCAACTTGATCGAACTGACAATGGATACCTCGTTGTGTATTTTATGGATCCAACGGATTCTGCTGGCCTGCAAAGCATTTCTCTTGATGAAGCCGTGAAAAAGGTATCGGATCTTCTGACAGACATTGCTGTTAAGAATCAATTCGAATGCAAGCTTGCAAGAGTTGGCTACCAGCATCGCGACGCTGAGAAGTACCATGCACATCGATATCGTTGCGCAAACAGCAGCATATTTGCCGTATCAGAGGGTTTCCCAAGGTTAATTAAGAGCTGTGTTCCGGCAGAGGTTGTGGGAGCAAAATACGATCTAGATCTACCGGCAATAGAGAGATTTCAGCGACAGGAGATTATGTAATGAATGTTGAGGAATTCCAGAAAGACTTTATCGAAGAAATAAAGTCGGCCGCCTCGGTTGACGGAGACGGCTCTAATGCTGCATTTGTCAACGTTGCCTCCAATTATTTGATCGGAGCCGAGGTCCTCTCTGATTTTACTATTGCTTATTATAATGGCAATGGGAAAAACGACAGTGTTAAGGCAAGGGTCGATGGTTATGTGCTTGATGAGTTTGACATGACATTTACTCTTGTCATTGCGGACTATTCGGGTGACGAGAGCAGAGAAACGATTACGCGGACATATGCAGAAACAAGATTTGCCCGGCTCCTTCATTTTATTGAGGCTGCTTATACAGACAGATTCAGAAGGGCCGCCGAACCGAGCCGCGCGTATTCAGACCTGATAGATTTGCTGTGGCTGAATAAGGATAGAATCAGGAAATTTCGACTCATGCTGATTACTGACGGCTTTATGAGCGGCAGAATCAGTGAAATCGAGACGAAGGACTTCAATGGAATTCCTGTTGAATGCCAAATTTGGGATATTGACCGTATTTTTAGAGTATGCGCCTCAGATCTCGGCCGTCAGGACATTGAGATAGACTTTAAGGCATACACAGATGGCAAAGGCATTCCTTGCCTTGCTGCAAGCAGTTCCAACAGCGACGAATATCAAAGCTATCTCTGTATTATTCCTGGAGCTGCTCTGGCAGATATCTATGATACATATGGAAGTCAGCTTTTGGAGGGAAACGTACGCTCATTTCTTTCTACGAAAGTGGCCGTAAACAAAAAAATACGCGAAACGATCCTGCGAATTCCTCAGAACTTTTTTGCTTATAACAATGGAGTATCTGCAACAGCAATGGACCTCAGATTTGAAACCACTGATGAGGGGAAATTTATCACTTATGCGAAAGATTTCCAAATTATCAATGGCGGCCAAACAACCGCCTCGTTATCAAATGCTCGGCATAAAGATGATGCTGATTTGGGACAAATCTATGTTCAGATGAAGCTGACTGAAGTCGACAATGATGCGGACAAGGCAACTGAGCTGATTCGCAATATATCGAGATCTTCCAATAGTCAGAACAAAGTCAGCGATGCGGACTTCTTCGCAACGCATCCTTTCCATGTGCGTATGGAACAGATATCCAGACGTGTTTTTGCTCCGGCAACAGGAGGCGCACAGTTTGAAACCAAATGGTTTTATGAGCGAGCAAGAGGGCAGTATCTGCAGGCTCAAATGCGCATGACTAAATCGCAGAAGGATAAGTTTGCGGCACAGAATCCGAAGAAGCAGGTAATAACCAAAACAGATCTTGCTAAATATAGAAATTCATGGGATGGAATGCCCCATGTTGTCAGCAAGGGTGCACAGACCAACTTTATGAGTTTTGCTGAATCAATTGATGAAGCCTGGACGAAGTCCGATACTGTATTCAATGATAAGTATTTTAAGGATACTGTTGCGTTGGCGATCCTGTTCAAACACACTGAATGGATCGTCTCACATCAGCCATGGTTTGAAAGCGGCTATAGAGCAAATATTGTAACATATTCAATTGCATTGCTTCACCGTCTAATTAAAAAGCAGTTTGCCAACATGGACTTGGACCTTGGCTTAATTTGGAACCGGCAACAGGTTCCCGATGTTATTACTAATGAACTTGTTCACATTACAAAGTTTGTGTTTGATACGATTACTGATCCTAACAGGGCAACAATAAACGTTACGCAGTGGTGTAAACGAGAAGCTTGTTGGGATGCTGTTAAGAATTGTACTCTCACCCTTTCCTCTGAAGTTGAAAGCGTACTTATGAGTAAAGAAGACACAAAAGTTGCAGAGCGAGAGGCAAAAAAAGATCAGAAGCTGGTTTCAGATGTAGAAGCTCAAGCTAAGGTCCTTGAGCTTGGAGCTGGCTATTGGAAGTCAGTCAATGATTTTGTGCTTGCAAAACGGGTTCCAATGTCACCTGATCAATCAAAAGCAATGAAATATGCACTTAGGATGCCCACTCAATTTCCGAGCGCTTATCAGAGTATACAGCTATTAGCTTTGCTTGAGGAGGCAAAAGCTAATGGTTATAGAGGATAGAGGATAACATGAATAGATACAAGGTGGTAGACCTTTTTGCTGGAGCCGGTGGGTTAAGCTTAGGCTTTATGCAAACACAAAAATACGATATTAAGGTGGCGTTTGAGAATAGCCCCTATATGCAACAGACATATAGATTGAATCACCCGGGCGTCGATGTTCAGGGGGATGTATGCGCTGCTGACTTTGCTGAGATAAAAAAGCAATATAACGGCATTGATGTTGTCATCGGAGGACCTCCTTGCCAAGGCTTTTCAAATGCGAATCGCCAAAGGAATCATGCAATAAGCCAGAACAATATGCTTGTTAAACAGTATCTCCGTGCAATTTTGGAACTGCAGCCGAAAGCGTTCGTTATGGAGAATGTTAGTATGCTTCGTTCAGAAGTGCACCGCTTTTTTATGGAAAAGGACGATGTTGAACAAATAAAGCGTTGCAATATTCCTGTTAAAACCACTTATCTCCGGTTGTTAGATGCCGAGTTTGTGTTTGCTGGTGCATTGGGCATTGTACAAGATATTCATATGATCGAGGCGTTTCTCTGGCCAGAAAGCGACTATGCGGAACTAAATGTTATTTATAAGGCGTCAAAGAATTGCGCAAAGATGGAAACTGCCCTAAAAAAACATCAGCGGAAATTGGTGCGCTTAGCGGAAAAGTATTCTTCAGACGAACGAGAAGACACAATTGTTGTCGAAGGAAAGAAAGCTTTCTCTGCCTTACAGGATTACTATTCAGGAAAGCTACCTTTAGAGGAAATCAAAAATAAGATAGAAAAGACTGTAATGATTCAGCGAATGCTGAGTTCTGCTAAAGAAATATTTGATAATGATATTCTGGTGGATTCATACCTGGAACAGAATGGCATTGTGGCAGAAATACGGTCTTTTGCAGTTTTTGATTATTTACAAGGCATTCTATCTGCGCCTGAAAATGATTATGTCATTGAGAGCGGTGTACTTTGTGCTGCCGACTATGGCGCTCCCCAAAAAAGAATGCGGTTCGTTGTTGCCGGTATTAAGCGCAATATTTCTGGAAAAATAGCCTTGCCGAACGGCAGATTTGATAAGGATGAGTACAGAACTGTAAGAGACGCGATTGGTGATTTGGAAGATGTAGAACCTGTATATGATTTGGCGGAAGATAGGCATGGGATTAAATTACAAGAGAAAAAGGAACTTGGCGAACTTGCCGCATCACTCCGCAACAGTGAATATTTAAGGAATCATATCGTCACGAGGACCACAGAAACCGCAATGGCACGGTTTAAGGCAATCCAGCAGGGCAAGAATTTTCATTCTCTTGACGATTCTCTTATAACAAATACATATACAGATCCGTCAAGAACACAGAATACTATTTATCTTCGATTGGATTACGATGAGCCGTGTGGCACGGTTGTGAATGTACGAAAATCAATGTGGATTCATCCAACCAAGGATCGCGCAATAAGTGTTAGAGAAGCAGCCAGATTGCAGACTTTCCCTGACAGCTTTGTTTTCTGTGGTACAAAAGATAAGCAGTATCAACAGGTTGGCAATGCTGTTCCGCCTATTATGGCTAAAGCAATAGCAAAGAAATTGGCGCAAATATTAACGAAGAATCTTCAGAAAGCGGACGAGACTACTAATGGCTGACAATCATACTCCAGAGGTGCGTAGTAGAAATATGTCTCACATACGGAGCACCAACACAAGTCTGGAAGAAAAGGTTAGGAAGTATCTTTTTCGTCAGGGATTCCGTTATAGAAAAAACGTGAGTAAGTTGCCTGGACATCCGGATATTGTGTTGCCAAAGTATGGGGCTGTGGTTTTTGTTAACGGATGTTTTTGGCACAAGCATGACTGCCCGCGATTTGTTTGGCCATCTTCAAATAGAGAGTATTGGGTTCCCAAAATTGAAAGAAATGCTGCTAGGGATGCTCGCAATCAGCAGGCACTAAAAGACCTCGGTTGGAACGTGTTGGTAGTGTGGGAGTGTCAGCTTAAAAAACACACTTTTGAAACGACAATGAACCAGCTTGTCGCAGATATTGTGAAAGGATCGGAATGAAATGAATAGGTATACTTTTTCGACTCAATCAGGTAAGGCTTATTACTGCAATTCCATTCCTGAATTTATTAAAGATCCATCTGCAAATATAGTCGGGCAATTAGTAAAACATGCTTTTGAAATCAACAAAGAACAGTCGGATGCTTGGGAGAATCAGATTCAACAACTTCAGAAACGCTTAGACGCCTGCGGTATGGAAGGAGATATCATTTTTGAATATGATATTGTCCGACTTGGAAAGCGCATTGATGTCATTTTGTTGATTCGACATATGGTTTTCTCTCTTGAGTTTAAAAATGGAAAGGACGTTTTTACTGCTCAAGATGCTCAGCAGGCTGAGGATTATGCTATTGATATAAAGAATTTTCACAAGGAATCAGAGGATCTGTATGTCTGCCCTATTCTTATAGCCACTGCAGCGCCAAAATATAAAAAACCACAATCAACGGATTGCTATCCAGATAAGCAAATACACCTTCAGCGCGAAAACATTGAGACGTTAATTCCAAAAGTCGCAGAACTAACAGGACTATATGGAAGTGATGAAGTAATCGATTTCCAGAAATGGTTTAATTCACCCTATCACCCTACCCCTACGATTATAGCCGCCGCTGTTGAAGCATATACTACGCATGATATAAGTGAAATTGCAAATTCTGAGGCGGGTCAGAGCGATATCGATGCTTGTGAAACGGAAATTGATAGAGTAGTACAATATGCGCGAACCAATAGGAAAAAATGTGTATGTTTTGTTACTGGTGTTCCTGGAGCTGGCAAAACTCTGGTCGGCCTTGATGTCGTAGCAAAGAACTTAAATAAGGGAATTGATAGTTTAAGCGTATATCTCTCCGGCAATGGACCTCTTGTTGAAGTGTTGCGAGAAGCATTAAAAAAGAGCGTTAAAGAGAAAAAACAGCTTAATCGAAATACCGAAGCAGCTATCAACGCTCTCATCCAAAGTAGTTTTTCCTTTAAGAAGGACAATGTACGTACTACCAATCCTACAGTAGAAAAAATTTTGATTTTTGACGAAGCTCAAAGGGTTTGGAACGAACAAAAAATGAGTTCCAAGCATCAAAATGATCCGGAAATGGCAGTGAGCGAGCCAAAACTCCTGTATCAAATAATGGATCGGCATCAGGACTGGGCAGTAATGATTTGTCTGGTTGGGTTAGGCCAGGACATTTATGATGGCGAAGTAGGAATCAATGAATGGTTCCGGTGCGGAGTCGAAGAATTCCAAGAATGGGAATTATTCTATTCTCCAGCCATTTTCCAACAATCTGAGGATAAAGACATTGATGAGCAAATGATTCGGCATTGCTCTCGTTGCCATGAGCGAAGTTCGCTTCACCTTAAGACTTCAATACGTTCATTCCGTGCAGATAAACAATGTCAATTCGTTGATTATCTGCTTGACAATAAGCCCGAGGAAGCAAGCAGAATCTATTCGGAAATATCTATAAAGTATCCAGTATTTATTACTCGCGATATCAATGCCGCAAAAACCTGGGCTCGCGGACAAGTCAGAGGATCCCAGCGATGTGGTGTTCTTGCTTGCAGCAGTGCTCAAAGATTGAAACCGGAAGGTGTCTATGTTCCGACAGACATTGATGTAAAAAACTGGTTTCTTGCGCCAAGTGACGATCTTCGGTCTTCAAATATGATGGAAGTGGTCGCAAGTGAGTTCAAAGTTCAGGGCTTAGAAATAGACTGGGCAGTTGTATGCTGGGATGCTGACCTTCGCAGAAAGAATGATTGCGATTGGGATCATTATAGTTTTCGTGGAACAAAATGGATGCGGAGAAACAAAGCAGAACAGAAAAGGTACCTTGTGAACTCCTACCGGGTTCTGCTTACTCGGGCACGTCAAGGAATGGTTATTTTTGTGCCAAATGGTGTAGATCCTGAGGAAGATCCTACTAGAGACTTTGCTTTCTATGACCAGATTTACAAGTATCTGACTTCGTGTGGAATACGAGAACTCCCCTTTTGATTTTTAGAATTTTGCTGCTGAAAGATTTGCCCTTAATACGGTATTGAGATGTTGTTAATGAGGTATAAGCTCATGAATACAGACCCTAAACTTCGTCCACTATATCTGGCTCAAATACTTTATGAACGTACCGACGAGGATCATTATCTGACAACGGCTCAGCTGATGGAGATCCTCGAAAAGGAATATGGAATCAAGGCTCACCGGCAGACGATTCCTGCAGATGTGGCTGCTTTGCGCTCTTTTGGCATGGAGATTCAGGAAGTGATGTCCTCCCAGAAGCGTTATAACCTGATCAGCCGCGAGTATGATATCGCGGAGATCAAGCTGCTGATCGACGCGGTGGAATCCTCCAAGTTCATTACCAAGAAGAAAAGCGAGGAGCTGGTGGCCAAGCTCTCAAAGATGGCTGGTCGGAACCAGGCTGAGAATCTGAAGCGGAACATCGCTGCGGAGGACCGTATCAAATACGATAACGAGAGCATTTACCTGATCATTGACGGCATCAACGAGGCCATTAATGCCAGAAAGAAGATCTCATTCCTGTACTTCAAGTATGATATCCGTAAGGAGCCGAAGCTGCGCAACGATGGGAAGCCGTGGATTTTCAGCCCTCACAAGCTGGTCTGGAACGGCGATTTTTATTACATGGTCGGTGTATTTGACAGCAAGAGGGTCGGGACCTTCCGTTTGGACCGGATCATGAAGCGTCCGGATATTCTGGAGGAGGATGCTCTTCCCTTCCCGGCAGACTTTGATTTCGAGAAGCATCTTCAGACAAGCTTCCGGATGTTCGGAACCAAATACACGACGGTGGATCTGATCTGCGCGAACGATCTGATGGATGCGATCTTGGACAAGTTCGGCAAGGACGTCACCACCTACGCTTATGACATGGAGAACTTCCGCGTCGAGGCGGATGTTGTTCCTGGTACAGTGTTCTATTCCTGGGTATTTGGCTTTGGAGGGAAGGTTGTCATCAATGGACCAGCAGAAGTCAAAGAGCAATATAAAGAGATGGTGATGAAGGTCGCGGAATCTATGCGTGGATGATAGGCGGTATAGATTAAGACAGCTTATTATCGACAGTCAACTTGGCTGGAACATATAAGCCAAAATGCGAGGATTATAGAGAGATGAAAGGAAGTCGTTATGCCTAAATCCGTAACACAGTATAGTCTTCTTATATCTTGTCCTGGAGATATCAAAGAGGAAATCACCAGCGTTGAAGAGTGTGTTAATCAGTTTAATACTCTGTATTCTGATGCATTAGGAATCGAGATTGTCACAAAGCATTGGAGGAAGAATTCGTTTGCCCAGTCAGGTGGGAAACCACAAGCACTTTTAAATAAGCAATTTGTTAATGACTGCGATGCAGCAGTCGCCATCCTGTGGACAAGGTTTGGAACGCCAACGGATGAATATGGGTCTGGGACAGAAGAAGAAGTCGAAATTATGCTCTCTTCAGAGAAGCAGGTTTTTATGTACTTTTCGGATAAGCCCCTCTCCCCTTCGCAATTAAACTCTGATGAGTATAAAAGAGTACAAGCCTTTAAGGAACGATATAAGGATAGGGGCTTGTATTTTACTTATACATCAAGTGAAGACTTTAAAACGCTTTTCTTTGCACACTTATCCCAATATTTCTTAAGTGAAAAGCGAGTAGCGGAGGTAAAAAGGGAACGTAATGCTGAACTAAAACTTGTTGGGATTAACGCCCAGCGACGGATAGATGACGCTGCACATGTAATGGATTTTGTACCAGATGTAGAAATAACAAAGGATCAGTATATAGACAATATTACTAGTTTGATCCATGACATTTCCGCTTTAGAACTTGAAAAACAAGATGAACAAATGAAAGGTATATCGGCGCTTACCTTTTCATTTAGTAAGCCTGTAGCTGTTAGCGAGAACGATCGCAAATTGATTCAGGCCGTTGCTGATACGCTGAAGATCGATCTCTCTGAAGACTTTTTTAATCTTGGAAACCTATCTCAAAGTACTATTCCCTCTGGTATTTTCGGAGGAGGTCCCCTAGAAGGGACAACTCAGGAGAAACTGAAATACAAAAAAATAGAGGAATTAACTGAGATTATTTCAAAGTGTCTAAGATGGGCACCAATTGAAACCGCTTTTTCTGGAAAGAGATGCATAAAACTTGCTCTTCAGAACTATGGAACCGCTATTGACGAGGATGTTGAAATAACCCTTTTGTTCCCGCGTAACTGCTTAATAACACTTAAAGATTTCCCGGTATTTGACAATGACGAGATGGGGTACTTGTTAAATGAATGTGATATGGAAGAGATGTTTGGGATTGGGAGCACATCAGAGTATCTTGACTACAGCGCATCTATTATAAACAGGCATTTTACACCACATATGCGTTCGAGCAAAATATTTCCGGGTTATACACCGGATTATAGCGATGACTACATAAATGAGCTTGAAGACGTATTTTGTTATTCAGTATTCGAAGAAGGAGATCTGTGCATCGTAAAACTGAAGGTAGAGTATATTAAGCATAATACGACGATTGCATTTCCATCGGTTATTTTTATACAAGATGCCTTTAGCAGTATTGACTATACAATTACATCGAAAAATTCACCCGAGGTAACTCAAGGGAAAATAGCGATTGAATGAGAACGACATTGCTGACTACAAAGAAGATCATCTTTGGCAAAGGATAAAACATGATCATATTAATTACCGGTGCTTCCCATACAGGGAAAACGCTTTTATCACAGCGGCTGCTTGAAACCTATCATTACCCATATCTCTCTATTGACCATCTAAAAATGGGGTTGATTCGGAGCGGAAACACAGAGCTTACCCCTGAAGATGATGATGCTCTCACAGAATATCTCTGGCCCATTGTGCGAGAAATGGTGAAGACGGCAATTGAGAACCATCAGCATCTGATTGTTGAAGGCTGTTATGTCCCTTTTGATTGGCGGAAGGATTTTGACGAAGACTATCTGTCATCGATTCGCTTTATCTGCCTTGCCATGACAGATTTCTATATCGATGCTCATTTTGAGAAGATAAAGGGTCATGCGTCCGATATAGAATCCCGCCTGGAGGATTCGGACTGCACGCTCGACAGCATGAAAGCAGAAAATCGGAAATACATAGAGGGCTTTCAGCAAGCTGGGGAGAATATCGTGTTGATCAATACGGATTATGAAAAGACAATAAGATCTGTGTTGGAGAAGAAGGATGGTCAATAATCTCGAAATAAAAACGATGGAAACAGACGATGAGATCAGAGGCAAAGCCTATGTCCACTGGAAATCCTGGCATGAGGCTTATCCCGGCCTTGTGGATCAGGGGTATCTCGATGCCATGACGCTTGAAAAGTGCGAAAAGATGGCTTACAGCTGGCCGGACAACCTTATCGTTGCAAAGGATAATGGCCGTGTCATTGGTTTCGTCGGATATGGTGATCGTGGTGATGAAG
>JAEEGG010009298.1_pt1 | contig 22060 bp, 19 predicted proteins | sample 9134161 | NCBI WGS metagenome assembly JAEEGG01 (sample SAMN16246543, study PRJNA631951) | gut metagenome | biome: gut microbiome; feature: rumen; material: CR-attached | host: Bos | place: Iran: Karaj | collected 2018-10
TCTTCGAAGCTGCCTTCGTCGAGCAGGATGGCGATACGTTCACGGGCAGTCATCTTGCCCTTTGCATGCTGTGAGTCGATACGCTTTTGGCCGCCACCAAGACGAGCCTCGCCGCGCTTCTCCAGCAATTCCTGTATTTTCTGTTCAATTAACATGATTGAATGTATTATTTGTTTTTGTTTTCGCAGAGTTCAGTCAGCACGCCGAAGGTTGATTTCGGGTGGAGGAAAGCGATGCTGAGGCCTTCAGCGCCGCCACGGGGAGCCTGGTCGATAAGACGGATGCCTGCTTCCTTGGCTTCCTCAAGTTGATTTTCGATGCCTTCCACAGCGAAAGCGATGTGGTGCATTCCACCTTTGCCATTGTTCTTCTCGATGAAAGCGGCGATGGTGCTCTCTGGGCTGGTGGGTTCGAGCAATTCAATCTTGGTTTGACCACAACGCAAGAAGGCGGTCTTCACCTTTTGGTCAGCTACTTCTTCAATGGCATAGCACTTGGTGCCAAGCAGCTTTTCAAAGAAAGGGATGGACTCGTCGAGGCTTGTCACGGCGATTCCAATGTGCTCAATGTGAGTAGGATTCATGATTTATTCGAATAAATTAATAATAAAAAATACGCGTATTAAAAATCGGTGCAAAGGTACGACATTTATTCGAGGTTTCCAATAAAAAATGGAGACGATTTCTCGCCTCCATTTTCTTTTCGTTAATTGCATCTATTTACTTATGCACCTTACGGACGAATTCATCGACCTCGGGCACACCGCCCTGATAGACGAGGTAGCCGTTGTAAGGCTCACGAGGCGTGATCTCACTGTTGATAGGAGTGAGCATGATCTTCTTCACCTCTTCCCTATCGTGAGTCTGACCTAAAGCCCAACCTAACTTGATGTAGGCGGTCTCAGCCAGCATGTTACCTGCCGGGATAATACCACGGTTCATCAGGTCACGGCCAGTGTCATACACAAACATGTGAGCATAACCCCAGATGGTCTGGACACACATGTACTGATGCACGCCCTTGTCGGTAGCACGTTGAATAGCGTCGAACATACCCTTGTTGACGTGACCCAGTCCTGTACCGTCCCAAATGATGCCCTTGTAGCCGTTGTCGACCAAAGCGTCGAGCACATCGGGCTTCATGCCAGGATAGTAGTAAAGGATAGCCACACGGTCGTCGAAGGTCGGGATGATCTTCACGTCACGGTCGTTGCGACGATGGTTGTATTCTTCCTTGATAGGCACCACGCCACGCTTACGGTCCACGGTAGCCACCGGTGTGTCACCAATGGTACGGAAAGTGGAGCGGTAGCTGGAGTGCATCTTACGAACACGAGTTCCACGATGCAGGAAGCCATACTCATCGGAGGTGGGACCGAACATGCAGACCATCACTTCAGCCACGTCGCCGTGACCAGCAGCTGTCATGGCATGCATCAGGTTCAGAGCGGCATCCGAGGAAGGACGGTCCGATGAACGCTGTGAGCCCACCAGCACGATCGGCACAGGCAGGTTCTGGCACATGAAAGTCAGAGCAGCGGCAGTATGAGCCAATGTATCGGTACCGTGACCAATGACAATGCCTTCGATGCCATTCTGGATCTCCTCGCCAATCTTCTTGGCCAAAGCGATATATTCTTTGGGTGACATGTTCTCGGAGAACACGGCAAACACTTTTTCAGTCTCGAGGTTACAGATATCAGCCAACTCCGGCACAGCGCCATACAACTCACCAGGTGAGAATGCAGGAATCACAGCTCCAGTACGGTAGTCCAAGCGGGAAGCGATGGTACCACCCGTGCCGAGCAGTTTCACATGAGGAAGACCCTCGGTGTAGGGGAATTCCTTCTCAGGGATGTGATAATTGGCCTTCTTATAGTCAGTCTCCACCATGCTGGTGATAGTGCTGATATCCACGCCGATGTTGTAGCCCGTGTTGACCTTCATCACAATGTGTTGGTCATCCTGGAAAGCGGCGCGAGGCAGGATCGTTCCTTTGAAAAGTCCGCCCGTGGTCTGGCACTCGGCCTGACTCCACACGCGGCAGTTATATTTTTTAAGCACCTCAAGAGCGGCGCCCCAATATCCTTGGAAAAAATCTTCAGCCATAATCTCTTTTATTTGATAGTGTTAGCCAATTCTTTCAATTCGATATTACCCACAGCCTCACGCATCTGACCCATGATCCAGTTGCGTTTGTTGACGGCGGCGTGGAACTTCTTACGTGGGACGTATGCCGAAACAAGCTTGTCGAGCTTCTTGCTCAGCGTGTCTTCCGAAGCTCTTCTGAAGCCGATGGTGCGAAGCACTTCCTTCATATCCATGGAAGCGTCGGCAACCAGCACAGGAGCCATATTCCAAGCCAGACGGTAATTGAGTTTCTCTTTCTTCAAGAAAGCGAAGAGCTTATAGAGGGTGTCGTTATTAAACTGTGAACCAGGATTCTTGCACATCAGGTTCTTGAGACGCATGCCCACGAAGCAACCCAACATACGGCCGTCCACCTCAAGCTTCTCCACGATGTCGTTCATCGCCGGGAACCAGTTCTTGGTGAAGATGTAAGTGAAGCAATCCTGCGGGACGTTCCATTCCTGCAGTTTGTAGTAACGGTCGACGACCTCTGAAGGCAGTTCCTTCTTCATTGCTTCGATCTCCTTCGGGTCAAGCGGGATAGGAGCCGAGTCGGTATCAGGATACATACGATCGGCACCTGGCAACACACGCTCGAAGATGGTGATGCCGTAGCAGATGGCCTTACGGGTTTCTTTCGGCACGCCGTCGAATGCCATCAAGCAGCGTTCCTCGATGGTCTCGATAGCCGTAGGCATGTCATTCTTGGGACCCCAGATGAGGATCAAGGCGTCCTTCTCAGTGGCATGGACTTTCTTGCCCAACTTACGCCACACTGAAGGTTCCAGCACAGGCTCCATCATCTCGTCGTGAAGCATGTTCGGGCGTTCGAGGCAGGCGATCACCTTCAGGCGGTCAGCAATTTCGTCGGCGAACATCTTACCAGGTTGGGTGAAATGCGACAACACGCCACGGAAACCAGGCAGACGGACGATCTTCAAGGCTCCGTCGGCAGCTTTAGCATCGCAAATCGGGGCATAATCAGTCTTGAAGCCCACGTCGGCCACTTCAACTTTCCAGTTATTCTTTTTCAGTTTTTTGTTGAGTTTCTCAGCAAGCAGCACCAACGACCATTGGCGGAAGCACTCGTTGTGCGACAGCTCAGGAATCCACTTGGTGTGTGAAACACCCTTCAGCTCGATACGGGTACCACCAGTGCAGCTCACGTTGACGTCCTGACGGCCAGCGCCCATACCTGTACGCACCAAACCTGTGGAGCGTCCAAGGAAACGGATGAAGTCGCAGGTCTCGCGAAGTTCATCGGGATTCTTGCAGTCGGGATAAGTCACAGTCTCGATCAACGGCACACCCAGACGGTCGGTTTGATACACACGACGGTGGCCAATGTCGCTAATCTCGCGGCAGGCGTCCTCCTCGATGCTCAGCTGGATGAGGCGGATGTCTTTCTTCGGCATCTTCAGCAGACCTTCCACGCCCACAATAGCGGTGCGTTGGAAGCCCGTCGGGATGGAGCCATCGAGGTATTGCTTACGGGTGATATGTACCTCACCCACAATGTTCAGGTTGGAGCGCAGAGCGATGACGATGGCGTTGTGCAGCGCTTCCTTGTTGATGGGGAACGGTGGAGTGTCATCGATGTCATAAGTGCATGCCGTCTGGTTCTTGATACGGTAGACGATCTCTTTCTTCGTCTTGAACTCCATCAAGGCGGTACCGTCGTATTCACCCAGTTCTGAAAGGGTCGGGCGCATGTGACGGATCAGCTCGGCGTCGTAGTCCTCAAACTTGTTGAATTTTCCTGCGGGGCAGTGGCAGAACAGTTTCTCTTTGGTCTTGATCTGCTGGTGCACCTCCAGTCCCGACATGAACCCGATGCGGTCATAATCGGCCTGGGTAGCTTTCTTGCGCTCCACGTAACCGGCCTCTTGCATGGTCTGCTCGTAGTTGGCGCGAGGGTCGAAGTTAGTGCTCATATTTTGTTAATTTTCAATTTTCAATTCTAAAAAGAATCGGCTAAAATAAGAAATTCTTGGATTGGTTTGATGTTTTTAGCCCGAAAAAATATAATTTTGGAGCATGAAACAGAAAGTCATCTTAATTACAGGGGCCAGCAGCGGCATCGGTTACGACACAGCGACACGTTTGGCTAAGCAAGGGCACAAGGTTTATGGTGCCGCACGTAGAATTGATAAAATGCAGCCATTGAAAGAATTGGGAGTCACACCCATAAAAATGGATGTGACCGACGATGCTTCGATGATCGCCGGTGTGAACGCCGTAATGGAAGCGGAAGGACGCATCGACGTGTTAGTGAACAACGCAGGCTACGGCTATTTCGGAGCCATAGAGAACGTCAGCATGGAAGAGGCTCGAAAACAATTGGAAGTCAACGTATTCGGATTGGCAAGATTAACCCAATTGGTGATTCCCCACATGCGTCAACAAGGCTCGGGAAGGATCGTCAACTTGGCTTCCATTGCTGGAAAGCTGGCGCTTTATTTCGGTGGCTGGTACCACGTTTCAAAGTTTGCCGTAGAGGGATTCAGCGATGCCTTGCGAATGGAGCTGAAGCCCTTTGGCATCGACGTGGTGATCATTGAACCCGGTGGCATTAGGACCGAATGGGGCGTCATCGCTGCCGATCATCTCGCTGAATCGTCCAAAGGCACCGTCTATGAGCAAGCCGCCCTCAACGAGGCCAACGCCATGAAATACACCTACACCCGTGCAAAACTACTGTCGAACCCTTCTGTCATTGCCAAAGCCATCTGCAAAGGCGTGAACAAACGGCACCCAAAAGCCAGATATCGCACCGGCATGGGTTCACACAGCCTGGTGTTCCTGCATTGGCTGCTGCCTTCAAAATGGTGGGATGGACTGATGAGAAGCTTGGGGAAGGTGAGAGTTGAGAGGTGAGAAGTGAAAGGTGAGAGATGAGAGATGAGAGATGAGAAATAAAGAACTAAACATGGAAGAGAATTACCAACTGATTACAAAGACCGTGGCCGGACTGGAGGATGTGCTGGCCGACGAAATCCGCAATCTTGGAGCCAAGAACGTGCGTGTGATGCACCGTGCCGTCATCTGCGAAGGCAACAAGGAGATGATGTACAAGCTGAACTACTGCGTGCGCACCGGCCTGAAGGTGCTGAAACCCTTCAAGACCTTCTTCGCCAAGAACCCCGATGAGCTTTATAAAAAAGTGCAGGAAATCAACTGGTGGGAGCTGTTAAGAACCGACCAGACCTTCTGCATCGACGCTGTGACCAGTGGACGTTTCTTCACCCATTCACAATACGCCGCCCTCAAGATGAAAGACGCCATTGTGGACCAGTTCCGCGATGAAGTAGGGCCACGCCCAAGCATCAACACCTTGAACCCCGACCTGCGTATCAACCTGCACATCCGCGAGGATAAGGTGAGCATCCTGTTCGACAGCTCCAACGAGAGCCTACATCACCGCGGCTACCGCAAGCAGGTCGACAAAGCCCCGATGAACGAGGTATTGGCTGCCGGCTTGAGCCTGCTCTCCGGCTGGAAGGCCGACTGCAACTTCCTCGACTGCATGTGCGGCTCGGGTACCTTACCCATTGAGGCAGCCATGTACGCCATGAAGATCCCGGCAGGTTACTACCGCAAGCAATGGGGCTTCATGAAATGGGACGACTGGGATCCAGAACTTTGGCAACGCATCAAGGATGAGGCCGACAATCAAATCTGCGAGTTCGAGCATGAGATCTGGGCTTCGGACCGCTCACCCAAGGCCGTGGCCATCGCCGAGGGCAACATCGCCAACGCCCACTTGCAGCACGACATCCACCTGATGAAGAAAAACATGGAAGACCTCACCCCGCCTGAAGAAGGCGGCATCGTCATCATCAACCCGCCTTACGGCGACCGTTTGGAGGAAGATGACATCGACCAAGTTTATGAAAACATCGGTAACACACTGAAACACAACTTCCAAGGCTACCAGTGCTGGCTCATCACCGACGACGCCGTAGCGTTGAAACACGTCGGCTTGAAGCCATCAGCCAAGATCCCCGTATGGAATGGCCCATTGGAGTGTCGTTTCGTAAGATTCGATATTTTTAAAGGAACGCTGAAGGAGAAAAAGGCACAGGAATCTATTGTTCCCTAAACCCCCACGGCATGTTAAACAGGTCGAATTTGGTTCTTGAAGAGAGCTCAACCTCTTTTCTTGTAAATATGCGTGACGAAAACAAGCCCACGCCACCTTCAACATTACTATAGTCGCTTGAAAGGCAAAGTCCTCCCTGCGCCGACTGAAGGAATTGGTAATAATTGTTAAAGTCCTCTCCAGCAGCTGCAACAAACACAGTCACTTCATCGATATAACGAACCACGTTGGGATGGTTTTCATCCCAAACGGTGTCATTTCCGATGGCTTTCTCCAAATAGTTAAAGAGCGTGTTCACCGAATAATAAAGTCGGTAAATATTATCCGTGTTCTCCACTTTCTCAAATCCTCCAAGCGTTCTGGCGCCATAGGACCAATGCACTTCCTTGTTGACGAAAGGCTCACCCGTATGGCTCTCCCGATAGCGGAATCGTACTCCAAGCTCATAAAGCATCGCCTCCTCCGTAGAGGCAAATATCATGCTTGAGACCGCCTCTGAGGGCGCAGACTGGAAACTCACCACCGTTTGACCTACCGTAACATCTCCACTAACAACACTCGTCTCAGCGGTAACCGTGTCATAGTCGGGCTTCACTACACAAAGTCTATAACGGTATTTATCGGAGCCATTGTTGGTATTGAAGCGTTCCGTGGTATAATACACTTTCTGATGTGGCGCATAAAACAAACCATCCTCCTTGTAGTGCACGGTAATCGTGTCGAGATCAAACCTGCGACCCGTGGGGCTAAACGGCTGGCCATGGCTGCTTTTCAACTCAACAATAAAGGCATCAAGCTTGCCAGGGTAATTGCTGGAGTCGTAAATTGGAGCCACTTCCAAAGCGTTGATGGGATTGTCGTTGTTTCCGCAAAACGATTTGGTGATCTTGACGTAGTTGGTATCAGAAGTAGCCTCGATGAGACCATAAACAACAGGAATCTCCTTATAATCGGCGTAGATATCAACATCGGTGCTGCAAGAGTATAACGCCAGCAGAACCATCAACGTTATAAGCAGCTTGTTTTTCATTTTGGTTTTTTAATTGAATTGGTTCATCGTCCTATCCGGACCTTGAATAACAAAGCTTTTAATGGCCTCTACCGCCTTGTCGACGGTTTGATCCACAATAGGTTCCTCTGAAGGTTTCCATTGGCCCAGGACAAAGTCTATCTGATGTCCTCGAGCAAAGTTGTCACCGATGCCAAAACGCAAGCGGCAAAAGGCATTGGTGCCCAGTTTCTCAATAATATCGGTAAGTCCGTTATGTCCGCCGTCAGCGCCTTGCTTGCGCATGCGGATGGTGCCCACAGGTAGGGCGATGTCGTCATTGACGACGAGTAGATTCTCGATGGGAATCTTTTCCTGATCCAACCAGTATTTCACAGCTTTTCCGCTGAGGTTCATATAGGTGGTTGGCTTGATCACAACAAGCGTCTTGCCTCGGAATTTTATCTCCGCGACTTGGGCTAAACGGCTTGTTGTGAAAGTAGCCTCAAGGTCCTTGGCAAGCCGATCGGCAATACGAAAACCGGCGTTGTGCCGAGTGTTTTCGTACTCGACTCCGATGTTGCCAAGGCATGCAATGAGGTATTTCATATTAACAATGTAGAGACGTAGCGGGCTACGTCTCTACGGAATTATTCATTAATAATAATTACTCTTCGGTCTCTTCTGTTGCAGCAGCGCCACGAGCAGCACGGACTTCGACGATGACCTGGTAGCCAGGGGTAACCATGGTCACGCCCTCGATGCTGAGATCGCGAACCTTGATGGAGTCAAGGATGTTGAGGTTGCTGATGTTGACAGTGATGATTTCTGGGAGATCCTTAGCCAGACCGCTGACCTTGATCTTACGGACAGCTTGTTTCAGCTTACCACCGCGCATGACGCCAGGGGCTGAGCCTTCGATGGCGATAGGCAGAGTGACGGTGACAGGCTTGTCTTCCTTCACCAGAAGGAAGTCAGCGTGCAGAACGGCGTCAGTCACAGGGTGATACTGAACATCCTGGAGGATGGTGTTGTAAGACTTACCGTTGATGGTGATGTTGATGATGAAGGTCTCAGGGGTGAAGAGGATCTTCTTGAAGTTCTTAGCTTCAGTAGCAAAATGGATCTGCTCGTCGCCGCCATAAATGACGCATGGCACCAATTCGGCTTTACGCAAAGCCTTTGCATCTTTTTTCCCTACGTTCTCGCGAAGAGAACCGCTCAATGAGATAGTTTTCATGGTGTTTGTTTGTTGATAATTGATTATTTAAACAATGAACTGATCGACTCATAGTTCTCGATGCGACGGATCACATCGGCGAACAGAGGCGCAGTGCTCACTACTTTGATTTTCTTTGAAGCGTTGGCAGGCAACGGGATGGAGTCGGTGACCACCACTTCGCTGAACACCGAGTTGTCAAGGCGTTCCATTGCGGGACCGCTGCAAACGGCGTGGGTGGCGAAGGCGCGGACGCTCTTGGCGCCGTTGTCCATCATCAACTGACCAGCTTTCACGATAGTGCCAGCGGTGTCGATGATATCATCCAAAATGATGACGTTCTTGTCTTTCACATCACCGATAAGGGTCATGCTTTCCACCACATTGGCACGTGCACGTTGCTTGTGACACACGGCCAAGTCGCAACCAAGACGCTTGGCGTATGCCGAAGCACGCTTGGAGGCTCCGAGGTCAGGAGCTGCGATCAGCAGGTTGTCGACGTTCATCTTCTGGATGTGGTCGATAAAGACGCTGGAAGCATACAAGGCATCCATCGGTATGTCGAAGAAGCCCTGAATCTGGTCGGCGTGGAGGTCCATGGTGATGATGCGGTCGACATGGGCCGCGGTCAACATGTTAGCCACAAGCTTGGAGCCGATACTCACACGGGGCTGGTCCTTACGGTCCTGACGTGCCCATCCGAAATACGGGATCACTGCGATGACTTTGTGAGCCGAAGCGCGCTTGGCTGCATCGATCATCAACAGCAACTCCATCAAATTGTCAGTCGGAGGCATGGTGGACTGCACGATATACACGTGACGGCCACGGATGCTCTCGTCAAATGAAGGTTGAAACTCGTGATCTGAGAAGTCGACCACTGACGATTTCCCGAGAGGAGCACCGTATGCCTCGGCGATCTTTGCGCCCAGCTCATGGGTGGCTCTTCCTGCAAAAATGGAAACGAATTTTCCTGACATCGCTGAAAAGTTTGATTTTTTCGGGCTGCAAAATTACATCATTCAGACGAGAATGCCAAAGTTTTTTTCAAAAAAGGTTGCGTTAATGATTTTTTTTGTAATTTTGCAGCCTCGTTCATTGAGAACCATGCCGAAGTGGCGGAATAGGTAGACGCGTCGGTCTCAAAAACCGATGAGGTTAAACTCGTGCCGGTTCGATCCCGGCCTTCGGTACTGAACAGCCTCCAGAGTTCCTTGGGGGCTTTTTTTGAATATCAAAACTCGAATAACATGATTTATACACAAGAAGTGCAGCATCAGTGCTGCGTGAAAAAAGGCGCCAACCATCCCAGCGCTCCGATTCCAGAAGAAGGCAAGTGGGTACGCGTCAAAGATGTGAAAGACATCAGCGGATTCACCCATGGCATCGGCTGGTGCGCTCCTCAACAAGGTGCCTGCAAGCTGACCCTTAACGTGAAAGACGGTATCATCCAAGAAGCTTTGGTGGAGACCATCGGCTGCTCCGGCATGACCCATTCAGCTGCTATGGCCGCTGAAATCCTGCCCGGCAAGACCGTCCTCGAAGCCCTTAACACCGACCTCGTGTGCGACGCCATCAACACCGCCATGCGCGAGATTTTCCTGCAGATTGTTTACGGTCGCTCCCAGTCAGCCTTCAGCGAAGGTGGCCTGCTCATCGGCGCTTCACTTGAAGACCTCGGCAAGGGCCTCCGCAGCCAAGTCGGCACTATGTTCGGCACCCTTGAAAAAGGTCCACGTTACCTCGAGATGACCGAAGGCTACTGCTCACGCATCGCTTTGGACGAGAACAACGAAATCATCGGTTACGAATTCATCAGCATCGGCAAGATGATGGACTTTATTAAGAAAGGTGATGATGCCAACGAGGCTTTGAAGAAAGCTACCGGCACATACGGCCGTTTCGCTGAAGCAGCTAAATATATTGACCCACGTAAAGAATAAGGAGGACATACCATGGCAAGAAGAGAAGTTAAATTCGAGAGTCAGGAACGCCGCATGGCCAATGTCCTGAAAGTTTTGAACCAATACGGCATCAAGAGCATCGAGGAAGCTGACGAGATCTGCGAAGCCAAGGGCATCGACCCTTATAAGATGGCTGAGGAAACCCAGCCCATCTGCTTCGAGAACGTGAAGTGGGCTTACACCTGCGGTGCCGCCATCGCCATCAAGAAGGGTTGCAAGAACGCCGCTGACGCTGCCGAAGCCATCGGCGAAGGCCTCCAGTCGTTCTGCATCGATGGTTCCGTCGCTGACGACCGTAAGGTCGGACTCGGCCACGGCAACCTCGCCGCCCGTCTGCTCCGCGAGGAGACCGAGTGCTTCGCCTTCCTAGCTGGACACGAGAGCTTCGCTGCCGCTGAAGGCGCCATCAAGATCGCTGAGATGGCTAACAAGGTGCGCCAGAAGCCCCTGCGCGTCATCCTCAACGGCCTCGGCAAGGACGCTGCTAAGATCATCAGCCGCATCAACGGCTTCACCTACTGCCGCACTGAGTTCGACTACTACACTGGCAAAGTGACTGTGGTGGAACGCATCCCCTACTCCACTGGCCTCCGTTCCAAGGTGAACTGCTACGGTGCCGACGACGTCCGCGAAGGCGTAGCCATCCTTTGGATGGAAAATGTCGATGTCTCCATCACCGGCAACTCCACCAACCCGACCCGTTTCCAACACCCTGTGGCTGGCACCTATAAGAAAGAACGTCTGCTCGCCGGCAAGCCCTACTTCTCAGTGGCTTCAGGTGGTGGCACTGGCCGCACCTTGCACCCAGATAACATGGCCGCTGGTCCTGCCAGCTATGGCATGACCGACACCATGGGCCGCATGCACAGCGACGCTCAGTTCGCAGGCTCTTCATCCGTCCCGGCACACGTCGAGATGATGGGCTACCTCGGAATGGGTAACAACCCGATGGTGGGCGCTACCGTCGCCGTCGCTGTTGCTGTGGAACAGGCTATGAAATAAGATAAAAGATAAAAGTTAAGAGATAAAAGTTATCTTAGCCAAGACAAGACAACCCAACTTGACCTGATGGTTAGGTTGGGTTGCTTGTTTTATTGAACCATCAACTTTTTCGTGGTTTTCTCTACAGTAACAAAATACATCCCCGCTGGCAAACGGCTGATATCAATTTGTTGAAGGTCAGAATTGATTAGACCAGTTCTCAAGATTTGCCCCATCACATTGGTAATTCGATACTCACCACAGCCGCCAACGATGGTGATCATGCCATCTGCCGGATTGGGATACATACTAAATCCCTCCGACGCACTGTGCTCCGCGACAGCCTCAAAGCTGTACTGCGCCACCCAGCTCTCCGGAAGGCTGTTGTCCAAATCCAAATCAATCAGCTGCAAATAGGCTCCCTGACCATCAGCCTCCCAAGGCCATGGATAGTCGTCCTGGTAACACACCTCGTCAATCACATTGCCCCAAGCATCGGCAATCACAATATTCTCCGACTTGTTGGAGAGCTTCCGCTCATATTGAGCGAAAGGAACCCTATGATAATACTCGACGAAGGTCACAGAATCAGAGCATAACACCAGCTGATCACGGGCAGCGATACTGGAGCCTTGTGGGAAGCTATAGGTAATGCCAAGTTCACGAAGATAAACACCTGTAAGGTCGACCTCCTCATCGCCGTTGTTGGTGATCTGGATAAACTCCAGTTGGTTACCGTTGACACTGTCAACATCCATGGGATGATAATGGATCTGAGAGATGACCAAAGGCGGCAAATCCACTTCGGCGCAGTCTGAATATGATCCAATATTGCTATTCAACCAATTGATTCTCTGCTGAATCCAGGTCTTCATCGACTGCACTTCAGAGACATGCTGCGTCATCTTGCTCCAACGTTGGTTATCGCGTCCCACAGCCTCGGTAATCCATGCCTCAATCTCATCCATTCTGTCACACAACGCACTGTAACTCATAAAATTGCCTTCGGCTGTGACTTCAAACCAACGCTTCGCCAAATAGCATTTGAACTCATCGGTGTCAAACAAATCCTTCCAAAACCTCGGACCGTTATTGTCTTGGTTATCGAACTGCCACACATCATAACGGCTTCGGTAGCCGAACTCATCGTGACCGAAAGTGAGGTTGAAGTCCCACACCGGACCCGCACGAAGTTTACCCTTCCTGTCTTTATGGAAAAAGGTGCTCAGTTGATACACATCCACGTTGGAACTCAATTCCGCAATAATCATGAAATCGACAAACGAAGGGATGTCTATCACCGACGGAATGCCTGAGGTGATGGAGGTGTCATGGCTACCAGCTTTCGAGGCGAGCTCATTGAACACCCCATGAATATAATTGTTCTGTGAATTGGTGATCTCGCTGGGTTTGGGATAATGATGGATGAAATCCGTGCTGGTACCGCCCCACCATCCGCTGCCATAGCCCTGCATCGTCCACGCCACGGGGTCGTTACCCGTGGTCTTGTCGGCCTTGGTGATATAACCTCCCGTGATCTCAGGATAGCTGTTGCAGGTCGCATCCATCTTCTCTACATTGACACGGTTGTCGTCGACCTTGATCTTCTCCATGAAGGCGTAAAGTCCTTTATAGTCATTATTGATCACCACCTCGCAATAAACGCGTCGCGACGCATATTGGCCAAGTCTCTCTGACAATTCGTACGACAGCACATCGCGCATGCCGGTCTGGTCGAAGGCGAGAGAGTTGAGCACCCAGTCGTTCTCCTTGGGCATCCCTAATAGACTCACGTTGTTGTTGGTCTCGTCATCTTCCTGCAAGGTGGTCAGGCCGTATGGCTTCTTCGGAAGCATTTGTGAAGAGCTGCCTCTGATTTCAATGCTGATACGCCCGTTGTAATTCAAAAACTCAGGATTGTTGACATCCGTCAGATAATTCCGCGATCCGTCCTGATGCCATATAATCTTCATGTTGCCATACACCCTGGGCTCATCCGGAATCGTCACCCCGTTGTCGGTCTCGATCACCACGATAGGCAGGTTGCTATCCGTCAAAATCTGGCCATGAGCCCACCATGAGCACAGCAACAAAAGCACCAAAACAGCTATTTTCTTCATCTATTCAATACATTAAGGCGCAAAAATAACAATATTCTGTATTTTATTTAATTTTGCACCATGGAAAAAGAAGTACTTTTAGGAAAAACTCCTGAGGAAATTCAGGAAGTTGTGAACGAACTCGGATTACCGAAATTCACTGGAAAACAGCTTGTTGACTGGATCTACAACAAACGCGTCGACACATTCGAAGCCATGTCGAACCTCAGCAAGAAGTCGCGTGAGCTGTTGGCTGAGCACTATGAAGTAGGCCTCCAAGCTCCTTTGAAGGTGCAGACTTCGAGCGATGGCACCAAGAAATACCTCTTCCCCGCTGGCAACCTGACGGTGGAATCGGCTTACATTCCTGACCGTGATCGTGCTACGCTATGCGTCTCCACCCAGGTAGGATGCCAGATGGACTGCCTCTTCTGCGCCACTGGAAAACAGGGGTTTGAAAAGAACCTCAGCACCGCCGAGATCGTCAATCAGATCCTCAGTCTGCCCGAGTTCGACACCCTGACCAACATCGTCTTTATGGGCATGGGCGAGCCGCTCAACAACTATGACAACCTGATGCGTTCGCTCAACATCCTCACCCAGGAATGGGCCTTGGGCTGGAGCCCGACACGCATCACCGTGTCCACTTGCGGCATCATCCCCAACCTGAAACGCTTCCTCCAAGAGTCGAAGTGCAACCTCGCCATCAGCATGCACAGCCCCTTCCACGACGAGCGCCTCAAGATCATGCCGATCGAGAAGAACTACCCCATCAAGGAGGTCATACACCTTGTGAAGCAACACGATTGGCACGGACAACGTCGCCTCTCGTTTGAATACATTGTCTTCAAGGATTTGAACGACACCAAGGAACACATCAAGGAGATGGCCCGTCTGTTAGGTAGCCTACGTTGCCGCGTCAACCTGATTCGATACCACAACGTGCCAAGCATCGCCCTGAAGAGCCCTGACAACAACACCATGACCTACTTCCGTGACGCTTTGAACGACAAGGGCATCATCGCCACCATCCGCGCCTCACGAGGTCAGGACATTGACGCTGCCTGTGGGTTGCTTTCAACAAAAGATAAGTAATACAAACCTCTAAGGATCAAGGTTTCATCAACTTTAAGCTGACACTTGCAGAAGGGTGCCACCTTGCTTGCTGCACCTCCAGTAAGGATTACCTGATAATGCATCCCCGTCTCTTCCTCGATACGGTTTACCATGCCGTCGATCATGGCCGCATGACCGTTGACGATGCCGCTGTTGATGCAGTTCTGCGTGTTGGTGCCGATCACTTTCTCAGGTGCTGACAGCTGATAGTCCTTCAGCTGGGCGGCCTTCTCCGTGATGGCACGGAACGAAGTGTAGAGACCGGGACCGATGGAACCGCCCTGAAACACACCTTCGGCGTCGATGACCGAAAACGTGGTTGCCGTACCCAAGTCAATGATAATCAATGGCAAAGAATAATCGTGAAGTGCACCAGCGGCATCGGCGATACGATCAGCGCCTAACGAAGCGGGCACGTCGAGAGCGATCTTGAAGAAGGGCTGCAGTTCGCGTTTCACCAAGAGCGGCGTCATCGAAGTCAGCACCATCACGGCCTCCTCCACCAAAGGCGTCGCCGATGGCACCACCGATGAAAGTAACACCTTCTTTATATTATAGCCTTTGATAAAACTCCCAATCTTCTCGGTGAACGAGGTCAACGAGGAGGGAAAACGCACCGAGCTAACCACCTCGCCCTCATGGATCAAGCCCATGAACACGGTGCTGTTGCCTATATCAATGCAAAGAATCATAAGGCCTTACGCTGTTTGAGCAACTGGTCGAGGATGCGATGTGCCACCTCTTCCTTGCTGAGGATAGGCAGCTGCTCGGTCTCCTGAGGCGAGATGAGCGTGACCACATTGGTGTCCACGCCGAAGCCGGCTCCCTCTACCTTGAGGTTGTTGGCCACCACAAGGTCAAGGTTCTTCTCCTGAAGCTTCTTGCGGGAGTTCTCCTCCAGGTTTTCGGTCTCCATGGAGAAGCCACAGATGAGTTGTCCAGCCTGTTTCATGGCACCGACTTCACGCAGGATGTCAGCCGTACGTTTCAGCGGTAATGCCATTTCGCCGTCTTTTTTCTTGACTTTTTCGGTATGGTATTCCGCCGGTGTGTAGTCGGCCACTGCAGCGGACTTTACCAGGATATCTGATTTTGGGAAATGTGTCTTGACAGCCTCGAACATCTCAGCGGCGCTCTGCACCTTGACGACATTCACCAGCAAAGGCAGCTCAACCGTAGTGGGGCCACACACCAGCGTTACCTCGGCGCCACGTTCCATGGCGGCACGGGCCACAGCGAATCCCATCTTTCCCGTCGAGTGGTTGCTGATGAAACGCACGGGGTCGATGGCTTCCTGGGTGGGACCGGCGGTCACCAGCACCTTCAAGCCTTGAAGGTCTTTTTCGTAGGCTACGGCCTTACGAAGATAAGCCATCAGCACGGCCTCGTCGGGCATCTTGCCTTCACCCACGTCAGCACAAGCCAGTCTGCCTACCTGAGGCGGGATGATCGTCATGCCATGAGCGGCCAGCTTCTGCAGGTTCTCCTGAACGATGCTGTTGCGGAACATGTTGGTGTTCATGGCAGGCGATACGATGATGGGGCACTGTGCCGCAAGGATCACGGTGCTCAGCATGTCATCCGCGATGCCGTAGGCAATCTTGCCAATGATATTGGCGGTGGCGGGAGCCACCAGGATGACATCGGCTTTCTTGGCCAACGAAACATGAGCCACGTGGAACTCGAAGTTACGGTCGAAGGTGTCCACCAAGCACTTGTTACCCGTCAGCGTCTCAAAGGTGATGGGGTTGATGAAGTTAGTGGCGTTGCGGGTCATTACCACATGCACCTCGCAGCCCTCCTTCACCAAGGCACTTGCCAGCCCTGCAATCTTATAGGCGGCGATGCTGCCAGTGACGCCCAGCACGATGGTTTTGCCTTTCATCATTGCTTTCCTGTTTTATAGCCTTCCTGATCGATCAGGAGTCCGTGTTTTTCATAATTGGCGACATGAAGCGGCTTGTTGTCATCGTCTACAAACACCACCGTCGGCGCGTAGTTCTCCAGCTCCTGTTCGTTGAGCCATACGTATGCCATGATGATGACCTTGTCGCCGATCTCCACCAGACGGGCGGCTGCACCGTTGAGGCAGATGACGCCACTGTTGCGTTCGCCAGCGATGACGTAGGTCTCAAGGCGGTTGCCGTTGTTGATGTCAACTACCTGCACACGCTCGTACTCGCGGAGGCCAGCGGCTTCAATCAAAGCCTCATCAATGGTGATGCTACCCACGTAATCCAGTTCTGCCTGGGTAACGGTGGCGCGGTGGATCTTCGCTTTTAAGACTTGTGTCAGCATTTCATGCTATTATTTGATGTTCACGATGAAGTTGTCAATCAAACGGGTTTTCCCGATATAAACAGCCATGGCGAAGAGCACATCGCCCTCAACTTTGTCGACTTTCTGCACTGAGTCAAGGTCAACGGCCTCCACATAGTCGATGCGAGCCATGGGTTCGGTTGCGATGAGTTCTTTCATGGCTTTAACCACGTTATGGGCATCGCGTTCGCCCATCTCCACGCAGCGCTGTCCCAACTTGATGGCACGTGACAGGATCAAGGCTGCTTGACGCTCCTGAGGATTCAGGTAGGTGTTGCGTGAGCTCTTAGCCAAGCCATCGGCCTCTCTGACGGTGGGGCAAGGCACGACCTCTACGGGGATGTTCAGGTCCTTCACCATGCGTCTGATCACCGAGAGTTGCTGGGCATCCTTCTGACCGAAGTAAGAACGGTCGGGCTGCACAATATTGAACAGCTTGTTCACCACGGTGCAAACGCCTCTGAAGTGGGTAGGACGCGACTTGCCGCAGAGCTCGGAGGTTGGGCCGTTCATGTCGACGAATGAGCAGAAGCCCTCGGCGTACATCTCTGACGGTTCGGGGTTGAAGATGAGGTTGGCACCGGCGGCCTCGCACAGACGGGTGTCGGCAGCCAAGTCACGAGGATACTTGTCGAGATCCTCGGTGGGACCGAACTGCATGGGGTTGACAAACACGCTGACCACCACACGGTCGTTCTGTTCCACTGCTTTGTCGATCAAGCTTTTGTGTCCTTCATGAAGGAATCCCATGGTGGGAACAAAACCTACTGAAAGACCTTCTTTTCTCCATCCTTTTACGGTCTCGCGAACCTCTTTAATTGTGTGAACAACTTCTATCATAACTCTGTCTCCTAAACTTTTAGTTTCTGTCTTTAATATAATTTTTCAATGATTTCATCTTTGATGGAAAAGCTATATTCCTCTGAAGGGTAAGTACCGTCTTCCACTTCCTGGATATAGTCGCTGGCAGCTTTCTTAATGAGTTCGCCAACAGGGGCAAAACACTTGACGAACTTAGGCGTAGAGCCCTGTGTCATGCCAAGCATGTCCTGCGCCACCAGCACCTGTCCGTCGCAGCCTGCGCCCGACCCGATACCGATGGTGGGGATGTCCAGCTTTTGGGTGATTAAGCTGGCCAACTGCATCGGCACACACTCCAGCACCAACGAAAAGGCGCCAGCCTCTTGCACGGCGAAGGCCTCTGAAAGCATCTTGGCTGCCTGATTCTGGGTCTTGCCTTGAACCCGATAGCCACCAAAAGCGTTGATCGATTGCGGGGTGAGGCCAAGATGTGCCATCACGGGGATGCCGGCGTCGACCAAGGCACGGATCTGGGGGCACACACGGGTGCCGCCTTCCAACTTCACAGCGTTGGCACGGCCTTCTTGCATCAGCCTACCAGCGTTGCGCAAGGCATCCTCGACCGATGTCTGATACGACATGAAAGGCATGTCGACCACCACCATTGCCTTGTCGGCAGCACGAGCCACCGCACTGCAATGACGTACCATGTCATCCATGGTCACGGAGAGCGTGTCCTCGTAACCCAAGACGACGTTGCCAAGGGAATCTCCCACCAGAACGATATCCACGCCACAGTCGTTGAAGATCTTCGCTATGGTGTAGTCGTATGCCGTCAGCACGGTAATCTTCTTACCCTCTGATTTCTTTTTGCCGATTGTCAAAACGGTATTCTTCATTTCATTAATACATTCAAAAGGTTGGTAAAATCTTTATCGGGGTGTTTTTGTTGTGTGATTGAGACAAGGCGGAGCGACAGCAGTCGGTAAATCTCACGGTCGTTACCTTCGAGCACGGACAAATGTTTGGCCACCGTGCCGGCGTCGCCACGTTCCACGGGACCCGTCAAAGCCGCCACGGCACCTTGTTCTGCGACGTTCGCCATGTTGCCAAGCATCAGCGGGGTCAGCAGCTCGTGCGCCGACTGGGCGTCAAAGCCGCAGTCGCGCATCCAGCTCTCCGCCATGTCGGCCAAGGCGCAGAACAGGTTGCTCGAAGCCGCAGCAGCAGCATGATATTTTATCTTCTGTCCCGTGGGAATGACCTTAAACTCATTGCCCATCGTCGTCATCAAAGATTTCATCATTTCCAGTCCAGTTTGGTCGCCTTCCAGTACAAAAAACTTGCCAGAAAAGACGGCTTCCGAATTCCTGCTGTTCACGGCGCACACCGGATGCATCGAGCCCACATGGACCCCAGCCTCGGCATAGCCCTTGAACACGTCCGAGCCCAACACGCCACTGCAGTGGAAGAAACACTTCCCCTCGATCGGGAAATGACGGCACGCCTCCCAGACCTGACCGATGAAATCGTCAGGCACCGTAATCAGTATCACCTCGTTCACAGCCAGCAGCTCCTGCAATGTTCCATAGTGGCGTAAGCCCATCCGCTCAGCAGCCGACAGTGCCTGAGCCTCCACTACGTCATAGTAGCCCGTGACCGCAACGCCTTTGCCCAGAAGGTAAGCACCTAACGAAGTACCCACTTTCCCGGCTCCGATGATTCCTATTTTGGAGACATGTCTCATTTCACCGGCAAAATTAGATAATATTTATTATTTATTTTTTTTATTTGTTAGGATTTTGATATTTTTGTGCTTCTTTTTCACAAAGACACAAACACTAAAGCTATGTATAAGATTGAAAAACACCCCATTTTGGACATCCCTCAGGAAGACCTTGTGGAATTCCAATATGAAGGCAAGACCGTAAAAGGTCAGCGCGGCAAGACTATCGCCGCCGCCCTTCACCAGGCAGGCTTTCCCGTTCACAGCCACAGCCTCGACGGACGCAACCGAAGCCTCAACTGCGGCATCGGCAAATGCGGCGCCTGTGAGATGCTCGTCGACGGCAAGATCCGTCGCATCTGCATCACCCTCGTCGACGGCGTCAAGGAAGTGAAGGCCATCAACAACGAAGCCAACGTGCTTCCCGAGGCCAAGGATCCCCAGCCCCGTGAGGTCAAAATCTACAAGACCCAAGTCGCCATCATCGGCGCAGGTCCCGCAGGTCTCGCCTGCCGCGAGCAACTCAACGCCTTCGGCATCAGTAACATCGTCGTCGACAACAACGCCAACATCGGCGGTCAGTTCAACATGCAGACCCACCAGTTCTTCTTCTTCGAGAAAGAGAAGAAATTCGGCGGCATGCGTGGCTTCGATATCGCCAAGACCTTAGCTGGCGACAACCACGAAGGCATCCTGCTCAACACCACCGTTTGGGACCTGCTTGAAGGCGGTCGCGTGGCCATCAAGAACATCGTCACTGGCGAGGTGGGCTACATTGATGCCCAACACCTTGTGGTCGCCACCGGTGCCGTGCCTTTCATGCCGACCTTCGAGAACGACGACGTGCCGGGCGTCTACACCGCCGCCGTGTTCCAGAAGATGATGAACCAAGAACACACCTTATTGGGTAAGAAAGTCCTCACTGTTGGTGCTGGTAACATCGGTTACCTGACCTCCTATCAAGGTATGCAGGCTGGTGCCACCATCAAGGCCATCATCGAAGCCATGCCTCGCGAGGGCGGATTCCCCGTGCAGGCCAACCGTGTGCGCCGTCTGGGTATCCCGATCATGACGGGTTATGTCTTGATTCGCGCCATCCCGAATGCCGATCACACGGGCATTACGGGTGCCGTCATCGCCAGATGCGAGAACTTCAAGGCCATCCCAGGCACTGAACAAGTCATCGACGACATTGACATCATCAACATCTGCACCGGTCTTATCCCCGACAGCCAACTATTGGTGAAAGGCCGCGAGGTCTTTGGCCTCAACACTTACGGTGCTGGCGACGCCATCCGCATCGGTGAAGGCACCAGCGCCGTGTTGCGTGGCAAGCAGGTCGCCTACGAGGTGGCCCAAGCCATCGGTGTGCGCTTCAACTATGACGATTATCTGGAGATTTCTCGTCAATATATCGACTCGCAACAGCATCCTGTTCGTCTGTTGGAGAAGCCCCTCCTGCCTACGCCTGAGCGTATGCAGCAGAAGGCTTTCGTGCAAGCCGACTGCCTCTATGGCTTCGCCTGCAACCCCTGCTCGTTCAGCTGCCCACAAGGCGCCATCACCAAGCCTTCGACTAGCAGCACGCCTACCATCGACTACAACAAGTGTATCGGCTGTATGCTGTGCGTTTCCAGCTGCCCAGGCTTGGCCATCTTCGGCTACGACGTGCAGAAGTCCACGTGCTTCCTGCCCATCGAGTATGAAGCCCAGGAAGGCGCAGAGGTCTATCTCGTCGACAACGACGGCCAGAAGATTGGCGAAGGCGTCATCGAGAAGATCCTCAAGAAGTCGAACAAGACCAACGTGGCCCGCGTGAAAGCCCGTTCCTCACGCCCGTCAGGCGAAGCCAGCCGTGTGTTCGAGCTGACCGATGTCAAAGGCTTCATCCTGAAAGACCGTTACAACGCCAACAAGGAACTCACCACTCCCATTTCGCCCAAGAAACTGACCGAAGGCGAAGGCGAGACCTACGTCTGCCATTGCGAAGACATCAAACTCGATCGCATCCTGCGTGTCATCGGCAACCGCAAGACCATCTCCGTGGACGAACTCAAGCACATCACCCGCATGGGTATGGGTCCCTGCCGTGGCAAGCGTTGCATCCCTCGCGCCCGTCAGATCCTGCGCTCCTATGGCATCGAGCTGGTCGGCGACGCCACACCACGTGCCCCGCTGTCGAACCAAGTCACCCTGGGCGACCTCTATAACCCGCACACCAAAGAGACCTTCATCTTCCCCGAGATGAACGGCGTGAAGAAAGAACAGGTCGAGGTGTTCATCGCCGGTGGCGGTATCGCAGGCAGCGCCTTGTTCCGTTACTTCTCCGAAGCCGGCAAGAAGCCTGTGATGATCAACTACAGCCGTGGCGCCTCCTGGCGTTGCATCGGCGGCGGCCGTCCGGCCTTCTCCAACCCCGACATCGCCGACATCGCCGTGCACAACCACGAGATCTTCAAGAACATGCAGAAGGAGCATAACATCAACTACCACCTGACGCATTACGTCAACCTGGTACACGATGAGGCCACCTACAAGTCACTCGACGCCTCACGCGCTTGGAGCGACGCCTACATGATCGAACGCAAGGACTTCAAGAAGGAGATTTCGCCGCTG
>JAEEGG010009302.1_pt1 | contig 22052 bp, 18 predicted proteins | sample 9134161 | NCBI WGS metagenome assembly JAEEGG01 (sample SAMN16246543, study PRJNA631951) | gut metagenome | biome: gut microbiome; feature: rumen; material: CR-attached | host: Bos | place: Iran: Karaj | collected 2018-10
TGCCGGGAACTTTTGTTACCCGGTGCGGTTGTTTACCTTGAACAGTCCACGAATCTCGCTCGCAAGACTCCTTATGACCTGATTGCGGTAGAGAAGGTTACGCCTAGAGGCACTGTTCTCGTAAACATGGACAGTCAAGCCCCCAACAAGGTGGCAGCAGAATGGATTAGAGCAAACAAGCGGCGTTTCCCAAAATTGCAGCTGGTTCGCCCTGAATACACCTTCGGGAATTCTCGGTTCGATTTCTACATCGAATTCGCGGGCCGCAAGATGTTTTTGGAAGTGAAGGGCGTCACCCTGGAGCACGACGGTTTTGCCACCTTTCCTGACGCCCCTACGGAAAGAGGAATTAAGCACCTGACAGAATTGACCCGCATAAAATCGGAACGTGTGGCCGCCGAAGATGGCACTTCCTACGAATGCGGCGTTCTGTTTCTCATTCAAATGAAGGGATGCAAGCGTTTTGGCCCCGACGACAATATCCATCCTGAATTCGGCAAGGCGCTTCGAAATGCCCAAAAGGCGGGTGTGGAAATTTTTGTGATTGACTGCAAGGTTGCACCGGACAGCCTCGTAGCCGACAAGCCTATTACGCTGATTTTGTAAAGCCTATTTAAAAACCCGAATCTAGGTCTTTATATTAAAATATTTGCATTAAAAACCTAATTTAGGGTCTTTAAATTTTAATTAAATTCTTCGCAACTTCCTGAACGAGTTTCTTGGGGACGTCATTTGCCTTGGCGCATTTCTTGAAGCCTGCGAGGGCATCTTGCACCTGCTCGAGGATTCGCTTGTAGCGCCCCTGTACGAGGCCCGCGCTTTTTGCCACCGCCTTGAAGTCGTCGAGGGTGAATTTTTCGCGTTTGCCGTTGAAGGTCATCTGGTGCGTTCCGGTCCAGCGGCCGGCGGGGTTGTAGGCGTAGGTGACGTCGAAGGCGGGGGCGAGCGACCAGTTGCCGTGCTTGTCCATCAAGAAGCCGATGTTTTTCGTGTGGTCGTCCTGGTTCCTTGCGCAAATGTTGAATACGGCCCTGCGGTACATCTGTTCGATGTCGGCGGTGGAAAGCCCGATTTGCCTTGCGATGGCGAAAGCCTGCTCGTAGCTGTACGCCCCTGCAATGTTGAAGTCGTAATGCGCGATGGCCGTGAGCGACTGGTAGTGCAGTTTGCCACCGTTTTCGGTGCGGTCGAAGCGGCGCGTCATGAAATGCCTATGGTCGCCGTCTTCCAGCAGGCGGCATTCCGTCATCTGGATTCCGACATCCTTGGCGATCTGGCTGTAGGTGTATTCAAGCGCCCCGAAACCTGCCGGGTCGGCGTTTTCCTTGTCGCGGTTGTTCTCGATGTCGTCGAATTTTAGAAGCCAGTAGCCGTATCCTTCGGGGGCGCGGACTTGCCCCGAGAGCACGGTTCCTGTAGAATCATCATAGGCGATGAGGACCTTTGCGCGGGCGCCTCCGGCAGATGTCCCGACACGGACAATCTGTTCGAACGCGTCTTTCTCGCGGAGCCTGACCTTTACTTTTTTGCGTTGGTCCAAGATGTTTGCCGCAAGGGTGCGAAGTCTTTCGATTTCGAGCGGTTCGCTCTTGACGGGGTCGGGACCCATGACGGGGTAAAACTCGAGTGCGCCCATGCCGCGCGAGCCGGTGTAGCAGAGCCGTTCGAGCGCGGTAAAGCTTTTAGGGTCCCTGCCGTTCTGGACAAGCCACTGGTCGATAATCTTGTTGCCGAACTTGTCGGGAATGGAATCGACGAAAAGCCCCGGCAGCCTATGGAAGGTGGCGGGAGAAAGGTCCGGAAAACGGTAAATGGCGCCGCTGCGTACGGGCATGGCGACCGGCGCGGGTTCTATGCCGCTGCGGGCGAAGTCTGGAGCGTATTCGAACGAGGCGAATTCGTCGCCCTCTTTTTGGTAGAGCGCCCCGACAGTCGTTCCCCAGAGCTGCACCTCGACGGAGGTCATTTATCCTCTCCCCATACCCAGGGCGCATTGGCGGCAGCCTTCTTCTTGCGACCGGCACGTTTGCGCTGGGGCAGTTTTTGCGATTCGCGGAGGAGCATCATGGGGCTACGGCTATAATCGGGAACAATGTTAACAAGCGATTCTGCAAATCCAAATTGCAACAAAACCTTGACAAGGTGCGAGAGGCTTACGCTCTGGCCCATTTCGAGTCGCACTAATGTATTCTTGCCGACGCCCGCCTTTTCGGCGAGGGTTTCGCGCGAAAGGTCCAGGGCAATGCGGTGCGCACGGATGCGTTCGCCAAGCTCCTTGAGAGCGGTTTGTTCTGTAAGCGGTGTTGCCCTGTACATGTCGACCTTCTGGATATCTATCTTAAATATACTAAATTTCTGTCTATAAAACAACCCTATAATGGGTTTTTAATTCAGAAATTGTAGTTTTAAAACCCAATTTAGGGTCTATTTAGAATATCATTCACAATCTGCTTGGGCGTGAGGCGGTTCCTTTCCATGAGCTGCCCGTAGGGGACCTTGTCGTAAAATTCCTTCTTGAGGCCCTTTACCAGAACGCGCATGTCGCTGTTGCCGTAGAAGCGGGCGATCTTTTCACCGAAACCTCCGTCGATGACGCCGTTTTCGAGCGTCACGACCACTTGATGGTCGGCGCATAACCCTGCGAGCGTTTCCGCGTCGATGCCTGTCGCAAAACGCGGGTTGATGATGGTCGCGTCGATTCCCTGCTTGGCAAGTTCCGCTGCGGCACTTTCAGCGAGGGCGTAGTAGCTGCCGAGACCGATGAGGGCGACCTTGCTTCCGCGTTTATCTACTTTGTACGTGTTCAGCTTGGAGTAATCCTTGTCGAATGCTACACTCCGGTGTGCGACTCCGTTCGGGATGCGGATGGCCATCGGGTGTTCCGTCTGATCAATCGCGTAATCCATCATGGCGATGGCCTCTTCCACGCATGTCGGGCAGAGGTACACCAGATTCGGGATGTTGCTCATCATCGGGATGTCGAAAATGCAGAGGTGCGTGGTGTCGTTCATGCCATCGGCACCCGACATGGTAATCAGCAGGGTGGCCGGGTTGTTGTTCGCGCACAAATCCTGCGAAAGTTGGTCGTAGGTGCGTTGGATAAACGTGCCGTGCGTGCTGTAGATGGGTTTCGCGCCGCCCTTGGCAAGGCCCGAGGCGAGTGCTACCGCGTGCTCTTCAGCGATGCCTACATCAATGAACTGCTTGCCCGCCTCCTTGCGCTGCTCGGCAAAGAATCCGATACCTGCAGGCACTGCGGAGTGAATCACGACCACCTTCGGGTCGGCCTTGATTTTTTTCATCAGGTAGTCGCCGAGGATTGCGCCGTAAGATTCGCCGCTGCCCCAGTTCACGACACCGGTCGGGATGTCGAAGGGGGCCGCCCAGTGGAAACCTTCCTTCGCGTTTTCAGCGAAGCTGTAGCCCTTGCCCTTGAGCGTGTGGATGTGCACGACCACGGGCTTCGTGGAATCTTTCACCTGCCTGAAAGCCGCAATAAGCGATTCGATGTCGTTACCTTGTTCTACATACAGGTAGTCAAACCCGAGGCTCTTGAAGTAATTGTTTTCGCTCTTGCCCTGCGTGGCGCGGAGTTCCGCGAGGCTTCCGTAAAGACCGCCGTGGTTTTCGGCGATGGACATCTCGTTATCGTTTACCACCACGATAAAGTTCGTCGCGTATTCGCCTGCGTTGTCGAGGCCTTCGAATGCTTCGCCGCCGCTGAGTGAACCGTCACCGATGACGGCGATGACGTTGCCCTTTTCACCCAAGACATCGCGGGCGGTTGCAAGACCGAGCGCCAAACTCACCGAAGTAGAGGTGTGGCCGATCATAAATTGGTCGTGTTCGCTTTCGCAGGGTTCGGTATAGCCCGTAACGCTCCAATATTTGTCTGGATTCAGGAACGCCTCGGCGCGTCCGGTCAAAATTTTGTGAGTGTAACTCTGGTGAGATACATCGTAGACAATCTTGTCCTTGGGCGATTCAAAGACGTAATGCAATGCGATGGTGGCATCTACGAATCCGAGGTTCGGAGCCAGGTGCCCGCCACAGTGTGAAATCTTGTTGATCAAGGCCGTGCGGATTTCGGCCGCGAGCGCCCTCAGGGTTTCCATGTCCATCTTTTTCACATCAGCAGGGGATGCAATCTTTTCCATCAGCATAAGGTACCGCCTTTTTTCTCTAAATATACAACAAAGGGAGGGCTTTCAGCCCTAAAATGGCGCATATTTTTGGTTCGTTTAGGAAACAGGGGGGCGCCGCCATTTTTACGAAAGTGAAGTGAACCCCGAAAGTTGGACACAACTTTCGAGGAATTAATGGCTTTCAATCGCAAAAAATGGGAATTGGTCACGAAACTATACAAAGAGGGACTGAAGGTTGCTGAAATATGCCAACTCACGAATTTTGACAGGCGCGATGTCAGGCATGTATGCAGAGAATACGATATTCTCGGTTGCATGCGAGAACCAAGAAAGAACTTCTTTCGCGGATCGAACGAATTAAGAAAACAAGCTGTTGACGATATTGTCTTAAATTCGTTATCTTATGCCGAGGTAACCGTAAAGTACAACATCAACAGAACGACCTTGAAAGACTGGGTCCACTTGTTCCGTCATGGTGGTTACGAGGAACTGTTCGTGGATCGTCGCAAGGCAAGAAGGCGCGGAAATGGGAAGGCCAAGGAAAACAGCGAAAAAGCCTCAGACCAAGCTGGAAAAACTCGAGGACGAAATCTATCGCCTTCGTGCGGAGAATGCTCTGTTAAAAAAAGTGAAAGCCTTAGTCGAGGAAAAGTACGCCCGGGAACAAGGGAATGGGCTCTAGCCATCAACGAACTGAGGCATGACTATAAACTTGAAGTCCTGCTGGACATCAAGGGGATGGCCCGTTCAACGTTCTATTACCATGTCAAAAAGAAATGGGTTGACCGACATTCTGGCATCCGAAAACGCATAAGGGAAATACATGCCGAGCATGCCGGACGCTATGGCTACAGACGCATAACAGTGCAGTTAAAGAAAGAAGGTTTTGTCATCAACCACAAGACCGTTTATAGAATCATGAAGGAACTAGGCCTGAAGAACGTCCGTAGGAAATGCAAGTATCGCTCATACGTGGGACAGATCGGATCAACTGCACCGAACATAGTGAATCGGGACTTTTCCACAACCGGGCCAAATCAAAAATGGACGACGGACGTGACCCAGATATCCGTAGGTACCGAGAAATGTTTTCTATCACCAATACTTGATATGTACAATGGTGAAATCGTAAGCTACACGATATCGGACCACGCTGACCTTAAAATGGTCATGGAGATGCTGGACAAGGCATATGAACAGCATCGTGTATGGGAGAAACTGCTGATGCACTCGGATCAAGGTTGGCAATACCAGCACTATAACTACCAAAAATCCCTGAAAGATCACAACATCGTGCAGAGTATGAGCCGCAAGGGCAACTGCCTGGACAACGCCATGATGGAGAACTTCTTCGGGATAATGAAATCGGAACTTCTCTATCCGAACAGGTTTAAGGATATGAACCACTTCAAACGGGAACTGGTGAAATACATCGAGTATTACAACAATGAGCGGATAAAGACACGATTAAACGGGATGAGCCCTGTTCAATATCGAATAAATAAGGCGAATTTAACCTAACTTTAAACAGTCCAACTTCTTGGGTTCACTTCAAAGCCCCCATTTAACTATATTTTACGTATATGGCTTTATGCATAGAATCTGATCATTTGGAAAAGGTCCAACGGATCCTTGCCCTCCATTTCGAGGGGATGGAAGTCTGGGCCCATGGTGCTCGTGTTTCGGGTGTGGATCTTACCCCCGATACGGAACTGGAACTGGTGGTGATTTCCGAAAAGCCTCTTTCTTTCGAGGTCATGACGGCCATTGAAAAGGCCTTTGTCGATAGCGGACTTCCTTTCCGCGTAGATATCATTGACTGGGCCAAGCTCCCTGAATCCCTCCAGAAGCAAATCAAGAAAGAACACGAAGTGGTTCAGTCCGCTGCGGAATCCTAGTATGAAACGTCTTTTACCCCTTGTACTGGTCGCGGGTCTTGCGACCGCCTTGTTCGCCCAGGATGAAGTTGCCCAGGCGAAGTCCTTAATCCAGAACGGCAAGTGCGCCGAGGCGGTGGCTCCGCTCTCGAAGGTCTACAAGTCCAATTTCCGCAAGCCCGCAGGCGAAAAGGCCGCGGTCATGCTCACGGAATGCTACCTGCGCGAACACAAGCGTGACGACGCCCTTAAGCTTTCGTCGCGTTTCCTGGAATACTACGTGAATTCGGCCTACCGCGAACGCATGGAGCTTGCGAATGCCATTGTGACGGTCGAACAGGGGGACGTTTACGAAGGCGTAGAGGCCATGCTCCGCATTCTGGCCTACACCAAGAACCCCGCCGCTAAAAACCGTACCAAGGACGTGGCTATCCAGACGATAGCGGCTTCGCTCATGACGGCGGACCAGTTGCAGGCGCTGTTGGAAAAGTACCCGGTCGACAAGGATATCATTGGTTGGCTGCAGCTACAGATTGGCCGCGAATGCCAGAACTCCAAGCGTTACCGTGCCGCCCGCTACTGGTACAAGAAGGTGATTGCCGGAGGCGTTGCCGAAAATCTTTCGAGTACGGCCGAAAAGGGACTGGAATCCCTGGAGGGCCAGGGTGCTGGTATGCCTACGGTGCTGGTGCTTGCGCCCTTGTCGGGTGACTTTGCCGAATTCGGTGCCGCAGCCATTCAGGGGGTGATTCTCGCCCATGAAAAGGCTGGACTGAAGGGCAAGGTGAACCTGCGCGTGGCCGATACCCGTGCCGATGCCGCCCAGGCGCTTCTCCGTACCCAGCAGGCAATCAACCAGGATAGCGTGGTTGCCGTTGTGGGCCCCATCATGAGTGCGCCTGCCGCAACCGTTGCCGCATGGCTTGGCAGCAATTTCCAGAATATCCCGATGCTTACCCCGACAGCGACCGACGACGGTATCGCCAAGATGGGACCGAACATTTTCCAGGTGAACATCACCATGGACAACCTCGCGAAAAGCATTGCCGACTTTGCAACCAAGTGCCTTTCTATCCGCGAGTTCGCGGTGCTCAGCCCGTTGGGCGGTTACGGCGCCTCGATGTCGCAGAGCTTTACCTCGGCGGTGGAACGTCGTGGCGGAAGCGTTATCGCTTTCCGCAACTACGAAGAAGGCCGCCCCGACTACAAGACCGAATTCAGCCTGCTCCGCGACGTGCGCTTTAAGCAGCTGAACCGCCGCAGGAACATCGCCAAGGGCGCCTCCGACCTCGATGCGGTGAACGCGAAGGAACGCAAGTTCTATATGCAGGATTCCACGTTCGAGATTCCGGGCATCTTTATTCCGGCGACCAATCCGGGCGATGCGGGCCTTATGGCGGGTCAGGTGGCGTTCAACAAGATTTCGGGCGTCCTGCTCGGTGCTTCGGGCTGGTACGGCCGCGAACTTCTGATTCAGGGCAAGCGCCAGGTGGACAGCTCGTATTTCAGCGTGCCTGCCATGGACATGGACGGTGGCAACGAGAACCTGAAGAAGTTCGTGAGTGACTTCAAGGAACGCTGGGGCGATGAACCCGGTGAAGACAAGGTGAGCGGCCTCAGCTACGATGCGGCGAATATCGTTTTCAGTTCGCTTGCTAAAAAGCCGAACAGCCTGACGAACGCCATCAACAATACGGCGAATTTCCAAGGGGTTTACGGCGAAATCAAGTTCAAGCGCGGCATGAACACGAACACGAAGATCGTGACCGTGAACAAGGGCAAGTTCGAAACTGTCGAAGGCTGCCCGGCTAAGTAAGACGAGAGAACGCCGCTACGCGGCTACAGACGAGAGATATAAAAATTCCCGCAGTAGGCACACTGCGGGAATTTTTTTGTTTCTAGGAGGAGAGAGTTTTTAAAAATTCAGTCTTCTTCGAGGGCGGGATTCCAGAGGCTTGCCGCGACGTAGTCGGGCGAGTCGCCGTTCCTGTAGTAGGCGTGGAGTTTCTCGTCGTCCAGAAGGTCGTCCAGGTTTCCGCCACCCGTGCTGTCCAGTTCCTCCTTGACCCGGGCCTTGAAAGCCTTGAATCCGGAATGGATCATGTAGAATGACAGGGCTGATGTTTTGTGGAAGAGCTTCATAGGGCCTCCGTTGCGAGAACTCGCGCTATGACTGGTGAAATGTTCTTTTACATGTTGATTAGTTGTTGATTTGTTGAAATGTTGTTTATTACCTGTTGTAGTTATAGAATTTTTTTTGTGCTCATGCAATATGGTTCGCAAAAGGTTTCGAAAAAAAACATAATTCCGTAATTTTGCGTTTTTTGGGCGTTTTTCAACGTTATCCTGAATTTTGAAACGGTATCGTTTTGAGTGTCAACGAGTTACGAAAATGGCGCATACGAAAAAATGCCCTTGAAACGGTCGCTGCCGATTATTCCAACTTGGAATAAAAAAGTTGAGGCCCTGCCCCCCTGTAGGTTCATTTTTTTATTCACGGGGATCCATTTGGCGATGTGGATAATGTGTTTATGGGGGACATTTATCCAAAACTTATCAACATAAGGGGCTTTCGCGGAGGCTATTTTTTCTATCTTTAGCCCGATGTTTTTGCGCGTATTTTTGATTTTTTCTGTTGCGGTTTCCGTCTTGTGGGCGGGCGAGAATCTTTCGCTCAAGCTGCCGGCGGAGCAGAACGATTTGTGGGTGAAGGCGACATCTGCGACGATGGCGCTTCGCTATGGAGATGCCCTGGAGCATGCGAAGAAGCTGCGTTCCGTAAACGAGGCGGCGGGCTGCGTTCTCGAAAATGTTGTACGTATCAGCGTCTATGACGACAAGGGCGATACGGCGGCCTTGCAGAAGGCGGGCCAGCTGCTCGAGAAATGCGAGACCGAGGGCCTGTGGGATGCCCTGCGTCGGTTTGAAATTGGCTTTGTGCAGGGGGAAACCGGACATTCCGTGAAGGGTGCCATGACGACGCGTTCTGCGGCGAAGGCTTTCGAGGAATCCGGGGAACTCGAGGCGCGCGCTTTCTTTGCCATATACGCCTACTACATCGACAAGAGCTTCAGCTGGGTTCCGTTCAAGTCCGACAACCGCGAACTTTACCTTGCCACGCTCGACAGCGCTTCGAAAAAGTCCGAGCGTTTTTGGCCGCTGTTTCTCACGCCGCTTATCTGGATGCACTACGACAAGGAAGATTTTTCGACGGGCCTTAAGCTTGCCGAGCGTGGGCTTGCCCGTGCACCGGGGCACCCTGTGATGTTGCAGATAAAGGCGGACATGCTCTACCGCTTAAAGCGCTACGACGAGTCCGCGAAGATTTACGAGAAGAGTGCCGCCTCCTACCTGGAGCGCACCGGCAAGAGTATCCGCTACTGGTGTTCCGTGCTGAACCTGATCCGTATCTACAACGACAAGGGCGACAAGGAAAGGGCCGCGGCGTGGCGCAAGAAGCTTGACGACCCGAAATACGAGGCGCTCAGGGGCTGGATGCCGGGATCCCTGATGGACGACCTGAAGAAAAGGGATTTGCTCTAGTTTTTGCATCCTTTTTCTTTGTATTGAAAATTTTACATCAAAAAAGGCTCGTGGCTCCCTGAAAAAAGCGTGTTAATAATATGCACGTCTTTTTTTTGTGGAGGTACATTCATGGAGCCTTTGCGCATAGGCTTTTTCCTGGACGGCTATACGCTGAGAAAGGTGAACGAGTATTACCGGGTGCATCACCGGTTTCACTCGAGGCTCGACTTTAGGGGGCTGAAGTCCTGGGTGCAGATGCAGGCGCTCCGGTATTTTCAGAACGGGGTGGAGCGCGACCTGGAGCTGGAGTCCCATTACTACCACCCCTTCACGAACCCGCATATCCAGAAGCACGAAGGCGCTATCCGCTTTGAACATGAACTGGAATCGGCGGGGTATCGCGTTCACTTTAACCGTGTGGCTCCCGACGAACGCGGCGTTTCGCCGAACATGTCGCTGATGGAGGATGCGCTCCTGTTTGCGATATACCGAAAGCTCGACGGCGTGGTGCTGTTCAGTACGCAGGGGCAGTTTGCGCCGCTTCCCGATAGGCTTCGGATGATGGGCGTCCCGACGCTTCTCCTTGGCTGGGAGCTGGAGTACCCCAGGGCAAAAACCATGGTGCACTGGAAAACGGATTCCTGCCTCAGGGAGACTTGCGCCCATTACGTGGCGATGGAAAAGGTTGTCGATAAGAATCCGAATTCGAACAAGGGACCGCGTGGCTTTTTCTTTCAGTGTGAGCGCCCGTTTTCGCGGGGGCGGCCGGCCAAGTGGCATGGCGGCACGTAGCGTAAAATGCAATTGATTTTGGCGAAGGCCCGATAGGCCTTTTGCCCGACGATCCTCGACCACAGGCGACGGTGGGCGGTCCGGCCTCAAACGGACTGCCTGCCGTTGTTCGTTAAGGGCGGTTGCGAGATTCGGGGCGAACCCCGTAGATTAGACGCGAGCGGTCGTCCGTGAGCAATAAACGCCTCGTATTAACGAGGCGTGGTTGACGCCTTTGGCGTCCGCGGCTTCACTCGGTCATAGAAAAATGCAAGCATTTTTCTGCGACACTCGCTTTGCACGCTCTTGCGAGAGTGAGTGCGTTCGTATTGCCTTGCGGCTATGAGCACGAACGGTCGTTATAGTTTGTCTGCTTGTTTCTTGTCCCACTTGGAGAGGAAGTACCACGTGGCACGGGCACCCAGGTACCAGACGTCGCCCGGATTGTCGGTTTGGTCTTCGCCGTAGTGGATGTTGAAGCTTTCCGTGTAAAGGTCGTTGTAGCGTACGAAGCGGAATCCGCCGTAGGCGCCAAGGGCGAGCCTTCCGACTTCGATGCGGAATTCCAGTTCGGTCGTGATGGTCGATGCGAGGTTGCTGTAGTAACGGTCGCGCACGAGTTCCGTGTGTTCTTCGTTACCCCTTTCTTCAAGCGTGAATTCGGATGCGAAATGGAAGTTGATGAGGCTGAAGCCGAAGCCCACGGCGGGAATCAGGTTGATGAAGGAATTTTCACCGAAGATTTTCCAGCCGAACATCCAGTCGGCGCCGCAGGAGAACCATTTCACGTCATAGAGGGGGTAGTTCAGGGATGTAGGCGTTCCGTCGTTTTCGATGTTGTACACCGTGTAGCTGGAAGCCTTACGCTCGGAGGTCTGCACCGGCATGAAGTTGAGTTCGAACCAGGTCAGGAACTGCTTGTACTGGGCACCGATGTTGACGATCATCCCGAGGTAGTAGTCGTTGAACTTGCTGTAGCTGTAGTTACCCTTGTACCAGGTGTCTACGGTATCCGGTTCTGCTGTCGGATCGGTGGCGTTAGGAACGATGGCTTCGTGCTTGTGGCCGAAATTCCTGAAGGCTTCCTTGTTGACGTACTTGCTGAATTCCTTGCTCATGCCGCGGTAGTCCGCGCCAATGGAGATGAACCCGCGGACGTGGTCCTTTTCGTAGAACCCGTCTTCGCTGTCGGCGAATGCACCGGTGGTGAGTGTGAGCAGGCTAAGAGCCACGATGCTCAAAAAAGAGGCTATCTTTGTTTTCATAAAAGATTCCATTGCTTGTATTCGGCATATAAAATACATTATGTTTTGGGAATTTGGCAAAAAAAATTTTATAAGATGTTAAAAATCAACGATTTACGTGCTTTTTTAGGTTTCTAGAATGTGGATTTTTTGTGGAAATAGGGTCGTTCGGTGCTCCTTGTCGGTCGTCGGTCTTTTGGGCGCCATGGTCTTCTGGGCCTGTGGCGGGGATTCCGGGGACAAAAGACAGGGCGAAAAAGCGGCGGTCTTGGAGGTTCAGTCGGAATCTTCCGAGACGGAATTTTGTAGGAACCTGTGGCTGGGGAAGCGTTTTGGCGAGTCCGTCGTAGAAATCCGTTCCATAGTGGGGCGCGACACCCTGATCAAGCGTTTTGTGCTGCGTCCGCGTGGCGCCGTGCTTGGGGATTCCTCGAAAAAGGCTACGGAAGGGGCTCTTCCCGAGGCTTTGCGCGGTTCGACGGTGCTGCGGGTGCCGCTTGAGCGCGTGGTGGCGCTTTCGTCGGCGCAGGTGGGCTACATGTTGCGACTTGGACTGCGGGACCGCATCGTCGGGGTGGGCGAAGGAAAATACCTCGTGGATAGCGCCCTTTATGCGCAGGTCGCGTCGGGACTTGTCGCGGAAGTCGGGAACGGCCCCTCGCTTTCGCTCGAAAAGATTGTGGCGCTTTCGCCCGGCCTTGTGATGGACTTTGCCACGGGGGGCGGTCTGGACGACTACGAACGGGTGAACGCCTTGGGACTTCCGCTGATGCTTACGTCGGAGTGGCAGGAACAGACGCCACTCGCGAAGGCCGAATGGATTAAGTTGTATGGAAAACTTTTCGGCGTGGAAGCGCTTGCCGACTCGATTTTTGAACAAAGTAAGGATGCGTATTTGAAGGCGTCAAATGGGGGCGTTGCGGGGGTGTCCCCCGCTAGAGAGGGTAGCGGCCCTTTGGCAGGCTCAGGGACCTTTGTCACGGAGCCAACGAAGGAAAGCGAGGGGGACTCTTCCCCCAACAAACCAGAAGTAGAGATTGCTTCGGCTCAAGATGACTCTCTCTCGTCTCTCGCCTCTCGTCTTTCGTCTAAACCTTGTCCTCGCGTTCTTGCGGGCATGAGCTACGGTGGGGTGTGGCATGCTCCGGGCGGCAACAGCTTGACGGCGACACTCATCAGGGATGCGGGTGGCTGCTACTTGTGGGCATCGGATACGAGCCGCGAACTCCGTTTTACGCTCGAAGAGATCATAGCGATTGCCGATAGCGCCGATCTGTGGGTGAATCCGGGGATGTTCTCGACTCCGGAAGAATTACTGATGGCCGAACCGCGTATCAAGTATATCCGGGCGTTCCGGGAAAAGCGCGTGTACCAGAACGACGGTCGAAAGGGGCCGGGCGGCGGAAACGACTTTTTCGAATCGGCGGTCGCCTACCCTGCCGAATTGCTCCAGAATCTGCGTTCCTGTATACAGGATGCAACAAATGGGGCCGATTCTGTCCAGAAGGAATTTGACTGGTACCACAATATTTTTATCTTTTAGGATATGAAGACTCATACAGGTATTGGTGATTGGATTGCAGCCAACTATGAAATCGGGGTTCCTTTTTTACAGCAGGTCCCGAGGGAATGTGCCGACTATTTGCTGTTGAATGCCCAGATTCGTGAGTACGAGCCGGGTGAAGTCATTATCAATGGCGGTTCTATCGGTGATTCGTTCTGCGTGTTGCAGAGCGGACGCGCCCTTATTTGCGGCGAACTTCTGGCTGACGGTCACTACAATACGCTTGCGAATCTGGATGCAGGCACCTGTTTTGGCGAAATGTCCATTATCTGTAACGAGCCGACGAGCAATACCGTGATCGCGGGCGAAGACGGTGCCACGGTGCTTCACATTCCGCGTGAGGAATTCGTGAAGTTCCTGGACAAGAACCCGAATATCATGGTGTACCTCTACAAGGTGGTTGCCGACCGCCTGCGCGCAAAGAACAAGGCTTTCGACGAATTCGAACGTCTGTCGCTTTTGGCCTCTGCCAAGGTGCTCCCGTTTATCGACTTTGCGCAGACGATGGAAAAGAGCCGCATCACCGGAACGGTCATGTTCGAGTGCAGCGGCGAAAAGGGATTTATCGCATTCCAGGAAGGCCGAATCTGCTGTGCCAAGTGTGGCAAACTGGCAGGGCCGGACGCTCTCGAAAAGATGCTGTCGTGGGGCGACGAGACGCTCTTCAAGCTCGACACGCACCTGATGCCGGACATTGTGAACATCAACCAGATGTCTGACACCACGAGCCTGATTCTGGATGCGCTCAGAAATATTGATGAAAAACAAAATGCCCGTTAAGGGCGAATAGATGCCCGCTAGGGCAAAGGATAAAAGATGAATTACGCAGACGCAGGAGTGTCCTTGGCACGCGCCGACGAGGCGATGGTCGGTGTCAAGAAATCCGTACGTACTACATTCAACCAGGGCGTTCTCGGCGACGTGGGCAACTTCGGTGGCCTCTTTACGCTGAACCACCTCGGCATGAAGGACCCTGTCCTCGTGAGCTCCGTTGACGGCGTGGGCACCAAGCTCAAGGTCGACATCGAAATGGGCACGCACGAACTCCCGGGTCAGGACATCGTGAACCACTGCTGCGATGACATTCTCGTTCAGGGCGCACGTCCGCTGTTCTTCTTGGACTACGTGGCTACCGGCCGCCTGGAACCGGGTGTGATGGACAAGCTCGTTGCCGGTATGGCCAAGGCCTGCCGCGAAAATGACCTCGTTCTGATCGGTGGCGAAACCGCTGAAATGCCGGGCTTCTACGGTCCGGGTGACTACGACATTTCCGGTACCATCGTGGGTGTCGTGGAACGTGAAAACATCATCGACGGCAAGAAGATCAAGCCGGGTACCATCATTCTCGGTCTCCCGTCTACCGGTTTGCATACAAACGGTTATTCGCTCGCCCGCAAGGTGCTCTTTGACGTGGCCGGCTACAAGGTCGACACCATGGTCGACGGCATGGACAAGTCCATTGGCGAAGCTCTCGCCACTCCGCACCGCAGCTACTACCCGAGCCTTATCGATCTCTGCAACAAGAAGATTATCCAGGGCCTCGCCCACATCACGGGTTCGGGCTACCAGGGCAACATTCCGCGTATCTTGCCGGACGATGTCGACGTGATTATCGACCGCACCACGTGGGATCCTCCGATGATCTTCAAGCTCATCCAGCAGGCCGGCTCCGTGGAAAAGGACGAAATGTACTCGACCTTCAACATGGGCATGGGCATGCTTATCTTCATTGACCCGGCTGACAAGGCCGAAGTCACCGCTCACCTCGAAGCCAAGGGCGAAAAGTGGGTGCAGATCGGCGAAGTCGTGAAGGGCACCAAGCAGGTGAAGTTCCGCGACTAATCCTCCCGCTATACGAGGATCTAAAAGGCTTGCACTCGGTGCGAGCCTTTTTTGCGTGACGCAGTTCACGTATTTCGGGGCTTTGTGTACATCTAGAGAACATTTAATGAATTTGTAACCTGTTTTTACTTTGAAATTCACGCGAGAGAATTTATTTTTAAGTTGTAAATTGCCAAGGTTTGGGTTGGCGCAAAAAAAGAGGCTTTATGAAAAATAGACTGTTCAAGACGATGGTTGCCGTGGGTGCGTTTGCGATGATCTGTGCATGCGGCGACGATTCCGCATCGAATTCGACGAATGACCAGGGGGAATCCTCTGCCAGTGTCGAACCTGGCGTTGATACGGCAAGTTCGGATTCCAATGCAGGCTCGTCTGCGGGTACGGCTCCGGAAGCGGGGCCTTGCGGCGAAGTTTTGACGACTGCGGATGCGCATCTCTTTGATACTGGAAACGGCTACTGGGTGATTTATGCCGATGGAAAAGTTACCGATGCCGCAGGAAATCAGGTTGCAACCTTTGCCGAAGGCGTCATTATGACGGCGGATGGCACGCCTGTGTTCAACGGTGTGGACCTGAACGCCCTTACCGCCTGTAAGGCGAATGCCACGGTCGATCCCGGTACGGGCGAGGTGATTGTCATGAGTTCTGCCTCCACCAATCCGGAAGATCCGAACAATCCGACTTCTTCGGCTGGCGCAGGTCCTGTCGATCCGAACTCCAGCGCAGATTCGAATCCGACGGAAAGCAGCAGCTCCGTGAACACGGATCCTGAACTCGGTCCCGACGGTTTCCCGACTCTCGAATCTTACGGAGCACCTTCTCCGGAATACACCAAGGATATTCTGAGCAACGGCAACAAGGGCTGGAACAGCCGCTACTGGGATGCCTGTAAGCCGCACTGCTCCTGGATTAGCAACGGTGATGAAGGCAAGACCGATACTACGACGCAGGAATCTTACGAGAAGGGCATGACGACTGCCCGTAACTGCAACATTCACGATGTCGAAGTTCCGACGTTTACGCTCGGTCACGCCGTTCAGCAGTACTGGTTTGGTTACGAAGGCACGAACAGTGCTTGTGGCGAAGCCAAGGAAAAGGGCGTATTCACTTGTACGGACATGGCGCCTATCGCCGTGAACGATTCGCTCTCTTACGCCTACGTGGCAGGCCCCGGTTCCCAGACGACTTGCGGTAAGTGCTTCCACCTGCAGTATGACGGAAGCTTCAAGGACGCTAGCGATAACAATGCTCCGAAGGCAACGCATAAGGCGCTCAAGGGCAAGCACATTGTCGTGATGACATCAAACATCGGTCACGACGTGGAAAACGGCCAGTTCGACCTGATGGTTCCGGGTGGTGGCGTGGGCGCCTTCGATGCCCTCTCGACCCAGGTGAGCGGCCAGAACGTGGAATGGGGTGCGGGCTTCGGCGGGTTCCTTACGGCATGCCAGGGCAAGCTCGGTTACGACAATACGCTTGAAAAGTATCAGGAATGCGTGAGGGACATGTGCGATGCCGCATTCGGCAGCGCAGGGTTCCCCAACTTGCTGCGCGGTTGCCACTGGTTTGCGGACTGGTACATGGCGGCGGACAACCCGACCTACCACTGGGAAGAAGTGGAATGCCCGCAGTACCTGCTTGACCACTACCTGACAAGAATCAACACGACCAAGAGCAACAACTATGCATGGCACACCGACTGGTCCACGTACAAGGCCGGCGATGAACTGGAAACTCTCGATTGCACCGAAAAGGGCTGTGACTGCACGGAAGAAATGGCTGCCAAGGGCGCCTGCAAGCGCTAGTCGATAGAATTTCTTGGATAAACTGTGAATGTTCCCGCAATTCGCGGGGACATTTTTTTATGTGGTGCTTGACTTTTTGATACAAATAAGTTAAATTCAGTTTACAAAGAATGAGGAAATTCAATCCGAGGTGTCTATGAATACCAAAAAATACCTACTGGCGCTTTTAGGTGCCGCCTGTGCTGTTTCTGCTTTCGCGGATGGCGTACGTTACAAGGACCGCATGTTCAAGGTGGGCGAACCTACGACGGTGACAGTCGTCGACAGTGTGCCGTTCCTGGATACGACGAACTTTCACGGCCTTAGCTCGATGATGCAAATGGTGGGCGTCGAACCGATGATGTATTTCTATCAGGATGAAAGAATCGCTTACGAACCGTTGCTGATGGATATTTACCAGCCGAAGAGCGACAAAGCGAAAAAGAGGCCGGTGGTACTGATATGCCACGGTGGTGCGTTTGTTGCGGGCCATAAGAGTGACAAGGACCAGAAATCCGTGACCTACGCGGATTCGCTTGCCGCCCGAGGATTCGTGACGGCCTCGCTGGAATACCGCCAGGGTGTTGTTCTGCAGGACATCATGGACGAGAAGAATGACCAGACTGTCTATACGATTGACAGCGTGGACTTTGCCCGTACTGTCTATAGGAGCGTGCAGGATTTGAGTGCTGCCATCCGCTACTTGCGTACAAACGCGAAGACGCTGAAAATCGACCCCGAGAAGATTTACGTGCTTGGAAACAGCGCCGGTGCCATGCTTGGACTTGAAAACATCTATGGAATCGAAAGGAAGGATTACCCTAGCTATCTTGATGACTCGAACTTTGAGATGTACACCAGAACTTGGAGCGAAGAAGAAACGACGTTTATCTATGATACGCTTTCGTTTGGTGCTGTCGATGAATTCGGTGAGCAGGGGGTGAGCGGTGTTGCAAACGGAGTGGTTGCCCTTTGGGGTGCCATCCATGACACAGAAATCGTGAAGAACTCCAAGGTTCCCGTGTTCCTTGCCCATGGCGAAGCCGACGACGTGCTGCCCTATAAGGTGGGTTTTGCGATGGAAGATGCGGATGCCATTGTTCGCGAGAAGGTTCCCGAACAGTACAGCATGATTGCAGATGCCCTCCATTTCGAAATTCATACCCCGACACTTTACGGAAGCTATATCATTGATTCCATCCTGACAGAGCAGGAAGTCTATCATGAATTCTACAGCCCGCTGGGCTATGATCTGAAACACGAGTTCTACAATAGTACACGTACCGGTAAGGACAAGAAGAAAATCGTATTCGCGGATTCCGTACAGAATAGGGTGTTTGATTTCTTGTACAAGCTTGCGATCGATTCCCTTGTGGCGCCGGGAAAAGATCCTGCTTCGATCCCGATGCTCGCTATGGTTAATCCTTCCAAGATCACGATGGGTGAAGGCAACCTGAGCTTTACCGTTGTCAGTGGCGATAACCTGGGGTATGCCGTGTTTGACCTGAAGGGTAACCGTATGCTTTCGGGCCGTGCCTCCATGGGTGAGACCGTCGCCTTCGACGGCATGAACAGCGGCGTTTACTACCTGCGTGTGCAGGGCGAAACTGCCCGCCGGATAGTCGTGCGGAAGTAACGTAGGCTTTAAAAAGAAACTGAGCCCCGCGGAATTTTTCGCGGGGTTTTATATATTGTACTAAAAAGGAGTTTTTATGACCGTTCGTGTAGATGTCGTTCCGGGGAATCGTTCGCGCGCCGAAGTCGATTTTTCGCGTATTGCCAAGTTGCTGGGTGACGATTGGCAGGTATGGATGAACAGGAAGTGGACCTTCGAAACGGACAATGGCGGTGTCCTTCGCGAAGCCGACGCTGTCGTGTACCACCGTGAATACGGTATGCTCATTGTGGAATGCAAGTCCGGGAAGGTCGAAGCGCGTCGACATAAAGACGGTGGATGCGTGTGGCTACAGAATGGTAATGTTATAAGGGGGCCGCATGAACAGGTGGCGACGCTGATTTCGCCGTTGCATGAGTATTTCAAGGTGCTGCTCAAGGCGCCTTTGAACAAGGACTTTTACAGGGTGCGTGTGCAGTGGGCCGTATGCTTTAGCGATATGGAAAATATGGAAGGGATTCCGTTGTCCGAAATTCCGAGAAAGCGCGCCCTTTTGAAAACCGACATGCAGGATGTGAAAAAGTTCGAAAGCCGCCTGATCGAGATTCTGATGTCGGGGGCCGAGGCGTATAACGGAGCCCCTTACGCGAATGACACGCTCGATAGCGATGCGCTTTTTTCGCTGTACAATTTCTTTGACGGCGTGGGCGAGATGATGAGTGCCGCGGACCTTTTGCGCGAAGAAAACTACTACGCCGAACAGGCCACCGAGATGCAGCAGATGATGATGGATTCCATATCCCGTAACGCCCGTGTGCGTATAGAAGGCGTGGCAGGTTCCGGAAAGTCGCGTATGGTCGTGTGGGAGGCCCTGGGCCTTTCGAGAGTCGGAAAGAACGTCGCCATTGCCTGCTATAACGACCTGCTTGCCGAAGAACTCCGTGAAGACGTGGAGACGGCGCTTGCGAAGGAACGCGAGGCGGTTATCGCAAAATACGGGCGCGACGGTGGCGTAGGTTTTGGCCGGATAGAGGTCTTTGTGTATGCCGACTGGTGCAAGAAATATGCGAAGGCGGTAAAGAATCTGCCGAAAATGGGCGCCGACAAGTCCCTGTATTACGACAAGGAACTGCCGCAGGCGTTTAGCGAGGCCCAGGCGAAAATGCGCAAGGACAAGAAGCTCCGCGAAAAGATGTTCTACGACGCGGTGATTATTGACGAGGCGCAGGATTTTGCGAGCGACTGGGTGGATACGCTAATCGACCTGTTGCGCGACAAGGACCATGGCTTTGTGCGCGTCTTTTACGATCCGGCGCAGCGACTCTATGCAAGCCGGGACGGCATCGAGAATGCCCAGGTGAAGGCGATGCCCGTGATGGTCTTGAAACGCGGTTTCCGCAACACCAAGCGAATTCTCGAATGGATCTACAAGAACACGAATATAAGGCTGCAATGCTACGAGAATACGCTCCAGGGGTATTCTGTGAAGGAAGTCCGCTATAGGGACGCTTCGGAGCAGGAAAGTCTTTTGGTGAAATGCTACGAGGAACTTGTACGCAAGTATGAACTGAAGGAATCGGATGTGCTTGTGGTGTCGATGCGCAGCGAAAGGAATTCGGGGCTCAAAGATATCGCTGATGCCCGTTTCGCCTGGAACAAGGTCGGCGGCAAGAAACTGATTAAGGACAAGGTAAATATCGTGAGCGCCTATAGAATCAAGGGCCTCGACGCGATGGCGGTTATCTTGGTCGATGTGGAAGAACCCACCGAGACAAGCCGCCGCGAAGACTGGAAACGCCTCTTGCTCGTGGGCGCGACCCGAGCGAAGCGCCTGCTGACGGTCATTCGCAAAAAGTAGCGACAGGAAACGAGTAGCGGCGGGAAATGCCGCCTGATTTAGGAATCTAGCGGAGCAGTTCTTCGGGAACACATTCGGCCATGGCCTCGTACGCCTTGGCGCTTGGGTGCAAGTGATCGCCCGAGTCGAATCCGGCGGCAAACGCCTTCGGATTGTCGTGGCCGCGGACTGCCTTGTCAAAATCTACGCAACCGTCGAAATCGGGAGCGCTGCGGAGCCATTCGTTGAATGCCACGCGGATGATGTCGCGGTTTTCGTTGTAGGTGCGCCAACCGTAAATTGGCAGCAGCGTGCCGCTATAAACCTTGAGGCCGAGCTTGCGCGCATGCGTGATGTAGAGGGAACGTACACCGTTGATAAGGTCGTCTGCAGTGGGCATGTCGCTCCAGGGGCGGAACTTGTTGACCTCGACACCGACCGGATGGATGATGTCGTTGATGCCGTGCTGCACGATGACGCTACGGGCGCCTGCGACATTCATTTCGATGGGAAAGCGCGTAGCTCCCTTGAGACCGTAGGCTGCGTAGGTGATGCAACTGTATTCGCGGAGAATGCGTGTGCCGCTTACCGCGCGGCGGATGATGGCGACATTGTTGAACCCTTCGCGTGCACAACGCAGCGTGAGGTAATCCGGCCAGTCCTGCGCCGTGATGGAATCGCCGAAACACACCAGCGCGAAGTTCTTTTCTTCGGTGAAAATGTCGATGGTGTTGAGGAAATAAATCCAGTTCGTGTTGCGCGTTAAGTCGTCGGGGAGGGTTGCGGACTTCGCGAAATTCCCGTAGCTGTACTTGCCGCCCGAAAGCGGCCCCGTGATAGCCGTACCCGCGTTCATTTGTGTGAAATCTGCGAAGTAGAGGCTGACATCGAACGTTTCGCCTGCGACAACATCGAATGCGATTTCGTCGCTCAGAATTTCTTCACCCGCGGGGATTGCAGCGGAAGTGCGACCAGCGAAGGTGATGGGAGTCGGCTCATCTTTAGCAACATACGCCTCGCTGATGGTAACAGCTTCAGTGCCGGTGAGATTCGAAAAGTGGAACCGCAGCTTGTTCCCCGAAAAACACGCGCGAATCGGGTAACGCAGCGTCAAATCCTTGGCGTAAGTGGCTTCTTTGCGGTCTGTAATAGAGGTGGCGTTGCCCCAGCAAGCCACCCATTTCGAAAATTTCTCGGACATGCGTCCAATTATAGCAATTGCTAACCGTAAATAAATCCGAGCGTTACCGCAACGGCAATCAGCAGCACAATTTGCTTGATGATACGTACTTCATTTGAACCCATGCCCCTAAAATACATTTATGGAACCGCAAAAGCTACAATGTAAGCAAGGAATAATGTTACACGCGTAAACACGTGATGAATTTTACAAAAGTGCAGTGGAAATGAGGTGTGGAGACGCTTTCTCTGACAGGTTTAGCAGCTGTTAAGTAATTCTTGACAACTCATTTTTTATATTGCATCCAAAAGAAAAGGCTTTAATTCATGGCACGCATCTCGAAATCGGCAAAATCGTCGCAATCCTCGGCAACTCTCGGCTTTGAACAGCAAATCTGGAACGCCGCCTGCGAACTCTGGGGGCACATCCCCGCGGCGGATTACCGCAAAATTTTCACCGGGCTCATTTTCTTGCGCTACATTTCGGCCGCATTCGAAAAACGTTATAACGAACTCGTCGCCGAAGGTGAAGGTTTCGAAGAAGACCTCGACGAATACGTGAGCGAAAACATCTTCTTTGTTCCACAAAACGCCCGCTGGTCCGAAATCGCGAAAGCCGCCCACACCCCCGAAATCGGACTGGTTCTCGATCAGGCGATGGAAGCGGTT
>JAEEGG010009304.1_pt1 | contig 22047 bp, 19 predicted proteins | sample 9134161 | NCBI WGS metagenome assembly JAEEGG01 (sample SAMN16246543, study PRJNA631951) | gut metagenome | biome: gut microbiome; feature: rumen; material: CR-attached | host: Bos | place: Iran: Karaj | collected 2018-10
CTCCTTGTGGCCGTCCATCTTGGCTTGCAGTTGTTTTATCCAGTCGTTGTCAGTCATCGTGCTCTCGTTTGTATTGGTGAATCATTTTGGCCAGCAGTCGCTTGGCTCGCAGTAGTTGGGAAGCTGAGGAGTCTTCCTTGATGCCCAGCATGTGGGCGATTTCCTTGTGGCTCTTGTGCTCAAACACATATTGGTTGAACACCACGCGGTAGCCCGTGGGCAGTGCCGCTATCATCCTGTTGATTTCCTCGAGCGGCACAACGTTGATGTCGGGTGGCTCTTCTTCGGGCGCCTCTACATTCGCCTCGTCAAGGAACGTTAGCCGGTCATGCCGCTTGAGCCGGTTGATGGACTCGTTGGCGACAATTCGGGTCATCCAGGCTCGCAGTGAGCCTTGTCCACGATAAGAAAACTCATCGATGCGTGTGAATGCCCTGAGAAAACAGTCCTGCAGCACATCGCGGCACTCATCACTGTCACCCAGGTAGCGCACAGCAGTGGCCATAGCCGAGCCCGCCAGCAGGTCATACATTGTGCGCATGGCCTCCCGGTCTCCGTTCTTGACTCCGTTGACAATCTGCAGTTCGGTCACTGAATCATCTTCTTACAAAACCTAAACACAAAGGTAGGCCGAATCTTGCATCGGTCAAGAGCCAAAAACAAAAAAAAGGAAGAGAATAGTGAACTAATCGTTGATATTAGGGTCCGATTTGAGGGTGATGTCTTCGAGGTGGATGCACTGGCGCAGGTAGGTATAAGTCAAGTAGAGGTGCCCATTGGCGCCTTGGATAATGGCGGGATAGGACAACTCTCCATCAGGAGGCATATCCGTTTGGGTTTCGGTCATGGTGTGCCAGTTCTCGCCATCGTCGCTGATTGCCAAGGCCAGTGGTGTGCGTGGGCCTGTTTCTTTGCCCGCCTTGACCGAGACGGGGTTATAGGCCAGCACGTGTCGGCCATCGCGCAGGGTGACGGCATCGATGCCACTGTTGTTGTTGGGCAGGCTGGTTAGCGTGACCTCACTCCAGGTTTCGCCGCCGTCACGGCTGGTCGTGGTCGCGATGCGACCGTTCTTGGTGCGGCACAGGGCCTTAATCGAGCCATCGGCCATTTGGAGCAGAGCGGGCTGGATGCACATGATTTCTTGTGGACGGGCACCGCGCTTGTCCTTATCCATCGTGGTAAGGGCTTTGGCGCCCTTGATGGGCCCCACCTGATGCCACTGGTTGGTGTTCAGGTCAAGAATCTCGAAGTGGATGCGCCAGCCTTCTTTCTCGGTGCTCGACGGGCACAGTAGCCTGTCTCCCAACAGCAAAGGTTTGTTCTTGGTGGGGCCGAGGAAGCCCTCGGGCAGCGGCTCGCGCTTGCTCCATGTCTTGCCACCGTCGTGGGACTTAGTGAGCCATCCCGTCCAGTCGGCCACACAGGAGCCGATCTTGAAAAACAGCCACAACTCGCCATTGGGCATCTGTTGTAGCACAGGATTGTAGCACGCCTTGCGTACGCTGTCGTTCAGAATTCCGTCGGCAGCGATAAAGGGCGTACCCCATTCAAAGTCGCCTTTAGGTAAGCGGCTCACCCAGATGCACACGTCCTCACAGCCCTCGTAGCTGCCGCCAAAGCAGGCCACGACCAGGTCGCCCTCAGGGGTCTCGGCAATCGTTGACGCATGACATGACGAAAACACCGCATGATCGAACACGTACCAGGGGATTACCAAATCGATGTATCCTTGCTTGTTAACGGCCACTGCGGCAACCGTTGTCATGAGCGTTACCAATATGCTTATGAGCCTGACCTTCATGGGTGATTAGGCTGTGGGGAAAAGGGATTGATTAGCGACGCTTCTTTGCGGATTTCTTCTTGGCAGCCGTTTTTTTCTTGGCGGGACTTGATTTTGCCTTGTCGAGGCCCATCTGGATGTTCTGGATGAGGGCCTTGCTGGTGTAGGTGGCACCAGTGGCGATGTCGGCATTGAGTTTCTTGGCCTCACTGACCGTCTTGCCGATGTACTGCGGCAGCACTTTGTCTTTAGCGCGCTTGAGGTAGCCAGGCGACTCCTGGTTGGGCAGCACCTCGATATTCTCGATCACGCCGTTCTTGACGGTGATGTTGAGCGGTGTAGTGCCGTTGTAACCGATTACCTTGTTGGCAATGTCACCGGTGTAGATGACCTGTGTGGTGCTGGCCTTTGCTTTCTTGGTACTTTTCTTGGTGCGGGCATCAAGCGATACGGTGCCTGCCACGAGCAGCATGATGGCTGCGATAATGATGCTTTTTTTCATATGTATTTTTAGTTTCTAGTCCTTAGTCCTTAGTTTTGATTGACAATTGGCCCAAAAGTTTAAAATAAAGAACGCGGATGCCAATCAACTTAATTCGTTTAATTCGCAGACTTTTAAAAACTTAGCGTCTTAGCGTCTTTGCGTGAGGCTAGTCGTTAGGCTGCAGTAACTCCTGGGCTTGGGCGAGCGTTTCGGGCTTGCCGATGTCGAGCCACTGGTAGTCACTGTCAGGGTGGTAACCGTGGATGAGGTGGTGCTTGCACTCGTTGATGTAGAACGGCGTGATGGAGAATTTCTCCCCTTCGTTGCGGCGATAGCGCTCGAGGTGCGGGAAGATGCTCGGCGAAATCACATGCAGGCCGCCAAAGGCCATTTCCCGCAACTGACGGCCCTGCAGTTTTTCGGGATCAGGCTTGAACTCGCCGGTCGCCTTGTTGGTCCAGCCGCACAGGCGGTCGTTCTCGTCAAACAGGAAGTAGCGTTGCGTCTTGCGCTCCTTGACCAGGATGGTGGCCAGCGCGTCATGCTCCACATGGTAGTCGTAGAAGGCCTTCAGGTCCAGCGTGCTGATGATGTCGGTGTTGTGCACCAGGAACGGCTCGTTGCCGTCCAGCCACTGGCGTGCCTTGAGGATGCCGCCGCCCGTGTCGAGCAGCAGGCCGCGCTCGTCGCTGATGTGGATGTTGAGCCCGAAGTTGTCGTTCTTCTCCAGGAAATCGATGATCAGCTGCCCGAAGTGGTGGATGTTGATGGTGATGTTGTCAAATCCGGCTGCCGCCACCCGTTCGATGACGTGTTGCAGCATGGGTTTGCCGGCGATTTCAACCATCGCCTTGGGGCGGTCGTCGGTCAAGGGCTTGAGCCTTGTGCCAAGGCCTGCGGCAAAAATCAGCGCTTTCATTGCACGGTGGGATTGAGGGTGCGCTCGTGGTCGGGCTGCTCGCGGTGCGAGAGCTCAACACGCACATTGAACTTCTGGTGGATGTGCTCGGCAAGGTGCTCGGCAGCATAGACCGAACGGTGCTGTCCGCCCGTACAGCCGAAGCAGATCATCAGGTCGGTGAAGCTGCGTTTCACATAGCGCTCTACCGACTCGTCAACCAGGGCATAGACATGTTCCAGCCACTTGTCGATGGTACTCTCCTTTTTCAGGAAGTCAATAACGTTCTGGTCCAGGCCCGTGAAGGCTTTGTACTTGTCGTACTTGCCCGGGTTGTTCAGCGCACGGCAGTCGAACACGAAGCCGCCGCCATTACCTGACGGATCGTGAGGAATACCCTTCTTATAAGCGAAGCTCATTACCCTGACGGTGAGGCCTTTATCCTCGCTAACGAAGTCCTTGAGGTTGACCAGCTCGTCGATGACGAGGCTCAGGTAAGGATATTGGGTGAACGGCTTGTTGATGACCAGCTTGCGCAGGTTGGCAACGGCGGGCACGATGCTGTTCTTCATGAAGTCGGGCTTCTTTTCGAAGTAGCCGCGGAAACCGTAGGCGCCCAGCACCTGCAGCGTGCGGAAGAGCACGAACAGCCGCAGGTTGTCATAAAATTCCTTCTCGTCAAGGTCGGGAAGATATTCCTTGAGCTTATGCAGATAGGCCTCGACGAGGTCCTTTTTCAATTCATCGGGATACTTGGCACGCGACTGCCATACAAACGAGGCCACGTCGTAGTAGTACGGGCCCTTCCGGCCGCCCTGGAAGTCGATGAACACCAGTTTGCAGTCGGCAGGGTGGTCGGCATCGCCCACGAGCATCACGTTGCGGGATTGGAAATCGCGGTACATGAACGTGTCGCTGGGCACGGCCAGCAGGTCCTGGGTCAGCTTCTCGAAATCGTTCTCCAGTTTGTCCTCGTTGAAGACCACGCCAGTAGCCTTGAGGAAGCAGTACTTGAAGTAGTTCAAGTCCCACTTGATGGAGCGCTCGTCAAAGCACTTGGCGGGGTAGCAGTGGCTGTAGTCAAAGTCTTGGCCTCCGCGGAACTGGATGTCCACCAGGTCGCGCATGGCGCGGCGCAGCAGCTCTTTTTCTCCGCTGGTGAAGGCATGGGTGATGGAACTGCGGCGAATCTTGTTCCACAGGATGTTCTCGGGCTTCTTGCCCAAGTCCTCCTGGATGTAGGCCATGTGGTCATCGCTCACGCCATAGACCTCAGGCACCGACAGACCCTGCTTGCGGAAGTGGTGCGCCATGTAGATGAATGCGTCATTCTCCTCGCGTGACTCGCCAATGACGCCCACGATGGAGCGTTCGCCGGACAGGCGATAGTACTGGCGGTTAGAACCGGCCTTGTCCATGAGCACGATGTCGGTGGGCTCGCTGCCCACGTACTGCAAGTATAATCTTTTCAGTCTTTCCATTGCTGTCTGTAAGTTAGTTGTTTATGTGGTTATATGATATTAGAATTCGCTTGTGAAGTGGAAGGTGATTTTCGGGAAGTCCTGTTGAGCCATCTGCAAAACATAGTTGGAGTCGGCCAGGAAGACGTCGCGGCCCTCGATGTCGAGCGCCATGAATTGGTGTTTGCGCTTCTTGAAGGCATCCAGCGCGTCTTCGTCGTCGCTCTCGATCCAGCAGGCCTTGTACAGGTGGATAGGCTCCCAACGGCACTGGGCGCCATACTCGTGCAGCAAGCGGTACTGGATGACCTCGAACTGCAGCTGTCCCACGGTGCCGATGATTTTGCGGTTGTTGAACTGATTGATGAACATCTGGGCCACGCCCTCGTCCATCAGCTGTTCCAGGCCCTTGTTGAGCTGCTTGGTCTTCATCGGGTCGCTGTTCTCGATGTACTTGAACATCTCGGGCGAGAAGCTGGGCAAGCCGCGGAAGTGGAGGTCTTCGCCCTCGGTCAGCGTGTCGCCGATCTTGAAAATGCCGTTGTCGGGCAGGCCCACGATGTCGCCGGGATAAACCTCGTCGATGATTTCCTTCTTTTGTGCCATGAATGCCGTTGGGGCGCTGAAGCGGTAGCTCTTACCGCTGCGCACGTGCTTGTAGTTGCCGTTGCGCTGGAACACGCCCGAGCACACCTTGACAAAGGCGATGCAGCTGCGGTGGTTGGGGTCCATGTTGGCATGGATCTTGAACACAAAGCCCGTGAACTTGTCCTCGCCAGGCTCCACAGTGCGCTCGATGGCGTTCACGGGGCGGGGCGATGGGGCGATGCGCACAAAGCAGTCCAGCAACTCCTTCACGCCGAAGGTGTTCAGGGCTGATCCGAAGAATACGGGAGCCACCTTGGCATCCAGGTAATCCAAGGTGTTGAAGTCGGGATAGACGCCGTCGATGAGTTCGATGTCGGCACGCAATTTCTCGGCATCGGCCTTGCCCACGGCAGCGTCGATGGCGGGATCGTTGATGTCGTTGATGTCGACACGGTCGGTCACATGCTGCTTGTCGGGCTTGAACAGGCTGATGTTGTGCTCGTAGATGTTGTACACGCCCTTGAAGTGGGCACCGATGTTGATGGGCCAGCTCAAGGGGCGCACGTCGATCTTCAGTTCCTGCTCCAGCTCGTCAAGGATGTCAAACGGGTCACGGCCCTCGCGGTCCAGTTTGTTGACGAAGATGATGACGGGGGTGTTGCGCATGCGGCACACCTCCATCAGTTTGCGGGTCTGGGTCTCCACACCCTTGGCGACATCGACGACGATGATGACGCTGTCAACGGCCGTCAGGGTGCGGTAGGTGTCCTCGGCAAAGTCCTGGTGGCCAGGGGTGTCGAGGATGTTGATCTTGTAATCACCATAGTTGAATCCCATGACCGAGGTGGCGACCGAGATACCACGTTGTTTCTCGATTTCCATCCAGTCGCTGGTGGCGGTCTTTTTGATCTTATTGGATTTCACGGCGCCTGCCACATGGATAGCGCCACCAAAGAGCAGGAGCTTCTCGGTGAGCGTCGTCTTGCCGGCATCGGGGTGAGAGATGATGGCAAAGGTGCGGCGGCGGGTGATTTCGGTTGTCAGAGACATTATGAGTTGTTAGCTTTTAGTTATTAGTCGTTAGTTGATGCAGGGTGTCCTCGAGGCTGTCGAGCCAGTAGGGGACGGTCACGCCGAATGTGGCTTTGAATTTTGTCTTGTCCAGCACGCTGTAGGCCGGGCGGTGGGCCTTGGCAGGGAATTCGTCGCTGTGGCAGGGCTGCACATCACAGGTGGTGATGCCCGCCAGGCGGTGAATGGCCTTGGTGAAGTCAAACCACGAGATGACGCCCTCGTTGCTGTAGTGGTAGATGCCGGGGTGCCACTGCTCGGCGCTCATCACGGTGACGATGGCACGTGCCAGGTCACGGGCGCAGGTGGGTGAGCCCACCTGGTCAAACACGACCTTCAAGGCGGGCTTGTCCTTGCCCAGAGCGAGCATGGTCTTGACGAAGTTCTTGCCGTAGGGCGAGTAGAGCCAAGCCGTGCGCAGGATGACGGCATCGTCTCCAAGCACGTCGAGCAACTGCCGCTCTCCGTCGAGTTTGGTGCGACCGTAAGCCGACTGGGGACAGGTGGGCATTTCCTCGGTGTAGGGGATGCAGCCTTGCCCGTCAAACACGTAGTCGGTCGAGACGTGCACCATGCGGGCACCGTGGCGCTTGGCAACTCGGGCCAGAATGCCCACGGCTTCAGCGTTGAGCCGTGCTGCCAGCGGTTCGTTGTCCTCGGCGGCGTCAACGGCGGTATAGGCCGCACAGTTGACGATGTAGCCGATGGCGTTGTCTGCCACCACTTGCTCAACGGCCGTTTCATCGGTGATGTCCAGGGTGACGATGTCATCGCCTGCCACATCGGTGAAGATGGCGTTATAGTGCGGGTCATTGGCCAGCACATTGCGCATCTCGTGTCCCAGTTGGCCGTTAGCGCCAGTGATGAGTATATTGGTTGTTGCCATGGTTCAATTGTCGTTTAAATCGTCGCCAAAGAGCGGTTTCTCCTCATCGCGCTTGTAGTAGGCGGCAAGCATGCCGATGAAGTGGGAGATCTGGCTGATGGCAGCTGCAGTGTCTTGTGAAATCTCTTTGCCCTGCAGGTGCAGCATCATCACGCCATACAACGCGTTGAAGCAGGTTTCCAGTTCGCTGGGACGTTCCTGCTCGGGCAGGGTGGCGCGCAACTGCACGATAAAGGGCAGCGTGCGGTAGTAGTCGGCATGGTAGTCGGGGAAGCGGTCCTGGTTGTCCAGCAGTTGCATGTGCAGGTCGTTGAGGCGGATGAGCACGTTGTGGCACACGCGGATGTGGCCGCGCTCACGCACGTTCTCCAACTCCATCATCTTGATTAACGACTCGTACCAGTCCTTGATTTCGCTGCGGGTCTTATCGTCAACGTCATAACGGCCGATGACGGCTTTCTCGACCTTGTCGATATCCAGGTTGCAGGCACGCAACAAGTCCTCGACCTGCCACAGGTAGAGGAGATACTCAGCAATGTTTTCTTGGCGTTTTTGTTTTGCGATAATCATAGTCGTTATCCAAATCGGCTGATGTTGCGCAAGGTGGACTCGTCAACGATGCGGATGCGGCGACCGTCAACGGTGATGATACGTTCCTGGGCGAAGGTCGATAGGGTGCGGATGGCATTGGCGGTGGTCATGTTTGACAGGTTAGCCAGGTCCTCACGCGCCATGTAGATTTTGAGTGTCTTGCCATCGTCCTCGTAGCCGTAGTTATCCACCAGCATGCACAGGGCCTCGGCCAGTCGGCCGCGGATGTGTTTTTGGGTAAGGGTGACCACCTTGGAGTCGCTACCGCCCAAATGCTTGGATAACTCGTGAATAAAGAACCATGCCAATTTCATGTTGCCGTCGATGAGCTGTTTCACTACCGACATGGGAATCGTTCCCACTTGGGACGGCTCGATGGCCATGGTGCTGGCCACATAGGGCTCGTTGGCAAACCAGGCCCGATAGCCGAAGTACTGGATGGGGCGGTAAAGGCGCAGAATCTGCTGCTTGCCGCCAATGCCGTTCTTGAACCGTTTCACCTTGCCCTTGATGAGCACCCACAGGAACTGTGGCTCATCCTTTTCGGCATAGATGATCTGGCCCTTGCGGTAGGTATGGACAACGAAGTTCTCAGCAATGAGATGCTTCTCGTCGCTGCTCAGGATAGACCAAATCTCGGCAAGATCTTCCCTGATGATGTCCTCTATGGTGCCCTTGATATCCATTCAATAGTGGTTTAACGTGCAAAATTACAATATCTTTTGCACCTGCCCAAATCCATGGCTCTAAAAAACCATAAAACAATCAATGGCGGAAGGCGTCGGGGATGGGAACGGGACTGTTGGGGTTGAAGCCGGGCTGGCTGGTGACGGCACCGGGGGCAGATGCGGGACGGTAGCGCGGGTCGCCCCAGTCACGGTCTTTCTTGCCGCTGCCTATTAAATTGTCAAGCAACTGATAAATCAAGGGGCCTGCATCAAACGAGATAGGTGCCCCAAAGAGGGAAAAGGTGGGCTGCACGACTGGCAGGGTGCGCCATCGGCCCGTGTAAGGGTCGTAAATGCGGCGGGCGCCCACGTCGAGCGAGAAGTTGTCGCTGGCACGCCATCCCAAGGTGCCACCGTATGATGAGCTGCCCAAGAACGGCATCGTTGCCACCGAGTGAAACTGCTGGTTGACGTAGTATTGACCGAATGCGTTGAGGGACAGGCGGTCGTTGAGGCGGAACGAGGCATTGCCGAACACGCCATAGTCGTTCCAGGCGCTTCGGTCAAAATGGTACTTGCTGCCGGTCACGCCGGCCGTTACTTGAAAGCGGTCACCCATGGGCATCGTGAAGGCGACGCTGGCGCTCGCCATATTGCCCATGCCTGGATAGGTCGTGTGAGAGCCTGCACCTGTGAGATATCCATTGCCCACACGGGTGATGACACCGCCCACAGCATAGTCCTGGCCATAGGGGCTGGTGTCGTAACGGAATTGCGGCATGGCGCTCATGCGATTGTTGCGCATGTCTTGCTGGTAGATGGCCAACGAGTCGGCATGGCGATTCATGCGGTAGTCTAGCTTGAGGTCGGCGGCCGTGGGCAGGTTGGCGTTGAAGGTAGGGGAGATGGCGGTGGCAGGAGTGATGGGTGCGGGCAACTCGGGCATGGTGAACTGCGGACTGATTTTGGATTGGTCAAACTGCAGTCTGATGGGCTGATTCTCTTGTGCCGCCCCGAGAAGGGCGACCATCGCCATGAATATGAATAAAACCCGCTTCATGCCCGCAAAAATAGGCGATTGGGATGAAACAGGCAAGCGATAATGGTTAAATAGTCTTATTGTCCGCCAGGCATGTTTTTCCACGCGGCGCGCAGGGCGGCTACGATGTCTTCATAATCCTGCTGGGTGAATGGCTCGTCGCTGTTGGTCAAGATGGTGAAGGTGAGACCGTCCCAAGTGCGGCTCGTGCCTGTGTCCTTCATGCCGTTGCGCAGGTAGAATGCGTGGCGACGGCGGCGTTGCTCAGGATTAGGCGCATCAGCCTGCAGGGGAGATTCGATATCCATGATGAAAGGGCGCCCCTCGCGGTACTTGTCAAGTATGCAGCCCAGAATTTTCTGTCCGATACCCTTGCCACGCAGTTCCTCTTTCACAGCAAAGTACCACCACCAGTTGAATTTGGGCAGGCGCAGCACCATAGTCAGGCCAACGAACGCCTCATCGTCATAGTAGGCGGTATAGTCGATGTCCATAGCATCCAACAGATGGATGAGGTCATCGTAAGGAATCTGCTCCTGCACAGGAAACGCCGTCTCATAGAGCCTCCTCAACTCCACGTCATCAGCATTCCCGCTATTGATAGCTTTAGTTCTTAACATTGTAGCTTATTAATGTTGTTTTGGATACTTGGCTCCAAACATCCAATGCGCAAGGAACGGGCTTAACCTGATGATATTGCTGATGAGCAGACTGCCGCCAATGATGAGCAGGGTTACCAAAAGTGATGCAGTTGCCTCAATAATTGGCATCGGATGGTCAACAAATACTGTGACAATATCCAAGTTTTTGGGTATCAAAAAGTAATGGATGAGGTAGATGTCAAGTGTGCGTCTGCCAATATATTGTAATGATTTACCTAGAAACTTGTCTTGGGTGAAAATGTCCTGTTTTTTCCTGAAAAATGAAAAAACAAGGATGAGTCCAGTTAATGACAATAAGAGGTTGACGATAATGTCATGGACGCAGATAAGATCCCTTAAAAAGTTGACCAGGAAATAAAACAGAACACATGTGGCCAACAACCATTTGCTGTCCAATAACTTCTCTGCTTGTGAGAAGTATTCTTTAACGATTGTGCCCAGGACAAAGAAAATAAAGTATTTCCACTCCATGACAGATAATACACCGAGGGTGAATCTCGAGAGTGGCAAGAAATTCTGTAGGGGCAGATAAAAGAATAAACCCAAAGCCAGCAACACAATACTGGACCATTTCTTCCTGATGAAGAAGCGGACTGTCACATAGAAGATGTAGTATTCAAGCAATACAAATGTGAACCAATAGCCACTCTTGGCCGGATCGCTGATGCCTTCGCTTAACGTTTGCCCGGTCAGATACAGATATAAAGCGAAGAACACGAATGGGGAGAGGAGTTGGACTGGTATCTTCTTTTTAAAGAAACGGACCACTTGCGGCAGGTCCCATGTCACACCCGCTTTGAAAAGGACGAATCCGCTGATGAAGAAGAACATGGGCATCCGGAATTGTATCAAGTACTCATGCACTGAAGGAGCGTTACCATAGACATGCCAGCAAAACGAGGCCACATGTTGCAAAACGACCAGAATCATAGTAAAGCCCCGCATGGCGTCGATGTACTGAATACGGCCGCCACTGGTGAGGGGTTGATTGCTTGAGAGTGGTGTTGTTCCTTTCATTTAGATTGATGGATTGATATATGGTAATCTGTAAATTTTTGTTAGGCTTTCACTTTTTCGAGTTCGGCGCTGGCTTGCTCCCATTGGGCCATGACGTCGTCGAGTTCGCGGCTGATTTGGGAGTGCTTGTAGTAGATGTCGACGTCCTCGCTGGTGGCAGTCGACAGTTTGTCCTCGATGTCAGCGAGTTGCTGCTCCAATTCGGCGATTTTCGCTTCACAGGTTTTCACCTTTTTCTCGGCTTGACGGATGCGTCGCTCATGTTCCTTTTGCCGCTGGTAGTCCATCTTGCCCTGGCTGGCAGTCGGCTCGGGTGAATCCTCGTTGACCGTGGCGACGGGTGCTTGCTTGGCCTCCAGCTGTTGCAGTGAGTCAAGCTGTTTTTTCTGCAGGAAGTCATATATGCCGCCCAAATGCTCGCGCACGCGATGTTCACCGAACTCATACACCTTGCTGACGATGCCATTCAGGAAGTCGCGGTCATGCGACACGACAATGACTGTGCCCTCAAAGGCTTGGATGGCCTCTTTCAACACATCCTTGCTGGGCATGTCCAGGTGGTTGGTGGGCTCATCGAGGATGAGCAGGTTGACGGGTTGCAGCAGCAGACGAATCATGGCCAGACGGCTCTTTTCGCCGCCGCTGAGTACTTTGACCTTCTTGTCGGCATTCTTGCCACCGAACATGAAGGCGCCCAGTATGTCGTTGATGCGTGTGCGTATGTCGCCCACTGCGACATAGTCGATGGTATCGTGCACGGTCAGCGTCTCATCGAGCAATTGCGCCTGGTTTTGAGCAAAATAGCCGATTTTTACGTTGTGCCCGATTTGCAGTTTGCCGTCGAAGGGGATTTCGCCCATGATACACTTGACGAGGGTCGATTTGCCCGCACCGTTCTTGCCCACGAAGGCGACCTTCTCGCCACGCTTGATGGTGAATGTCACATCATGGAAGACGTTAAGGATGCCGTAGTCCTTGCGCAGGTCCTCGGCAATGACAGGATAGTCGCCGCTGCGGGGAGCGGGCGGGAATTTCAGCCTCATGCGGCTGCGGTCCACCTCATCGACCTCGATGCGCTCTAGCTTGTCGAGCATCTTGATGCGGCTTTGCACCTGCACGGCCTTGGTGGCCTTGTAGCGGAACCGTTCAATAAAGTCCTCGGTATCGTGGATGAGCTTCTGCTGGTTCTCGTAAGCTCGCATCTGCTGCTCGACGCGTTCCTTGCGCAGTTCCACAAACTGGCTGTAGCTCACCTTGTAGTCATAGATTTTGCCTAACGAAATCTCGATGGTGCGGTTGGTCACATTATCAATAAATGCGCGGTCGTGTGAGACAAGCAGCAAGGCACCGTTGCGGTTTTTCAAGAAGGTTTCCAGCCACTGGATGGACTCGATGTCCAGATGGTTGGTCGGCTCATCGAGCAACAACACGTCAGGGCGTCGCAGCAACAGTTTGGCCAATTCGATACGCATGCGCCAGCCGCCGCTGAACTCTTTAGTGGGTCGGCTAAAGTCGCTGCGTTCAAATCCCAGGCCCATCAGGGTCTTCTCAATCTCGGCCTCGATGTTCTCGCTCTGCATCAGGGCCCGCAGTTCGGTTTTTTGGGCCACTCGCTCGATCAATTCCTGGTACTCTTCACTGTCATAGTCAGTGCGTTCGGCAAGTTCCTGGTTCATTCGGTCGATGGTAGCATCCATCTGCTGCAAGTGCTCAAAAGCGCGCCCCGCTTCCTCTTTGACGGTAAACTCATCCTTGAGCTGCATCTGCTGTGGCAGATAGCCGATGGTGATGTCGGCTTGGCGTGATACCGTGCCGCTGGTGGGCATTTGCTCGCCAGTAATGATTCTCAGCATGGTGGTTTTGCCAGCGCCGTTCTTGCCAACCAGCGCAATCTTGTCGCGCTTGTTGATGACGTAGCTGATGTTCTCGAACAGCACTTGGCTGCCGAATTCCACTTTGAGTCCTTGTATCGATATCATGCCTGAATTGCAATTTTGGCTGCAAAATTACAAAAAATCCAGATACCCGTGGTGTCTTGAATGCTCTAGATTGATCAGAACAGGCTTAAAGGCTTGGCTTCGGTGGTGGCGCGGGCTTGCCTGATGTATTCTGCGTTGATATCGATGCCGATGCTGCGCAGGTTCATTTCGTAGGCGATTTTGCAAGCCGTGCCGGTTCCACAGTAGGGGTCAAGGACGATGCCGTCACGCGGGCAGGTGGCCACCAGAGGCAAGCGGTAAAGTGTGTCGGGGGCAACACAGTAGTGGGCAATACCCGAGCGCTGCACACCTATGGTCCATACGTCGCTGGGCACGAGTCCCTGGTGCTGTTTTCCTTTGGCGGGTTTGCCGCGGTCTTTCCCCTCGTGCCGCATGATTAAGGCAAAAGTGCGCCGCAACGCTTCGTCATTGTAGTAGAAGTCATCGCTCTTGACCAGATGGAACATGAACTCGTGCACCTTGCGCAGGTGGTCCTGACTGCCTTGGGGGGACGTTGTTGTCTTATTCCATACCACTTCGTTGACCAGCTGCCATCCTTGATTGTCAATCATCTGGAGTACCACACGCCATGGGATACCCTGTACGAAGCCGTCGGTTGTGTCGTCGCCCATGTTGAGCCACAACGAACCTTGAGGCTTGAGCACTCGCCATGCTTGGGCCATAGTTTGCAACAACTCGTTTACGAAATCTTCCTTGCTGGTGGCGGTGATGCTCTCGGTGCCCTGAGTGCGGCGGCGCCAGTATGGCGGGGTGGTGACGATGCAGTCGATGCTCTCGTCCTCGATGCGCTGCATCACGGTCGCGGCATCGCCCTGCTCATAGTGTGGCATCAACGAGCGACCTAACCGCTTGATGAGGTTGCGGGTTGCCGTGGGCACTGGAGTTGCGGCTGGTTGCGCGGGCTCGGTTGCGGGTGCTTGCTGGTTGCCGGCCGGGTGTCCGCCAAGCATCTCGTGGAGCATTGCGGCAGCTTGTGTGGCCATCTTGTCTTGGGCAATGTGGGAGTATGCCTCATCGGCAAGCCATGCTGCAACCAGTTCGTCGGGGTCGGTCTTGAAAATGCGGGCCAGACGCAGCACCTGGTCGCGTTTGGGCCTACGCTCACCGTGCTCAAATCGGCTGTAGGCGGGCACATCAACGCCAATGGCTTTGGCGAGGTCTTTTTGCAGCTTGCCGCTCTCTAGGCGCAGTTGTTTGATCTTGTCGGAAAAAAGCATATTCAGTTCTTGGTTTTAAGATTCTGGTCTCTAGTCCTTAGTTGTTGGTTTTAGATGACAAATTTAGGCAATATCTTTTTCATTTTCAAAGATATTGCCTAAAAAATGTTTCTTTTCAGTTTTTTTCTCTTTTAGCAGTAGCGCTTTATTTCTTTTTCTTGCGGCGATGCTGATAGCGCCAGTGGTGCTGTATGGAGTGATACAGGTAGTGGCGGAACGGGTGCAACAGCCAGAAGTGGTAGAACAAAAATGCCAGTGCAGCGCCCAGCGCTGCAGCAAAGATGTTGCTGACGTCGTAGTTGTAACCGTTGGTTCTCCACATCAAGGCAATCTCTAACAGCAATGCCATCACGGCACTGACGGCAGCCAGGGCCATCTCCTGGTTGATCTTGCTGTGGTGGGGCAGCTTGGATTTAGCGTAATCAAGAATGAAAACCAGAGCAACCAGGAAATAGAGAATGAAATGTCCTACTTGTTCGGCATAGGGGAATACCTTCAATCCGTTGACGCCCAGAGGATTATCGTCGAATGTGAAGTATAGCGCCGCCAGTATCATGATTAACGAGGGCACAAATTTAGGAATTGACAGAATAAAACTCTTCATCTGTAGATTATGTCTCTTAATTGATTATTTAAAGTGCAAAAGTAATCATTTTTCTAATACCAAACTTTTTTTTGCCGTGAAAAATGAATTGAAAATTGTTGCAGAATGAAAAAAGAGACAAAATCCAGCTTGGCTGCAGGATGATTTTGGCTACTTTTGTGCAGGCATTCACAACCTGAGCAGTAATACACAATGAAAAAAGGCTTTTTCGACATGACGAGGCGAGAGCGGCGTGGGACTATAGTCCTGTTGGCGCTGATAGTTGTGTTGTTGCTTGTCACTGCCGTTGTCAGACTGAAAGAAACGACTCCGCCTCCTCCAGTGGCCCAGGCTGCCGTGGAAGCCTTCGAGGCTGAGACCGATTCGGTTGTGGTCGTGGCCGACAAGCCTACCCGCCACAAGCAGGCAAAGAAAAAGCGCCAATCCAAACATTCTTCGCCCAAGAAGCCTAAAGCTCCGGTCAAACCGCGGCGCCTGGATCCCGTGCCGCAGTTCTGAATGGCTTTGCTCTGTAAAAATGTTGCATTAGGTTTGATGGTGTCGGCAGATTGTGCTACTTTTGCGAGCATCAAATCTAAAGTAGAATTATGGCAAAACGAGGAGGATTTGCAACACGCGTGGGTGCTATTGCTGCAGCCGTGGGCTCAGCGGTGGGATTGGGAAACATCTGGCGTTTCCCCTACGAGGCAGGTATGAACGGAGGCGGCGCCTTCATTCTGGTATATATCGGCTGCATCCTGGTGATGGGCATTCCCGTGATATTGAGTGAGTTCATCATCGGGCGTTCGACGCATAGCAACATGAAGGCCGCGTTAAAGCGTCTCTCTCCGGGCAAGAAGTATTATCTGTTCACCTACTTGTGCATCCTGGGCAGTTTCATTGTCATCGGTTTCTACAGTGTAGTGTGCGGCTGGATTATTGAGTACCTTTATCAGGCTGCAGTAGGCAACTTGATTGGGCATACACCTGAGCAGTACAATAGCATGTTCACGTCCTTGGTAGCTAGTCCTGTGCGTTGCGTGGGCTGGACAGTGCTCTTCCTTATTCTCAACTTCATGGTGATGAGCCGTGGCATCGAGAAAGGCATCGAGCGCGTGGCAAGGATCATGATGCCGTTACTGTTCATCATCCTCATCGTTTTCTGTATCAATTCATTGCTCCTTCCAGGTGCAGGCAAGGGCCTCAAGTTCCTGTTCTATCCCGATTTTTCGGCACTGACCATGCGTGGCGTGCTGGACGCCTTTGGCCAGGCATTTCTGTCACTTTCCATCGGCATCTCGTGCCTGGTGACCTATAGTTCTTATTTTAAGGATGACACCTCGCTGTCCAAGGATGCCACGACCGTTGCCGTACTCGACACCATGGTGGCCATCCTGTCGGGTGTGATGATATTCCCTGCGGTCTTCTCGTTTGGTGTGGAGCCCACTGCTGGTCCTCGTCTGATTTTTGAGGTGTTGCCGAGCATTTTCCAGCAGATGTCAGGAGGCTATTTCTGGGCCCTGCTGTTCTTCCTGTTGGTGTTCTTTGCCTCCTTGACCTCGACGATTTCCTTGAGCGAGATTCCCATCACGTTCCTCATCGAGGAGCACAAGATGTCACGTCCTCGTGCCATCGCATGGACTGCGATGCTCACCTTTGTGTTGGCTACTGTAGCCGCCTTGTCGTTCAATGTGCTTGACGACATCAAGTTGTGGGGCAAGAACATCTTCGACATGATGGATTATGCCGCCAGCAACATATTCATGCTGTTGGGCGGACTGTTCACTGCCGTTTATGTGGGATGGATTCTCGACCGCAAGGTCGTTCACGACCAGTTGACCAATGGCGGTCGCTTAAAGAGCACAATCGTGGAGCCTTATCTCATCTTCTGCCTGCGTTACATCGCACCGGTTTCCATTTTCTTCATCTTCCTCTACCTCACCGGCATCATTTGATGCCCAAATGGTCACGGATGGCGGCGGTGAAGGGGCGCCAGTATTTTTGGCATTTCAATTCGCCCACGCCGTAGATGATGCCGAAGGCGGCTTGCGTCGTCGGCTTCTCGGTGGCCATGGCGGTGAGAGACTTGTCGCTGAATACCATGTAGGGGGCGATATGGCTCGCCTGTGCGAGCGCTTTGCGCACATCACGCAGTTTCTCGAACAGGGCCTTGTCCATCACCTTGGCCGTTTGTTTTTCTTCGACAATTACTGGAGCGACTTTCTCGGGCTTGAATGCGAGTCGCTTGAAACGGTTGAGCTCAATCGTTTGCTTCCCGAAAAGCACATCGTTCCCAAATTCGGTGATTTTCAGGTGGTTGTTCTCATCATAGGCGACCTCGAACAGTCCCATCTGCAGCATTTGCAGCAGGTAAGCATTCCATTCGGCATTACTCAGGTCATGCCCCACACCGAAGGTCTTGAGCCTGTCGTAGCCTTTTTCGACGATGTCGGCTTTGCGCATGCCGCGCAGGATATCTGTCACGGTGTACAAGCCGGCCTGTTCATCGGTGCGCTTGATGGCACTCAAGGCCATCTGGGCAAGCTTTGTGCCGTCGAAGCGTTCGGGCGGGTTGTCGCACACGTCACAGTTGTGGCAATCGTGGTCAAAGCGCTCGTTGAAGTAGCTGAGCAGGATGCGACGGCGGCACACGCCGCTCTCGGCAAACTGTTGCATGCTGCGCAGCTTGTCCATGTTGATCTGCACCTGTCCGGACTGCCGGGCAAAATACTGCAGGGTGACCATGTCGCCATAGTTGTAGAACAGCACTGCGTCGGCGGGTAATCCGTCGCGCCCCGCCCGTCCTATTTCCTGATAGTAGCTCTCGATGTTGCGGGGCATGTTGCTGTGGATGACGTAGCGCACATTGCTCTTGTCGATGCCCATGCCGAAGGCGATGGTGGCGCACACCACCTTCAAGTCGTCGTTGATGAAGTCGCGTTGCACACGCTGCTTCTCGCTCGCGCTCATGGCGGCATGGAAAGCTTCGGCCTTAATGCCCAGGCGAGTGAGGTCGGCAGCCATTTTCTCGGTATCCTTGCGGCGCAGGCAGTAGATGATGCCGCTCTCATCGTTGTGCAGGTTGATGAACTGCACAATCTGGCGGAACTTTTGGCGGCCGGTGGAGCCTTGCACGACGTTGAGCGAGATGTTGGGGCGGTCAAACGAGCTGATGAACAGCCGGCCCTCGGGAATGTGGAGCTGTGCGGCGATGTCGTCGCGCGTGATGCGGTCGGCCGTAGCGGTGAGCGCCATCACGGGGACAGTGGGGAAGCGTTGCTTGAGGGCGCTCAGCTGGGTGTACTCGGGGCGGAAGTCGTGGCCCCATTGCGAGATGCAGTGGGCCTCATCCACGGCAAACAGGCAGATGCGGTCAGTGATGGCACTGGACCAGCGGTCAATCTCGCTGAGCAGCTTTTCGGGCGAGATGTAGAGCAGCTTGACCTTGCCCTGCATGAGCAGTTCCATGGTCTGCCGGTTCTCGCTCTCGCTTTTCTCGCTGTTCAGGGCCCGCGCGGGCACGCCGTTCTGCTGCAAGGCGTCGATCTGGTCGTTCATGAGCGCCAGCAGCGGTGAGATGACGATGACAAAGCCGTCGTCACTCATCAGTCCCGGTATCTGATAACAGATGGATTTGCCGCCGCCCGTGGGCATGAGCACGATGCTGTCGCCCCCGTCGAGCGTGTGGTCGATGATGTCCCACTGCTGGCCGCGGAAACTGTCATAGCCATAACAACTCCTTAACAGCGCCAAAGCATATTCCTGGCGAGTCAATCCATGATAATCACCCATGATGAATAACCTAAAAACTAGAAACTAGGGACTAAAAACTAGAAACTAATACGCATTATCCTCGCCCTTGAGGGCGTTCCACACGGTACGGAAGATGATTTTCAGGTCCATGAAGAAAGTCCAGTTCTCGGCATACCACACGTCATACTCGACGCGTTTTTCCATCTGCCACAGTTCCTCGGTCTGTCCGCGGTAGCCGCGCACCTGAGCCCATCCGGTGATGCCGGGCTTGATGGTGTGCCGCAGCATGTATTTGTCGATGAGTTCACTGTAGAGCTCGGTCTGTGCCACCATGTGGGGACGGGGACCGACGATGCTCATCTCGCCGCGCCACACATTATAAAATTGCGGCAGTTCGTCGATGCTGGTGCGGCGCAGGAAATTGCCGAACCGCGTCACACGCGGGTCGCCCTTGGTGGCCTGCAGCGTGTCGCTGTCGGCATTGACGCGCATCGTGCGGAACTTGTAGCAGTTGAATGCCTGTCCGCGGTAGCCGGTGCGCTTCTGCACAAAGAATATGGGGCCTGGCGACGACAGCTTGATGCCGATAGCCACAGGAATGACAACCAATGGCGACAAGATGAGTGCAATCGTTGATGCCAGCAGGTCAAAGGCGCGTTTGACAAAGCGGTTGATGGGGTTCTTCAAGGGGTAGGGGTGAACCGCCAGAATGGGCACATCGCCCACCGACTGCAACTCGAACTGACGGGTCACCGTGCGCCCGAATTGCGGAACATAGTAGAAGTCCACTGCGTTGTTGTCGGCGATGCGTATCATGCGCGACACGTTCTGGTTGTCCTCAATGTCGGGCACGGCGCAGAACATCTCGTCCACCTGATGTGTCTTGACAAACTGCTCCACGTCGTCGAGCGAGCCCTGATAGGCCGCCGATGCCGAGCGTGCCTTGGGGTTGTCGTCAAAGAAGCCCACGATGTGGTAACCGTAGCCCTGGTCGGCCAGCATCTCGTTGATGAGACGCACGCCCACCGTGCCACCGCCGATGACGATGACCCGCTTGAAGTTGAAGCCCCTGTTGCGGTACAGTTTCACCAGCTGACGTGAGATGACCCACCACGCGGCCAGAACGACAAAAAAGACGATGTAGAACCACAACACCCGCTGCCACTGTGCGCCGGCATGTCCCAGGAAGGAAATCAGCGTGACGAAGATTCCCGCATGGGTGAGCACCAGCTTGAGCGCTTGGCCAACGACCTTCTCGGCATAGAAGACGCGGCGCTCATGCACGTCGTTGTAGAAGTACAGGCCGACGAGCATCGCCATGTTGAGCACGAGCCACACGGGCCTCGAGTACAGCTCAGAGTCGGCGGGCAGGCTGTCATGCTGCCAGTACATGGACGCGAAGAACACCAAGTTGACAATCAGCAAGTCGATCATGCTGAATATCCACTTGACAAATTGGCCGTATCTGCCTTTGCTCTTCATTCAGGGTGTGATGGTTCTCGTTAATGGTTATGATTAAGTCAACAAACGACGGGGGAGCGGTTGTTGCACTCCCCTGTCGTCGGTTATGGATGTGTCGGTGACAGGACCATGTCCACGGTATGGTGGATTAGGCGTTGTCCAGTTCCTTGATTTTCTGCTCGAGCTCGGCAATCTCCTCTTTGAGCTTGGCGATGCGACGCTCCATCTCCTGGACGAGCGAATTGCCGCTCTTGGTGTTGGCGGTCAGGAAGCCCATGTTGTTTTCAAAGGTCTTCAGCTCGCTCATGCGCTGCTCATAGGTGTGCACCAGGCGGTCGCGCTCGCTCAGGTTGCGGTCACCGCCTGACTGGCGCGGGCCACGAGAGCCGCCGTCGCCGCGGGGACGCGAACCACGCATGTTGAGCGTCTCGAACGCCTTGTCCACCAGCTCACGGTACTGGGCATAGATTTTGTCTTTCTCCTTGAAGGGCACATGGCCGATTTCCTGCCAGCGGTCCATCAGGTCGCGCACGGTCTGGGCGGCATCTTCGGCAGCCTCCTCGATGGTGGCCTTCAGGTTGGCGATGACCTCCTTCTTGGCCTTGAGGTTGTCGTGCTCGACGGCATGGACGTTGACATTCTGTTTCTTCTTCTCCTCAAAGAAGTGGTCACAGGCGGCAATGAAGCGTTTCCACACGTTGTCGCTGTATTTCTTCACCACCGGTCCGATGGTCTTCCACTCCTTCTGCATCTCGACGAACTTGTCGGTGGCCTCCTTCCAGTCGGTGGAGTCCATGAGGGCCTCGGCGCGCTCACACAGGTCGATCTTCTTGGCCAGGTTGGAGCTGAGTTCCTCCTTCATGTTCTTGTAGAACTCGGCCTTCTTGGCAAAGAACTCATCGCAGGACTTGCGGAAACGGGCAAACAGCGCGGCGTTGGCTTTGCGTGAGGCATAGCCCAGCTTCTTCCAGTCCTCTTGCAGGGCGATGATCTGCTTGGTCACCTCGTCCCATTGTGCATAGGTCTTGAGGTTATCGGTCGAGATCTGCTCGATTTTCTCGCACAGCTCGGTCTTGGCATCGGCATTCTCCTTCTCCTTGCTCTTGCGGTCCTCAAAGAAGGTCTGGTACTTCTTGTTGATGGCGCTCGATGCTGCCTTGAAGCGGGCCCACAGTTCCTCGCGCAGTTCCTTGGCCACGGGGCCGATTTCGCGCCAGTTGTTGTGCAGCTCCTGCAGCTTCCTGAAAGCCGCTACGATGTCGGTCTCCTCGTCCAGGGCCTCGGCCTCATCACACAGCTGCTGTTTCAATTCCAGGTTCTTCTTGAAATCGTAGTCGCGCAGCTCCTTGTTCATCTTCAGCACGTCATAGAAACGTTCGGTGGCGCGCTGGAACTCCTTCCAGATTTCGGTGTCGGCGGTGGCGGGCACCTCTCCGGCATCCTTGAATTCCTGTTGCAGCTGCTTCACGCGGTTGAACTGGCGGTTGATATTGTCGGGGTCGTTGGCGATCTCGTTGATGAGAACGATGATTTGACGCTTCTTTTCCAGGTTGGCTTCACGGTTGGCCTCCTGGGCAGCGTTATATTCGGTGCGGCGTTCCTTGAGCACGTTGAGCAACTCCTTGAGGTCGTTTTCATCGGCATCCTCTTTGGGGGTGAAGTCACTCTCTTCGTTGCCATTGGCGAGGAAGGCCTCTTTCTCCTGTGCCGTCTCTTCGCGGCGCAGGGCAAAGAACGCGGCCTTGATGGCTTGCACCTCGTCCTTCACCTCCTCGATGGGGCGGGCAGCGACGGTGCGCATCATTTCCACAAGCTCGCTCTTGGTCTTGCCGGCTAGCTCCAGTTTGTGGTCAGGCTCCTCAGGGGCGGCTGTTTCTTCGGCCACG
>JAEEGG010009306.1_pt1 | contig 22046 bp, 19 predicted proteins | sample 9134161 | NCBI WGS metagenome assembly JAEEGG01 (sample SAMN16246543, study PRJNA631951) | gut metagenome | biome: gut microbiome; feature: rumen; material: CR-attached | host: Bos | place: Iran: Karaj | collected 2018-10
AGATTATTGCATCAGGAAAAACATCGCTTTTTAAAATCCTTACCATTTCCTGGTATGAAAGGTCGTAGTTCCAGTTGTCGGTATGAAAAACGTGATTGATTTTTACAGGAGAGTTTCTTACAATTCTGTTGATGCCGTCGTTAATAAGGGTCATGTTAAAATCTTCTTTTGGTCCCAGAATGCAGTACCAGTTTGTTCCAGTTGTGTGACGCATCATATGAGAAGCCATGTATTCTCCAACTTTTTCGCTGTCGATTGTCATGTAAAGATTTATGTCGCAGTTTAAAGTAAGACGGTCATACGAAATTACTGGAATGCCTTTTGCCCTGATTTTCTGAATGCTTTCTGTAATGGAAGCGGCATCCTTTGGAAGCACAACAATTGCATCTGTACGGTCCATTAAATACATAAGCTGACGATTTTGTTCATCAAGGTCGTTACCCGCATTTTGAACAATAACATCGGCTCCAAGTTCTTTTGCCTTGTTTATAAAAATATCCATGTCGCGCTGCCAGCGTTCAATTGCAAGCGTGTCTATAGAAAAACCAATTGTGATTTTGTTTTCGGGAGTAGTAAAAGCTGCTTTTTCTGCAGAAGGCTGTTTTTGTTTTTTACATGATGCAGACAAAACACACAGAAGAACGAGTATAAAGGGTTTTAAAAATCTTTTCATTTTTGTTTATCCTTTCTGTATTCTTTTGGAGAAAATCCGTATTTTGATTTGAAGATTCGGCTGTAATAATTCTGATCGTTATATCCAACCTGAGCGGTGATTTCTTTTATACTAAGCTCAGTGTTTGCAAGAAGCTCGCAGGATTTTTCGAGGCGTTTGTCTGAAATAAAGTTGATGAAGGTTTCGCCTTTTTCTTCTTTAAAGAGTTTACTTAAATAGAAGGAACTTACACCGGCCATGTCTGCAGCCATTTCAAGAGAAATATCTTTTGAAAGATTCTGTTCAACATAGTCACAGACTTTTTTAATGATAGGGTTTGTGTCTGTTTTTCTGATGTTTGAAATTGCGGCCGTGCATTCAAGAAGGAAGGCCTGTGCAAAATCTTTAATAAGCTTCTGATCGTTAAGAGAACTCAAGGTTGCAAACGCGTTATCATAAGTTGCGCTGGAGAAGTTTTTATTTATTTCGCGGGTTGTATTATTTGCGGTAACAATAAGTTCAAAGAAAGAGTTTTTGATTTTGTCGAGTGAAAGGTCGCCCGAAAAAAGTTCAGTTGTAAAAAGCTCAAGAAATGATTTTACTCCGTTTGAATCTCCGGTTGAAAGCTTTTTAAGAATCTGATTTTTAAATTCTCCGTGACTTGAGTTTTGTTTTGAACCGGTTTCTGCCTGTGCTGTAATTACAATTTTATTTGTGTCTGCAAAAACAAGTCCGCCATTTGCGTCTGCTTTGTTCAGAGACGAAAGTGCTTCGTTATAAGATTCCTGAAGTCTGTTCCTGTCACTTGCAATTGTACTTACTCCACCACGAATGCCTGATGAAATATTGTAACACATGAGGTTGTATAATTTTTTAATCTGATCCTGAACTTCGCTGTAATCAGGGTTTTCCGAAAAAACTGGAAAGAATAAAACAATTCTGTTCATCATAAAGGAACTTATGAGGCAGCGGTGTTCTTTATTTATAAGCTCATGCAGTTTTATGTAAGTAGCGTACTGATTGTCGGAATTGATGTTTGGAAATTCAAAACAGCAGAAAACCCAGGGAGTTTCTGAAAGATTAAAGTATTCAAGATATGCAGAAAGGTCAATTGATTTTTCGTTGTTGAAAATACATGCATAAATAAAATCGTTTTCAATCATTGGCGAAACAAGGTCCAGTTTTTTATGGAGCTCCATGTCTGCACTGAGCTTGCCCTGTTTTTCCTGAATAAGCTGCATTGCTCCACGGATTGTTTCTATTACAACGTTTCGGTTTACAGGCTTTGTAATGTATTTATATGCACCAAGTTCAATTGCTGTCTGAGCGTACTGGAATCGGTCAAAGGCACTCAAGATTACAAAAACAATATTCGGTTTGAGTTTTGTAATAACGCTTACAGTTTCAAGTCCGCTAAGGCCAGGCATGTTTATATCCATAAAAATCATGTCTATGTTTTCTTTCATTACAATTTCAATTGCTTCGGTGCCGGAAAGGGCAGTGTAGACTTTTGCTTCGTCTGCAAAGTTTTTGTTTATAATAAACGAAAGAGAATCAATTACAATTTGTTCATCATCAGTTATCAGTATATTAAACATTTGGTACCTTAATTATAAATTTAGTTCCTTTTCCGTTTTCGCCGTCTGTTATATCAAACAAATCGTCGCGGTGAAATTCAAGCTGCAATCTTAAGAAAACACTAATAAGACCTGTGCCGTTGTGGGTAGAATTATTGTCCAGAACTTCAGGGGCAAGTCTTGTAGTTCCCGACGCCACTGCTTCAAAAACAGCCTTGCGTGTATTTTCAGGCATTCCGTCTCCGTTGTCAGAAACACTGATAATTATAAACTCATCAGTTTTTTCTACACAAAGGCGAACCTTTCCTTTTGATTTTTTAAGTCCGTGCTTAATACAGTTCTCAACAAGCGGCTGCAGGGTCATGGAAGGAATGTGCTGAGGGAATGAGCCTTGAGGAATTTCCTTTGTAAACTCAAGCCTGTTGCCAAACCTTACTTTCATTATATATACAAAATTATCTATCAAACCAAGTTCTTCGTCAATTGTGGCGGTACGGCTTTGCTGCTGAATATTGTAACGGAAAAAGTCTGCAACCTGTTCCATAAAATAACAGGTCTTGTCTGCATTTTCCATCATGGCAAGCTGGGCGCCTGTGTTTAGTGTATTAAACAGAAAGTGCGGATTTATCTGATTTTGAAGGGCACGCAGCTGGGCATCTGTATAAAGCGATTGCATCTCAACTTCTTTTTCTTTGAGGTCTGCTTCAATGCGTGCCTTTTCCCAGATTGTATCAATGTACTCGCGGATACTTATAATCATCCTGTCAAAGGCGCGGCAAAGATTTCCAATTTCATCATTTGAATTGCGGTTGAATAATGGAATATCAAAATCACCCTTAGAGATTTTATGCGAAACCTCAGAGATTTCTACAAGCGGTTCCATAATGGAAGTAATTGTAAAATAAAGCACAAAGAAAATAAGAACAGAAAAAATCAGGAAGAAGAAAATACTGAGCATATTTGTAAGCCTTATTCTCTTCTGATTTTCATTATAGAGGGAAGCATTCTGCTGCAGTCTGAGCTTGTTCAATTCAAGAATCTGGCTGGTAAGATAATTGTAGCTGTCCATTGCATGCTTGTAATTTATGGAAGCTTCTTCTTCGGCGTTGGCACGTCTTGCAGAAATAGCCTGATTGCTGTAATACAAAAAGGCTTCGGTCAACTGATGAACTATATATTCTTTATGAGCAACTTCATTTTGCGAAGGAAAATCCTGCAGTTTTTCATAAAAGTTTTCTGCTTTGATTCTTGAATTATAAAAGGCATCAATACTTTCAAAGGTTCTGTAGTTTACATAATTTTCCATTGATTTTTCTGTAGAAGAAAGTGTTTCCGAAAAATCTGTAAGTTCCGAGTTTGATTTATAGGCATCTCCAAGATTCTGCATTGACCAGGATGTAAAACGCATTGTCATAAAAACTGTGGAGGCAAGCATAACAATTGCAATACCAATACAAAGCATTATTCGCCAGCGGAGACTTTTGTTTCGTACGTACTGAACAGGATTCAGCTTAAAATTGCGCCAGTCTTTCATTGCTTTGCCCTTGTGATTTTTACACCTGCTGTTACATAGCTGTTTGCATAGCCTTTGTTTCTGTATTCAAAAAGCTCCTGCATTGCAGCTTTTCCAATTCGTTCCGGGTCAAGCGAGAAAAGCTCTGTTATCAATCCCTTTTGTAAATAAAGCTGGCATACTTCGTTTGCGCCAAAGCCAAGAAGTTTGTAGGAGTAGGCCGGAAACATTTCTGAAAGAAGCTGTGCCGACATAATTGTATCATCTTCTGAAAGCGAAATAAAAATGTTGCTGTTTGAGTTTAGTGTAAACGAAGGCGGAATGCTTTCTATTACAGAAGAGATAATCTGTGGCTTTTCTCCAAGAGTTCGCTGAACACTGCTTATAAGATTTGTTGTATTTGTAGAAATTGAATCGCTTATGATGTAGACGTTGCCGCCCTGAGGCAAAAGACTTATAACTTCATCTGCAACGCGTTTTCCCATTTCCCAGTAGTTTGCACCAACATAAGAAATCTGCTGAAGGTTTGCAGAAAATTGTCCTGTTGTAATAAGAGGAATTACAGGATTTTCTTTGCGCTCCAGAATAACAGGTGTGTCGTCTGGCGAATCTATATATGCAATAATTCCGTCGGCATTAAGGAAGGAACAGTAATCAATAAGATTTTGCAAAGAGGTTGTGTCTGCCTGGGAATCTGGAACATGAAGATCTACAACAGCGTTATATGATTTTTCAAGACTGGCCGCACCCTTATAAAGATCCGTAAGAAAATTTTTATTTTCGTAAGTTCCCGTAATTATTACATGATAAAGACATGTGTCTGCCGGATTATAATCATTTTGAGTTCTGAGTTTTGCGCGGGATTGCATAAAAATAATATAGAAAAGAATGAAAAAAAAGAGGAGTCCTATTAAAGTAAAGCTCAAAAGCACCCACTTAATTAGCCGTTGTTTTTTCTTTTCCATATTCAAAGACGATTTTGTTTTTCTTATAATCTGCTCTTACAGCGCCGCCCTTTGCAAGAGAACCAAAAAGAACTTCATCAACAAGCGGGTTCGCAATATTTTCTTCTATTGTTCTAGCCATGTTGCGGGCACCAAACTCTTTTGAATAGCCCTGTTCTGTAAGGTAGTCTATGCACTTGTCTGTAACTGTAAGCGTGATTTTTCGTTTTTTGATTCTTTGTGCAAGCTTGACAATTTCTTTCTGGCAAACCATGCGCACAATTTTTTTGTCCAGGTAGCCGAATGGAATAACTGCATCAAGGCGGTTGCGGAACTCTGGAGGAAACACTTTATTTACTGCTTCAAAAAGAGTTGCTTCATCGTATGCCGCATCCTGTGTACCAAAACCAATGCCTGCTTTTTCCATATCGCGGGCGCCTGCATTACTTGTCATAATTACTATGCAGTTTCTAAAGTCTGCTTTGCGTCCCTGATTGTCTGTAAGAATACCGTAATCCATTACCTGAAGAAGTATGTTGTAAATATCTTCATGAGCTTTTTCAATTTCATCAAAGAGGATTATTGCATTTGGATTTTTGCGAACGTCTTTTGTAAGAAGACCGCCTTCTTCAAAGCCAACGTATCCTGGCGGAGAACCAACGAGACGGCTTACAGAATGTTTTTCCTGATACTCACTCATATCGTAGCGCAGTAGTGGTTCGCCTAAAGTTTGGGCAAGGGAGCGTGCAAGCTCTGTTTTTCCGCAGCCTGTTGGACCAACAAAAAGGTAGCAGGCTTCCGGTTTATCCGGGTTTCTGAAGCCGGCACGTGCGCGTTTTACAGCTTTTGTAAGAGTTTGAATTGCCTTGTCCTGTCCAAAAATCTGAGCACCAAGAGTATGCTCCAGGTAGCGCAGTGTATCTTTCTGGTCTCCCGAAACTGTGTCAATCGGGAGCTTTGCCATTTTTGCAGTTATTCTGCGGATTGTTGCAACGTTGATTTGTGCTGCGTTGTTGTGAATCTTCTGGTAGCTGCCGGCTTCATCTATAATGTCTATTGCTTTATCTGGCAGGCGCTTGTCCGGCATGTATTGAACAGAAAGGTCTACCGCAGCTTCCAAAGCAGAAGGTGCATATTTTACCTTGTGGTATTCCTCATATTTTGGAAGAAGTCCTTTAAGGATTTTTACAGTTTCTTCGCGGCTAGGTTCAAGAATATCAATTTTTTGAAAACGGCGGGAAAGTGCACGGTCTTTTTCAAAATGAGAAGAATATTCTTCAAAGGTAGTTGAACCAATAATACGTATGCTTCCGTCTGCAAGGGCAGGCTTGAGTAAGTTTGCAGCATCCATCTGAGAGCTTCCATTTGAGCCGGCTCCCATAATCATATGGATTTCATCTATAAATAAAATTGATTTTTTCTTTTCTTTAAGCTCGTCAATTACAGAGTGAAGACGCTCTTCAAAGTCACCGCGGAATTTTGTACCGGCAAGCAACAGGCCTAAGTCAAGCGAATAAATTGTAAAGCCTTTAAGAACGTCTGGAACTTCGCCGTTAACTATGCGCTGGGCAAGTCCCTGTGTAATTGCAGTTTTACCAACACCGGCATCGCCAACATGAAGAGGATTATTCTTACTGCGTCTGCACAAAATCTGAACAGTTCGCTCTATTTCTTCTTCGCGGCCAACAAGAATATCATAGGCACCTTTTTTTGCCTGTTCTGTCATGTTTACAGCAAATCGGTCAAGGCCACCTTCGTTGTTTGTCATCATGCCTTCCGGGAATTGCTGCTGGTTTTGTGCTTTAGAACGATCCTTTTGAGTTGCAGTTCCGTGAACGCCTTTTATTTTGCTGATAGTTTCAAGAAGTCTTAATTTATCGAGCCCGCTTGAGCGCATATAATATGAACAGTAATTCTTTTTTTCATCAAACATGCTCACAAGCACATCTGTAATATCAATCATTTCTGATTCGCTTGAAACACAGTGAAAAACGGCCCTGTTCATTACTGACTGAAAGCCTATTGATTCAACCGGGGCATTAAGGAGCTCCTGGTTAGCATGTTCAGAAACAACAGGTACTTTGTTTGCAAGAAAGTCGGCAAGGTTTTCTTTGAGGGAATCGGCATCGCTTCCACTTTCACTAAGGATGTGGTATACAAAATCATCCTGCAACGCAACAGACAAAACGTGCTCAGGTGTGAAAAATTCATGGTGAGAAGCTTTTGCTTTTGCAAGCGATTCAGACAGAATCTTTGTAAGCATAGGGCTTACTTTCATCTGCCTTACAATCGATTTTGTCTTTTTTTCGTCTGCCAATTATTTCCTCTGGGAATCAGGGTTACTCAACTTCAACCCTTAGCGGAAAACCATTCTTTTTTGCAATGCTCCGCGTAAGATTTGTTCTGGAAACAGCAACGTCATAAGTATATGTACCAACTACAGCGCTTCCAGCTTGATGTACTGTTATCATAAGTTGTTCTGCGTCTTCTGGTGATTTATTAAAAACAGAAACAAGTACGTCTACAACAAACTCCATTGTTGTAAAATCATCGTTGTAAAATACAACATCTTTTTCTGGAGGAACTTCAATTGACGTAGTTTCTGCAAGGCCGCTGCCTATATTCAACGGTTGATTAATAAAATCACTCATATTATTAAATATACCACATTTTTAAGTTGTGGGCAAATAAAACCGATAATAACATTATGGCAAAGAAAAAACTAAAACTTAAATTTCATTATGATTCGCCGGTGATGATTACTTTTGCAATAATTACGCTGTTTGTGTTTATTCTTGATACTTTTGCATTAAAAGGCAAGCTCAAAGCAATGTGGCTTGTTACACCAACTGCGGCTGACGGCCAGTTTCCTTTTGCTTTTTCTGATTTTCCTTCTATTTTAAGGCTTTTTATTCACGTTTTTGGATATTCTCAAAACGAAATTCTTATCTGTAATCTCATTTTCATTTTGCTGCTGGGCCCTCAAATGGAAGAGCGCTACGGTTCTGTAATAATTGGCATTATGATTTTTGTTTCTTCGCTCTTTTCTGGTGTGCTTAATGCCTGCTTTTGTAAAAATGCAGTCTGCGGGGCAGAGCCTATTGTTTTTATGCTCATCCTTCTCTGGACAATGATGCAGCTTTCGCGCAGTAAAATCTCTGCCAGTGCAATTGCAGTAATTGCGCTTTTTATTACAATGCTTGTTTTCCGCAAAAATCCAAACGGGGTAGTGGGCCTTGTTGTAATTGCAGCGGGAGGCCTGTGCGGAAGTCTCTTTGCCTTCTTAACTTCGCCAAAGGCCCACAAAGCAAAAAAGAACGAAGATGCTCTTGCAGAATTTAATGATGAAGCAAGTCCAAGATTTTCCTTAAAAAGCACTGGTGCCAGAAAGTCAGATCCCGAACGCAGTAAAAAATCAAATATCGACGAAGAGACAACTGTTGTTGGAAGCATAGAAATATAAAGATTCGTTACAATTCCACAAATTTGTGATATAATTATCTACATTAAATTTGTGGAGCATGTAAAAATGAATCAGTTAAAAATTGCTTTTGTGCTTGATTCAAGTGGCAATCTTTTACCCGCTGAATATAAATTTGTAATTCAGCATATCCGGTATTGTCTTTATGAACTTAGAAATTCAGCTTTTGATGACGACTGTAAGTATTCACTTAGTTTTGTAAAGTATGGTGCGCATTCTGAGGTTTCGATTTACGACCTTGATTCATTTTCTATTAATAAACAAAATCAGGATTCTATTTTTCACGAATGCGATGCGCAGAACCTTAAGGATTTTGATTGTGTAATTAATTATTCTAGTACAAGCTTTGAACCGTCGCAGGTTATGAAGCTTGTAAAAAATCCTCCGAAACAAAAGGAAACAAAATCTCAAAAAACTGCCGCTACTGAAAAAACAACCACTGCTCCAAAATCAGAAAAATCCAAAAAATCGGCAAAGCCTTTAAAAATCATTATTCCAACTATTGCGCTTTGTCTGATTCTTTCGCTGCTTCCCTTGATTTTTTATTTAGTAAAGGAAGGAACGAGCAAGTATCAGAAGGTTTATACCGGCGATGGAGACAGACTCATTTTACGAACAGAACCTGATGTGTCTTCTATAGAATTGCTTCGTCTTAATGAAGGTGAAGTTGTGCGGATTGTTCAAGAAAACGATTATTGGAGTCAGGTTGAATATCATGATTTTGTTGGTTATGTAAAAAATCAGTATCTTACAAAAGCTTCCAAAAAAGAATATAAAATTGAAAATCCTGATTCTCTTTTTAATTATGGAGTTGCCTGTCTTAATGTAGGAACCTTATGGCTTGATGGAGAACCGTGGATTAAAAAAGCCGCTGAACAGGATCTTTTGCAGGCACAATGGGAAATGAAAAAAATCAAGCGTGAGGATACTGAGGAAAATCTTTACTGGCTCAAAGCGATTGCCGCAAATGGTTATCCTTATGAAAATACACTTATAAACGAATGGACACAAAAACGCGATATAGCACAAGCTCGTGGTGAAACTGAGATTGCAAATAAATACACTGCCAAAATTGATGAACGAAAACAGCTGGTTAAAGATATCAGTTTTGCCGCCTTTACAAGACTTGCAGATGAATATCTTGATATTAATCCTTCCTTAGCCGGAGAATATTATTTGGAATCAAGAAAATGGGGAACTGATACTGACCTTGATTTCCTTGAAACACTTGTAGATAAGTTTGAAGGTGATGAAAGAATCAAGTGGCTCGAAAAAGCGTATGCCCTTGGAAGTACAAAAGCCGCATGGGAGCTTGCTGTTCATTATGATGAAACCGGGGACTACGGTAATGCAGTTGCCTGTTACGAAACCTGTTACAAAAATTATTATAAAAGAACAGATGCTGCCGGATATCTTTATAAATATTATAAAAAAACAAATTCAAAAGAAGCCTTTAAGTGGCTCGAAAGGGCATTCAGTTCAAGTTACTATAATTCAAACGATTATTATTACTTTGCTTATTATCTTGGCGATGCTTATGAAAATGGTAAAGGCTGCGAAGTCAATTATTACTATGCGTTGAGTTATTATAAAATTGCAAAAGAAGTTTATACTCAGGCACAGGAAGCCTACGATAGAGTTTACTATTACTATTACTGGTATTAGGGAGGTAGATAAAATGAAGAAGCTTAGAACAATTTTATTATTTACAATCATCAGTGCATTTATGCTGCTTCCTGTTTTTTCAAATAACAGTGGTACAGAAAAAAGAGTTGCGCTTGTAATAGGAAATGAAAATTACAAAGCAGAACCGCTGAACAATGCAGTAAATGATGCAAAAGCTATTCAGAAAAAACTTAAGGATTTAAAATTTAATGTAATCGAAGCTTATAATACAGACTCAAAAAAGATGAAGGAAAATCTTAAGAGTTTTTATGCTGCTGCAGAAAATGCGGATCTTGTTTTGCTTTATTATTCGGGACACGGTATTGAATGCGAAGGCAAAAATTATCTGCTTCCTGTTGGTGAAGAATTTGATGATGATGTTGAAAGCTTTGATGCAAAGGCTGTAAATCTTCAGTATGTTATGAATAAAATTGAAGCAACACAATGCTCTCAATATATAGTGCTTCTTGATGCGTGCAGAAATAATCCTATAAAAAAGACTCGCGGAGGAACTAGTCGTGGTATTACAACAATTCCAACTTCAAGTTCTTGCGAAGGAATTATTTTTTATGCATGTGCCACCGGTGAAACTGCAAATGATGGCGACGGAAAGCATAGTCCTTTTACCGAGGCCCTGCTTGATCATATTGCAGAACAGAATGTTGGTTTTACAAAAATCACACAGGATGTTACAAAGGCTGTAAAAGAAGCTACAAAAAATAAACAGGCGCCTTATACTTCGGGTTCAATTACTACAGAGATTTTCTTAAATGGAAAACCGGAAAGTTATGATTTTTATAAAGAAGATAATATCCGCCCTGATAATTCTAATCTTGTAAAAGTTTCTGTAATCCTTTTTGTAATTTTCTTTATTGCAATGATTGTGTGTTTTGTTGTATTCACCGAAAAAGGACAGAATGCAATTGTTGCTGCTAAAACAAATATAAAAGAAAAAGCAGCGGTTGTTCAGGAAAAGAAAAATGAAAAGCTTGCAGATTTGAAACAGAAGATGCAGGAATCAAAAGAAAGAAAAGAAGAGCAGGCAAAACAGGCAGAGCAGGCAAAACAGGCAGAACAGGCTGCAAAGTCGGAACAGGCTGCAAAGTCGGAACAGGTTTCGCCGGAGCCTTCTTATTATCTTAATTCTGTTCTGGTAGACAAAAGTTTTTATTGTGCAGTTTCGCCTGTTACAGTCTCACAATATAAAGAGATTTCTGGAAAAACTGATTTTGACCAGGAAGCTCAGAATGACGAACTTGTTACAAATATTTCTTATTTTGAAGCCGCTCAATTTATGAATGAGTTGAGCACTAAAGATAAGCTTGAATGTGTTTATGATTTATCGAATCCACAGGAAATCAAAATAAACAAAACTAAAAACGGCTGGCGACTTCCTGATGAAGCAGAGTGGAAAAAAGCTGCAAATACAAAACAGATAAGCAATATGCTTGGTCAGGTATGGCAGTGGTGTAATGATACAAATAAGAACAAATATGTGCTTAAGGGTGGTTCCTGGGACAGCCCGAAAAATCTCATTAATACAGATTCAAAAATGATGGTTATTAAAGAGTTTAAGAGTGATGCTGTTGGCATGATAGGAGTTCGTAATAAATGAAAAAAATTGGAAAACTGATTCTTGCGGGAATTCTTGCGGCTGTTTTATTGAATCTGTGTGCCTGTAAAAATGAAGTACAAAAGGATTTTGTGTATCCTACAGGACTTAAATTTGACAAGAAACGATATAATAAAGTTCCAAAAAAGGCACAGCTTGTTAAACGCAGTTATGAAAAACTTCCTTCGTATGTTGTGCTTACAGATTACACACCTCCTGTTGGAGATCAGGGTGCATTTGGAACTTGTGTTGCATGGGCTTCTACTTATGCAGGCATGACAACTGCCGAAGCAGTGGTATCTCAGCAAAAAGAAAAATACACTTTAGGTGCACAAGCCTTTTCTCCATATTATCTTTACCGCAGCTGTAATCCAGATCAGATTAAAAAAGCAACCGGAATGTATTGTGAAGATGCGCTTGATTGGTTAAAGGATAATGGTGTTCCAAGACGTTCCATTAATGAAATGCGCTCTGATTATGCAAGCTTTAGTATGGATTATTATAAAACGTCTGATTTGTTCACAATCGAAAGTTATAGCCGTATTCACGAAGCAGAAGATTTTAATCATAATGAAATGTCGGAAACAGAAATGTGGTCAGTAATCCGCAGTATAAAAAAATCGCTTTCCGAAAAAAAGCCTGTTCTTGGTTCCTTTTTAGTTACAAGTGAATTCCAAATGCTCCAGGGTGTTTCTGACTATATTCCAAAAGATATTGATTACGATTTTGCCAATTATAAAATTGACAAAGGCTTTGGGGCACACGCCATGCTCATTGTTGGTTATGATGATAATTATTACCGCATTGATGGTGAAAACTATGGTGCATTTTTAATTCAGAACAGCTGGGGTACAGATTGGGGTGATAAAGGTTGTATCTGGGTTAATTATGAAATTGCCTGCACTTATATGCTTGGTGCGTATGAAATAAGTAATAAGATTTCAAAAGTGCCTACCGAAGACGATGAAGTAGTTATTGTTGATGAAGACGAAGAGTATACTGATTATTATGATTATTATGATCGCTATGATCCCGAAAAAGATTTAGATGACTGGTTCTGGAACTTCTTTAATGATGACTGGTGGACAAAGAAAACTGATAATCATGAAGAAGAGCCTGATTATAATCATGATAAAAAAGATCCAAAGGTTATTCCTGTTATTCCTGAGCCAGAAAAGTTCTACTGTATTTTTGAAGGTGAATTTAATTTACCAATCTACAATGAAGAGGGTGAAATTACAGTTCGCTTAAATAATAATCTTTATGAAACAAGCGAGAGTTATGACAGCTTTACACGCTTTCAGTTATACATGACTAACAAACGTCCTTGTTATGTTTATGCGTTTGCTTCTGATGATTCTTTGCAAAGACCAAACAAGCTTTTCCCTCCTGATGATGTAAATGCGCTGCTTGATTATCACGAGAATACTGTTGTGTATCCGTCTGAAGATTCCTGTATGCGACTTGATTCTCATGTAGGTACTGATTATCTTGTTGTTCTGTACAGTCTTAAAGAACTCAAGCTTGAAGAAATTATGAGTGCGTATAATCTTGAAATGAAAAATAATCCAAATGATGTTTACCAGGCTGTTGTAAATGCCTGCGGTAAAGAAAAAATTGTTCCTGTTAATAACCAGGCTTTTGATAAAGATGCTATAAGATTTGCTGCTCAGGTTTCGACAGTTTCAAAAGCTTCAATCATGCCAATCGTCATAAAGATTAAGCATGATTAAAGCTTAAAAGGTTTTCTAAATATTATATTCTACTCTTTTACACACACGCTGGAGGAACTGCTTTGTGCGGGCTTCCTTTGGATTGTTGAAAATCTCTTTTGGACTTCCCTGTTCTACAATTACTCCGCCTTCCATGAATACAACCTGTGTTGCAACTTCTTCTGCAAAGCTCATTTCGTGGGTTACAATAATCATTGTTGTGCCTTCTTTTGCAAGCTCTTTAAGGACGGCAAGAACTTCTCCAACAAGTTCGGGGTCAAGGGCGCTGGTAGGCTCGTCTAACAACACTACGTCCGGATTTGTTACAACAGCACGGGCAATTCCAACACGTTGCTGCTGACCACCACTAAGTTGAGAAGGGTAAAAATCCATGCGGTCGGCAAGACCTACTTTTTTGAGTGCACCTTCTGCAAGTTCGCGTGCAAAATCCTTTGGTGTATTTCTAGCTACAACAAGTCCTTCCATTACATTTTCAAGCGCAGTCTTGTTTGCAAAAAGATTATAGTTCTGATAAACAAAGCCTGTTTTGCGTCGTACATCAAGAATTGTTTTTTTATGTGCGTGAGCAAGCGGGGTTTTAATATCATCAAAAACAAGTTGGCCCTGATCTGCGGTTTCAAGAAAATCAATTGTGCGGAGCAGGGTAGTTTTTCCAGAGCCTGAAGGGCCTATAATTACAACTACGTCTCCTTTTTCTACTGTGAGGTCTACACCCTTTAAGATTTCATTTTTTCCGAATGATTTATGTACGTTAGTTACTGATAACATGTTGTGCCCCCTTGTAAATTGATGCTTTTTGTTCCCATAGCTTAAAAAGTCTTTGTACAACAGTACAGATAATTATGTAAATTACAAAAATATCAAGATATGCTTCTATGTAATTATATCCGAATGATGCTTCGATTTTTGCAAGCGCTGTAATATCCTTTACTGTCATCATAAATGCAAGTGAAGTATTTTTTATGAGTCCCACTGCTGCATTACAAAGATTTGGAAGTGCTGCTGTAAGTGCCTGCGGAATAATTATTCTTCTGTAGGTCTGTGCCTTTGTAAGCCCACAGGTGTAGCCTGCTTCGAGCTGACCTTTGTTTACTGTAAGCAAGGCTGAGCGGAAAACTTCGGAAAGTGTTGCAGACATATTAAGTGAAAAAACTACAAAGGCATACCATATTGGATTAAGCTCAAAAATATTAAAGCTGCTGCCCGACTGTTTTAAGATTGCATTAAGCAGGGAAGGAAACAGCGAATATACTACAAGAATCTGAAGTACAATTGGAGTTCCGCGCATAAAAGAAACATAAAGAGTGCTCAGCTGATTAAGTACTTTTATTTTATGAATCCTGGTGAGCGCAATCAAAAATCCAAAGAAGGAACCAAGGAGCAGCGAAACAATTGTTATTAAAAGTGTTGTTGGAACTCCCTTCCACAAAAGCAGGAAGGTTTTGAATAAGAATGTAACATCAAACATAATCGTATCCTCCTGCTATTGCGAAATAGATTTTCGTCCTTTTGAAAATTTCTTTTCAAGGAACTTAAACAACTGTTCAAACGCAATTGTAAGAACCCAGTAAATGATTGCCAGTGCTATGTAAGTTTCTATTGCATAGGCACCAAAGTTTAAACTTATGATAAGGTTACCTTTTCCCATTATGTCAACCAACCCGATTGTAAAGGCAAGGGAACCTTCCTTAAGCAGAACAATCAGACTGTTACCAAGATTTGGCAGGGAAACTACAAAGGCCTGCGGAAGTATGATTCTTACAAAAGCCTGTGTTTCTGTTAGTCCGCTTGTAAGGGCTGCTTCTCTTTGTCCTGGTGGAACTGCAAGATAGCTTGAGCGCATTATTTCTGCAGCGCTTGCTCCAAACAAAAGGCCCAGTGAAGTTATTACATAAAATCCTTTTGGCCAGCTGTTTATATCAAGCTTGAATACAGCCCAGAACAAAGTTGGAAGCCCGTAAAAAATTACGAACAGCATTACGATTGACGGTGTACAGCGAAAGGCATTGATAATAAATCCAGATACCTTTTGCTGCCATCGTTTTTTTGAAAGGCGTGCCTTTGCAAGAAAGAAGCCCAGAACAAGTCCTACAATTACAGTGCCAATCAATATTTCAAAAGTCACTGCAAGGTAGGGCAGGAGAATCGGAATGTTTTCTATTATCTTCGCTGGATAAAATGGTCTGTCCATATACTTCCCCGGGCTTCTCAATCAACTATTTCAACAAAGCCGAAATATCTTCTCCAAAATACTGGATTGCAAGTTTTGAAACTGTTCCATCGGCCTTGAGCTTTTCAATTGCCTTGTCGTATGCATCTGCAAGGGCCTGCTGCTTCTTGTTGAAAATTGGCCATGTAGGAATTCCCTTGTAGGTGATGTATGTAAGCTTATCCTTGTACTGTCCAAAAGCAGCTCCGTCTTTCAATACGTTGTTCTGGAATGAAAGCTTGATATCAAGATAAGCATCATAGCGTCCTTCAATTACCCATGTGTATGCATCTGTTGCAAGGAACTGATCTCCGGCAACTAACTTAATCTGTGCATTTGGATTTGCCTTGTTGTAATCATCAATTACTGCATACTGTGCGCTTGATGCACTGATTGGGACAAGCTTACCGGAATATTTTGCAAAGCTTGGAAGGTCTGTAATCTGATCTGCTGTGTCCTGACGGATTACAATACCAACAACACTTGCACCAATTGGATTTTTAGGGAAAACATATTTCTGTTTTCTTTCTTCTGTAACCCAAACACCCTTTGTACCAAATGCGTACTTACCCTGAAGTACACCAATAAGAAGGTCATCATCCGAAGTTGGATATAATTCAAACTCATATTCTGGAAGAAGCTTGTCTACTTCTTTAAGAACAGCTACTTCAAAACCATCTGATTCACCCTTGTCGTTTACAAAGTCATAAGGAACATAGTAGTTTGTGTGTGCTACACGAACCTTTGTTACCTTCTGTTTTTTTGCAGCAGATACTGTGCTAAGTGCCAATGCCAATAATGTAATTCCTAAAATAATCTTTTTCATAGTAATATCTCCTTAAAAGTTGTGTTTATTTTGCAGCTTCGCGTACCCATTCAAAGTGCGCAAAGTCAATGTCTTTTGGAACTGTACAATCAGCTCCAAGAATAACTCCTGTGCGGCCGGCATCGTCAAGCAGTTTTTTTGTTTCTGCCTGAATCTGCTCTTTTGTTCCTTTATAAAGGATGCCGTTAGCAGTATTTGCAAAGCCTCCGATTATTGCTTTGCCTCCAAATAGTTGTTTGCCCTGCGAAAGACTTATTCCTTCTACCGCAGCTGCAAAGTTTACAGCATGTGCCGGATAGTTCTTAAAGAGCGAAAGGTTATTGCGAACGCCTTCGTAACCGCATACATGAAGAATATTTTTTCCTCCTGCTGCAATTGCGGCCGAAAGCACGCTAAGCTCTGATGGTGCAATTACTTCGTTGTACAGATCTGGTCCAACGCTTATGTCCTGAATTGTCTGGACGCTCAAGTATATACCATCTGCGCCACCTTCGCCAATTACTGCCTTTACAAGCTGTGCTGTGTTTTGTGCAATAACCGAAAGTGCATAAATAACTGCAGCTTTGTCTTCTTTTATAAAGGCTGCAAGCTTTTTGTCGCCACCGTTTATTGCCCACTTAAAGGCTGTCGCTGGAGCAAAAGTATTGTAGAAAGTTGCAAGCTCCTGTCCAAAACTGCCTGTAAGTTCTTTTACAAGACTAACCTGATCGCGGATCCATTTGTCGTCTGCAGCGATTGGCTTAAGGGAATAAAGATCCTTTGCTCTAGCGGCATTCTTAAGTGTGATTGCAGTTTCAGGTTCAAAAAAGTAGCCGTCGCTCATAAGCTTAACAAAATCAGGCTTAAAGCTCTGAACAAACTTTTTATGTCCGCTAAGATTCTGTTCGCGCATTTCGGGATGGTCATAAACCGAAAGGATTTCATTTTGTGTAAAATGAAACCAGAATCCCACCGGGACACGCTCTGTTGTCTTGTTGTTGAATGTATCAAATATAAGCTGTCGTTTATTAGACATATATTTACTCCTGTTTATTAAGAAATGCTGATTAATGCGTAACATTCCTTAGATGATAAATCTGATATTTCACGAGATTTCTTAAGACTAAAGGACTTTCAGTCTAGTTACAGAGACAACAGAGGCACATTCGTCCGTTGCGGAAATTTTCACGAACTAATTTTTCGAAGAATGATTTCATTTTTCGTACCTCCTGTGTTGGCCGTTGCTGGCCTTTTGTTTATATGAGCATATTACTGTTTATTACCTACTATGTCAATAGGTAATGAGTATTTTTTTTAGAAATTTAAAAATTCATAATTGCAGTGTGCAGGTTCGCTCTTCATGTCGTTGTAGAGGTGAAGTCCATTTCCCATACATTTTTTCCACTGCTTACAGGTCTTGCATTTGCCTTTTTTTGCCCAGTCACGATTTCTTGCATTCTGAAACTTTGTATTCCAGATATCCATATAGCTTACGCAAACTTGTCTGTTCTCTGGTGTATTTCCCGCTGTTTGTCCGTAGATATTTCCCTGAATAAAATCCTTGCCGCGAACACTTAAACAAGCGCTAATGGAGCCATCACACATAACAGATCCAACATTCACTCCGCCTCGGCAGAAGAAAAAATAATCACGGGCTTTAAGTTCATATTTTCCAAGCCAGCCTTCACACGAATAATTTAAGTGGATAGAGCGGCCTTTCGAATCCTTGTAGCTTCTGGTTTCAACAATAAAATCCATCAGTTTTTTATATTCTTCTTTTGTAAGGCTAAGGTCATTTTTGTCTGCCCGACCTTCAGGAAATATGGAAAAGATTCTCCATTGCTTTACTCCGCGTTCAATCAAATCATCACGCAGCTGTGGAAGAATATCAAGATTTTTACTATGAACACAAGTAATCACATCAAATATCAATCGGTTACCATGTTGCTTTTGAAAATTAGCTGCAAGTGCTATAGCCTCACAAACTTTTTTATATGACTGCGGATTAATTCGCAAAAAAGTATGCTCTTTTTCAAAGCCGTCAATACTAAAGCTTATGGAACGCATGCCTGCATTTATAAGAGAAAGAAATCTTTGCTGAGTAAGAAGCATTCCGTTTGTAACAAGCCCCCAGTTATAGCCTCGTGCAATTATTTCTCGTCCTGTGTTTTCAAGATCATCACGGAGCAGGGGTTCACCACCAGTTATACAAACCATCAGATGTTTTACAGGATTTTTTTCTTTTATGTCATCAAGTACTTTTATAAAATCTTTTGTGGGCATATCGGGAGTGTCCGAAAGCTTAAGACAATCACTGCCACAATGAAGACAATTCAAATTGCAGCGCAGAGTACATTCCCAAAAAAGATAATTGAGCTCGTGTTTTTTGATTACGCTTTTTTTATAAATGCGGAAAATTGAATATTTAAATGCGTTTGAAAAACTCATTCTGTTGCGGTTTCGCTTGTTTGAGAGTCGGCGTTATCGGGAGCTTCGGCATCGTCGGAGTTTTCGTTTTCGTATTCCTGGCCGTAATAAGGACTTTCAGAATCTTCAAGAGCTCCTGGTGGTACACCATAGCAGGAAACAAGAGTTCCTATACCAAAAGCAGCGGCTATCAGAACAACAATTTTTTTCCAGGTCCAGGTTAGTTTTTTCATTTAATCAGACTCCTTTTTATATTGTATCACTACTTTCTTTATTTTACAATTTATATTCTGATTTCACATGGGTGTGGACGAACGTTCTTTACAAAAAAGTCCAGGTCCAGACTGTACTGAGAATCTATATATTCAGGCGGGTAGGTGAGTCTGATTTTTTCAGAAGTACCCGAGGCTGTTTTGCGTGAGATAGCTCCATTAAAGCGTATGATGTCTGTGGCGGCTTTTGTGTAGCGCTCAAGGTGGCGCTGTTTATAAGTTTCTGTCAAAAATTTTATCTGATTTTCTTCTATTGTTTTATGCTCACAACAGACAAGGTCAATCGAGTTCTTTTTTGCATAATCATAAAATGCTTTGAAAAAATCAGCAGGCTTTATTTTGATTGAACGGCAAATTGTCATAAACCATGGAACTGCTCTTCCGTCGTTGTAAAAGTATGTGCAGGCCTGTGCAAGCTCAAAGGCCTTCTGTTTGTCTGCAGGTGAAAACTTATCTGTTTTGATGATGTTGTAGGGTGGAGTGTCTTCAAATGTAAGTCTCAGTTCCTGTGCCCGGTCAAAAAGATCTGTTCCGGGCAGTACAGAAAGGCAGAAGATTTCAAGGTTGTTGGGATAAAGTCCTGTCGCAAAATTAATTCCCTGACAGAATGAACCAAAGCTTTCGCCAGGCAGTCCGTAAATTAAATCAAGACCAAAGGTAACGCCTTCCTGATTTAAGATTCCTATATTTTTTACAAATAGTTTTTTGTTGAACGGGCGGTTTACTTTGCGAAGAACATTTTCATCGCTGCTTTGAAGCCCGATCTGCAGGGCGCACGGAATCTTTGTAAAAGCCTTTGCCATTTCGTAATCAATGAATTCTGCACGTGCTTCAAAATAATAAAAGGTATCTGGAGTTACCCGTGCAATTTTTTTAAGCAGGGCCAGTGCACGCTGTTTGTTTGCATTATAAGTTGGGTCAAGTACAAAAACCTGCGGAACCTTTTTCTTTGCAAAAAACTCAAGTTCTTTATCTATGCGTTCTTCCGAAAAAAGCCGCACAGTTTTTTCACCTTTTGATTCGTAACAGTATGAGCATTTAAAAGGACATCCTCGTGCAAGTTCCCAAAGTGCGCCTCCAAATTCAGTCGGGTCAATTGTGCCGTCAAGATATGGACTGTGGAGGAGAGACAGGTCTGTGGAGTTCGAAGATCCCGCATAACATGAAAGGATTTCCTCTTTGTTTAATTTTTTTCCGCCCCCAGAAATCAGCTTTTCAATCAGCCGTGGAACTTTATATTCGCCTTCGCCACTCACAGTATAATCAAAACTGTTTTCAAAAATATCCGGATGTGCAGTAATTTCTGGCCCGCCCGCAATAATGATGACGCCTTGCTTATGAAGACGCCCGGCACAAAGTTCAAAAATTGTTCTGTTCCATACAAAAACAGACATACAAACAATCTGAGGATTTTCGGTGAGCAGACGTGCCGTAATGAAATCTGTCTTTTGTTCATCCGACTGCAGTGCCTGTATTTCTTCATCTTCGCGACTAAAAGAAATCAGCTTTACTTCACATTCCTTTTCTGTTCCCGGGTAATGCTTAATTGCCGAAGCAACGCATGCCGCCCCCAATGGTAACGCCTGTGGAGATTTTTCAACTAAAAGAGTAGTGCAGATTATTTTAGTCATCAAAAACACTATAATATAAACAAAGAAAAAATTATATAAGAAATTGATTTCAAACTTAAGGTATGTTAAAATTATTTATGAAAGGAGATTTGTAATGCCAGAAATCAGCCGTTTTTTGGGAATTGTAATTACAATGTATTTTAATGATCATATGCCGCCTCATTTTCATGCTGAATATAATGATCAGGAAGCAGCATTTGATATTAAAACTCTTTCAATAATTGCAGGATCTTTGCCACCTCGTATAACGGGTTTTGTCGTTGAATGGGCTTCGCAACATCAGAATGAATTGATGAATAACTGGGAAATGCTTAATTCAAAAGGTACTTTTGAAAAAGTTCCACCACTTGTTTAGGAGGTTTTATATGTTACACGTTGAATCAGCTGTTTATTGTGAAAATTATAAAATAACCGTTTCCTTTAATGATGGAAGTTCTTGTCTTGTAGATTTGGAAAAAACGATTTTAAATGATAATCGCCCTATTGTTTCTGCTTTAAAGGATTATACACTTTTTACGGATTTTTCAATTAAAAATCATACAATTTCATGGTCTAATGGACTGGATTTTGCTCCGGAGTTTCTTAAAGATTGCTCAATAAAAAAACTTGATGAAATTGCATAAGTAAAGTCCTCTGAGGTTTTCAAAAATAATGCCTTTCGATGATGACGAAGGCTATGTACTGGATATTAAACAATAATTACCGACCTGATTTCAATTTTCTGCGACTATATAGTTATACGAAAAGAATTACAGGTAAACAGTGAATTATGGAAACTCAGCATTTATTTGATCACAGTGAATATCTTCTTAAGCTTGCTCTTAGTAAAACTAATAACTTTGAACAGGCGGAAGATATTGTTTCTGAGACACTGATAAGTGCTATCGTTGCGTTGAAAAACGGTACGAAAATTGAAAATCTGCAGGCTTATCTTTCGGGCATTTTGAATCATAAGCAGAATGATTTTCTTCGTTCTAAATACTCAAAGCCTGTTATTTCCTATGGTGTAATTCCCGGGTACAATTTTGCAAGCGGGGAACAATCTGCACTGGAGACTCTCATAAAAAGAGAGGAGGCCCAGGAGGTTCGCCAAATAATAACCCAGCTTTCAAAAAATTATCGTGATGTTTTAGTTCGTCATTACATTCATGGCCAGAATGTGCAGTCAATTGCTGATGAATTAAAAGTAAATGCCAACACAATAAAATCCCGATTGAACACCGCTCGTATGAATGTTAAATCTGAAATGGAGATTATGCAGATGGAAAAGTACGAAAAACAAAGTTATGAACCAGAAAAACTGAGTATCTGGGTGTATGGTGGATATGAACCTATGTGTAATGCATTTTATACAAGTGACTGGACCCGTCGTATTCAACAGAATATTCTTATTATTGCTTATCAAAAGCCTTTGACAATAACAGAGATTTCTAAAGGACTTGGAATTTCTGCTGCCTATATTGAGCCTATTGTTGAAGAATTGATTTCTTATGATTTTATGGCTCGTAAGGGAGATAAGGTTTAT